>Ga0209797_10001568_pt1 | contig 11513 bp, 10 predicted proteins | sample DOMMetBare3Fresh_2_FD_187472 | JGI IMG/M metagenome (GOLD analysis project Ga0209797, IMG submission 187472) | Wetland sediment microbial communities from St. Louis River estuary, USA, under dissolved organic matter induced mercury methylation -... | ecosystem: Environmental > Aquatic >...
GCGGACCTACCGCGCCTGGGTGGAAGGCGGGGAAATCTGGGTAGAGATCGTGTAGAGATGGCGGCGGAAGCGGGGTGAGGCATGGGGCACGAGGAGCACCGGAAGGCCGGGCCGCAGGCGGTGAGGGTGTTCGTCGTCACCGCGTCCGACACCCGCGGCGAGGCGGAGGACGCGAGCGGCGCCTGGCTCGTGGATGCGGCCGTCAGGGCCGGCCACGCAGTGGTGGGCCGCCGCATCGTCCCGGACGAGCCCGGCGCCATCCGCGCCGCCCTCGCCGAGGCCTCGGCCGCGGGCGCCCAGGCGGTGGTCCTGAACGGCGGCACCGGCATCGCCGCGCGCGACCGCAGCTACGAGGCGGTGGCCGGGCTCCTCGAGAAGCGGCTCGACGGCTTCGGCGAGCTGTTCCGCATGCTCTCCTGGCAGGAGATCGGCAGCGCCGCCATGATGTCGCGGGCCGTGGCCGGGATCTGGCAGGGCAGGGTGGTCTTCTCCGTGCCGGGCTCCACCGCGGCCGTGAAGCTCGCCTGGGAGAAGCTCATCGCGCCCGAGCTGTCGCACCTCGTCCACGAGCTGTCGAAGGGCAACGTCCACTGAATAGGGGGAACTCCATGAAGCGCGTCCTGGCAGTGGTCCTCGTCTCGCTCGCCGGCTGTGGCTCGGGGAAATCCGGAGGTCCGCTGTTCGGCGGCTTCACGCCGACGAGCGGGGCGGCGGCGATCCTCGCGCCCGCGACCTGCATCATCCCGTTCGTTGGCACCACGGGGATCTCGGGCATCCTCGTCGAGCTCGCGAGCGGAGCCGACGCCTGCAACGTCCTCACGCAGGCGAAGCAGTGCGGCGTCGGGTCCGGGTCGACCACCGTCCTCGGGGCGGCCTTCTCGGGCGTCGTCGGGGGGACGGCCAGCCCCGCCGGCACTGGCACCTATCCCTGGCTCCCGAACCCGCCCACCGGGGCGTTCCTGGCGTCGGACGGCTCGGCGGCCCAGGCCGACGCGGTGTGCTCCGGCCAGGGGACGGACATGACTGGCGGTAGCATCGTCATCTCGAACGTGACCGGCACGTCCGTCGCGGGCTCGATGAACTTGGGCTTCGAGAACGGGCAGTCCTTCCAGCAGGCCTTCGATGTCTCCATCTGCCCGGTGACGATCGACATCTGCTCGCTCTTCTATCCCTGCTCCACGTTCGCCTGCGTGCCGTAGCGGCGCCGGCGGGGGCCGCCGGGTAAGCTCCCGGCGTGGCCGCCCGCCGATCCCGCACGCTCTCCCCCCGCCGCGCCGAGACGCTGCGGCCGGCGCTCGACCGCTTCCAGCGCGGCTACGACGCGGCCGCGCGGCTCGGCTTCGATCCGGTGGAGCTGCCGCGGCGCTACCCCGACCCGGGCGACGCCGAGGTGGCGGGCCTCCTCGCCGCCAGCCTCGCCTACGGGCGGGCCGACCTCTTCAAGCCCAGGCTCGAGGCGGTGCTCGCCGGCATGGGCCCGTCGCCCGCCCGCTTCGCCGAGGCCTTCGCCCTCTCGCCGGACGCGCGCGCCTTCGACGGCTTCCGCTACCGCTTCAACCGGCCCGAGGACGTGGCGGCGCTGGTGGCGGCGGCGGGCTTCGTCCGGTCGCGGCACGGCTCGCTCGGGGAACGTTTCGCAGCGCTCTACCGGGAGGCCGGCGCCGCGAACGCGCCCGAGCCCATCCGCGAGGCGCTCTCCCGCTTCGCCGCCGAGCTACGCGGCGCGCCGCCGGTGGGGCCCATCCTGCGCCGGCGCGGGAGGCGCGGCCTCCTCCACCTCTGCCCGGACCCAGGGCTCGCCGGCGCCTGCAAGCGCTGGAACCTGTACCTGCGCTGGATGGTGCGCGGCCCGGACGGCGTGGACCTCGGGCTGTGGAAGGGGGTGCCGCCGTCGGCGCTCGTCGTCCCGCTCGACACGCACGTCTCCCGCATCGCCCGCTACCTCGGCTTCACCGACCGCCACGACCTCACCTGGCGGACTGCGGAGGAGATCACCCGCTCGCTGCGCCTCCTCGACCCGGAGGACCCGGTGCGCTTCGACTTCGCCCTCTGCCACCACGGCATGAGCGGGGCCTGCCCGGCACGGCGCGACCCCGGGTGTTGCGCCCGCTGCCCGCTACGGGAGTTCTGCAGGGCGCGGGCGCGGCCGACGGGCTGATGGCGGAGGTCACCTCGGCCCAGGTCGCCGTGACCATGCCGAGGGCGGGAGGCGTGGTGGCTTCACGTACCGTTCCTGGCATCGAGGAGGACGGCGCGGTGGCGGCGGCCCGCGATGGGCGGCGCGTCGCGAGGACGGACCGTCCCTCTTGGGTTCACTGACGGAAACGCTTGACACGAAGTGTGCGGGGCCGAGGCGGCGGGGATGGACGCCCTCGTAAAGGCCGCTCCTGGCGCGCGCAGCGCAGCCCCAGGGCGCGCGGTCGCTCCCGGGGAGGAGGCGACGCCGGGTGTCGTGAGAACGCGGCGGCGAGCCTCCTGGGCCCCTCCGGGAATGCCCGGAATCCCGTGTTACCAAGGGTCATCATGACGGAGGTCCCCATGACCACCCTTCTCATCTCTTCCCTCGATTCCCGTTCTCTCGCCGGCCGGCTCGGCGAGCTCGCCGGCGACGAACGCCGGGTCCAGGTCGACTTCCTCCTGCACCTCGAAGAGTTCGACCGCCGCCGCGCCTATCTGGATCTGGGCTACGGCTCCCTCTGGACCTGGTGCCTCGAGGTCCTGCACCTCCGGGAGGGAGCGGCCGGGCGGCGCATCGCCGCCATGAAGGTGCTGCGCCGCTTCCCCCGCCTGTCCGAGGCCCTGCGCGACGGCCGGCTCTGCCTCTCGACCCTCTCGCTCCTGGGACCGGTGCTCACCGAGGAGAACGCCGAAGAGCTGCTCGCCCGGGCGGCCTTCCGGACCACGTCGGAGGTGGACCACCTCGTGGCCTCGCAGAAGCCGCGCCCGGCGCCGAAAGAGGGGATCCGGAAGCTCCCCGAGCTCGCTGTGACTGCTCCCGCGCCACCCCTGGTTCGCCCTTCTGCCTCACCTGAAGCCGTGGAGGAGCCCGCTCCGATCTGCGCCCCGCCGCTCCCCCTCCGGGCGCCCGCGTCCCGGACGGCGGAGGTGCGGGCGGTCTCGGAGGGGCAGTGGTCGCTGCGGGTCACCGTCGACCGCGCCTGCAGGGACGACCTCGAGACGCTGTCGATGCTGCTCTCCCACAAGGTGCCGAGGGGCGACCTCGGCGCAGTGCTTCACGAGGCCATCCGCTGCGGCATCGAGAAGCACGGGAAGCGCAAGGGAGCGGTCAAGCCAGCGCGGAAGGTGGCGCCGAAGGCCGTGGCTGGGAAGGCAGCCATCCCCACCGAGGTCCGCCGGCAGGTCTGGGAGCGGGACAAGGGCCGCTGTGCCTGGACGGGGCCGGACGGGCGGCGCTGCGGCAGCCGTTGGCAGATCGAGGTCGACCACGTCCTGCCGCCGTCGCGGGGCGGGACGTCCACGCCCGGGAACCTTCGCCTCGCGTGCCGGCAGCACAACCTCCTTCACGCGGAGCAGGTCTACGGCCGGGAGCACATGAGGAAGTACCGGAAGGGTGAGTTTGCTATCGACGTCGATAGTGGCCCTCCGGTGCCGGTCGTGCGCGAGTTACAGGCCACCGGGTGAGACCCGCCGCGCTCGCCGCTTTGCGGAACCGGCCCACCGACCTCGCCGCCGCCTCCCGCGTTGCCCGTGTCCGGTATCGCGAGCGGTTCCACTGCTCCTCCGCGCATCTCCTGCGGGCTCATGCCCGGCGGACTCCCCGCCCTCACCCCGGCCCTCTCCCGGAGGGAGAGGGAGACCCTCGCGATAGCAGAGAGCGCCCAGCGCCGCCGCGGCGAGGGGCAGCCACCAAAGGAGGTAGTTGCGGTGGATGAGCTTGCCGCCGGCGAGGAACAGCGTCGCGACGAGCGCGGATGCGGCGGCGAGGTCGGCGGGGGTCCGCCGTCCCCGGTGGTAGGCCCAGGCGGCGGCCGCGACCAGCGCGGCGGAGGCGAGCACGGGTAGCGGCGCCGCCCAGCCCGGCAGGAAGGCGGCGAGGCCGGTCGAGTCCGGCGGCCGCGCCAGGTTGAAGAGGACGAGGTTCGCGACGAGCTCTCGCGGCGTGCGCCACAGATCCGGAAGGTAGGGCGCGAGGCCTCCCGCGAGCCCCAGCGCGAAGGGGCCGGCCCGCACCGTTCCGGGCAGGAGCAGGAGGAAGAGCGCGCCGGGCAGCGGCTTCGCCGCCATGGAGAGGCCGAGGAGGAGGCCCGAAGCGACGCCGAAGCCCCGCGCCGCCGCGAGGAGGGCGGAGAGCGCGAGCGCGGTGGGAAGGAGGTCGTTCACGCCCTGCGAGAACAGCTCGAAGGGGACGAAGCCGGGGAGGAGGGTGGCGGCCGCCGCCGCCAGGGCCGCCGCGCTCCCGGCGGCGCGCCGGGCGAGGAGGGCGGCGAGGGCGGCGGCCGCGGCGAGGAGGAGCGCGTTCCCGGCGTACAGGCCGCGCGGGAAGCCGAGGGCCGAGAGGAACGGGGCGTAATAGCGCGGCGTGAGCGGCCCGTACTTGTAGCCGAGGAAATACCCGAAGCCCGGGTCGGCTCGGGGGACGTCGCGCTGCGGGTCCACCGGGACGGCGTAGATGGGGCGGCCCATGTCGAGGTCGTTCACGGCGCGGGCCGTGGTCGCGCCGATGTCGTTCGGCGAGCGGCCGGGGCCGGGCCCGAGCGCGGGCGCGAGCCGAAGGAGCGAGAGGACGAGCGCGGCGAGGAGGAAGGGGCGCGCTCCGCTCGCGGGCGGGAGGGGCCGGCGCCAGAGGACCGCGAGCGCCCAGGCGGCGAGGGCCAGCCCCGCGGCGCGGGCCGGCCCCGCTCCCCAGTCGGCGAGGTCGAGGAGCGCCACCAGTCCGGAGAGGGCCGCGAGCGGCAGGAGCGCGCGGTTCGCCCGCCCGGCCCAGCCGGTCACCGCGCCAGCCCCAGCATCGACGCCGGATAGCGGCAGCGGTACAGGTCGAAGGTCGTGACCACGCTTTGGCCGCGCCGGACGGGGAGCGGCTCGAGCTTCCGGAGGTCCTCGCAGACCTCGCCGCGGCGCCGGCAGTAGCCGCCGTCTCGGGCGTCCACCACCACGATGCCCTCGCGGCCGAGCAGCGCCTCGGCGCCGGGCCAGTAGTCGTACTGCAGGCCCGCGTCGCCGAAGACGTTGCCGGAGAACGTCTCCGGCCGGCCGGGGAGGTAGAAGGCGAGCTCGCTCGCCGTCTTGTAGTAGCAGCCGACGACGAAGGGCCGGCCCGGCATCCGCGCGAGCTCGGCGTCCACCCGCGCGGCCAGCTCGCGCCAGCCCGAGCTGGTCTCGTCCCGGGCCGGGAAGGGGAGGGTGGGGACGACCGGGACGAGGTGCATGTAGAGGCTGGCGAAGGCGGCGAGGCCGAGCGAGGCGAGGGCGAGCCTGCGCCGCCGGGGCGGGTCCTGCGCGTAGAGGGCGGCGGCGGCGAGGAGCGCCGTGGGGTAGGCCGGCGCACCCCAGTTCAGCTTCACCCAGTGCAGCGGCGAGACCGCGAGGAGGAGCGCGAGCAGCGGCACCGAGAAGAGGGCGCAGATCCGCATGGAGGGCTCGCGCCAGCGCCGCGCCGCCGCCACCGCGGCGGCGACGAGCACCACCCAGAGGACGGGCGAGACGGCGAGCGACTGGAGCCCCACGAAGCGCGCCGTGAGCATCGGGTCGAGGTGGGTCATCTCGGCGCCGCGGCGCGTGGTCTGGTAGGCGAGGCTGGCCCAGCCGTGCCGCGCGTTCCAGACGACGACCGGGGAGAAGATCGCGGCGGTGAGGACCACCGCCAGCCACGGCCAGGGGGTCGCGAGCAGCCGCCTCCCCCGCGCGTCGAGGAGCAGCACCGCCAGGATCTGCGGGGCGAGGAGGGCGCCCGTGTACTTGCCGAGCATGGAGAGCCCCACCGCCGCGCCGGCCGCGAGGAGCCAGGCGCCCCGCTCCTCGTCGAGCGCCCGTACCGTGAAGTACAGCGCCGCCACCCAGCCCGCGACCATGGGGCCGTCGGGGGTGATGATCGTCTGGCCGATGGAGAAGAACGGCACCACCAGCATGGAGGCGAGCGCGAGGAGCGCCACCCGGGGGCCGAAGAGCCGCCGGCCCGCGAGGAAGAAGAAGACGCAGAAGGCCGAGGTGTGGAAGGCGGCGGCGAGCCGGATGGACCGCTCCGAGTCGCCGAGGAGCGACGTGAAGAGGCGGATGGTCCAGGAGGCGAGCGGCGGGTGGTCGAAGTAGGAGAGGTCGAGGTGGCGCGACCACTGCCAGTAGTAGGCCTCCTGCGGGGTAAGGGCCAGCGCGCCGGCGTAGGCGACGTGGAGCAGGGTGGCGAGCGCGGCGAGCAGGAACGCGGCCCGCGCCGGCGAGAGGCCGAAGGGTAGGCCGGAGGCGGCCGGGGGCGGGGGCGGGGGCGGGAGCGGGAGCGAGGTCCGGGTCACGATCAGATCCGGCGCACCGTCTGGTGAAGCTCGAGGACGATCTCGCCCTGCTTGAATACCCGGACCGCGCCGGTGGTCTGGGAGACGGTGATGGCGACCGAGCGCGTCTCGGCGGTCATGGCGGCGGCGGCGCTGTGGCGGGCGCCGAGCCCCAGCGGCACCTCGGCCTCGGCCGAGGTGGCCTTGAGGTAGCGGCCCGCCGCCAGCACCACGCCGTCCTCGCGGATGACGAAGGCGCCGTCCACCACCGCGAAGGTCTTGATGGCGTCGCGGATGGGCGGGTCCATGCAGTTCCGGTCCGCCTCGCTCATGCCCTGGAACGGGTTGAGCGTGATCTGGCGGCTCTGCTCCATCACCGCGGTGGAGTCGCCCACGACGAGGATGGTGCCGACCGGGTGGCCCTCGTACCCCTGGGCGCCGATCTCCAGGGCCACGTGGACGAGCTGCTCGACCACCTGGGAGCTGAACTCGGGAGGCAGTCCGAGCGTGTCCACCCGGACCCGCTGCTCCTCGCCCTGCTCGCCGATGCGGAGGCGCAGGAGCGTGTCGAGGACCCGGTCCTGGCCGGCGAGGACGAGCACGGTGTCCCCGTCGCGGACGAGCCCTTCGCTCTGGCAGGCCACCACCGCCACCTTGATCTTCTCGACGCGGGAGTAGGCGTAGGGCGGGATGACCACGGCCGTGAACTTGCGCGAGCCGAGCTCGCGGGCGAGCGCCTCGTCGGTCACCGCGTACACCAGCTTCTTCTTGATGGGCCGGCCGCGGATGTCGCTCGTCTGGAGGGGGTGGTCGGACACGAAGAGGAGCCGGTCCACGTCGGACCGGGCGGCCAGCGCCAAGGTGGCGCGCAGGATCTCGCGATCGAGCTTGGCGTCCGCCATTCCTCGACGTTTAGGCCACCCTCGGGAGGATGTCCACCTTCCGGAGCGGGCTGCCGCGCTCCTTGACATCGCACCCATGGGCGACTAGTTTCCCGGTTCTTTTTAGGGGGCTCATCCTGGCCAGACGCGCCCCCGGACCTGAGGGTGCCCGCTTGAACAAGAAGGACCTGAAGCGGTTCAGGACGATGCTCGACGAGTCGAAGCGCCAGCTCCTCCTCTCGGCGAAGAAGACCCTGACGGAGGAGTCGAGCTTCGACACCGACGACCTCCCCGACGAGATCGACCAGGCGTCGAGCGAGTACACGCAGTCGATGATCTTCCGCCTGCGGGACCGGGAGAAGTTCCTGCTCGCCAAGATCGAGAAGGCCCTCCAGCGCATCGAGGCCGGCAACTTCGGGATCTGCGAGAAGTGCGAGGAGGAGATCTCGATGAAGCGCCTGGAGGCGCGCCCGGTGACCACGCTCTGCATCCGCTGCAAGGAAGAGCAGGAGCAGAAGGAGAAGTCCTTCGGCTAGACCGGAGCACTACACCTCGAAGCGCAGGAGCTGCATCCCGACGAGCACCTGATCGCCCGGGTCCAGCTCGACCGCGGCGCCGATCTTCACGAAGGTCCCGTTGGAGCTACCGAGGTCGGTGAGCGTCACCCCGCCCTCCCCCACGTCGATGCGGGCGTGCCGCCCGGAGACGTACCGATCGGACGGGAAGGTCAGGTCGCCCGACTCGCGCCCGATCAGGTTCTCGCCGGTCCGAAGCGGGAAGATCTCCCCGAGGCCTCCGCCCTCGAGGACCTGTGCGAGCCGCGCCCGGTAGCCGGGATTCGGGGATCCCCACGGCGTGACGTCGTTCGCGGGGGTTCCCTCGCGCGGCAGCGCCTCGAGCCGGAGGAGCTGCCGTCCGATGCGGACCTCGTCCCCGGGGGCGAGGGCGCGCGGCGCCCGCAGGCGCAGGAAGGTCCCGTTCACGCTGCCCAGGTCCTCCAGCCGGACCCGGCCGTCGCGCAGGGTGAAGGCCGCCTGGCGCGGCGAGACGGCGGCGTCCTCCGGAAGGAGCACGTCGCCGCTGGTCCGGCCGCACACCGTGACCTCGCGCGAGAGGGCGTACCAGGCGCCCGGCAGGCCGTCGTGGCGGACGAGCGCCAGGCGCGGGCCCGAGGGAGGAACGGCGGCGGCGGGGCTGGGCGTGGCGGGGCGCGAGTCGGAAGGCGGCACGGCCGTGCCGGAGAGGTGCACCGGCGTCCGGCCCGGGGGGCCGGCGGGAACGGCCGGCGCGTCGGCGGGACGGCCGCAGTGGCCGCAGAACTTGAAGCCGGGGGCGAGCTTCGCGCCGCAACCCGCGCACGTCCGCTCGGCGGGAGGCGGGGCCGGCGCGAGGGGCCGGAGCGCCTGGCCGCAGTCGAGGCAGTAGGCGAACGCCGCGTCGTTCTCGCGCCCACAGCGGGGGCATTTCACCGGCTTCGCCACGCAGGGATGGTCTACCGTGGCGGCGGGAGGGGGTCAACGCGCCGCTGGTGTAGAATGCGCGGCGATGCGACCCTGCGCCGAGTGCCGGGCCGAGATCGCCGACCAGGCCCGCTTCTGCCCCTTCTGCGGCGCGTCCGCGCCCGGGGCCGGCGCCGCGCCGGCCGATCCGCGCGTGGGCGCGGTGGTGAACGGGAAGTTCCAGATCGAGGCGCTCATCGGGCGGGGCGGCATGGGGAAGGTGTACAAGGCGCGCCACCTCACGCTCGACCGCCCCGTCGTCCTCAAGATGCTCCACCGGGGCTTCTCCGCCGACCCGGCGGTGGCGGAGCGCTTCCAGCGGGAGGCGAAGGCGGCCTCGCGCCTCGACCACCCCAACTCCATCGCCGTCCTCGACTTCGGACAGGCGGAGGACGGGACGCTGTTCATGGCGATGGAGTACCTCGCGGGCAAGGACCTCGCCCGCGTCATCGCCGAGGAGTTCCCGCTCGGCGACGCGCGCATCGTCCGCATCGGAGCGCAGATCCTCTCGGCGCTCGCCGAGGCGCACGCCCGCGGGGTCGTCCACCGCGACCTCAAGCCCGAGAACGTGATGGTGGAGCCGCGCCGCGACGAGCCCGACTTCGTGAAGGTGCTCGACTTCGGCATCGCCAAGATCAGCGACCCGAAGCGCAGCGAGCAGCGGCTCACCCAGGCCGGGCTGGTGTGCGGCACGCCCGAGTACATGAGCCCGGAGCAGGCCCAGGGGAGGGACCTCGACGCCCGCAGCGACCTCTACTCGGTGGGGGTCATCCTCTACCAGATGGTCACCGGGCAGCTCCCCTTCGAGTCGGACACGCCGGTGGGCTACCTCACGAAGCACCTCGCCGAGCCGCCCGTCCCGCCCTCGCAGCGGCGCTCGGACCTGGCGGTGTCGCCCGCCCTCGAGGCGCTCGTCCTGCGCGCGCTCGCGAAGAGCCCGGACGCCCGCCCGGAGAGCGCCGAGGCGATGCGGCAGGACCTCCTCGCCTGCGCTCCGGGCGTCACCCCGGAGCGGAAAGCGCCGTCGCCCACCGCCTTCGACGTGGACGCGCTGCCGCCCGCCCCGGCGGCGAGGAGCCGCCTGCCGCTCGCCCTCGGCGCCGCGGCCGTCCTGCTCGCCGGCGGGGCCGGCGCCTTCGTCGCGCTGCGGAGCCGTTCCGCGCCCCCGCCGCCACCCGCCACGGCCACCCCGGCTCCGGCACCGGCCCCGCCACCGAGCTCGACACCGCCCGCACCTCCGGCCCCGAACCCGACCGAGACCCCGAGCCCGGCCGCGAACTCGGCCGCCGCTGCGGCCTCGGCCCCGGGCGAGGGCCCCCGCGCCCCGCCCGCGCCCGACCGGCGACCGGCCCGGCGCCCCGCGAAGAAACCCGACCGGGCCCGCGCGCTCGCCCTCTACGAGCGGGCCGAGGGCAGGCGCGCCGAGCAGGACGCGCGCGGCGCCATCCAGCTCTATCTCGCCGCCGAGGCCGCAGACCCCACGCTCCACCAGGTCCACAAGAAGCTCGCCCTCTGCTACCAGCAGCAGGGGGACAAGCGCCGGGCGGCCGAGCGGTACAGGAAGTACCTCGCCACCAACCCCGACGACGCCGACAAGGTGAAGGCCATCCTCGCCGGCCTGCGCTGACGTCCCTCCGGAGCCAGCGACCATGACCTCCGCCGACCCGCGCGACCTCGAGGCCCTCCCCGAGCGGCACCGCCGCTTCTGGGACGAGGCCGCGGCCTTCCTCCCGGCGGACCGCCTGATGTGCGATCCGTTCCGGACGCTCGCCTTCGGCACCGACGCCTCCTTCTACCGCCTCGTCCCCAAGATCGTCGCCAAGGTGCGCAGCCGCGAGGAGGTGACGCGCCTGCTCGCCGCCGCCGACCGGCTGTCGGTGCCGGTGACCTTCCGCGCCGCCGGCACGAGCCTCTCCGGCCAGGCGGTCACCGACTCGGTCCTGCTGGTCCTCGCCGGCGGCTGGCGCGGCTGCACCGTGCAGGACGGCGGCGCGCGCATAGCCCTCGAGCCGGGCGTCGTGGGCGCCGACGCGAACGCCGCACTCGCCGCCCACGGGCGCAAGATCGGCCCCGACCCGGCCTCCATCAACTCCTGCATGGTGGGCGGCATCGCCGCCAACAACGCGGCGGGCATGTGCTGCGGCACGGCCCTGAACAGCTACCAGACCGTGGAGAGCATGCGGCTCATCCTCGCGGACGGGAGCCTCCTCGACACGGCCGATCCCGGCTCGCGCCGCCTCTTCGCCGAGGGACACCGGGAGCTGCTCGCCGGACTCGCCGCCATCCGCGACGAGGTCGCCGCCGATGCGGCGCTCGCGGCGCGCATCCGCGAGAAGTACCGGATCAAGAACACCACCGGCTACGCCCTGAACGCCTTCGTGGACTTCCAGGATCCCGTCGACATCCTCCTCCACCTCATGATCGGCTCGGAGGGGACGCTCGGGTTCATCGCCGAGATCACCTACCGCACTGTGGTCGAGCACCCGCACAAGGCGAGCGCGCTCGTCGTCTTCCCGGACATCGAGCAGGCGGCGCGGGCCACCATGGCCCTGAAGGGCGGGCCGGTCTCGGCCGTGGAGATGATGGACCGGGCCTCGCTTCGGTCGGTCGAGAACAAGGAAGGGCTCCCGCCGTATCTCAAGGCACTCGGCCCCGGCGCCTGCGCGCTCCTCGTCGAGACCCGC
>Ga0209797_10001570_pt1 | contig 11510 bp, 9 predicted proteins | sample DOMMetBare3Fresh_2_FD_187472 | JGI IMG/M metagenome (GOLD analysis project Ga0209797, IMG submission 187472) | Wetland sediment microbial communities from St. Louis River estuary, USA, under dissolved organic matter induced mercury methylation -... | ecosystem: Environmental > Aquatic >...
GGCCGGTTGTCGAGCGCCGACGGCAGCCGGAAGCCGTACTCGACGAGGGTCTCCTTCCGCGAGCGGTCGCCGCGGTACATCGCGCCGATCTGCGGGACGGTCTGGTGGGACTCGTCGATGACGAGGAGGAAGTCGTCGGGGAAGTAGTCGAGGAGGCAGGGCGGCGGATCCCCGGCTTTCCGCCCGGAGAGCCAGCGCGAGTAGTTCTCGATCCCCGAGCAGAACCCCATCTGCTCGAGCATCTCGAGGTCGAACATCGTCCGCTGCTCGAGCCGCTGCGCCTCGACGAGCTTGTTCGCCCCCTTCAGCTCCCCGAGGCGCTCGCGCAGCTCCTCGCGGATCCCGTCGATGGCCCGCTTGCGCGTCTCCGGCGCCGAGACGTAGTGGCTGTTCGGGAAGATCGCCGCCTTGTCGAGCTCGGCGAGGGTCGCGCCGCGGAGCGGGTCGAACTCGTGGATCGACTCGACCACGTCGCCGAAGAACTCGATCCGGATCGCGCGCTCCTCCTCGTAGGGCGGGAAGACCTCGATCGTGTCGCCGCGCACCCGGAACGTCCCGCGGTGGAAGTCGGTGTCGTTCCGCTCGTACTGGATGTCGATGAGCGACCGGATGAACCGGTCGCGCATGAACTCCTGGCCGCGGACCACCTGCTGCAGGAGCCCGTAGTAGGCCTCGGCCGTGCCGAGGCCGTAGATGCAGGAGACCGACGCCACGATGAGCACGTCGTTCCGGGTGAGGAGGCCGTGCGTCGCCGCGTGGCGCATCCGGTCGATCTCGTCGTTGATGGACGAGTCCTTCTCGATGTACGTGTCGGTCGTCGGGACGTACGCCTCCGGCTGGTAGTAGTCGTAGTAGCTGACGAAGTAGTGGACGGCCGCCGTCGGGAAGAGCTCCTTGAACTCCCCGTAGAGCTGGGCGGCGAGCGTCTTGTTGTGGACGATGACGAGGGTCGGCCGCTTCACCTCGGCGACGACGTTCGCGACCGTGAAGGTCTTGCCCGACCCCGTCACGCCGAGCAGGACCTGGTGGCGGTCCCCGCGGCGGAGGCCGGCGACGAGCTCCCCGATCGCCCGCGGCTGGTCGCCCGTCGGGCGGAAGTCGCTCCGGAGGTCGAAGGGCACCGCCGGACTCTAACCCGGGACGGGCGCGCGTTCAGCGGCGGGCGGCCGCACCCCAGGCGAGGCCGGCTTCACCCGGGGGCGAGCGGCCGCCGTATCATCCGGTCATGACCCGCGCCCACGCGACCGCCCTCCTCGCCGCCCTCGCCCTCGCCGCGGCGGGCTGCCCGTCGAAGGAGGAAGGCCCCTGCCCCTCCGGAATGGTCCCGTGCGGCTTCCTCTGCGTGGACCCCGCCTCGTTCCAGGCCGACGCGGCCAACTGCGGGGCGTGCGGCCTCGCCTGCGGGTTCGGCACCTGCGCGGGCGGCGTCTGCCAGTGCGAGGGCGGGACCTCCTGCGCGTCGCAGCTCCCGCGCTGCGCGGACACGCAGAACGACCCCGCCAACTGCGGCGGCTGCGGGAACCCCTGTACCCGGCCCGGCGAGGGGTGCCAGCTCGGCGCCTGCGGCTGCTACCCCCCCGCCGCCGACGACTGCGGCACCCTCTGCACGGACACGCAGACCGACCCGGCGAACTGCAGCGCCTGCGGGAACGACTGCCCCCTCGCGAACGACGTCTGCGTGGCGGGCGCCTGCATGTGCCCGGCCTCGCTCCCGACGGCGTGCGGGAGCACCTGCGTGGACACCCTGACCGACCCCGCGAACTGCGGCCCCGGCGCCTCCGGCTGCGGGAACGTCTGCCCGCTCGCGAACGACGTCTGCGTGGCGGGCGCCTGCGCGTGCCCGGCCTCCCTCCCCGACGTCTGCGGGACGAGGTGCGTGAACAGGAGCACCGACGCCGCGAACTGCGGGACCTGCGGGAACGACTGCCCCCTCTCGAACGACGTCTGCGTGGCGGGCGCCTGCGCCTGCCCGTCCTCGCTCCCCGACGAGTGCCCGGTGGTCTCCCCCACCGTCTGCGTGAACCTCGCGACCGACGAGCGGAACTGCGGCGCCTGCGGGACCGCCTGCGCGACGGGCGCGACGTGCACCGGCTCGACGCCGCAGTGCGCCTGCCCCAGCGGGCAGACGGTGTGCGGGACGGCCTGCGTGGACCGGAGCACCGACGAGCGGAACTGCGGGACGTGCGGGAACGCGTGCGCCTCCGGCGCCACGTGCAGCGCGGGCGGATGCCGGTGCCCCGCGGGGCCGCTCTCCGGCTGCGGCGGCGGGTGCTGCCCGGGCGGGACGCAGTGCTGCCTCGACGGCTCGTGCCCGAAGGAGCACTCGAACGGCCTCGGCCAGACGTACTACGACTGCGCGGCCCTCGGCGTGCACACGCTCGACACCGCGACCGCGGCGGCCAGGGCCTGGAGCCCCGCCGGGAAGGCGACCGGCCAGGTCTTGCTCTGCCGGGACTGCCTCGGGTGGGAGAACGCGAGCGCGAACCCGAGCGCCTGCGCCGTCTGGTGCTACGGCGGCGACATCCTGGGCGGGCACGTGAACCTCACCACCATCCAGCCCGTTTGCCTGTGCCCCGGCGACGGAAGCCCGCCGTGGGACTGACGACCCCCGGTCCGGCGTCCGGGCGTCCGGCGTCCGCCCTCGCCCGGGCGCCGTCCTCCGCCTGCAAATCGACTCGACTTTTCGATTCCCGCCGACTATTTTCATCCGGTCCCTCGCCCGTACGGCACGGGAACATGCGGGAGTTGTTCCCGCATCGAATACGAAAGAAGTGGTCAACGATGGCCAGTGGCACCGTGAAGTGGTTCAACGACGCGAAGGGCTTCGGCTTCATCACCCAGGATGGCGGCGGCGACGACGTGTTCGTCCACCACACCGCGATCCAGTCCGAGGGGTTCCGCAGCCTCCAGGAAGGGCAGAAGGTCGAGTTCGAGGTGACGAAGGGCCCGAAGGGCCTTCAGGCCGCCAACGTCCGGCCGGTCTAGCGGACAGGCGGGCAGCACGAGGAGGCCCGGCTCCACGGCCGGGCCTTCCCTCTTTCCGGACCCCCGACCGAGGAGCGATCGATGGCCTTCAACCCCGGAGCGACCAAGCGGCAGAAGGAGGCGGCGCGCAGGGACTACCAGCGCCGCAAGCTCGAGAAGAAGGAGCAGCGCAAGCGCGAGAAGGAGGAGAAGGGCGGTCAGCCCCTCGCTCCGGGCGAGGATCCGGACATCGCCGGCATCGTCCCCGGCCCGCAGCCGATCCCCGAGGAGTAGAGTGCATCCCACAACCCCCGGCCGTCGCGAGGCGCACGATTCCGTCGCCGAGCCGGGCGCGCGAGGAGCGAGCACCGCAGGCGCACTTGGCGGTGCGTCGAGGAGCGCAGCGACGAGCCCGCCCGGCGCAGGCAGGAAGCGTGCGCCGCAGTAGGGCGGGGGTTGTGGGATGTGCTCTGACCCCCCGCCGGCGCGGCTACTCCACGTCCCAGGTCGTCCCCTCGGGACCGTCCAGGAGGGCCACGCCGCGCGCGAGGAGCGCGTCGCGGATCGCGTCTCCCCGCGCGAAGTCCTTCGCCTTCCGCGCCTGCGCGCGCTCGGCGATCCGCGCCTCCACCTCGGCCCCGTCGATGCCCCGCCGCGCCGCCGCCCGGGCGCGCAGCGCCAGGACCGCGCCGGCCGGCGCCCGCTGGAGGAGCCCGAGCGTGGCCCCGATCTCGCGCGCGTCCCTCGCGAACGCGGCCAGGGCCGTTTTCTCCTCCGGCGTCCGCTTGCCCTTCCGGTCCGCGAGCGCGTTCGCCTCGGTGAAGGCCTCGGCGAGCACGGCCAGAACCTGGGGCGCGTTGAAGTCGTCGTCGAGCGAGCGGCGCGCGTCCTCGACGATCTTCCCGCCGCCGGCCGGCGCCGCGCCCGCGGCGAGGCGGTCGGCCTTCTCGAGCGTCCGGTACAGGTAGCGCAGCCGCCGCTCCCCCTCCTGGAGCATGACGTCCGAGTAGTTGACGGGGTTCCGGTAGTGCGTCCCGAGCAGGAAGAGCCGCACCACCTCGGCGTCGAACCTCGCCAGCACCTCGCGGATGGTGAAGAAGTTGCCGAGCGACTTCGACATCTTCTCGCTGTCGATCTCGACGAACCCGTGGTGCATCCAGTTGCCGCAGAAGCTCTCGGCGGTCCTCCCGTCGCCGACCGCCGCGGCCGACTGGGCGATCTCGTTGGTGTGGTGCGGGAAGACGAGGTCCTTGCCGCCGCCGTGCAGGTCGATGGGCACGCCGAGGTGGGCGAGCGTCATCGCCGAGCACTCGATGTGCCAGCCCGGCCGCCCCTTCCCCCACGGCGAGTCCCAGGCCGGCTCGCCGGGCTTCGCCGCCTTCCAGAGCGCGAAGTCGAGCGGGTCCCGCTTCGCCTCGCCCGGCTCCACGCGGGCGCCCGCGAGGAGGTCGTCGAGGTTGCGCTTCGCGAGCCGGCCGTAGTCGGGGAACTTCCGGACGGCGTAGTACACGTCGCCGTTCGCCGCGGCGTAGGCGAACCCCTTCGCGACGAGGGTCTCGATCATCGAGACGATCTGCGGCACGTGCTCCGACACCCTGGGCGCGGCGTCGGGCGGCAGGTTCCCGAGGGCGGCCATGTCCTCGTCGTAGGCCCGGGCGAACCGGTCGGCGAGGGCGACCGGGTCCTCCCCCTTCTCGTTCGCGCGCTTGATGATCTTGTCGTCCACGTCGGTGAAGTTCCGGACGTACTTCACCGCGTACCCGCGCGCCCGAAGGTGGCGCACCACCACGTCCCAGACCACGTAGCTCCGCGCGTGCCCGACGTGCGACCAGTCGTAGACCGTCGGGCCGCAGGCGTAGAAGCGGATCTTCCCGGGCTCGAGCGGCACGAGCTCCTTCTTCGCGCCGGTGAGGGTGTCGTGGATGACGATGGGCATCTCGGGCGGTCCGTTCCGGTCGGTGGGGGTTCGCTAGTCCACGAGGTGCTTCAGGAGGGCGCGGAGGTTCACGAGCGCGAGCAGCGCGAGGAGGGCCGAGCCGAGCACCGGGAGCCACCGGGTCCGCGGCCGCTCGCCGTCGCGGAGCACGAGGAAGCCGTCGAGGGGCGCCGCGCCGCGGAGCCGCATCGCCGCGACGACCTCCGCGTAGTCGCCGCGCGCCGCGGCCGGCAGGATCCGGCCCTCGAAGACCGGCGGCCCGCCCCGCCCCGGGCGATCGACGAGCAGGGAGGTCCCGGCGATCCGCCCGACCGTCCGCGCCCGGCCCGAGCGCGCCTCGGTGACCGGGACGGCGTCCGCGAGGTCGCCGCGGATCTGCGCGAGGCGGTTCTCCCGGACGAGCGCGAGCCGGTAGGCGCCCGGGCCGCCGAGATCCACCGGCGTGCGCGGCGCGAAGAAGAAGGCGGTGTCGGGCCAGAGGTCCCACAGGAGCCAGGCGCAGACCGCGAGCGCCAGGATCGCGAACGCCGGGCTGCGGGCGAGGAGGGGCGATCCGCGCCGGCGCGGGGGCGGGGGCAGGTCCTCCGGGGGCGCCGGCGGTGCCTGGCCTTCCGCGAAGAAGCTCTCCTCGCCCCGCTCGCCGCCCGTCATCGCGCCACCTTCAGGAGGAGCGCCACCGCGTGCGCGGCGATCCCCTCCTCGCGCCCGACGAACCCCATCCCCTCCCCGGTCGTCGCCTTCACGTTCACCTGGGCCGGCGCGACGCCGAGCGCCTCGGCGAGCCGGGCCCGCATCTCCTCCGCGCGCGGCGCGATCTTCGGGCGCCGCGCCGCGAGGGTCACGTCGGCGTTCCCCACCCGCCACCCGCGCTCCGCCGCCTTGCGCGCGATCTCGCGCAGGAGCACGAGCGAGGAGACCCCCTCCCAGCGCGGATCGCCGTCGGGGAAGTGGCGGCCGAGGTCGCCGAGCCCGGCCGCGCCGAGGATCGCGTCGCCGATGGCGTGGGCGCAGACGTCGGCGTCGGAGTGGCCGAGCAGGCCGTCGCCCTCGAACTCGACCCCGCCGAGGACGAGGCGCCGCCCCGCCGCGAAGCGGTGCGTGTCGTAGCCGACGCCCATGGCGACGGGCGCCTCGAGCGCCGCCCGCGCCCGCTCCACGTCCTCGGGGCCGGTGATCTTGAAGTTCCCGGGCTCTCCCGGCACGAGCGTCACCGGGGCGCCGATGGCCTCGACGAGGGCGCACTCGTCCGTCGCGGCCGAGGCCCCCGCGCCGGCGGCCTGGTACGCGCGCAGGAGGACGTCGCGCCGGAACCCCTGCGGCGTCTGGGCGAGCCAGAGCGCGCGGCGGTCGAGCGTCTCCGCCACCCGCGGCTCGGCCCCGGCCGCGCGCTTCACGGTGTCGGTGACCGGCACCGCCGCGAGCGCGGCGCCGTCCCTCGCCGCAGCCTCCGCGACGCGCCCCGCCAGCTCGGCGGTCGCGAACGGCCGGGCGGCGTCGTGGATGAGGACCACCGCCGCGCCCTCGACGGCGGCGAGCCCGTTCCGGACGGAGTCGGCCCGCGCCGGGCCCCCCGCGACGGCGCGCGCGGGCTTCCCGAGCCCCTCCACCTCGGCGAGCCCCCGCCCCTCCTCGCCGGGCGGGACCACGGCCACGATCTCGTCCACGGCGGGGCAGCCCGCGAGCATCCGGGCCGAGCGGCGCAGCACCGACTCGCCGCCGAGCACGAGCCACTGCTTCGCGACGCCCGCCCGCGCGCCCGCGCCGCCCGCCGCCAGGATCGCCGCCAGCCGCTCTCCGCGGATCATCCGAAGGCCTCCTCGCGCGCCCCTCGCGCACTGGCACCGTCCCTGCTACCGCCGGTCTCTCGTGCCGGCGCCCTGCCCCACGACGCGGCCCGCGGACCGGATACGCGAACGCCGCGCGGACTCTCGTCCGTGCGGCGGTCGCGGCGTGCCCGCACCGGCGCCCGGGCGCCGGCGCGGCCGGTCAGCAGTTGAAGATCTTCTTGAGGTCCTGCTCGACGTCGTCCTCGTGGCACTCCTTGGCGATCGCGAGCTCCTTGATGAGGAGCGAGCGGGCGGTGTCGAGCATCTTCCGCTCGCCGAAGGAGAGGTCCTTGTCCGACCGGAGCAGGTAGAGATCGCGCAGCACCTCCGCGATCTCGAACACGCTCCCGGTCTTGATCTTGTCCATGTACTCCCGGTAGCGGCGGTTCCAGGTCGTCGAGTCGACCGAGACCTCCTTCTCCCGGAGGATCGTGTAGACCCTGCGGACGTCCTTCTCCCCGATGATCTCTCGCAGGCCGACCGAACCGACCTTGTTCATCGGGATCATGATCTTCATCCCGTTCTCGAGGATCCGGAGCACGTAGAAGGACTGCCGCTGGCCGGCGACCTCCTTGTGCTCGATCCCCATCACCTCGCCGACGCCCTGACCGGGATAGACGGCCTTGTCCCCGACCTTGAAGTTCGGGGACGCCTGGGTAACGACCTGAATGACGGACATTCCTTCCTCCGCCCCCTGCGACGCCCTGACCTGCGGCTTCCCGAAAGACGACCGGCACGGTCGACGACGGGGAGGGAGCTTGGTCGGGCGAGAGTATCACAACATCCCGACCAATTCAATAACACTCGGGAAATTCCGCTCTCGGCGCTGCCCCCACATGGGTGTGAACGGGGCCGGCCATGACGCTCCGCGCCCCCTTGGTGGGGCCCGCGCTCGGGTTCACGGTGGGAATGGCGCTGGGCCTGCTGGGGGTTCCGTTCCCTCCCGGGGCCCTCGCCGCGCTCCCCCTCGGCCTCTCTCCACGGTTCTCGCCCCTGGCGTTCGCCTGCGCCGGGTGGCTCCTGGCGGCTGACGCGCGGGCTCCTACGCCCGCGGCGCCGCTTGCGGCCGTCGCCCTGGAGGGGCGGGTCGTGTCGGTCCCCGAGCCGATGGGCGGCCGGGTCCGGTTCCGGCTCCGGACGGCCGACGGCCGGCTCCTCGACGCCTTCGCGCCACCCTCGCCGTGGCCCCTCGCGCCCGGGGACCGGGTCCGCCTCTCCGCGGCGCTCCGCGCGCCGCGGGGGCCCCGGAACCCGGGCGGCCGCGACCCTGCCGCCCGCCTCGCGGCGAGCGGCATCGCCCTCCAGGCGCTGGCCACCGGCCCCGCCGTCCGCGCCGGGCCCCCGAGCCCGCTCGCCTGGCTCGCCGTCGCGCGGGAGCGCTTCGCCGCCGCCGCGGACCGGACGCTGCCGCCGCGCGAGGCCGCGGTCGTGCGCGCCATCGGCACGGGCGACCGCGGCGCGCTCGACCGCGACACCACGGTCTCCTTCGCGCGGAGCGGCCTCGCGCACGTCCTCGCGGTGTCGGGGCTCCACCTCGTCGTCGTCGCCTTCGGGCTCGAGCGGCTGCTCCGCTTCGTCCTGCTGCGCATCGAGCCGCTCGCGGCCCGCGCCGACCCGCGGCGCCTCTCCTCCGCGGCGGTCCTCCCGGTTGCCTTCGCCTACGCCGTCGCGACGGGGGCCGGTGCCCCCGTGCTCCGGTCCGCCATCGCGGCCGCCGTCGCGTTCGCCGGCGTGCTCCTCCAGCGCGAGGCGGGCGCGGCGAACGTGCTCGCCCTCGCCCTGCTCGTCCTCCTCGCGGCCGACCCCGGCTCGGCGCTCGATCCCTCCCTGCAGCTCTCGTTCGCGGCGGTCGCGGGGCTCGCGCTCTGGGCGGGCCCGCTCCGCCGGGCGCTCCCCCTCCCTCGCCAGGGGGCCGGGACGTGGCGCGCGCGGCTCGTCGAGCCGTTCGCGGCCGGCGCGTGCGCGACCGTCGCGGCCTCCGTCGCGACCGCCCCGGTGCTCGCCTTCCACTTCCGCCAGCTGCCGCTCCTCGGCCTCCTCGCGAACGTCGCCGGCGTGCCGATCGGCTCCGCCCTCACCGCGGTGTCCGCCCTCGCCGCCCTCGCCGCGGCCGCGTGGCCGCCCCTCGCCGCCCCGTTCCTCCACGCGGCCCGCCCGCTCGCCACCGCCCTCCTCGCCCTCTCCGACGCCGCCGCCGCGCCGCGCTGGGGCGTCCTCGGCGTCGCCTCCCCCGGGCTCGCCGGGGCGGCCGGCTTCGCCGCCGCGGCGCTCCTCGCGACGCGCCTGCGCGGGGCGGGCCGCGCCGCGGCCGCCGTCGCGGCGGCGGGGTGCCTCCTCCTCCCCGGTCCGATCCGCGCGGCCGCGGCCCGCGCCCGCGGCGGGCTCGAGGTGGTGTTCGTGTCGGTGGGCCAGGGGGACGCGGCGCTCCTGCGGCTCCCCGACGGCGCGGCGGTGCTGGTGGACGGCGGCGGCGCCCCCGACGGCGGCGCCGACCCCGGCGCCCGGGACGTGGTCCCGCTGCTCCGCGATCTCGGCGTCCGGCGGCTCGCGGCGGTGTTCGTCTCGCACCCGCACCCCGACCACGTGCTCGGGCTCGCCGCCGTGGCGGACGCGTTCCCGATCGAGCGGATCTTCTCGAACGGCGACCTCGGCGACGGCGAGGCGCGCGAGGTGCTCCTCTCGCTCGCGCCCGCGCCGCTCGCGCCCGGGGACCGCTGGGAGCGGGCCGGGGTCGTCTTCGAGGTGCGGGGCGGAGACCGCGAGACGCTCGCGCCCAACGACGCCTCGCTCGTCCTGCGCGTGTCCTTCGGCAGGACCGCCTTCCTGTTTCCCGGGGACGTCGAGCGGGCCGGCGAGGCGGCGGCCGTCGCGCGGGGCGGGCTCGCCGCGGACGTGGTCAAGGTGCCCCACCACGGGAGCCGCACCTCCTCGACGGCCCCGTTCGCCGCCGCGGTGCGCCCGGCGCTCGCCGTGGCGAGCCTCGCCGAGGGGAACCGCTACGGCTTCCCGCACGAGGAGGCGCTCCTTCGCTGGCGCGCCGTGGGAGCGGAGGTCCTGCGCACGGACGAGGGGGCGGTCCGCGTCCTCTCGGACGGCCGGCGGGTCCGGCGCCTGCCCGCAGCGGGTGCGCTCGATCCATGGGCGGTGCTGCGGGAGCGGTGACCGGGACGGGCGCGCAGGCGGAGGGTGCCGTCCTCGGTCGGCGCCCAGCGTGACGTCCGGGGCCCTCCGGGCAGCGGCCGCCCGGCGGACCGCTCCCGGGGGCGTCCGGGGCCCTCCGGGCAGCGACCGCCCAGCGGACCGGTCCCGAGGGCGTCCGGGGCCCTCCGGGCGGCGGCCGCCCGGCGGACTGCTCCCGGGGGCGTCCGGGGCCCTCCGGGCAGCGGCCGCCCGGCGGACCGCTCCCGAGGTCAGCAGGGGGCGCAACCGCCCGCACGGTCACGCTTTCTGCCCGGCACGCCGCGTGGATGGCCCCCGGGGATGCCTCACGTGGTCATCGTGCACGTCCCCGGCGCCGAGCCCGAGCGGCGCGAGCTCCCGGGGCCCATTTCGGCGGGGGGCTCCCGGGCGGACGGGCTCCTGCTTCCCGGCGCACCCGCGGGTGCGCTCCGCCTCCTGCCGCTCGAGGCCGGAGCGGTCGTCGAGGCCGGCGCGGCCGGCGTTCGCGTGGGCGGCCACGCGGTCCGCCCCGGTGCGCGGCGGCTCCTGCGCCCGGGCGAGCGGGTCGAGCTGCGCGGGTTCGCGGTGGTCCTCGAGCGCGCGCCGGCCCCCGAGGCGACGCGCGCCGCGGCGTCGGCGCTGCTCCACCAGGCCGCGCGGGGCGCGGCGCCGGGCGACGGGCCGAGGCTCGTCGTCCTGACCGGGCCGTCCGCGGGGGAGCGGCACGCGCTCGGCGCCGAGGCGACCGTCGGACGCGGCCGCGCCGCGGTCATCCGGATCCGCGATCCCCTCGCGTCGCGCGTGCACGCGCGGCTCCGTGCCGGTCCGGGCGGAGCGACGCTCGAGGACCTCGGCTCGAGGAACGGCGTCCGCGTGAACGGCGTGCCGGTGGAGCGGCTGCCCTGCCCCGTCGCGCCAGGGGACGAGATCGCCGTGGGCGAGACGCTCCTCGCGTTCGAGGACCCGTGGCCGGACCCGCCCGCGGCGAGCGAGGCGGCGCCTCCGCGCTCGCCGCGCCCACCGGGCGGACCGCGCCGCCCGCGGATCCCGTCCCGCCTCGCCGCGGCGCTCCTGCTCGCCCTCTGCGCGGCTGCCCTCGCCCTCGCCGGCTCGTGAGGCCGCGCGCCGGGCAGGCTCCCCTGGACCGCGGGTCGCCGCGGACGCGGGCCGACCAGGCGCGCGGGAACCGTTCCGGCAAGATCGGCGCATCCTCCTCGCAGGGCGGCCAAAGGCCGCCCTGAGGCGCGTCAGGGTGGGAGGGGTTGGCGGTTAGAGGCTCGACCTCGGCCGGCGGGGGGCGCGGCGGAGAGTTGATCTGGATCTGGTTGGCCGGATGAACCGCGGACACGTGCCTCGACTCCGCCGTGGCCGGACGCGCCACGGGCTCCGCGGAGGCCGGCTCCCCCTTCGAGTTGATCTGGATCTGGTTGGCCGGATGAACCGCCGCCTGATCGAGATCAGCCTGCCGCTCCGCCCGACCCGGAAGCGTCGCGACGAGCGCGACGGGCACGCGAACCGAGGTCACCACGTCCCGCCGCGGCACGGCCTCGCAGGGCAGGATGGCCGCCGAGACCGCCTTCGCCTCCCGCTTCGAGAGCTGGAAGAACCGGGGCAGGACCTCCTCC
>Ga0209797_10001571_pt1 | contig 11510 bp, 9 predicted proteins | sample DOMMetBare3Fresh_2_FD_187472 | JGI IMG/M metagenome (GOLD analysis project Ga0209797, IMG submission 187472) | Wetland sediment microbial communities from St. Louis River estuary, USA, under dissolved organic matter induced mercury methylation -... | ecosystem: Environmental > Aquatic >...
CAGAAAAAATAAAAGAAGCTACTAAGGATTTTACCGGAGAAATCATGCAGGTACCACCAGCACACTCAGCTATAAAAGTTGATGGAAAAAGAGTATATGAATCAGCAAGAAGGGGAGTGGAAGTGAAACTGGAACCCAGGAAACTTTTTATAAAAGAGTTTGAAATAACAGGAATTAATTTACCGGTTGTAAATTTTAAAGTGGTGTGCAGTACGGGCACTTATATTCGCAGCCTGGCATATGATTTTGGTGAGAAACTTGGCTCTGGCGCATACCTCAGTAGTTTATGCAGAACAAGAATAGGAAATTATAACCTGGCAGATGCAATGACAATAGAAGAATTTGCCAATCATGTAAAAATGTCTAAAGCGTAAAAGGATAGTTGATACCTAACTGGATTATACCTCCCAGTGGATTAAAATTATAAAACCATTTATTCTGGCTGGCAATATTAGCAGGGGTGGGTGAGGGGTTTTTTACTTTAAGGCCATAATCAAACCGGATTAAGAAAAAATCAAAATCAAGTCTGAGCCCCGTACCAATACCCACGGCCATATCTTTTAATAATTTTGATCCGGTAAGTGTAGCATCCGGAAAATCAGCATTCTTATTTATAAACCACACATTGCCAATATCAGTAAACAGGCAACTACTAATTTTACAAAGGCCGAGCTTGGTTACGGGAAACCGATATTCTGCATTTGCTTCAAACTGAAAATCGCCAAACCGGAATGGAACTTCCTCCTTTGTTTTTACAGTACCTCCCGGCCCAAGTGTTCTTAAACCCCATGCACGCATACTGTTGGGGCCGCCGGTATAAAATTGTTTAAAGAAAGGCATATTCACATTGGTTTTTCTTGTTCTTGTTTCTAATGCAAATCCTGCACCGCTAAATACTCTTAATACCAAAGAGTTTTTTCCAAAACTAATATGACGGATAAATTCAGCATCTAATTTTATAAAACGAAAAAGACTATCGAATGCTTTTACTCTTATTAAATTAGTAAGCAGTCCAGATTCTTCAAAATTGCCGCGGAAAACATTGGCGACTCTGCCTTTGCCGCCGCGAATTTTTATACCACCCTGCAATGAAACTACAAGTCCTGTATTAAAAATGTTTCTGAATATCGGGGTGTTTTTAAAAATAGTATCCAGCAACGGGCGGGGATTCAGGAAAGCGTATTCAATATTTGGAAATTTAATATTAGCCGAAATATTTCTATCTTTTTTATCCTGCCAGGCTGTTGTATATCCCCATGACGCATTTAATGAAGTCAGGTTGAAATAATCTTTTCTTTCAATATTACCCAGTGAAAATGAAAGTACCGTTCTGAAATTGTCCTTATATTTTGCCGGGAGCCATTTTACATTGGGAATAGGTTTTGGAAAAAAAATAGATTGAGAAATACTGGCCTGTCTTGTTTTTACAAACTCTCCTTTTGTATCCACTTCAGTGCCATAGCGTACATTCGTTACAGATTGTATTGAACTCCGGCCAAAATTCCTGTTGATCAACTGGGCATTTAAACCAATACCCAATAACCGTTCCGCCAGTAAAAAACTGCTGTTACTGCTTCCTTCAATATTTGCTGTAAATGAATATTTATCTGCCGGAGTAAGGTAAACTGCAAAATCAACAGTATCGGATTCAGCTCTTGGCATTTGTTCAATATTTACCAGCCGCCATGCACCAAGACTATTAAAGCGGTCAATGGTTTTTAAAAATTTTTTCTGGTTGTAAAGATCGCCCCGTTTAAAAAAAATATTCTGTGATATAAAATGTGATTTAAAAAGATTGTGATAATGATAAATACTGAAATTATAATCCTCATATCCAAGTTTAGCAAGTGTTCTTGCAGTGTCAGTATATATAGTGGTGTGTCCTACAAAATATTTTTTCAAACGATCAACATCATAGCCCGGACGTAGCCGTATTTCCAGGTTGGCAGTGGGGTTTTCCCTTTTCTTTCTTATTTCCTCCATCAACAGTATTTGTTCAAAAGGATCAATGGTTGGCCGAAACAAGGCCACGTCTAATGTATCCCAAACTCCTGCCAGTTCATCAAAGCTGAACTTCAGGTAACCATTTTCCCGATACAAATCAACTAAACGGTTTAACTCCTGCGAAATACTCTGAATGGAAAATGGGCCACCTTTTTTTAAATAGGAATGGCGAATTGAATTTTCTGCCAGCGCCTGCAGTTCTGTATTATTGATGGAATAATAAATTGAATCAAGTGTAACTAATTTTCCAGGTGATACATTAAAATTTACAGTTGTTCTTAACTGCGGGGGATTAAACCCGGTTTTTACCACTAAACTTGTATCATAAAATATTGAATCGCGGAAATATCCTTTTGCATTCAGCAATGACCGCATAAATTTTACAGACTGTTCCGCGTTTACACTGTCATATACGGGTGGTTTTTGTAAAACTGATCTGTTGAACCCCTTGTAGAAAAATTTATACACGGTTCTTACCCGCATACTGTCATCCAGTTGATTATTCAACTGAGTGGACAGGTCTGATTTTTCTTCTTTGGAGAAGTTGCCCTCAAGGTTGATATTTGTTTTATAAACAAAAGGCTTGTTTATAGGGTAATCCTTTGGAATAACAGTACAGGATGTAACAAACAGCAATAGAATACATGCTGCTGCAAGTGCAGAAATTGAAATGATTGGCTTGTTAATAAACATGATGAATTAAAACCTACAAATATGATATCTAAAAATCAGGTCAAATATATTCAAAGTTTAGGCCAGAAAAAGCGAAGAGATGAAGAAGCCTTGTTTATTGCCGAGGGACCCAAGACAATTGCCGAGCTTTTAGCGGAACCTGGTTGTTCTATAAAACAGATTTACGCATTGAATAATTGGATTGAATCAAATAATTTAAATGAATTGCTGGAAGTAATAGAAATAACTGAAGAAGAATTAAAAAAAATTTCACAGCTAAAAACACCAAACCAGGTACTGCTGGTTGCTGAAAAAATGAAGTGGGGAGAAGAGGCAACAATAAAAAATACAATTACACTTGTTTTAGACACTATCCAGGACCCCGGAAATATGGGAACAATTATCCGGCTGGCAGATTGGTTTGGAGTAAAACAAATAATCTGCAGCCATGAATGTGCGGATATCTATAATCCGAAAGTAGTACAGTCCTCTATGGGAAGTATTGCCCGGGTAAGAGTGGATTATGTTGATTTAAAGAATTGGGTCAAAAAAAATAAAGATATTCCCATTTACGCTGCAGCCATGGATGGCAACGATATTTCCAACATGAAGAAAATTACTGAAGGCATTATTATTATCGGTAATGAATCCAAAGGAATAAGTGATGAAATTTTAGCGGAAACCAATACGAAAATTACAATCAAAGGAAAAGGCAAAGCTGAATCACTTAATGCTGCTGTTGCAACCGGGATTATACTTTCACATTTATGCCCAAGCCCCCAAACCCCCTGAAGGTGGCTTAAGAAGAGTCTGTTAATTGAACATTGAATATTGAGTGTTGAATATTTTTACCTGAATTGAATTGCTTTTACCGGCTGCACTTTTCTTATAATATAACTTGGGATGGTAAGGACAAAAAAGCTTACCAGTAAAGTGCCTGTACAGACTACAGCTATTTGCCACCATATTATTTTTACTGCAGCTTCGCTCATGAAGTAAGCTTCTTCATTTAGTTTTATAAAACCAATGGCATCCTGCAGGAAAAGAATACCCAGCCCCAATATGGAGCCAAATAGTACACCGGTAAGTGTAATGATAAGTGAGTGGCGGATAAATATTTTTTGTACTAACCAATTACCGGCCCCAACTGCTTTTAACACACCTACCATACGGATGCGTTCTAACACAAGAATAATTAAGCAGGTAATTAAATTAATGACAGCCACAAGGATCATCAGGCCTAGCATTACATTGCGGGTTTGGTCCTGCATATTGAGCCAGTCAAAAATATTCGGGTAAATATCTTTGATGGGTTTGGTATCCCATCTTTCAGGAAATTCCGCTAAAGCAAATAAATCTTCACTTGCTTTTTCCATTTGCCTGAAATCATGAAGGAAAATCTCATAACCACCTACTTCAGTTGGTTTCCAGTCATTCAGTCTCTGAATAAGTTTTAAATCACCTATAGCAAAATTTTTATCATACTCATCAATGCCTGTTTTATAAATACCAATTACATGCAGTTTCCGGGCTCTTAATGATCCTTCCGGGCGGATAAAATAGATAAGAATACTGTCATTTAATTTTAAACTCAACTGCTTTGCAGTATATTCTGAAACTATTATTTCACTGGCATAGCTTGTGTCCTTAAAATGCAGCCAGCGACCTTGTTTCAAAAAGGGTTCCAGGTGCTTGAAATCATAACTGGTATCAAGCCCTTTCATCAGTACCCCTTCCATTTCATCTTTTGTTTTTAAAATGGCGTATCGGGTAGCAAAAGGATGAATACTTTTTACCGCAGCATCTTTTTTTATAGCCGCCACCGCTGCATCGTTTTTTTCAATAGGTGTTTCTTCGGCAATAGCTGTTCTGTCGGCCTGCTTGTTTTGTACACGGATATGGCTGCTGAAACTAAAAACCTTATTACTTACCGTTTCCTGGAAACCATTTACAAAACCGAGGGTAACAATCATGACGGCCACGCTGATAATGGTGGCAATAGTGGAAAGGCGGATAATAAAACGGGAAAAAGGTTTTTGCCCCCCCGGACCACTATCCTTGTTAAATGCAATCCGGTTTGCTATAAAGCTTGCAACTCTCAAATGAAATTATTTGTCTTTCAAAAATAGCATGGTAAAAAGATTTATCCTCTTATTTCTGATATTTTTACAATATTGTAGCTGAATTCAGGTTTTAACTACTGATAATAAAAATGAAAAAAAATATTTTTTTATTCCTGTTGACTGTTTCCCTGGCTACTTATGGCCAGTTGCCGGATTATACTTATAGATCCAATATTCATTCAATAAAATTAACCCGGGCAGGTGATATTTATGGTTACCCGGTTATTAAATTGAACAGCACCGAACAGCTTGAATTAACATTTGATGATCTGGAAGCCAATTATAAAAATTATTATTATACTTACCAGCTTTGTAATGCTGACTGGTCTATTGCCGATCTTCATTCATTTGATTATATCAAGGGATTTCAGCAGGTCCGGATCACCACATACAGAAATTCTTCCATTGCATTTACCCGGTATATTAATTACCAGGCAACAATCCCCGACAGGAATTCATCGCCTTCAAAATCGGGTAACTATTTGCTAAAAGTTTTTTTGGATGGAGATACATCAAAACTTGTTTTTACTAAAAGATTCCTGGTAGTGGATACAAAAGCAACAGTGGGTGCACAGGTGCTGCAGCCATTTAATGGCAATATTTTAAAATCTCATCAAAAACTAAAAGTGGGTGTAAATATAAACCAGCAGGTGAGTGTATTTAATCAGCAGGATGTTAAAGTTGTTTTGCTTCAAAACTTTGGTTGGGTTTCTGCTCAATATCTGCTACGCCCCAATATTTACCGTGGTAATTATTTTGAATACAATGATGAGTCGAACACAACATTTGCAGCCGGCAAAGAATGGCGGTGGATTGATTTACGAAGCCTGAAACTGATGAGTGAGCGGATGGTACGGTTAGATAAGCAACCAACAAGAACTGATGTATATGTAAAGCCGGATACCGACAGAAAACACCAGGTATATTTATATTACAGGGATCTCAACGGCTTTTATACTATTGAAAACAGCGATAATCAAAATCCTTACTGGCAATCGGATTATGGGTATGTACATTTCAGTTTTTTCCCACCGGGAAATAAAGCTTACCCCGAAAAAGATGTTTTTATTTATGGAGAGCTATCTAATTATACATTGAATAATGATTCAAAGTTGGAATTTAATGAAGAAAAAGGCGCTTATGAAAAAACGCTTTTACTGAAACAGGGTTTTTATAACTATTCTTATGTAACGCTACCAGTAAAAAAAGGAAATGAAAACTTCAGCTTCGAAAACACAGAAGGTAATTACTGGGGAACAGAAAATTCTTACCAGGTATTGGTTTATTTCCGATCTTTTGGCGGCCGCTCAGACGAATTGATTGCTTATACTTCTATCAATTCTTTATTTCAAAGACCATAAAAATATTTCTGGTTACGGGTAATTTTTCTTTTAAAAATTTCAAACAGGGAATACTTTTCCCTTACTAAAATCCGGCAACCAACAACAAACAACTTTCCATTATATTTGCGGCCGGCAGGTCTTACACGACCAGCTCCTGCTGAACCTCCCCAGGGCCGGAAGGCAGCAAGGATATGCGGTTGTAGCGGTGCGATGTGAGTAGCCTGCCGATTTTTTATTTTACTAAAATCTCAAAAAATATTTCATGAAGTTTTTTATTGACACGGCAAACCTTGCACAGATTAAAGAGGCAAATGATTTAGGTATTCTCGATGGAGTTACTACAAATCCATCCTTAATGGCAAAAGAAGGAATCAAAGGCCAGGATGCTATTATGGCTCATTACAAAACCATATGTGAAATGGTCGATGGTGATATCAGTGCAGAAGTTATCTCCACAGATTTTGATGGTATTGTTGCTGAAGGAAAAAAACTTGCAGCTATCCATCCGAATATTGTGGTAAAAGTGCCAATGATAAAAGAAGGAGTGAAGGCCATTAAATGGTTTACCGATAATGGAATCCGTACAAACTGTACCCTTGTCTTCTCTGCAGGACAAGCAATACTTTGTGCCAAAGCGGGTGCTGCTTATGTATCACCTTTCATCGGCCGTATAGATGATAGTGGCTGGGATGGCGTACAATTGATTGAACAAATTGCACGCATTTATTCGATTCAGGGTTTCAAAACTGAAGTATTAGCTGCATCTATCCGAAACCCCAACCATATTATTCAATGTGCTGAAGCCGGGGCAGATGTTTGCACATGTCCACTTGATTCTATTCTTGGTTTATTGAAACACCCGCTGACAGATATCGGGCTTGCAAAATTTTTAGAAGATGCCAAAAAAACTCAATAATAAAGAACCCCGGAATTGCCGGGGTTAATTTTTTGTTTTCTGTTTGTTTTGTTTTGGCGTTGGCCTATTCAAAATTTCTTCTTTTGTTGGCAAGATTTCATTATCGGGCTTTTTCTTAATCCACACTGTTATTTCTTTCCATTTCAACGGTTCTGAATTTAAAACGGCCTTTATCTTTATTTTTTCTACAGTACAAATGGCCGGCAGTATCAATTCGTTTCCTTCAAATGTTCCATAATCAGAACTGAAAATAATTTCTTTTGATGTCAGCGGTTTCCAATTGCCATTGGATAATTTTCCATCCACATTGATATAGTTATGGGTCCCCTTTTTAAGGCTGTCAGTATAAAGATTAAAAAAGATACTGTCAATTTTTTGAGCCCTGGATATAAACCCGCCAATAAGGAGCAGAAATAAGAATAATATTTTTTTGTTCATTACCATGGAAGTCGCAAATTATATGCAAAAGGTTGTTAACCCTGAAAATAATTTACAGGTTTATTTGTTTTTTCCTGTATTCTCCAGGCGAAACTCTGTTTATTCGCTTAAAGACTCTGTTAAAGTTGGAAAGATTTGTAAAACCGCAATCATAACATACAGTCGCGACAGGATGATCTTGTGCCAGTAACTGGCAGGCCTGGTTTATACGGATTTCATTCAGGAAGCTGATATAGGATTTCCTGGTTCTTGTTTTAAAGTATTTGCAAAAAGCCTCGGGGGTCAGATTGGCAAGCGAAGCAACTTCTTTAAGCCTGATAGTACGGTGAAATTCTTTAAAAGTAAATTCTATTACTTTATTCAGCCTGCTGCCATCATAGGTTTTAATATTGCGGTTGATAGCAAGCCTGGATAAAGGTTGCAACTCTTTTTTGCTGCTGAGTTGTTTTAATATTTCCAGGAAAATTATCAATTTATCTATTCCATCAGTCTGTATAATAGCTGACAATTTATCAAAAAGGATTTTCTTTTTTTTTCCTGTAATACGAAACCCGCCCATGCTGTTTTTAACGAATTGCTGCACCTGTTTTACTTCAGGTAATGTCCAAAAATTTTGCCCGAGAGTTGATTCATCAAAAAACAGGGTAATTGCCAGGGCTCTTGATTTCTGTTTGAAAAATTTCTCATCGTTTCTGAAAACATGAGGCTGATTACTGCCAATAACAAAAACATCTCCTGCATGAAATGGGCCAACAAAGTCACCAGCTATCAACGTGCCATGACTTTCTTTTATAACAGTTAACTGTATTTCGGGGTGCTGGTGCAAATGATTATACAGGTGGGGAAAGTCATCTACCTGCACCCGAAAGGCCTCTTGTGTATTTTTCGGAATCTGGAATGGAACAACTTTCATGTGAATATTTTAGTTTATTTTTTGGTCAAATGGAATTCGCCATAAAATTTTCAGCGCTGTTGGAATAATGTAGCTCGAAAATTTTATAGCTCATTTCATGGTACTAAATTAATTTAAATTTGGAACCAGTTTGTATTTAATGATTAAAATAGTATCAGTTTGTGCTAAAGTCTGCAACCTTCTTCTTGTTCACACTCTTTAGCTTTGTTAAAAATTAATTTATATGAGCTTTGAATGGAAAGGGGTTTTCCCCGCTTTACTTACACCGTTTAATAAAAACGAAGAACTTGACCTGGATATGTTTGAAAAAAATCTTGCTGCACAGGTCGCAGCAGGTGTACATGGAATTGTTATCGGCGGTTCATTAGGAGAAGCCAGCACAATCACTGAAAAAGAAAAAGAAGAACTGGTTGAGTTTTCTGTTGAATATCTCAACGAACAAATTCCGGTTATCCTGAATATTGCTGAAAGCACAACTAAAGATGCAATACAGCAAACCGCGAACGCAAAAAAATGGGGAGCTGATGGAATTATGTTATTACCTCCTATGCGATACAAAACAGACGACCGGGAAACAATAACGTATTTCAAAACGATAGCGAAGTCAACAGACCTGCCGATAATGATCTATAATAATCCGCATGATTATAAAATTGACACAAGGCCGGACATGTTTGATCAGCTGATCGAATGTGAAAATATAACTGCATTGAAGGAAAGTTCCAGGGATGTTACAAACCTCACAAGAATGAAAAACAGGTATGGAGACAGGATAAAAATTTTATGTGGCGTAGATACACTGGCCATGGAAGAACTTTGCCTGGGCGCTGATGGATGGGTGGCCGGATTGGTTTGTGCATTTCCAAAAGAAACTGTAGAAATTTATAATTTGGTAAAAGCCGGCAAAATAGATGAAGCTGCCAAAATATATCGTTGGTTTATGCCGTTGCTTGAACTGGATATTCATTCCAAACTTGTGCAGTATATAAAATTAGCTGCCACACAAACCGGTATAAGCAGTGAATATGTAAGAGCACCAAGATTAACTTTGGTTGGCGAAGAGAGAGAGCGAATTTTGAAAATTATTAATGATGGAATTTCATCAAGACCAAATATTAAATAATTTGTTGGTGTTTATTAATTAGAAGATTTATGATTCTTGATATGTGGAAATAACAGGGTTTCTATGATACGAGTTATTAGTTTATTTATTATTTGTAGTATACTGGTATTTCTTAGTGCTTGCATACTACCGATTAGTGTTAACGACGCCTATTACAAACACGGTGCTAAGGGAGGATTACTTATAAATAAAACTGATCATTATCTTCAATACTGGGATGAAAGACCTTTTTTCTGGTTGGGTGATACGGGATGGGAGTTATTTCATCGTTTGAAAAAAGAAGAAATTGAAAAATATTTAGAGAACCGCAGGCAGAAAGGTTTCAATGTAATCCAGGCAGTTATTCTTGCAGAGTTTGATGGATTGAGAAAACCCAATCAATATGGAGAACTGCCATTAAAGAATCTTGATCCTACCCAGCCAAATGAAAAATATTTTGAATTGGTAGATTGGACATTGGAACAGGCTTCGAAAAAAAATATGTTCATGGGTTTATTGCCCACCTGGGGTGATAAAGTTACACTGATGTGGGGTGAGGGTCCGGTGGTACTTAATGAATCCAATGCTTATACTTACGGGCATTTTCTTGGAAACAGGTATAAAAAATCCCGTAACATTATTTGGGTCCTGGGTGGTGATCGTCCACCGGTAAAAGATACAAACGACTGGCGGCCCATTTGGCGGGCCATGGCAAGAGGAATCAAAGAAGGAGCAGGCGATCGAGCAGTCATCATGTATCATATTTCAGGTGGTGAACATTCTACTTCTTATGATTTGCACCAGGAAGATTGGTTGTATATAAATACAATGCAAAGTGGTCATGGCGGTGGGCATGATGTGCCGGTGTGGAATTGGATTAAAAGGGATTGGAAACTTTCTCCAATAAAACCAACACTTGATATGGAACCCAACTATGAAGATCACCCGGTTAATCCATGGCCGAAATGGGATCCTGCTAATGGTTATTTCAGAGATTATGATGTTCGTAAGCAAACATACCGTTCAGTTTTTGCAGGTGCCTGTGGTGTAACTTACGGGCATCATGCCGTTTGGCAATTCTGGAGCCCGAGAGAAGAAAAAATTAATTATGCTGATCGCTATTGGACTGAAGCAATTGATCGTCCCGGTGCTTTCCAGGTTGGGTATTTAAAAAAATTAATTGAATCAAGATCGGTAAAAGACAGGATACCCGATCAATCAATCATTGCAGAAGGCCAGGGTGAGAAGGGAGAATATGCAACTGCTTTCAGGGATGATGGTAATAAATATTGCATGATCTATTTGCCAGTAGGTAAAAAGTTTAAAGTGAATCTTTCTTTTATGCAGGTCGCTTCCCTGGTTTTGGGGATCGCGCTGGTAAGTTCGATCGTGACGATCATCGGCATTAGAAATTACAGCGTCCCGGTCGAGGATATTTCGGTAAACGCGCAACCGACGCTTTTTGAAAGAGTTTTAGGTAAAGTCGGTTTGATGGAAACGCCGGAGAAAAAACGCGCGCGCATCTTAAAGGAACGCGAAACGGCGATTGATTATTGGAATAAACGGGTGGAAGCGCGGCGCGCGCAGTGGAATGCAAATTTGCGCGATGCTTTTGACCGCAACTTAAACGAAATCAATCAAGCCGTTAATGAATACACCGAGATTTTACAGGAAAATCCGCAGGATGATCTTTCGAGCGAAATGCTTGATTCGGCGCTCAGTGAAAAAATGGAGCTTCTGCGTGAATTTTCCGAACTTTAATTTTAGTTTTTTTACAATGATTGTGAAGTTGAACAAATTTCTCAAGTTTCCCGCGATAAACAAAACTACGATTCTGTTGAGCGTAGTTTTTTTCTTTGCGTCATTCGCCGCGCAAGATGTTTTCGCCCAAAAACGTTTTTCTAAAACTTATCCGGCAGGTAAGAATGTCCGGCTGCAATTGACGAACCGGACTGGAACCGTGACGGTCGAAGGTTGGGACAAAGACCAGATTCAGATC
>Ga0209797_10001572_pt1 | contig 11509 bp, 13 predicted proteins | sample DOMMetBare3Fresh_2_FD_187472 | JGI IMG/M metagenome (GOLD analysis project Ga0209797, IMG submission 187472) | Wetland sediment microbial communities from St. Louis River estuary, USA, under dissolved organic matter induced mercury methylation -... | ecosystem: Environmental > Aquatic >...
GACCAAGATGTCGAAGTCGGCGGGGACGGCAGTCAGCTTGGGCGAGGCGATCGACCGGCACGGACCAGATGCCCTGCGCTACTTCCTGCTCCGCGAGGTGGGCTTTGAAGCGGACGGCAACTTCACCTGGGACCGGTTTGACGAGCGCTACACGGCTGATCTGGCGGACGGACTGGGCAACCTGGTCTCGCGGTCGCTCGCGATGCTGGCCAAGTACCGCAACGGGGTGGTGCCGGCCGCCAGCGAGGAGACCACACTGGATGCGGCGGGCCGCGAGGCCGTGGCGGCCTACGCGACCGCGATGAACGCCCTCGATCTCCGCGGGGGGGCCGAGGCCGCCTGGGCACTCGTGGCGACCGCCAACCTGTACATCCAGCAGGTGGCACCCTGGGCGCTCGCCAAAGCCGGCCGGGAGGAGGAGCTGGACCGGGCTCTGGCCGCCCTGGGCCGGGCACTCTACCGACTGGCGGTCCTGACCGCCCCGTTCATCCCGGGCAAAGCCCAACTCCTCTGGCAAAGCCTGGGGGCGCCACCGGAGACGCTGGCCAGGGCCTGGGGCGAACTCGAACGCCCGCCGGCAGCCGGCCTGGCTACCACCAAGCCTGAGGTCCTCTTCCCCAAGCCCGCCAGTGTTTAGAAGTTAGGCTGTCAATAGGCAAAACTATTTGACAGTCAAGGACTTATCATCCTGCCTCCCACCTTGACGAACCCGAGCCGCTGGGCCACCTTTTGCGTGGCATATGTGTGTCGGGTCACCTCCCGTGTCACTCGCCGGACTTAGATTAGTCTGCAGCACAGCCGAAGATTGCATTCAGCAGCCTGGTGAGGGAGCACGCATGGCGAAACGCCGGTGGACCGTTGTGTTCGTCCCGCACGGGTCCGAGCCCTCGAAGATCGTCGAGGTCTCCTACGGCCTGATCAAGATGGCAATCGGCGGAGCGGCGCTGGGTCTGGCCGTGGCGCTGCTGGTGGGTTATACCACCATGGCCCGTACCGCCGAGCTGTCACGGACGAGCCGTTTGCAGGAGGAGAATGCCCGTCTGGCCCAGGAGATCGGAGAGCTGCACGGCCGCCTCACGACGCTGGCCGACACCATTTTGCGGATCAGTCAGAAGGATGCCAAGATCCGCGTCCTCGCCAACCTCGAGCCGATCGATCCCCAGGTCCAGGCCGCCGGTATCGGTGGACCGACGGTCGCGCCGCGCCCGGTCCTGCCTACCGAGGGACTGGCGCTGCGGCGCTCACAGGAGATCCGGGTCGACCTCAACGCCCTCATTCGCCGCGCCAACCTCCTGGCCTCCTCGTTCGAAGAGGCCAAGGACAGTCTGGCCAGCCACTCGCAGCGGCTGGCCGCCACCCCCTCCATCATGCCGACCCAGGGCTGGCTCACGAGCGCGTTCTCGTCGATGCGGGAGCATCCGATCCTGCACGTCGCCCGGCCGCACGAAGGCATCGACGTCACCGCCCCGATGGGGAGCCCGATCGAAGCCCCCGCGGCCGGCGTGGTAACCGACGCCGGGTGGGAGTCGGGCTACGGCAACACGATCACGATCGACCACGGCTACGGCGTCGTGACCAGGTTCGCCCATGCATCCAAGCTGCTCATCAAGATCGGCCAGCGCGTCGCGCGCGGCCAGCGCATCGCGCTGGTAGGCAACACGGGCCTCGCGACCGGCCCGCACCTGCACTACGAGGTGCACGTGAATGGCCGTCCGGTGGACCCGCTGAGGTACGTGCTGCCGGATGGGGTAGTGACGGACTAGCCGTCCGGGCCGGAGTCACCCTCAGCAACACGAAGGGGGCATGCCCGAACGCATGCCCCCTTCACTTCGTTCAGGGTGACTCCGGCTTCGCCGACCGTCCTCTAGAATTGCACCTTGGGCGCCTCACTCGCTCCCGGGGCAGCCTCGAAGTACTCACGCGGCTTCCCGAGACCGAACACCTTGGCCGTGATGTTGTAGGGGAAGCGGCGGATGTAGGCGTTGAACTCGCCCACCGCGCCGTTGTAATCCTGCCTGGCGACGGAGATGCGGTTCTCGGTGCCCTCGAGCTGGTCCTGGAGCTGGCGGAAGTTCTCGCTCGAACGGAGTTCCGGGTAGTTCTCCGCGATCGCGATCAGCCGGCCGAGTCCCTGATTGAGGGCGTTGTTGGCGGCGGCCATCTCGGGGATGCTGCCGGACTGGATCGCGCCGCCAAGCCGGGAGCGGGCGTTGGCGATCGAAATGAAGACCGTGTCCTCCTGCTTGGTGATGCCCTTCACCGTGTTCACCAGGTTGGGAATCAGGTCGGCCCGCCGCTGGAGCTGGGCCTGGATCTGACCTTGGGCCTGGTTCACCCGTTCGTCCATCGTCTGAATCGTATTGTAGCCGCACCCCGCGGTCAGCACCGCGAGGGTTGCGAGCGCAAAAGGGACCGCCGACAAGCGCTTCATTACTGGTCTCCGAGCTGAAGTTGGTCTACGTACCCCACCGCGTGCGCCACGGCGTCCATATAATGCTCGAACTCCTCGGCGGTACATCGCCAGCCCCGGGTCCCGCGGTGCTCGACCGGCGCGAGCAGTGCCGCAGCCGGCACCCCGAGGAGCGCAGCCGCCTCGGATGCAAGCGCCGTGGGTGCCGCCGGCACCGGCCGCCCCACCAGCGTCAGGAGCGAGCGCAGCAGAACCAGGATCGCGGAGCTGCTCGCCACGGCGAGCTCACCGAGAGCCTTCTCGTCGCCCGCGGCGGCGGCGTATCCCTGGCGAAGTCGCAGGAGCTTCCCGCGCAGTTCGCCCTCGAGCGCCTGCCGCAGGTCGCCCGGATCGACCTGCGCGCCGCCGAGCGGATCGGCGCCCCGGAGCACGCGGTAGCCGGCGCGCATGTCGGTGATCTCGATCGGGAAGACATCCGATGCCCGCGCCCACTCGGTGCGGCTGATCACCAGCGGCGGCTCCGAGGTGCCCCTGCGCCACGCCGAGAAGGCAGGGGCCAGCGCCCGCAGCCGGGAGGGGGACGGGTCGTCGAGCACCAGCATGAGATTGATGTCGGAGCGCCCGACGATGTAGTCGCCCCGCGCGGCCGAACCATAGAGCAGCGCGCTGTAGCCCGCTCCGAGGGCGGCATCAGCCGCCGCGAGAAATGGCGTGACGACCCGATCGACCGTTTCGTGCATCAGAACCGTCCCCCGGAACCGCCCCCGCTGAATCCGCCACCGCCGCCGAACCCACCGAAGCCTCCACCCCCGCCACCGAATCCGCCGCCACCCCAACCACCACCACCGATCCACGGACCGCCACCCCAATATACCCGGCGCCGGCGCCGGCCCCGACTGGCCAGCATGACGAAGAGGAACAAGAGTAGGATCGGGAGCAGTGGAACGATCTGCGCACCCGGCCCCTGAACCGGGGTGGGCGGTGGCGCGAAGGCCAGGCTGGAGTCCGTCACCCCGAAACCCCGCGCGATGAGCCCGGTGAGCGCCCGCACGCCGCTCACCAGCGCCGGGCCATACTCCTCACGGGCGAGCAGGGGCCCCATGACATCACGGCGGATCTGCCCGCTGGCGGCGTCCGTGACGATCCCCTCGAGCCCCTGGCCGACCTCGATCCGCACGTGCCCGGTGCCGGGCTCGTGATTCAGTCGGGGGACCAGCAGCACGACCAGGCCCGCGTTTCGTTGCTGGGCGCCGATCTCTGCGCGCGCGCCGACACCCCACTTCCGGCCGATCGCCAGAGCGACCTCGGCCTCGTCATGATCGCCGATCGTCGGGAGGGTGACCACGGCCACTTCGGCGCCGGTGGCGCTACGGAGGCGGGTGAGCAGATCCTCCATCTCCCCGCGCGAAGCGTCATCGATCACCGACGCGAAGTCGTTGACGTGACCCACGGGCTGGGCCGGGAAGAGGCGTTCGACCTCCGCGGTCTGCGCCAGCGCCGCGGCCGCCGCCGTTAGTTGTAGCACCGCCAGGAGGGCGGTAGCTTTGCGTCGTGTCTTCCTCACACACTCCCCTTCGACTGGCCCGGCGCTTCGCCCTGCTGCTCGCGGCCGTGCTCCTCGGGCTGGTGGCCTGCGACAAGCCGCGCCAGCTCGCGCTGCGCGTCTCGATTCCCGGTCCCGACACGGTGGAGACGCCGGTGACCGGTGTGGGGCTCGTCGCGCTTCCCTACGACCGCGACAGCGTGCTCCGGCAGCTCGAGACGAGGGCGCGCAGCCCGCGCCCCCCCACCGCTCCGCTGGACAGCCTGTTCGCGCAGTTCCGCGGTCCGTTCAACGCCTATTCGGCAGCCACCTTCCGGCTCGGCAAGCTGCGCGACTCACTGGTCGCCGTGAAGGGGCGGCTCGACACCCTGCCACGCGACGCACCGGCCTACGGCCAGCTCTACGCGGTCTTCAGCCGGCTCACCGATTCGATCCGGACGGCCCAGGATCGCGCGGAGCGCACCCGGGCGGACCTCGACCGCGCCCGGCGCGACTTCGTGGCCCGCAGCGACAGCCTGCGATTCAGGATGCGCCAATGGGAAGATAGCACCTACGAGGGATACGACAGCCTGGTGCGAGGACTCGCCCGGCGCGCGGGTCGCGAGCCGGTCGCCGACACCACCGGGTCCGACGGGTGGGCATATTTGACCCTCGCGCCGGGGCGTTGGTGGGTGTACGCGAGAAGCTGGGACGCAACCGATCCGAACGCCGAGTGGTACTGGAACATCCCGGTCGAGGACGACACGCTGCTTCTGTCCAGTCGGACGGCGCGGCGACAGCCGAGATACTAGGAAGGCGGATCACGGTGCCGAATGAGACCGGGAGGTGGCCGCGCCGATCCTTCGAGGAGACTACCCTGAGCGCAGCCCATGGGCTCAGGATGGCGATGGCGCTACTCGCCGCTCTCGTTGCTCTGCTTCCCACCGCGACCGCCGCCCAGACACCCGCCGCCGCCGCCAAGGACCCCCTCGCCGGCCGGGTTCGAGGCTCGGCGACGGCACCGGTAACGGTCTATGAAATGTCCGACTTCCAGTGCCCGTACTGCCGGAACTTCGCCATCAACACCTTTCCCGCGCTCGACTCGGCGTACATCGCGACTGGCAAGGTCCGGTGGGCCTTCATCAACTTTCCGTTGACCAGCATTCACCAGAACGCGCTGGCGGCCGCGGAGGTGGCCGTGTGCGCGGCACAGCAAGACGCCTTCTGGCCGGTGCACGATCTGCTGTACAAGCACCAGGACGTCTGGTCGCCGCTCAAGCAGCCGGCGGCGTTCTTCCTGACGCTCGCCGACTCGGCCAAGATTTCCAGACCCAGGCTCCTGGCCTGTGTGCAGTCTTCCAGCGTACAAGCGGCGGTGCGCGCCGATGCGCAGGGGGCCGAGCGCTCGGGCGCCAGCAGCACGCCGACGTTCTATATCGAGGGTGGCCTCTTGGTCGGGGCACAGCCGCTGCCGGTGTTCCGGCAGGTGCTGGATTCCATTCTCAAGGTGAAGCTGGGCAGCGTGAAATGACCCGCCACCGGGTCACCCTGGGCGAAGCGAAGGGGGCATGATTGGGGGCCTGCCCCCTTCGCTTCGCTCAGGGTGACTCAGCCCGCCAACTCCGGCCCTACCTCCCAGCCAGGGCGAGAAACACGTCGTACAGCGCGTGCGTCCAGGCGGTGATCCCGAACCCCCGCAGCACGTAGAGCCCGCTGAACATCACCCCGGCGATCGCGCGGAAGGTGAACGAGGCCAGCTCCAGGTGGTCCCCGTAGGGTCCCACGTAGTGGAATGCCGAGAAGATCAGCGCCCCCGTGAGCGTGGCGAAGGTCCCCGCGGCGCCTGCTCCCCATCCGAACAGCCGACGACCGGTCCACCCCAGCGCGCCGACCAGCAGCACCCGGAAGAGCAGCTCCTCATAGATGCCCGCGCCAAGCGAGATCATGAGCTGGGTGGCGAATCCGCGGCCGTTCGACCCGACCGCGAGACGGAGTAGCAGGCCGGTGAGGGTCCCGACGACCAGCCCGAACACAAGCGCGTACAGCACCGACTCGATCGCCATGAGCAGGAACACCCGCCACTCGACGGGACCCGACCGGCGCCGGTCCCTCCAGACGAGCACCCCACCGGTGCCGAGGAGGAGCGCGCCGAAGGCGATCAGCCCGTCCCGTCCGCCCAACAGGACGAACACACTCTTGAGCAGCACGTCAGCGCCGTTCCGCACCCCAGTGATGGAATCATGGGACAGACCCAAGGCGAGCGCCTCGTAGGCCACCAGCAGCGGCAGGGCGAAGGTCACGCTGTAGCGTGGGGCGCGGGCGGCACGCCAGTATCGGCTCGACGGGTTGGCGGAGATCACGGAAGCGGGGAGGGAGCTAAAAAAAGGGGCCGCTCTGAGCGGCCCCCCCAGGTTCCAAGCGTCGCCCGGGTCTCAGCGTGCACTGCCGTTCAGCAGCCGCAGGCGACCCTTGACTCTGTAGACAATGGATCACCTCCTCGGTAGTAGGTGGGACATGAACTTCGGGGAAGAAGTCTAGAACGCGCCCCGGGCCCCTGGCAAGGCCCCCATGCCGCGCGCATTGACGCCCCCCCCAGGCGCCGCGACATTGCCCCGATGCCGTCAACCTCCTGGGGCTATCGCGCCATCATGCGGCTCGGCGCGGCCCTGGCCCCCGTCATCGGCCTGGTGGACCGGAAGGTGGCCGACGGCCACCGGCCGCGCCGCGGTGCGGCCGACCGCCTGGCGGCGTGGGCCGCGGTGCGGCGCGATGCCGCACGGCCCCTCGCCTGGTTCCACGCCGCCTCCGTCGGCGAGGGGCTCCAGGCCGAAAGCGTGCTGCTCGAACTGCGCCGCCTGCTGCCCGACTGTCAGCTCCTCTTCACCCACTTCAGCCCCTCCGCGGAACCGCTCGCGCGCCGCCTGGCCGTGGACGCGGCGGACTATCTCCCCTACGACCTCCCCGGCGCGGCGGACCGTCTGCTCGCGGCGCTCGCACCCGACCTGCTCGTCTTCGTGAAGCTGGACCTGTGGCCCGAGCTGGCGACGCGGGCCGCGCGAAGCGGCACGACCGTGGCCCTCGTTGCGGCTACGGTGAGCGAGGACAGCGGACGGCTTCGCTGGCCCGCCCGCGCACTGCTTCGCGCCGGATACGCCGCGGTCGGGGCCGCCGGCGCGGTGGCGGAACCCGACGCGAGGCGGCTCGCGCAGCTCGGCGTGGCCGCCGACCGCGTGCGGGTCCTCGGCGACCCGCGGTTCGACAGCGTCGCGGCCCGTGTGGCTGCGGTGCGGCCGGACGATCCGCTCCTGCGCTTCGGTCGCGGCGCGCCGACGCTGGTGGCGGGATCCACCTGGCCGCCCGACGAGGCGGTCCTGCTGGACGCCTTTGCGCGGCTCCGCGTGCGGCGGCCCGACGCTCGCCTCGTCGTCGTCCCGCACGAGCCTACCGAGGAGCATCTCAGGGCGGTCGACCGGCGTGCCGCCCGGGCGGGATTGCCGGCACCGTTGCGGCTCAGCGCGGCGGACGGAGCGGCACCGCTGCTCGTCGTGGACCGGGTCGGGGTGCTCGCGACGCTCTACGGCGCCGGGACCATGGCTTACGTGGGGGGCGGCTTCGGCCGGGCCGGCCTGCACTCGGTGCTCGAGCCGGCCGCGTGGGGCGTCCCCGTGGCGTTCGGTCCGCGCTGGCGGAAGAGCCGGGATGCAGCGCTGCTGCTGGAAGCCGGCGCGGCCGTGGCGCTCGGTGGCCCAGGCGGATTCCGTTCACCGAGCGAGGCGTTGCTGGAGCAGTGGGAGTCGTGGGTGACGGACGAGGCGCGCCGCGCGGCGCAGGGCGGCCGCGCGCTGGAGGTCGTGACCCGGGGAGTGGGCGCGGCGTGGCGGTCGGCTGAGATGCTGGCCGGGCTTATTTCGTCACGACACCCTCGTAGGTGACCGTGCGGGGGACGATCAGTCCCGCCGTCAGCACCGTGAACAGCACATCGCTCCAGCGGCTCCGCACCTTGATCTTGACGTCGGACACCCCACCACCGCCGCCGAGCTGTGCCGCGAGCGCTTTCCGCAGCGACGGCTCCTTGAGCCGCGCGACCCCCCACAAGCCGAACACCGCCCTGCTCGAGACGATGAACCGGTCGCCGGCGGGCGCCTCGCCGGCAGGCGAGGCCAACGTAGCGGGGAGGCCGAGGGTGGTGGCGTCGAACGTCTGGGCGCATCCCCCGAACGTGACCACCAGCGACAGCGCGACGAAGGCGCGTCGCGCGATCACAACCCCGGCACCCGAAAGGTGTAGTGCGCGCCGATGCCGAACGTCGCCGGATCCGGGAGGTCCTTGGCGAACACCCGGTCGTACGCGGCGTGAATGCCGAAGCCGTTCAGCAGGTTGAGCTCGAGGCCGGCCGACAAGCCGAAGTTGGTGTCGGTGTTCGAGACGCCGGCCACCTTCTGGTAGGCGACGTCGAGCCGCGGCGCGAGCCACGGATGGATGGCGAGCGCGGGGTTGGGAATCACGAGCGCAAAGCCGACGCCGATCGGGAAGTGGTACGCGGTGGTCTCCCCGCCGGGGAGCACGCTGTCGCCCGGCTTGGCGTAGCTCACGCCGCCCTGGAGCGTCACCGAAAGCGGCACCAGCGGCCCGCCGAGCAGCTTGTAGTTGAGCGTGCCGCCCACCGACACGTCGCTGCCCCCGGGTCCGTCCGGGTTGTACGAGGAGAGGGTCGCCGACACGCCGAGCGGCCCGAGGCCCGCCCGGCCCGTGAATCCGTACGCCGTCCCTTTGCCGGCGGCGGCGTTCGGAAAGGCGATGTCGCCGTAGAGCCCGATCCCCCGCGGCACGCCGAGATTGTAGACGGGCAGACCGGGGTTCTGAGCTCGGAGGGGGGACGCGCCCAGCGCCAGGGCGACGACGACGACGGCGCGCACGCTGTGCCTCATGCTACCTCCGCGGGGGCGGATGCTCGGGGCTCGGGGTGGATGCAACGGCGCCGCAAGCTACTCGGGCGCTTCGCGGGAAGTCAATCGCATCGGGCCGCGACGACAACGCCCGGCCGCGGGGATTCGCAGCCGGGCGTCACCAGAGGCAACGGCCGTCAGCGGATGTAGGCCACGCTCACACCGACACCCTCGATGTCCCCCAAGCCGCCGCTCGCGCGGAGCGCCCAGCTCTCGCTGAACCGGATGTCCACGCCGAGGCCCAGGGCGAAGTTCACGTCGCTGTTGCCGCCGCCGAACGTGGGGACGATGACCGGGTGGAAGTACGGCACGAACGTGGTGGACGAGCCCTCGAGGTCGAACCGGCGGCCGAGCGAGACGCCGACCGGGACGTAGTAGGCGTCCGCGCCGTCGCCGACGTTGGCGCCGAGGCCGAGAGTGAGCGAGCCATCGAGCGGGAAGCTCTCGCTGTAGCTGACGACCTGGGTGCGGAAGTCGCCGCCGAGCAGCACGCGGGTACCCCCGCTTCCGTTCAGATCGGCGAACCCGCCGCGAATGCTGAAGTCGTTCGCGCCGCGCCCGTAGCGGTAGAAGCCCTCGACCGCGAGGCTCACGCCCTCGCCGGGATCCGACAGGGAGGCGCCGATCTCGTGGCTGGTGAACGCCCGGTACGGCGCCTTGAAGATCGGCGTGCCCGTCTCCTGCGCCGCCGACGTTCCCGCGGCGCCGGCGAGCAGCGCGAGCGCCAGGATCCCACCGCATACGTTACGACGCATGAGACTCTCCTTGTACGTGTTCGGCCACCACGCGCACCCGATTGTCCACCACCTGGAGGAACCCGCCGCGCACGGAGAAGCGGCTGACCGTGTCGGCCCGCCGCACGGTCAGCGTGCCCTTCCCCAACAGCGTCATGAACGGAGCGTGATTCGGCAGGATGCCGACCTCGCCGTCAAAGGCGGGCGCGACCACCGCGTCCGCTTCGCCGTCGAACATAGACGCCTCGGGCGAGATCACCGTGACTCGCATCACGCGCTCGCCAGCTTCTTGGCCTTCTCCACCACCTCGTCGATCCCGCCCACCATGTAGAACGCCTGCTCCGGCAGGTGGTCGAACTCGCCGGAGAGCACCCGTTCGAAGCTGGAGATGGTCTCCTCGAGCTTGACGTACTTGCCGGCGAAGCCGGTGAACTGCTCGGCGACGAAGAACGGCTGCGACAGGAAGCGCTGGAGCCGCCGCGCACGGGCCACGATCAGCTTGTCCTCCTCGCTCAGCTCGTCCATGCCGAGAATCGCGATGATGTCCTGCAGGCTCTTGTAGCGCTGCAGCGTGCGCTGCAGGCCGATCGTGACGTTGTAGTGGCGCTCGCCCACGAACTGCGGGTCCAGGATGCGACTCGAGCTGTCGAGCGGGTCCACCGCCGGGTAGATGCCCAGCTCCGAGATCGCGCGCGACAGCACGACCGTGGCGTCGAGATGGGCGAACGCCGTCGCCGGCGCCGGGTCGGTGAGATCGTCGGCGGGCACGTAGATCGCCTGCACCGACGTGATCGAGCCCTTGGTGGTCGAGGTGATGCGCTCCTGCAGGTCCCCCATCTCGGTGGCCAGCGTGGGCTGGTAGCCCACCGCGCTCGGCATCCGGCCGAGCAGGGCCGACACCTCGGAGCCCGCCTGGGTGAAGCGGAAGATGTTGTCGATGAAGAGCAGCACGTCCTGGCCCTCGACGTCCCGGAAATACTCGGCGACGGTGAGGCCGGTGAGGCCCACTCGGAGGCGCGCGCCCGGCGGCTCGTTCATCTGGCCGTAGATCAGCGCGCAGGAGTTGATAACCCCGCTCTCCTGCATCTCGAGGTAGAGGTCGTTGCCCTCGCGGGTCCGCTCGCCCACGCCGGAGAAGACCGACTTGCCGCCGTGGCCCTTGGCGACGTTGTTGATCAGCTCCATGATCACGACGGTCTTGCCCACGCCGGCGCCGCCGAACAGTCCGATCTTGCCGCCCTTCACGAACGGGGCGATCAGGTCGATGACCTTGATGCCGGTCTCGAAGATCTCGGTCTTGGGTTCGAGGTCGGTGAACTTCGGGGTCTCGCGGTGGATCGGCCAGCGCGGGGTGTCGGACGGGATCGGCGCGCCGCCGTCCACCGGCTCACCGAGCACGTTGAGAATGCGCCCCAGCGCGGCATCGCCCACCGGCGTCGTGATCGCCGAGCCGGTGTCGGTCACCCGCATGCCTCGGGTGACGCCGTCGGTCGAGCTCATCGCCACGGCGCGCACCTGGTTCTGGCCGATGTGCTGCTGCACTTCGGCGGTGAGGCGCACGGGCACGACGCCGCTCGCGTCCTCGATGGTGAGGGCGTTGTAGATCTCCGGCAGGTGCTCCGGCTCGAACTCGACGTCGAGCACCGGTCCGATGACCTGCACGACGCGGCCGAGGTTCTTCTGGGTCTTCGCGGCCGTGGCGGCCTTTCCCGTAGCGATTGCGGTAGCCATGATGTCCGTTTCCTTTGGTTAGCCCTGCAGCGCCGCGGCGCCGCCGACGATTTCCGCGATCTCCTGCGTGATCTGCGCCTGGCGCTGGCGATTGTACGTCCGCTTGAGGAGCTCCAGGATCTCCCCGGCGTTGTCCGTCGCGTTCTTCATGGCCGTACGCCGCGCA
>Ga0209797_10001574_pt1 | contig 11502 bp, 13 predicted proteins | sample DOMMetBare3Fresh_2_FD_187472 | JGI IMG/M metagenome (GOLD analysis project Ga0209797, IMG submission 187472) | Wetland sediment microbial communities from St. Louis River estuary, USA, under dissolved organic matter induced mercury methylation -... | ecosystem: Environmental > Aquatic >...
CGCTAGAAGAAACAAAGTGGGTGCGCAGCTGGGGTGGCCACGCAATGGCATTGCCTTTTATCGAGGGCTACTCGACCACCGCACTGGTGCGCCGCATGCGCGGCTGACAGCGCGCGGCGCACCGCATCAACGGCGGTTCACGGCCACGATCCCCAGCGCGACGGCGGCCAGCGCCACGAGCAGTCTTGCGGTGATTGGCTCACCCAGCAGCAGCGCGCCCAGCAGCAGGCCGAACACCGGCGTGAGCAGCGTGAATGAAGCCAGGCGCGTGGCCGGGTAGTGGCGAATGAGCCAGAACCACACCAGGTAGCTGGCGAACGCCACCACAACTACCTGGAACGCCAGCGACGCCCAACTCAGTGGCGACAGCACGCCGGCCCAGGGCGTGCCCGCAAGCCACGCTGCGGCGGCCAGCGCGACGCCGGAGATGGCCAACTGGTACAGCAGCGTCTTCTCGGCCGACGCGCTGCCCAGCGCGCTGCCGCGGATGGCCAGCGTCGTGGCGCCCCACAACACGCCCGCGGCCACGCCCAGCGTGTCGCCCAGCCACTGAAGCGCGCCCGCCGCAGGCCGCGTGAAGCCCTCGGCAAACGCCCAGGCCACGCCGGCAAACGCCATCACGAGCCCGGCGAGCTGCAGCGGCGCGAGCCGCTCGGCGCGCGCGATGAAAGGCATTCCCAGCGCCACGACGAACGGCGAGATATAGAGGAACACAACCATGCGCGACGCCGTCGTGAACTGCAATCCGACGAAGATGCAGCCGAACTCGGCGGCGAACAGCATCCCGGCCAGCAACCCACTGCGCAAGGTGCCGTCGCGCGCAAAGACCGCGATGCCCCGCAGGCGCGCCCACACAGCGACCAGCAGCGCGCCACCGACCCGGGCTACTTCGAGCGCCTGGCCGAGGGCCAGCACCCGCACTTCCTGTGGATCGGCTGCAGCGACAGCCGCGTGCCGCCGGACCGCATCACCGGCACCGGGCCGGGCGGCCTGTTCGTGCACCGGAACATCGCCAACCTGGGATTCTTCCAGCAGCAGATGGCTCCGCCTGACGTCAAGCCCACCGAGAACGGCGTCGACGTGGACATCACCTTCCGGGTCGAAGAGCGCCGCACCGGCAACATCAACTTCGGCGCGTCGCTGGGGCAGGGCACCGGCCTGGGTGGTTTTCTCGGGCTCGAGGAACCGAACCTGTTCGGCCGGGGCAAGCGCGGCAAGCTGATGTGGCAGTTCGGCAAGAATATCAATGACTTCACGCTCAGCTATACCGACCCCGCGATCCAGGAATCCCGGGTCTCCGGCACGGTCTCGCTGTTCAACTCCCGCCAGCGCTTCACCGTCGGCGATCTCGGCCGCCGCCGACAGGTGGGTGGCAACGTGCAGCTGGGCTTCCCGCTGTTCGGTTCCCGCTATACCCGGCTCTTCACCTCCTACGGGCTGCAGCAGATCAAGTTCACCGAAGGTTCGGTCGACCTGCGCGCACGGTTCCGCTGCTCCAACTGTACCCGCTCCACGCTGGGTGGCAGCGTCGTTCGCGACACCCGGTTCGGCCTGCCCTTCGCCACCGGTGGCGCCCTCACGAACGTCTCCCTCGAGTTCAACGGTGGGGTACTCGGCGGCACCGGGAACTACCGCAAGATCGATTTCGAGGGCCGCTACTACGCGCCGCTCGGTTCCACCGGGGGCAACGCGCAGCTCGGCAGCGGGGTCCAGTTTGTCCTCGGGCTCACCGCCAAGAGCGGATTCATTTTCGGCAACGCCGGTCCCTTCTTCACCGAGCTCTATTCACTCGGCGGCACCCAGTTCGGCATTCCGCTGCGCGGCTACGACGAGTTCTCAATCACGCCGAGCGGTTACGACCCCAGCGCTGGCGGCAGTTCCGCCGCCGGTGTGGGCGCCTTCGGCAAGTCGTACGCGGCGTTCACGGTGGAAGCCGGTGCCCGGGTCAGCCAGTCCCTCTATTTCAGCACCTTTATCGACGCCGGCAACGTGTATCGCAGCGCCCGGCAGTACGATCCCAGCCGGCTGTTCCGCGGCGCCGGTGTCGGCGTGGCGGTCCTGTCCCCCCTCGGTCCCATCGGCATCGACCTCGGCTACGGGTTCGACCGGGTGAAGGTGGATGGCACCCCGAACCCGGGCTGGAAGCTCCATTTCAAGCTCGGCCAGTTCTTCTAGGCCGCACCCTCACATTCAGCAGGGAGTCTCTGATGGTCCGTCGCGTGTTCGGCTTTTCACTGGCGCTGGCGCTCGCCCTTGTCAGCGCTCCCCGGGCGGCGAGCGCCCAGGGCGGGGCCCAGAAGATCGGGTACATCAATGCCCGGGCGGTGCTGCTCGCCACGCCAGGGTACGCCCAGGCAGAGTCGACGTACAATCGTGAGCTGACCGGTTTTCGCACCGAGGTCGAACGGCTGCAGGCGTCGCTGGACTCGGCCGCCGCCGACTTTGAACAGAAGTCGGTGATGCTCTCCGCCACGGCGAAGACCGCCAAGCGTCGGGATCTGGAGGCGCAGCGCCAGCGGCTTGAGACGCGAGCCACTGAGCTGCGGGACAAGGCTGCTCAGCGGGAGCAGGAGCTGCTGTCGCCGCTGCACAGCAAGGTGAATGACGCGATCGAAAGCGTGCGCGCCGAAGGGGGGTTTGCGCTCCTGTTCGACGTGAGCGCCAACGACGGCCTCATCGTGGCGGCGGACAAATCGCTCGACGTCTCCGACAAGGTGATCGCGAAGATCAAGGCGCAGCCCTGACCCTGGCGTTGCCCTCCGCACGCCTGACCGCCCGGGCGGTCGCCACGCTGGTCGGCGGCCGCCTGGAGGGCGACGGAGACCTCCTCCTCCAGCACCTGGCCCCGCTCGACCGGGCGGGGCCGGACGCCCTGACCTTTCTCCTGACGCCGAAGTATCTCGCAGCGTTCCGTGCGACCCGCGCGGGGGCGGTGCTTGTCCCGGAGCAGCTCGCCAGCGAACCGGGCGGTCCGGCCACGCGCATCATCGTCGCCGCGCCTGACGAGGCGCTCGCGGAGGTCGCCGCCGCCTTCATGCCCGGCGGCTCCCGGCCGAAGGGCGTCGACCCGGCCGCGCGCATCGCGGCGGACGCGCTGATCGGTGCGGACAGTTGGGTGGGTCCCTTCGCGGTGATCGAGGGCGGGGCGCGCATCGGTGCCCGGGCGCGCATCGCCGCCGGCGCCAGCATCGGCGCGGGCGTGACGCTCGGGGATGACTGCGACATCGGACCCAACGCCGTATGTTATGCGGGCACGACGCTGGGACACCGCGTCGTGCTCAAGGCCGGGGCGGTCGTCGGCGGCCCGGGGTTCGGCTATCTCCGCGGCACCGACGGGCAGCACCGCCGGACGCCGCATCTCGGCGCATGCGTGCTGCAGGACGACGTGGAGATCGGCTCCGGCGCCTGTGTCGATCGTGGCAGCTTCGACGACACGATCGTGGGGCAGGGCACGAAGATCGACAATCTGGTCCAGATCGCCCACAACGTCCGCCTGGGCGCGCGCTGTCTCGTGATGGCCACCAGCGGCATCGCCGGCAGCTGCCGCATCGGCGATGATGTCGTTATCGCCGGCGGCGTGGGCATCGCGGACCACGTCATCGTCGGGGACAGTGCCGTGATCGGTGCCAAAAGCGTGGTCTTCGGTCCGGGCACGGTGCCCGCGGGGGCCGTGGTCACCGGGTATCCGGCGCGCCCCCACCGGACCTTTCTTCGGGGCCAGGCGGCGCTCTACCGGCTGGCGGCCATCATCGATGATCTGGAACGCATCTCCGCAGAACGGCGGGACAGTGACGCGGCGCACCGTCGCTCGGACAGCTGAACTCTCGGGGGTCGGACTCCACACCGGTTCGGCCTGTCGTGTGCGCCTCGCACCCGCGGCCGCGGGGACCGGGATCGTCTTCATGCATGAGGGCCAGCCGATCCCCGCGCGGCTCGCGCAGGTGGTCGCAACCGAACGGCGCACCGCGCTCCACGCCGGCTCCCACCGCGTCGAGACGGTGGAGCATCTCCTTGCGGCGGTTCACGCGGTCGGGATCGACGACCTCACGGTGAACGTCGATGGGCCCGAGCTCCCGATCCTGGATGGATCCTTCACCCCATTTCTTGCGTTGATCGAGGAGGCGGGAGCGGCTGGTCAGGCGGGGGCAGTTCGGATTGCGATGCTGGCACACCCGCTGGAGCTGGTGGAGGGAGAGGCCTCGTACCGGATCGAGCCGGCGGAGGAGTACACGGTGGAGGTGGCCCTCGACTACCGCGAGCCCGTGATCGGCCGGCAGCGACACTGCTGCACCGTCACCGAGCAGAGCTTCAGGGCCGAGATCGCGAAAGCACGCACCTTCGGATTTCTCGCCGATGTCGGCGCACTGCAGGCGCGGGGACTCCTCGGCGGGGCGACGGCTGATTGTGCGGTCGTGCTCAGCGAGGATGCGGTGCTGAACACGACGCTCCACTGGCCTGACGAATTCGCCCGGCACAAGCTGGGTGATCTGATCGGTGATCTTGCACTGCTTGGCACCAGGCTGGCCGTGCGGATTGAGGCCAGCCGTCCGAGTCACAGCGGCAACATTGCCTGCGCCCGCGCCATTGCGGCCGCGGCCCGATACCTGGAGGCATGATGATGGACGTGAGCAAGATCATGGAGCTGCTGCCGCACCGGTATCCGTTCCTGCTGGTCGACCGGATCCTCGAGATCCAGGGCACCCAGAAGATCGTCGGGCTCAAGAACGTCACGATCAACGAGCCCTTCTTCCAGGGCCATTTCCCCGGCCATCCAATCATGCCCGGGGTGCTGATCGTGGAGGCAATGGCCCAGACCGGCGGCCTGCTGCTCATGGAACAGGTGAAGGACCGCGAGAACAAGGTCGTGTACTTCATGTCGCTGGACGCCGTGAAATTCCGCAAACCGGTCGTCCCCGGGGATCAGCTGCGCATGGAAGTCGAAATGCTGCAGTTCCGCGGCAAGATCGCGAAGATGAAGGGCGTAGCCCTGGTCGACGGTCAGGTCGCCACTGAAGCGGAGATGATGGCCTGCGTGGTGGACCGGTGACCGTGGCGGTCCACCCGACGGCGGTGATCGATCCCGGCGCGCAGCTCGGGCTGGATGTCGAGATCGGCCCGTACGCGGTCCTCGGCCCGGCCGTCGAGGTGGGCGATGGCGGCCGGCTCGGCCCGCATGTCGTGCTCGAGCGCAACGTCCGGCTTGGGCCCGGCGTCACGCTGGGTGCCGGGGTGGTACTCGGCGGCGCGCCGCAGGACGTGAAATACCGCGGCGAAGAGACCTGGGTGGAGATCGGGCCGAGAACGGTGATCCGCGAACACAGCACCGTGAACCGGGGCACCACCGCGACGGGAGCCACAGTGGTGGGCGCGGACTGCTTCCTGATGACCTACGTGCACGTGGCGCACGACTGCCGCATCGGGGATGGGGTGACCATCGCCAACTCCACCCAGCTTTCGGGACACATCACCGTCGAGGAGCGCGCGACCCTGAGTGGGCTGATCGCCATCCATCAGTTCGTGACCATCGGCACTCATGCCTTCGTTGGCGGCGCCTCACGCGTGAATCAGGACATCCCGCCCTACGTGAAGGCTGTCGGGAACCCGGTCGAACTGTTCGGACTCAACTCCGTCGGCCTGCAGCGGGCCGGGTTCAGCGCTGACACCATGACGGCACTCAAGCGGGCGTACCGGCTCCTCTTCAACAACACGATGCCCCGAGCCGAAGCGCTGCTCGCGCTCGAGCCGGACGCGGCGCGGGTTCCTGAAGTGCGGCGGATCATCGACTTCGTGACGACCGCGCGCCGCGGAGTCCCCGCGTGATCGCTCCCGTTCCCATCGGCGTCATCGGCGTCGGCGTTCTGGGTTGGCACCATGCCCGCCATCTGGCGGCCATGCCCGAAGCCGATCTCGTCGGCGTCTACGACATCCGGCCGGAGCGAGCGGCCCAGGTGGCAGCGTCACTGGGGACCGTGGCCTGCCGCTCCAGGGATGAACTCTTCGACCGTGCCGACGCCGTGACGATCGCGGTGCCCACCTCCGCGCACGCCGAGGTCGGGCTCGCCGCGCTGAATGCGGGATGTCCGGTGCTGATGGAGAAGCCGATGGCCGCCTCCCTCGCGGAAGCGGATGAGCTGGTGAGCGCCGCCGCGCGCCACGGCCTGCTCCTGCAGGTGGGACATATCGAGCGCTTCAATCGCGCGATCCGCGCGGCCGCGGCCTACCTTGACCGACCACTGTTCATCGAAGGGGAGCGCCTCGCGCCGTTCCAGCCGCGGGGCACCGACGTGCCGGTCGTGCTCGATCTCATGATCCACGATCTCGACCTGATCCTGCACCTCGCCGGCGGTGCGGAGGCCATCGACGTGCGCGCCAACGGCGCGGCGGTGCTCTCCCCGCTGCTCGATGTGGCGCACGCCCGGGTGGAGTTCGCTTCGGGACTGGTGGCCAGCGTGACCGCTTCGCGGATCGCGCAGGACCGGGTACGGCGCTTCCGCGTCTACCAGGAGGAGGGTTACCTCGCCCTCGACCTCGCGACCGGACGGGGTGAATTCCTCCGGCTCCGCAACGGCTGGGCTCCGGGAGATGCGGCCGGACTCGCCGATGTGGCTGAACGAATCGTGCTGGAGGCGCCAGGCGCCGACGCCCTGCGCCTTGAGCTCGAGAGCTTCCTGCACGCCGTTCGGGGTCAGCGGGAAGCCGTAGTCACCGGATGGGAGGGCCGCGCGGCGCTCCGCCTGGCCCTGCAGGTGACCGAGGCGGTTCGTCTGGCCGCACTGTCGTCCCATCCCGAGTCGTGACCGGACCGGACCGGCCCTGCATCCTGATTTCGGCAGGTGAGCCCTCGGGCGACCGGCATGGCGCGGACGTCATCGCGGCGCTCAGGCAGCGACGGCCGACGTGGCAATTCGAAGGCTGCGGCGGCCCTGCGATGGCGGCGCAGGGCCTCCAGCTGCGCTGCAGCATCGACCGGCTCGGCGCGATGGGGTTCCTCGAGGTCGTGCGGACCGTCCCAAGACACCTGGGGCTTCTCCGGAGCCTCACACGCAACGCACGGGCCGGGCGCTACGCGCTGGCAATCCTAATCGACTACCCGGGATTCCACCTTCGGCTGGGCGAGGCACTGCGCCGCGCCGGCGTCCCGGTGCTGCAGTACGTCGCCCCTCAACTCTGGGCCTGGCGCCCTGGGCGCCTCCCCAGGCTGCGGCGGGCCGCCGATCGGCTGGCGGCCATCCTGCCATTCGAAGAACTGTGGTTCCGGACGCGGGGCATGGCCTGCACCTATGTGGGGCACCCCCTGCTGGACCGGGTCTGGCCGAGCCGGGAAGAGGCTCGCCGGACGCTGGGACTGCCCCCGGGAGTTCCGGTCCTTGGTATCTTTCCCGGCAGCCGTGAAGGGGAGATCCGCCGCAACTGGCCACTCTTCCGTGATGTGGGTCGGCGGATGCTCGCCGAGGGGCGGACGGCGCATGTCGTCGTCGCGGGAACGGCGTGGGGCTACTACCCCGATCAGGACCGGTTCGTGGTCCACCGCAGCCAGCCCGAGCTGGTGTTCGCGGCGGCGACCGCCGGCCTGGTCAAGTCGGGGACGGCGACGCTCGAGGCCGCCTGCAGCGACATGCCGATGGTGGTCGCGTATCGCACCCAGCGCTCGACCTACCTGATCGCCACCCGGCTGATGACGGTGGACCGGATCAGCCTGGTGAATCTCGTGGCAGAAGCAGACGTGGTCCCCGAATTCTGGCACCCACCCGTCGCGGCTGCGCCAGTGGCCGATGCGGTTCGCCCGCTGCTCGACGAGCGCAGCGCGGAATACCAGGCTCAGCGGGCCGGCCTCGCGGCGGTCCGTGGACGTCTGGGAACCCCGGGCGCCGCGGAGCGGGTCGCGGATCTCGCGCTCGAACTGTTCGCATGTTGAAAGCCGTCGGCGGCGCGATCGCACGCTGGCTGGGACCGCCGGCTGCCCGGCTGCTCGCACGGACCTGGCGAATCGAGGTCCTCGGCGCGGATCGCTGGAGTCAGGCGCTGGACGGCGCCCGGCCCTACGTTCTTCTGAGCTGGCATGAAGCGCTCCTGCCGGTGATGTGGCATCATCGGGGCCGGGGGATCGCCGCGCTGGTGAGTGAGGCACGTGATGGCGAGTATCTGTCCGGATTTGCCCGCTCGCTCGGGTATCGGCTGATTCGCGGCTCCAGCACACGAGGGGGCGGCCGGGCGCTGCTGGCGGCCATCCGCGCGTTGCGCGCGGGTACTCCGGTCGGCGTCACTCCGGACGGACCACGAGGACCGCGGCGCGTCGTGAAGCCCGGCGCCCTCGCGGCGGCCGAGCAGGGAGGGGCGCTGATCGTGCCGGTGCATGCCGATTCCCGTCCGGCGTGGCGGGCGGGATCGTGGGACGGCTTCCTCGTCCCGCCACCATTCGCCCGGGTGCGCGTGGCCTACGGCGTGCCATTCGCCGTCGGAGCCGGGGGCATCTCGCGCGAGGCGGCGGTCGCCCGCGCGGCGGGTGAACTCGAGGCAGCGATGAGGTTAGCGGCATGGCCCAACGGCGCGGCGACACCCACCGGCTGATCCGCTGGCTCTGGACGAGCCGGCGTATCGATGCCCGGCTGGCACGGGCCGCGCTGCTGCCGATCTCGGGGCTCTGGCTCGGCTGGATGCGGAGCCGCACGGCGGTCTATGCGAAGGGCTGGCTCCCGGCTCACGATCTGCCGCTGCCGTCGGTTGCCGTGGGCAACCTGACCGTCGGAGGCTCCGGCAAGACGCCGATTGCAATGTGGATCGCGCGCTACTACGCCGAGAAGGGCGTCACGCCGGGGATCCTGCTGCGCGGGTACGGCGGGGGCGACGAAGCGAAGGTCCATGCCCGCTCGCTGCCCTCCGCGCATGTCGTCGCCGATCCGAATCGCCTCGCCGGGGCGGAGCGGGCGCTGGCACGGGGGGCGGCTGTCCTCGTGCTCGATGATGCGTTCCAGCGGCTGGACATCCGTCGGGACCTGAACGTGCTGGTGGTGAGCGCCGAGGCGACGCGCGCGGTCCGCTGGCCCCTGCCGGCGGGGCCGTGGCGCGAAAGTCTGGACGCGGTGCGCCGGGCCGACGTGGTCGTGGTCACCCGCAAGCGGGCCAGCAGGGACGCCGCGGATACGCTTGCCGCCGAACTGCGCTCACACTTCCGCGGTCCGGTGGTGCTGGCCTACCTCGGGCTGGCCCGGCTGGAAGGACTGGTGAGCGGCCGGGAGACGACACCGGCCTCACTGATTGGCCGGCGGGTGGTGGCCGCGTCGGCGATCGGAGATCCGGGGTCGTTCGTGGCCCAGATCAAGGCCACCGGTGCCGCCGTGCAGGTGGCGACCTGGAAGGATCATCACGAGTACCGCCAGGAGGATGTTGCCTGGCTGGCCCACGCGGCTCGACGGGCCGACCACCTGGTCATCACGGAGAAGGACGCGGTGAAGCTCCGGGACCAGTGGCCGGCGGATGCCCCGGAACCGCTTGTGGCGATGCTGGACCTCACGTGGGAGGAAGGCGGCGACACTCTCGCCGTGGCCCTCGATGCCGTCATCACGCCGGCCGAGCGCCTGTAACGACCAACGGAGATGCTATGACTTCGACCAGTGCCCGCCCCAGCCAGAACGTCATGCGGCCCGACAAGGATACGTTTCTCGTCCAGGACAACCCGTTCGAGGAGATGATGTCCCGCTTCGACGATGCCGCGAAGCGGCTCAATCTCGAGGAGGGGCTGTACAAGATCCTGCGCATGCCCGAGAAGCAGATCATCGTCTCGGTACCGGTGCTGCGGGACAACGGGAGCGTGGAGGTGTACACCGGCTATCGCGTGATCTACAACACCTCCCGCGGGCCGGCCAAGGGCGGCATCCGGTTCGACATGCAGGTGACGCTCGAGGAGGTTAAGGCCCTCGCGGCCTGGATGACCTGGAAGTGCGCCGTCGTCAATCTGCCCTTCGGTGGCGCCAAGGGCGGCGTCGTCTGCGATCCCTCGGGGATGTCCAACGCCGAAGTCGAACGCCTCACCCGCCGCTACACCTCCGCCATCATCGACACCCTCGGCCCCGACTCCGACGTCCCCGCGCCGGACGTGAACACCAACGAGCGGGTAATGGCGTGGGTGATGGACACCTACTCGATGCACAAGCGGCACACCGTCACCGCCGTCGTCACCGGCAAGCCGATCGAGATGGGTGGATCCCTCGGCCGCCGCGAAGCCACGGGCCGGGGCTGCATGTTCGTCACCCGTGAGGCACTCAAGAAGCTCAAGATGCCGCTCAAGGGGACCCGGGTGGCCGTCCAGGGCTTCGGGAACGTCGGTTCGGTCGCTGCGGACCTGATGAGCAAGGAGGGGATGACGATCATCGCCGTGAGCGACAAGACGGGCGGGATCTACAACCCGAAGGGGCTGGATATCGCCAGCGTGTTCGCCCACGTGAAGGCCAACAAGTTCCTGAAGGGATACAAGGAAGCTCAGGCCATCACCAACGAGGAACTGCTGATCCTCGACTGCGACGTCCTGGTCCCTGCGGCCCTCGAGAACGTGATCACCGCGGAGAATGCCCCAGCCATCAAGGCCCGGATCATCTGCGAAGGCGCCAACGGGCCGACCACTGCGGCGGCCGACAAGATCCTGAACGAGAAGGGGGTCTTCGTCATCCCCGACATCCTGGCCAACGCGGGCGGGGTCACTGTCAGCTACTTTGAGTGGGTGCAGGATCGTGGCGGGTACTTCTGGGACGAGGAAACGGTGAACAGCCGTCTCGAGAAGATCATGGTGCGCTCGTTCGAGGAAGTCACGACGATGGCGGAGAAGCACTCCGTCGACAACCGGATCGGCGCCTATATGCTGTCGATCGAGCGGGTCGCCGCGGTGCACCGGCTGCGCGGGATGTACGCCTGAGTGCAGCTGACGCTGCTCGCAGTTGGCAAACTCCGCCCGGTGTTCCGGGCGGCGGCTGACGAATATCTCCGGCGGCTCGCGCGCTACGGCCGGGTCGCGGAAATCGAGGTTCGTGAGGCAGGGAAGGCACCGAACGCGGAGGAGGGATGCCGGCAGGAGGGCGCCCGCCTCCGCGAACGCATTGGGCCTGGCGCGTATCGGGTCGCGCTCGACCGCGAGGGCAGCCCCTGGTCCAGCGAAAAGCTCGCCGCACGGCTGGACCGCTGGCGGCTTACCGCGCGGCCTGTCACTTTGCTGATTGGCGGCTCCCACGGCCTCGATCCGGCGCTGCGCACCAGCTGCGAAGAGCGCTGGAGCCTGGGCCCGATGACCCTGCCGCATGAACTGGCACGCGTCGTCGTCTACGAGCAGCTTTATCGCGCGTGGACGATCCTCCACCACGAGCCCTATCACAAGTGATGCCGGCCCGCACGTCACGGCGGCCGCCGGCGAGATCGTTAGAGGCGGACGGCTGATGGCCGAATGGTTTGAAGAGTGGTTCGGGGAGGAGTACCTGCACCTCTATCCGCACCGGAACGAGGCAGATGCGGAGCAGG
>Ga0209797_10001575_pt1 | contig 11498 bp, 9 predicted proteins | sample DOMMetBare3Fresh_2_FD_187472 | JGI IMG/M metagenome (GOLD analysis project Ga0209797, IMG submission 187472) | Wetland sediment microbial communities from St. Louis River estuary, USA, under dissolved organic matter induced mercury methylation -... | ecosystem: Environmental > Aquatic >...
AGCTCAAGAAGACCGAGGTGCGCCGCATCGCCGCCGAGATCGGGCTGCCGAACGCGAAGAAGAAGGACTCGACCGGCATCTGCTTCATCGGCGAGCGGCCGTTCCGCGAGTTCCTCAACCGCTACCTGAGTCACGAACCCGGACCGATCGAGGACGAGCGCGGCCGGCCGCTGGGCAGGCACGTGGGCCTGAGCTTCTACACGCTCGGTCAACGTCAGGGCCTGGGCATCGGCGGCGTCAAGGGACTCGCGGATCGATCGGGCGAACACGCACCCTGGTTCGTCGCGCGCAAGGATCTCCGACGCAATGTGCTCGTGGTGGTGCAGGGGCACGAGCACCCGGCCCTGCAATACCAGGCCCTGGAGGCCGATGACGTGAGCTGGGTCGCGGGTGGGCCGCCCGCACCCGGCCGTTATGCCGCCAAGACGCGCTACCGACAGTCCGACGCAGCGTGCGCGCTCACGCTCGGCGGTGCCGGCTTCGCGCTGACTTTCGACGAGCCGCAGTGGGCCGTCACACCAGGGCAGAGTGCGGTGCTCTATGCCGCTGATCGCTGCCTCGGCGGCGGCGTGATTGCGGCGGCCCAGCCCGTGATGGGCAAGGCCGCCGCTGCTTCGTGCCTTTGAGCCCTTGCCTCAGTTGGCGAGGTTGGGCAGCAGCACCTTGTTGATCACGTGGATCACGCCGTTGCTGGCACGCACGTCGACCGCCACGATGTTGGCCGGCGTTGCCGTGGTGTCGGTGATCGTGGCGATGACCGGAGCGGTGCCGCGGTTGATCGTGATGTTCTGATTCGCCAGAGTGGCCACCGGCGTGCCGAAGGGGATGCCGGTGGACAACACCTGGCTGCCCAGCACGTGGTAGGTCAGCACGGTGGTGAGCTGGGGCACCGTCAGGCCAGCCACGGTCGAGGCGATCGCCGCAAAGGCATCGTTGGTCGGAGCGAACACCGTCAACAACGGGCTGGGCGCGCTGAGGGCGCTGACCAGACCGGCCGAGCCGACCGCGCCGACCAGGGTCGAGAACACCGCCGGGTTGGCCTGCGCCATTTGCACGACGTTCAGCACGCCGGGAGGAACCAGCACCTTGTCGATGGCGTGGAACACGCCGTTGCTGGCCTGCACGTCGGCGATCGTCACCGTTGCGTCGGACAGCACGGCGTCGCCGAACTTCACGCCGCCGGTGGTCTTGACCGCGAGGGTCGTCGCGCCGCCGCCGAAGCTGTAGAGCGTTGCCTGCGTCGCGCCGCCGGCCACCAGGTCAGCGGCCGTCTTGCGGCTGGGCAGCACGTGATACTGGAGGATCTTCGCCAGCGTCGGGCCGTCCAGGGCAGTGACCATGGCGTCAGCGCTGGCGAAGCCCAGGCGCGTGGCCAGGGTCGTGAACGCCGCGTCGGTCGGGCCCAGCACCGTCACGTTGGTTGCCGCATCGCTCAGGGTGGGGACCAGACCGGCCTTGGTGGCGGCTGCGACCAGCTTCGTGAAGCCCTGCGCTTGAGCAGTCTGGGCGAGGTTGGGCAACGGGTCATCGTCGCTTCCGCCGCAAGCACTCACTAACACACCAGTCAAGGCCAAGCCAGCGATCTTGATGAATAGACGTCTCATTGCATCGGTCTCCAAATCGGGTTTCTGGCATCACCCCGAGGAATCCGAGGCGCCGTCCAGCGGCAATGAAACTGCCGAATGCCTATTGTGAACTCATTAGTTCACAAGAAGACCAGCCAGTTTGAATTGTCCCCACAAGGATCAGGGACGCGACTCGCAGTCATGAAGAAGAACGCCCCGCAGTGCGGGGCGTTCGCATCGGCGTGAGGCCTCAGAACGGGATGTCGTCATCCATGTCGTCGAACCCGGTCGACGACTTGCCCTGCGCCGCTGCGGGCTTGGACGCCGCCGGGCGGCCTGCGGGCGCGCTGCGCGAACCGCCCTCGGCGCCGCCATCGCCCATGCCCTCGCGGCTGCCGAGCATCTTCATCTCGTCGGCGACGATCTCGGTGGTGTACTTCTCGACCCCATCCTTGTCGTTGTACTTGCGCGTCTTCAGCCGGCCCTCGACGTAGACCTGGCGGCCCTTGCGCAGGTACTCGCCGGCGATTTCGGCCAGCCGATCACGGAACACCACGCGGTGCCACTCGGTTTCCTCCTGGCGCTCGCCGCTGGTCTTGTCCTTCCACTGGCGGGTCGTTGCGATCGTGACGTTGCAGATCGTGCCGCCGTCGGGGAAGACGCGGGTTTCGGGGTCGCGCCCGAGGTTGCCGATCAGGATGACTTTGTTGACTGAGGCCATGGTGGGCGCTCCTGCATGGAATGGGTCTTCGAGGCGGCCATCATAGTGGCCGGCAGCGCCGGCACGAACTCCCCCTTTGGGGTGAAGCGGCGCACCCGAGGGCAGCCGCGACAATGGCGCCGTGCTCGATACGCCGCCCGTTCTTCCTTCCACCGAGATCCTGCAGGAGGTTTTCGGCTACGCGGGTTTCCGTGGGCTGCAGGCCGACATCGTCGAGCATGTGATCGGCGGCGGCGACGCACTGGTGCTGATGCCCACCGGCGGCGGCAAGAGCCTGACCTATCAGGTGCCGGCGATCGTGCGCCACCGCGCCGGACGCGGCGTGGCCCTGGTGGTGAGCCCGCTGATCGCGTTGATGCAGGACCAGGTGGGCGCGCTCGAGGAAGTCGGCGTGCATGCGTCGTTCCTCAACAGCACACTCGAGAGTGGACAGGCGCGCGACATCGAGCGCGAACTGCTGTCGGGACGCCTGGTGCTGCTGTACGCCGCGCCCGAGCGGATCCTCACTCCACGCTTCCTGGCCATGCTCGACTCGTTGCACGAGCGCGGCCTGTTCTCGCTGGTGGCGATCGATGAGGCGCATTGCGTCAGCCAGTGGGGGCACGACTTCCGCGAGGAGTACCTGGGCCTGTCTGTCTTCGCCGAGCGCTACGCCGGCGTGCCGCGCATGGCGCTCACCGCCACCGCCGACGCGATCACGCGCGAGGACATCGTCACGCGCCTGTCCCTGGGCCATGCACGCACCTTCGTGGCCAGTTTCGACCGGCCCAACATCCGCTACACCATCGTCGAGAAGGACGATCCGAGACGGCAGCTGCTGCGTTTCATCCGCGACGACCACGAGGGCGAGGCGGGGATCGTCTATTGCGGCACGCGCAAGAAGGTGGAGGAGACAGCCGCCTGGCTGAACGACGAGGGCATCAGCGCCCTGCCCTACCACGCCGGCCTCGACGCCGGCGTGCGCGAGCAGCACCAGAACCGCTTCGTGCGCGAAGACGGCATCGTGATGGTGGCCACCATCGCCTTCGGCATGGGCATCGACAAGCCCGACGTGCGCTTCGTCGCGCACCTGGACCTGCCGAAGAACATCGAGGCCTACTACCAGGAGACCGGCCGCGCCGGCCGCGATGGCGAGCCGGCCGAGGCCTGGATGGCCTACGGCCTGCAGGACGTGGTGAACCAGCGCCGCATGATCGACGAGAGCAGCGGCGGCGAGGAGTTCAAGCGCGTGCAGCGCGGCAAGCTCGAGGGCCTGCTGGCATTGGCCGAGGCCGCGGACTGTCGGCGCGTGCGGCTCCTGGGCTACTTCGGCGAGTCGAGTTCACAGTGCGGCAATTGCGACAACTGCTTGAACCCGCCCGACATCTGGGACGGCACCGAAGCGGCGCGCAAGCTGCTGTCGTGCATCTACCGCATCCGCCAGTCCAGCGGCATCGGCTACGGCGCTGGCCACCTGCTCGACGTGCTGCGAGGCAAGGTGACGGACAAGGTCAGGCAGCATCACCATGAACGGCTGTCGACCTTCGGCATCGGCGCGGACCTGGACGAGTCGCGCTGGCGCGGCGTGCTGCGCCAGCTCGTCGCCCTCGGCCATGTCACCACCGAAGGCGAATACAACACGCTGGTGCTGACCGACAGCGCGCGCACCGTGTTGAAGGGCGAGGTACCGATCGTGCTGCGCGTGCCGCGCGAGGCGCCGCCGCGAGGCCGCAACCGCAAGCCCGCCCAACCGGGCAAGGTGAACGGCGCCGGACCGGCCGCGACCCTCGACGCCGACGCTCAACAGCGCTTCGCGGCACTCAAGGCCTGGCGCGCCGAAGTCGCGCGGGCGCACAACCTGCCGGCCTACGTCGTGTTCCACGACGCCACACTGGCGGCGATGGCGCAACAGCAGCCGACTTCACTTGACGCGTTGGCGACGATCAGCGGCGTAGGCGCGAAGAAGCTCGAGGCCTACGGCCGCGCCATCCTCGCGGTCATTGCACCGTGACGGCCACGACCTGGCTCTCGGCCTCCTGCCCCGCGTCGTCGATCGCGCGCGCGAAATAGCGCACCTCGCCGCGCACACCGGCGGGCAGCGTCGTTTCGAGCGCATAGGGCGCGCTGCCGTCGCTGCCCAACAGCGTGTTGCCGCCGACGTCGACGCGGAAGAACTGCACCTCGCGCACTGCGTAGTCGTCGCTGGCGGCCGCCACCAGACCGATGCGTTCGCCGGGCGCCGCCTGCTGGGGTGCAGCGGCCAGGCTGACGTTGGGCGGGTCGTCGTTCGGGCCGAAACCGATCGAAATGCCGCAAGCCGCCAACAGCGCGCTGCCTGCGACGAGGGTGGTGAAGCTGCGACTGCGTGTGTCCACGGCGCGATGATGAGCCCGCGCCGCCGGCGTGGCAACGCGTCGGCCAGGGCGCCTGTAACCCCGTTTTGCCGCCAGCCGCGTACAAGCTCAGCACAATCCACGATCTGACCGTGAATACCACCGACCCGGACGACGACGACGCCCTGATGCGCGCCTTTGCCCACGGCGACATGCGCGCGTTCGAGCGCCTGTATGCGCGCCACCATGCCGCGTTGTACCGCTTCGTGCGCCGCGTGCTCGGCAGCGCACATGCTGCGCAGACCGACGAGGTGTTCCAGGACACCTGGCTGCGGGTGGTGAACGCGCGCGCGCGCTGGGCGCCGCAGGGCGCGACGTTTCGCACCTGGCTGTTCACGCTGGCGCATCACCGCGCGATCGACGTCTTGCGCAAGGGCGGGCGCGAGGTCTCGCTCGACGGCGGCGCCGACGACGAGCGCGGACCCTGGCAGCCGGCCGCCGATGCGCAGGCGTGGCGCGACTGGCCAAGCACCGCGTCGGCCACCGAGGACAGTGCCTTCTGGCGCGCCGCTGGTCAACGCCTGCTCGACTGCCTGGACACGTTGCCGGCGCCCCAGCGCAGCGTATTCCTGCTGCACCACGAGGACGGGCTGGGGCTGGACGATCTGGCGCGAGCGCTCGACGTCGGTTTCGAAACCGCCAAGAGCCGGCTGCGCTATGCGATGAGCAAGCTGCGCACCTGCATGGGCGCCTACCTGCCGCAAGGATCGCTGTCATGACGCAGCGCGACGACGAGAAGCGCGACGCGCACCTGTTGGCGGCCCTCCGCAACGCGCCGGATCGGCAAGCGGCGCCCCCGCCCGAGTTGTCGGCGGCGATCCTGGCCGCCGCGCGCGCGGCGGTGCGGCGCGATGAACAAGCAACGCGCGAGCGGGGTTCGTGGCGCGCGCGCGCATCGGCCTGGTTCGGGCGGCCGCACGCCCCCTGGACCGCCGCGTTCGGCACGCTGGTGTTGGGGGCGATCCTGGGATTGATGTGGAGCGCGATCGCGCCGACTCTGCCGCCGTCCGAGCCCCCGATGGCAGACGCGCCGGCGCCGTCGCGCACGCCGTCAGCGCCCAGCGCACCGGTGCAGGCCGCGGCCGAGCCGAAAGCCCTGGGCGACACGTTGGCCAAGGCGGCCACACCGGCCGCTGCCACCCAGCCGTCCAAGGCCACGGCAGCAGCGCCTGCGTCGAAAGGGAAAGAAGCGCGGACCCACGAGCCGCCGCCGCAGGCATTCGGCGGTGCGGCAGCGGACCCGCGTGCCGGGTCGAAGGAGCGAGCCCAGGCCGAGCAGCAACGCAGCGACGAGCTGAGTCGTCGCATCGGCGCCGACGCGGCTGGTGCTGCCAATGCTGCCCCTGCTGCTGCCGCGGCGCCAGCGCCAAGGGCGGTGCAGGAGTCGGACTCGGCCTCGGGCCGGCTGCGCCAGGAGCGCGCCGCCACGGCGCCGCTGCTCGCCGCCAAACGTGCCGACCTGGCGTCGAGCCTCGACGCACAGGTGCGCGCAGCGTCTGGGGAGGCGGCCTGGCAAGCGGCGGCGGCCTCATGGCCGAACGGCGAGGCGCAGCGCCGCTGGTGGGCCTCGGTCATGCAGGCCACGCAGGGACGCTGGCAGCTGCAGACTGGCGGGCGCGCGCTGCCCGTGCCCTGGCTGACGCTGACGGCAGGCCAACGGAGCGTCGCACAGTTCTGGATCGAGGACGGCGCGCTGTGGGTGCGCGAAGACGACCGGGTGTGGCGGGCTGCGGTGGGCGAGGCCCAACTGCGCGAATGGCAGGAGGCCGTCTCGCGCTGGTGATCGGGGGTTTGCGCGGCGGGCGCGCGGCTGCGGATAATGGCCGGTTGCTCTGGACCCACAGGCCATGAAGACCCTTCACGACCCCCCGATGCTCCGGGTCAGGGGTGCGCGCACGCACAACCTGAAGAACATCGACCTCGATATTCCCAAGCTCGCGCTGGTCGTGATCACGGGGCTGTCGGGATCGGGCAAGTCGAGTCTCGCTTTCGACACGCTCTACGCCGAGGGACAGCGGCGCTACGTCGAGAGCCTGTCGGCGTACGCGCGGCAGTTCCTGCAGCTGATGGACAAGCCCGATGTCGACGTGATCGAGGGCCTCTCGCCCGCGATCAGCATCGAGCAGAAGGCCACCAGCCACAACCCGCGCTCGACGGTGGGCACGATCACCGAGATCCACGACTACCTGCGCCTGCTCTACGCGCGTGCCGGCACCCCCTATTGCCCCGATCACGACGTGCCGCTGGCGGCGCAGAGCATCGCGCAGATGGTCGACGCCGTGCTCGCGCTGCCCGAAGACACCCGGCTCGCGGTGCTGGCACCGGCGGTGCGTGACCGCAAGGGCGAGTTCGCCGACCTGTTCGCCGACATGCAGGCGCAGGGCTACGTGCGTTTCCGCGTCGACGGCTCGGTGGTCGAGGCCGACGCGCTGCCCCGGCTGAAGAAGACCGAGAAGCACGACATCGACGTGGTCATCGACCGCGTGAAGACGCGGGCAGGTCTGCAACAACGCCTGGCCGAGAGCTTCGAAGCCGCGCTGCGCGTGGCCGACGGGCGCGCGATCGCGCTCGAACTCGACAACGGGCGCGAGCACCTGTTCTCGAGCAAGTTCGGCTGCCCGGTGTGCAGCTACTCGCTGCCCGAACTCGAGCCGCGCCTGTTCTCGTTCAACTCGCCGGTGGGCGCCTGCCCGAGTTGCGACGGCCTGGGCCAGGTGACGGTGTTCGATGCCGAGCGGGTGGTGGCCTTCCCGACGCTGTCGCTGGCCAGCGGCGCGGTCAAGGGCTGGGACAAGCGCAACAGCTACACCTTCGCCCTGCTCGAGTGCGTGGCCAGGCATTACAGCTTCGACATCGACACGCCCTTCGAGTCCTTGGCCAGGGAGCACCAGGACGTGCTGCTGCACGGCAGCGGCAAGACCGAGCTGCCCTTCGTCTATTCGGCCGAAGGCGCCAGCGGCAAGCGCCGCACCGTCAAGCGCTGGCACCCGTTCGAAGGCATCCTGCCCAACTTCGAGCGCCGCTGGCGCGAGACCGACTCGGCCGCGGTGCGCGAGGACCTGGCGCGCTACCAGAGTGCCAAGCCCTGCCCGATGTGCGAAGGAACGCGGCTGCGGCGTGAGGCGCGCCATGTGCTGCTGCAGGGCAACGACCCCTCGGTGCGCGGCCTGGCCATCTACGCCGTCGAGCACCTCACGCTGTCGCAATGCCTGGCGCATTTCGAGGCCCTGCAACTGGTCGGCAACAAGGCCGACATCGCCGAGAAGGTGACGCGCGAGATCCGCTCGCGGCTGAAGTTCCTCAACGACGTCGGTCTTTCCTATCTCAGCCTGGACCGCAATGCCGACACGCTGTCGGGCGGCGAGGCGCAGCGCATCCGCCTGGCCTCGCAGATCGGCTCCGGCCTGACCGGCGTGATGTACGTGCTCGACGAGCCGTCGATCGGCCTGCATCAGCGCGACAACGCACGCCTGATCGGCACGCTGCGCCACCTGCGCGACCTGGGCAACAGCGTGCTGGTGGTCGAACACGACGAGGAGATGATCCGCGCCGCGGACCATGTCATCGACCTCGGGCCTGGCGCGGGCGTGCATGGCGGCCGCGTGATGGCGCAGGGCAGCGCCGCCGAAGTCGCCGAGAACCCAGCGTCGCTGACGGGCCGCTACCTGGGCGGCGCCCTTCGCATCGGCGTGCCCGGCGCGCGCACCACGCTGGCGGCCAGCACCGATCCGAAGGTGCTGACGATCGTCGGTGCGAGCGGCAACAACCTGAAGCGCGTGACGGTCGAGATCCCGGTCGGCCTGTTCACCTGCGTGACCGGCGTCTCGGGTTCGGGCAAGAGCACGCTGGTCAACGACACGCTCTACGCTGCGGTGGCCCGCAAGCTGTACCAGAGCCACGCCGAACCGGCAACCCACGAGGCGATCGAGGGCCTGGAGGTGTTCGACAAGGTCATCAACGTCGACCAGAGTCCGATCGGCCGCACGCCGCGGTCCAACCCCGCCACCTACACCGGGCTGTTCACGCCGATCCGCGAACTGTTCGCCGAGGTGCCGGCAGCGCGCGAACGCGGCTACGGGCCCGGGCGCTTCTCGTTCAACGTCGCCGGTGGGCGCTGCGAGGCCTGCCAGGGTGACGGCGTGATCAAGGTCGAGATGCACTTCCTGCCCGACGTCTACGTGCCCTGCGACACCTGCCATGGCAGCCGCTACAACCGCGAGACGCTGGAGATCCTCTACAAGGGCAAGCACATCACCCAGGTGCTCAACCTGACGGTCGAGGAGGCGCATGCCTTCTTCGCCGCGGTGCCGAACATCGCGCGCAAGCTGCAGACCCTGCTCGACGTGGGCCTGGGCTACATCACGCTCGGCCAGAGCGCCACCACGCTGTCGGGCGGCGAGGCGCAGCGGGTGAAGCTCGCGCTCGAGCTGTCCAAGCGCGACACCGGGCGCACGCTGTACATCCTCGACGAGCCCACCACCGGCCTGCACTTCGCCGACATCGAGCTGCTGCTGGGCGTGCTGCACCAGCTGCGCAACGCCGGCAACACGATCGTCGTGATCGAGCACAACCTGGACGTCATCAAGACGGCCGACTGGCTGATCGACATGGGCCCCGAGGGCGGCGGCGGCGGTGGCGAGGTCGTGGTCACCGGCACGCCAGAGCAGGTGGCCGCGCATTCCGGCAGCCACACCGGGCGCTTTCTGGCGCCGATGCTGGCTCGCTGAAGGGCCTGCGCGCGGCGCAGCCACCGGGCGCGGTTTCGGATACCGTTCGAACCCCAGCACAGGAGCCCGCCATGGCCACCACCGTCAGCTACTTCTTCGCCCCCCAGTCGCCCTGGACCTACCTCGGGCACCTGCGTTTCTGGGACATTGCGCGCAAGGCCGGCGCCAAGATCGAGGTGCTGCCGGTCGATCTGGGCGGCAAGGTGTTCCCGATCTCCGGCGGGCTGCCGCTGTCCAAGCGCGCGCCGCAACGCCAGGCCTACCGGCTGGTCGAGTTGAAGCGCTTCTCGGAGTTCCTGCACGCGCCGCTGAACCTGCAGCCCAAGTTCTTCCCGGTGGCCGGCGACGACGCCGCCAGGCTGATCATCGCCGTGGACCAGCACGACGGCAGCGATGCCGCAATGCACATCGCCGACGCGGTGTTGCGCGCGGTCTGGGCCGAGGAGCGCAACATCGCCGACGAGGCCACGCTGGCGGCGTTGCTCAAGGAGCGCGAGCTGCCGGCGCGCCGCCTCGAAGACGCGCACTCTCAGGCGGTGGCCGACCGCTACGAGGCGTATACGAAGCGCGCGATCGACGCCGGCGTGTTCGGCGCGCCCAGCTACGTGATCGACGGCGAGATCTTCTGGGGCCAGGACCGGCTCGACTTCGTCGAACGGCGGTTGACATGACCCACCCCCGTAGCGCCTGCGGCGCTCCCCCTCAAGGGGGCGACGCCAGCGGCCGGGCAGAGCCCGCTCCGCGGCGTCCGCTGGCGTGCGCCGCGGGTTTGCGACGTCGCGTGCTGCTGGCTGCGACGTTGGGCGCTGCGGCGCCGCTGCGCGCGGCCGAGCGCTACGACGGCCCGTTGTTCGACGCTCACCTGCACTACAACGACGAGGCGCAAGGCCCGCACCCGCTGGCCGACGTGCTCGGGCGGATGCAGCGCAGCGGCGTGCGCGCGATCGTGGCCAACAGCCGGCCCAACGACGGCACCAGGACACTGGCGACAGCGCTGGACGCCACGCGCGCGGCCGGCGTGACGGTGGTGCCGTTCGTGCGCCTGTACCGCAACCGGGCGGACTACGCCGGCTGGTTTGCCGACGAGTCGATCCACACGATGGTGCTGTCCGAACTGGCGGCGGGCACGCCGGCAGGACCGTATCGCGGCATCGGCGAATTCCATCTGTACGACAGCGCGAATGCTGACGGGCCGGTGGCCGTCAAGCTGATGCGGCTCGCGCGGGACAGGGGCCTGGCGGTGCTGGCGCATTGCGACGAGGTGGCGGTCGAGAAGCTGCTGGCGCACGCGCCCGGCGCGCGACTGATATGGGCCCACACGGGCATCGGCGGGACGCCCCTGACCCAGGTGCGCGACATGATGCGCCGTCATTCGAGCCTGATGGGGGAGCTGTCCTACCGGCCCGGACTGGCCGAGGCCGGGCGCCTGGCCCCCGAGTGGCGCGATGCCCTGATCGAGCACCCCGAGCGATTCCTGATCGGCTCGGACACCTGGATCAACCCGCGCTGGCAGCACTACGAGGCGCTGATGGACGAGTACCGGGCCTGGCTCGGGGCGCTGCCGGCGGCGCTGGCGCGGCGCATCGGCTGGAGCAACGGCGCCGACCGGTTCGGCGTCGCCGTCCCGAAGTAGCAAAGCCGGCGAACAGGAGGCGCCGGCCGTAAAAAAGCCGGCGCGAGGCCGGCTTCCTGCGATCAGAACCGCGCGCCTTACTTCAGGTGCGCGTTGATCATCTTGGTCATCTCGAACATCGAGGCCTGGGCCTTCTTGAAGATCTCACGCAGCTTGGCGTCGGCGTTGATCATCCGGCGGTTCACTGCATCCTGCAGCTTGTTCTTCTTGATGTACTCCCACACCTTCTTCGTCACCTCGGTGCGCGGCATCGCCTTGTCGCCGATGATCGCGGCCAGGGCGGCCGAAGGTGTCATCGGCTTCATGAACGCGGCGTTCGGGGTGCGCTTCTTGGCGGGAGCGGCCTTCTTCGCGGCCTTCTTCGCGGCCTTCTTGACCGGCGGCTTGGCCGGGGCCTTCTTCGCCGGGGCCTTCTTCGCCGGGGCCTTCTTCGCTGCGGCCTTCTTGGCCGGGGCCTTCTTCGCTGCGGCCTTCTTGGCC
>Ga0209797_10001576_pt1 | contig 11497 bp, 8 predicted proteins | sample DOMMetBare3Fresh_2_FD_187472 | JGI IMG/M metagenome (GOLD analysis project Ga0209797, IMG submission 187472) | Wetland sediment microbial communities from St. Louis River estuary, USA, under dissolved organic matter induced mercury methylation -... | ecosystem: Environmental > Aquatic >...
ATTAAAATCGCCTAACTGAATTATTATATCACCGGCTTTAAGTCCTGCCTTTTGTGCGGGTTTACCTTCTGTTACACCATCGGCCCTTACTCCGGTACCGGAATAAGTATAATCGGGCATAATACCCATTGAAACACTGAATCTTTGCGAAGTCGAAGTTTGCGTTTCCCTGGTTTTTGTAAAAGGCAGTTTCCCTTTATTATTGAGAGATTCAATCAATAAGTTGATTTGCTGAATTATTTTCAACTCTCCGTAATAATTTATCTTATCCGCATCATCCGTTGGTTTATGATAATCAGTATGTAATCCTGTGAAATAAAAAAGTACTGGAATATCTTTCCTGTAAAAAGAAGTGTGGTCGCTGGGTCCGGTGCCGCTTGAATCAATTTTTACTGTAAAAAAAGAATTGGGTGAAGTTGAAATTACAGAAGCCCATGTGGGTGAAGTTCCAAAACCTCCGACAGTAATCGCTTTAGCGCTGTCATTCAATCTGCCAACCATATCCATATTGATCATATAGTTCACTGTCTTTAAATCAATAGTTGGATTTTCGGTAAAATACTTTGACCCAAATAAACCAAGCTCTTCACCTGAAAAAGCAATAAACAGGTAGTTATTATTCTTTGCTTTTGAAACTTTTAATTTTTTTGCCAGCTCAATTAATGCTGCTGTACCGCTTGCATTATCATCTGCCCCATTATGAATTAATTTTTCACCGGTTCTAAGCATTGAATTCCCGTCTTCCCCGTAGCCGAGGTGATCATAATGAGCCCCCAATACAACTGTGGTAGCAGCATTATTATCAATATATCCAATCACATTGTGGCCTAATCTGTTTTTCTGTCCGATGCTGACTTTCAATTTAATATTCAGTGTAGCCGATTTATCACTAAAATATTTCTGAGCTATCCCTTTAGCTACATAAAGTACAGGAATTGAAAGTTTTTCTGATTTGTCTTTTCCATCGAATGCCATTTTATCATCGATGTCAGATGTATTATATAAGATAACAGCTGACGCTCCTCTGTCAGTTGCTTTTTTCGAATTGCTTTTAATATACTCCGGTAAATCAAAATGTGGGTTGCTTTTATTTTCTTCCAGTGTTTCTTTCAAATCAAAAAACCAGGGCATGTCTGCTTCCTGCACAGAAATAGCAGGCAATGCTTCCAAATTAATATCCGGGCTGAAAGGGAATGGGAAAAAATCCGTGCCGGTTACAAGATGGTTTCCGTTAATACTGAGTTCTGTTGCTTCTTCTATTTTTTTACCATCATTTACAATAAAGGATTGGGTATAGCTTTCAGTACCCTTCGGCGAAATGCCGTTTGATTTAAACTGATTGATGATATAGTCTGCAGCCAGCTGCTCACCATTGGTTCCTGTTCTTCTGCCCTCAAGCTTATCATCTGCCAGGTACTGAATATGACTTTTCAGATTGTTTACAACTACTTCGTTTGACTTGCCGATATCCTTCTGCGAAGAACAGGCGCAAATCAAAAACGAAATCAATAAACCTCTTGACGATAAAGAAAACATAATATTTATATTAATAAGTTGCAAAGGTATTGATGGGTTTGGTTTTTTCTTTGCCGAACATACTTATTTCCGTGATTCTTTTCCGGTTTGTGGTGTTTTAAAATCGTATTTCGTAAGGCGGATCGGTTCTCCGGGTTTACTTTTGCTAACCTTTATTTACCAGGTGGAAAAACAACTACATATCGCCCTTGTTGGTAATCCAAATAGCGGAAAAAGTTCACTTTTTAATTGCCTTACCGGCCTTAATCAGCAAGTGGGTAATTTTCCGGGAGTAACGGTTGATAAAAAAACCGGAAAAACTTCATTGACTGCTTCTTTAAGTGCTGAAGTAATCGACTTACCGGGCAGCTACAGCCTCTATCCGAGGCGGGAAGATGAATGGGTGAGCTATAAAGTATTGCTTAACCAGGATAAAGATATAAAAGCCGATGTTATTGTGGCTGTTGCAGATGCAAGCAACCTGAAACGAAATCTTCTTTTCTGTACTCAAATTATAGATTTGAAAGTGCCGGTTGTAATTGCTTTGACAATGATGGACATGGCCAAAAAAAAGGGAATTAAAATTGACCTTGCTTCATTGGAAAGAGAACTGGGCGTACCGGTAGTAGCTGTAAATCCGAGAAAAAATAAAGGGATCGTAGAATTAAAGAAAGCGATAACGCTGACTGCACAACAAGCCTACAAAACTCCGATCAGAGACTTTATTGACAACAAAGCTTTTGCTGAAAAAGCAATTGAAAATATAAAAGAGCATTTTCCTTTTTTAAGTGATTATACCGCCATACATTATCTTATCAACCACGAATCTTTTATTCTGGATAAGACAGTACAGCAGACGATAGAAAATATTGAACTTAAAAATAATTTTAACCCAACAAGAACCCAGGCCGAAGAAATTCTTCAACGCTACAGTCGCATAAGGAATATAATGCAACAGGTTGTTTCTGAGCCAGACCCATTGCAAAAAACTTTGTTTACAGAAAAGCTTGACAATATTCTACTGCATCGGGTATGGGGTTATATTATTTTGCTTGGTGTATTGTTTCTACTGTTTCAAAGTGTATTCTTATTGGCACAATATCCAATGGATTGGATAGAACTCGGTTTTGCAAAACTCAGCCAGTCGCTTTCTTCTATTTTACCCAATACCCGTTGGACAGACTTGCTGATAAACGGAGTCATTGCCGGCCTTAGCGGCATTTTAGTTTTTGTACCGCAGATTATGATCCTGTTCGGACTAATCACCCTGCTGGAGGATTCCGGATATATGGCCCGTATCAGTTTTCTTTCAGACAGATTAATGAGAAGTGTTGGGCTCAATGGAAAAAGTGTGATGCCGATGATCAGCGGCTTTGCCTGTGCTGTACCCGCCATCATGAGTGCAAGAAACATTGAAAACCGGAAAGAACGGTTGCTCACTATTTTAATTACGCCATTGATGAGTTGTTCAGCAAGACTTCCTGTTTATACAATATTAATTGGTCTTGTAATTCCGCAAACATATTTATTCGGCTTTCTCGGAGTGCAGGGTTTGGTAATGATGGGATTGTACCTGATTGGATTAATTATGGCATTGATTGTTTCGTATGTAGCCAAATGGTTTATTAATATTAAAGAAAAAAGTTTTTTCATATTGGAATTACCAACTTACCGTTCCCCAAGATGGAATAATGTGTTACCGACAATGATAAACAAGGCACGGATATTTGTATTCGATGCAGGCAAGGTTATAATGGTAATAAGTTTGATACTATGGGCATTATCGTCTTTTGGCCCCGGCAATACCATGCAGAAAATAACGCAGCAATACGAAATCAGAAAATCATTACCGGGTACAGATTTGGCGCACCTTGAAAAGGAATATCATACTGAAAAGCTGGAGGGATCTTATGCGGGAATACTGGGAAAATCAATTGAACCCGCTATTTCACCTTTAGGTTATGATTGGAAAATCGGTATTGCTTTAATTACTTCTTTTGCTGCAAGAGAAGTTTTTGTAGGAACAATGGCAACTTTATACAGTGTGGGAAATGATGACAGCGGCAGTCTTTTGCTAAAAGAAAAAATGAAAGCAGCCGTAAGGCCGGATGGTGAAAAGGTATTTAACCTGGCAACCGGATTATCATTGATGATATTTTATGTTTTTGCCATGCAGTGTATGAGTACCCTGGCTGTAGTTAAAAGAGAAACAAGAAGCTGGAAGTGGCCGGCAATTCAACTTGTTTACATGACAGGGCTGGCTTATCTGATGAGCTGGTTGGTATACCAGTTATTGAAATAATCTTTCAATCTTTCTTACTTCATGTTCATATAATCAATCACCAGGCTGCAAAATGCCTTAACGCCGGTTTTCATTCCGCTGTCATCAATATAAAAATCAGCAGTATGATGGGGCGGCGCTTTTTTGGGATCTTTCCCTTTGGGCATACCTCCCAGGTAGAAAAAGAACGCAGGTGCTTTTGTGCCATAGTAAGAAAAATCTTCAGCCCCGGTTTTCCATACAGTTTCTTTTACATTATCCGCACCTGCAGCAGACTGAAGCGATGGAATCATTTTCTTCACCAACTCCGGAGTGTTATAAGTAACCAATGTCTTTGTATCAATTGTGACTTCCGCAGTTGCACCAGAGGCTTCCGCAATTTTCATCGCAGTCCATTTTATTTTTTCATGCACTTCTTTTTGCATGGCGTCATCCAGTGTTCTTATAGTTCCATCCATCACACATTCTTCCGGAATAATATTATTTCTAACTCCGCTTTGAATTTTTCCGACTGTAATCACTACCGGAGCTTTTGTAAGATCGGTTTGACGGCTTACTATATTTTGCAGCCCTTCTATAATCTGTGCAGAAATTTGTATAGGGTCTATTCCTTTCCATGGTTGTGAACCGTGGCTGCCTTTTCCTTTTACTACAATGTGAAACCAATCTGATGACGCCATAAACGCACCGGGCTTATATTCAATTTTTCCTGTTTCTATATCAGATTCTATATGCAATCCGAAAATTGCATCCACTTTAGGGTTTTCCATCACACCTTCTTTTACCATCAGGTAAGCTCCACCCTCTTCTCCTTCTGGCGGACCTTCTTCAGCGGGCTGAAAAATAAATTTTACGGTACCCTTTAAGTCGTTTTTCATTCCAGAAAGTATTTCTGCCACACTCATCAGCATCGCCACATGGGCATCATGCCCGCATGCATGCATCACTCCTACTTCCTGCCCGTTATAAGTTGTTTTTTGTTTGGAAGCAAATGGAATATTTACTCTTTCAATAATTGGCAATGCGTCCATGTCGGCACGAAGCGCAATACAAGGCCCTGGTTTAGCCCCTTTTAATATACCTACAACACCTGTTCTGGCAACACCCTCCTTCACTTCTATACCCAATTTTTTTAAATGTTCGGCAATGATTTTGCCTGTTCTGAATTCTCTGTTGCCTAGTTCGGGATTTTCATGAAAATCATGTCTCAATGCTATGCATTTTGTTTCTATTTTATCAGCTGCAGCATTTGCTTTTTCTTTCAACTTTCCAATATCCGCTTGTGCTGAGACATCTGCAGAAATACAAATCAGAATAAATAAAAGACACTTTCTTAACATGACATATTTTTTATGAATTTACTGGAAATGACGACATTTTATTACCAACTGCTTCTAATCTTATTTTTTCTATATTTAATATCTAATGCTTTTGAGACATATTCCTTTTTTACGTTCTGTTTTTTTACACAGCATTACTGCTTTTGGTGGTCCGCAGGCGCATTTAGGTATGATGATGAAAACATTTGTTCATCAAAAACCATACGTTTCCGAAAAAGAATTAATGGAATATAATGCTTTTTGCCAACTACTTCCCGGAGCCTCATCTACACAAACTCTGACATTAATAGGATACAAGCGAGGGGGTGTTCCTCTGGCTGTTGTAACTCTTCTCATCTGGATTTTGCCCGCATGTATATTAATGGGAGCATTATCATTTTTATTACAATATATAGATAAACGGCAGTTGGGTACTGATATTTTTAAATTTATCCCTCCTTTAGCTGCAGGATTTCTGGGTTATGCTGTTATACTAACTTTTCCGCATGCTATAAAAAATACAATTACCTGGATTATAATGTTGGCCAGTGCGGCAGCTACTTATTTTCTTTTTGGAAAGACCTGGGTAATTCCTGTATTGATTATTGCCGGGGGCATTGCAACTAATTTTAGTTTAAAGCGTATTCCACAGGTAGAACAAAAACCAAAAAAAATAAAATGGTGGAACTTTTGGTTGTTTGGAATCATTTTTATTCTTGCAGGTATTATAAGTGAATTAGCGAGAACAAATAACTGGCCTGACCGGAAGCCCATTAATCTTTTTGAAAACACATATCGTATGGGAAGCCTGGTTTTTGGCGGTGGCCAGGTATTGATGCCGATGATGTACGAACAATGGAGCGTAAGGCCAGAAACAATAAAAGATAAAAATCCTAATGCTGTACAAATTGATGAAAAGGACATGTATACCTCAATGGGAATTGTAAGAGCGGTTCCCGGGCCTGTTTTTTCTATTGCAGCTTTTACCGGCGGCATGGCACTAAAAGATATGGGAACTAAAATGCAGTTATTGGGCTGTGTTATCGGAATGATTGCAATTTTTCTTCCCAGTGCTTTATTGGTGCTGTTCTTCTTTCCTATCTGGCACAATCTGAAAAAATATGCGGCAGTTTATCGTTCACTGGAAGGAATCAATGCTGTAGTAGTAGGAATTATGATTGCTTCAACTTTCTATATTATGAAAGATATTTCTTTTGCTGAGCCAAAAACAGTAAGCCTTGTTAATATATTAGTGATAACCGGAACTATCCTGCTTTTGAATTTTACCCGGATTGCATCTCCATTGATAGTAATTGCCTGCCTGTTATTGGGCTATTTTTTATAATACCCGCCTTTTTCAATTTCTTCTCTTACATTTTCGGGAACCAGGTAGCGGATGGACTTCCCTTCCTTTGCATACTTACGTACTTGTGTAGCCGAAAGTTGTAACAATGGCGCATCAACTATATGAATCTTTGCATTCATATTATTGACCGCTTCAAATCCCGGACGCAGGTAAATATAAATTTGATAATTTTTTGCAATCACTTCATAGTTTTTCCACTTATGCAGATTCTGAAAACTATCACTTCCCATAATTATACAAAACTCGTTTTCCGGATATTTTTCACCCAGGTAGGCCAACGTGTTTACTGTATATGATGGTTTGGGAAGATTAAATTCGATATCAGAGGCCTTGATTCGAATATCATTTTCAGTTGCTGTTTTTACCAGGTGCAGGCGATGATATTCATTAAGCAATGAATTTTCTGTTTTAAACGGATTTTGAGGAGAAACGACAAACCAGATTTTTTCAATATCCGTTTCGTTCAAAATGTGGTTTGCAATAATCAGATGGCCGACATGAACAGGATTGAAAGAACCAAAATATAATCCTATTTTCATTTTACAAATAATTGTTTAAATTATTGATTATCAATGATTTAATTCAACTAAAATGTGTTCTGCTTCATTTAGTCTAAGGCTAAGATGATAGCCTGAAACACTAACAGAAATTGGATCGCCTAAAGGGGCCACCTGCTCCATTATTATACGTTCTCCGGGCACACATCCCATTTCCATAAGTTTGAGAAAAATGTCATTGTTGACGAACTCCTTTATAACACCCTCCTGACCTGGTTTTAAATCCGATAGCCTAGCAATCATTTACATTTGATTATTGTGCAAAACTACCCTTGTTGGATGGTTTTTCTTTACGAATTTTGAAATTATGCCTTCAAAATCAAAAGTTTACTTCTTTTTTGATAATAAAAAATTAAGTCTTCAAAACAGAGGGAATTTGAAGATATTTATTGAAGACATTTTTAAGAAAGAAAAAAAACAGCTTTCCTCGCTTAATTATATTTTCTGCTCAGATAAACGGCTGCTGGAGATAAATCAAAGTTTTTTAAACCACGATTTTTTTACCGATATCATCACTTTTGACCTGTCTGAAGATGAAAATATTTGTGCAGAAATATATATTAGCGTAGACAGGGTAAAAGAAAATTCAAAAGCACTAAAGGCTTCTTTTACTTCCGAACTTCATAGAGTTCTATTTCATGGTGTTTTGCATTTATGTGGGTATAAAGACAAGACCAAAGCAGAAAAACAGAAAATGAGGGAAAAAGAAGAATATTATATTAATCAATATTTTAAATAGCGTTCCACGTGAAATGAACACTGAACAGCTGAGATAGCTGCAAATGTTTCCCGTGAAACAATCTATTGTTGCTACGTCTTACTATAATCGGGGCTTTTTTAAGAAGTGATTAAACGTACCTTCGCAAACTTATGTTTTCAGAATACGATGTAATTGTAGTGGGTGCTGGCCATGCAGGCTGTGAAGCAGCTGCAGCCGCTGCCAATTTGGGTTCAAAAACCCTCCTGGTGACGATGAATATGCAGACAATTGCTCAAATGAGTTGCAATCCGGCAATGGGAGGAATAGCTAAAGGTCAGATTGTGAGAGAAATAGATGCAATGGGTGGATACTCTGGTATTGTTTCTGATTTGTCTACCATTCAATTCCGCATGCTAAACCGGAGCAAGGGTCCCGCCATGTGGAGCCCCCGGACGCAAAATGACCGCATGCTTTTTTCCATCAAATGGAGAGAAATGCTGGAACAAACACCAAACGTTGATTTTTACCAGGACATGGTAAAAGGATTACTTATAAAAGAAGGCAGGTGTCTAGGCGTAATTACAGGACTTGGGCATGAAATAAAAGCAAAATCTGTAGTGCTAACCAACGGAACCTTTTTAAATGGAATCGTTCATATCGGAGAAAAGAATTTTGGAGGCGGAAGAATGGCCGAAAAAGCAGCTACGGGTATAACTGAGCAATTGGTCTCATTGGGTTTTGAAAGCGACCGGTTAAAAACAGGAACTCCTCCAAGAATTGATGGTCGTAGCCTTGATTATTCAAAAATGGAAGAACAGCCCGGAGATAGTGAAGTGGTTGGGTTTTCATTTTTAAATACAGAAAAACCAAAACAACAAAGAAGCTGCTGGATAACCTATACCAGCCAGAAAGTACATGATGTATTGAAAACGGGCTTTTCAAGAAGCCCCATGTTTGCAGGCAGAATAGATGGGGTGGGGCCCAGGTATTGTCCAAGTATTGAAGATAAAATCAACCGGTTTGCAGAAAGAGACAGACATCAATTATTTATAGAGCCAGAAGGATGGAATACGGTAGAGATTTATGTAAACGGATTTTCTACTTCACTACCGGAAGAAGTTCAATACGAAGCTCTTCGTAATATAGTGGGTTTTGAAAATGTAAAAATGTTTCGTCCGGGGTATGCTATAGAGTATGATTTTTTTCCTCCTACTCAATTGAAATATACTTTAGAAACCAAGTTGATTCAGAACTTGTTTTTTGCCGGACAAATTAATGGGACAACGGGCTATGAAGAGGCTGCCTGCCAGGGATTAATGGCGGGCATTAATGCACATCAAAAAACCAGGAATCTTGAACCTGTAATTTTAAAAAGAAGTGAAGCATACATTGGTGTTTTAATTGATGACCTGATAAGTAAAGGAACTGATGAGCCATACCGTATGTTTACATCAAGGGCAGAATTCAGAACATTATTAAGGCAGGACAACGCCGATTTACGCCTCACAGAATTAAGTTATCGTCTCGGCCTTGCTTCACAGGAAAGAATGGATAAAGTAATTGAAAAGAAAAAAAGTGTTGAAAAAATCAAATCAATTCTTAAAGATTTTGTTGTAGAGCCGGAAGAAATTAATTCTTATTTCACATCTATCAATTCTTCTACCATTACCGAAAAACAAAAAGCCCAGAAAATATTATTGCGGCCCGACGTTGAGTTAGATGAATTTGCAAGAGCATTGCCAAGATTAAATGATGCATTAAAAATATTTTCAACCGATGCAATTGAGCAAGCCTCTATTCAGGTGAAATATGATACCTATATAACCAAAGAAAAAGACCTCGTACAAAGAATGAGTCAGTTAGAAGAACTCGAAATTCCTGAATCATTTGACTATAAAAAAATTTCCTCCCTGGGAAATGAAGCTAGAGAAAAATTAAACCGCATTAAACCAAGAACTCTCGGCCAGGCCAGCCGTATATCAGGAATTAACCCCAGTGATGTGCAGATACTGATGGTCTTTATGGGCAGATAATTTTTTAAAAAGTATCTGTACTCTTTTTCTAAAAATCAGATTTTCTTCTGAAACAATAGCTTTAAAAAATAAGTAACTTTAGTATAAAATAAATATTATGAAAAAGTATCTGTTCTTTTTCATGGCTATTATCATTTGTGTATTAACTAATTCAAATGACGCCGGTGCTCAGCAATATAAATTACGACAGACAAATGGCATGATGGGAATGAAGTCTGAAACCACCATCTATGTAAAAGGAATGCGAAAAAGAACGGAGGCTGCAGGCATGATGGGCATGGCAGCACCGCCTGTTACTATTGAACAATGTGATCTTCAACGGACTATTAAGATAAACGATAAGAAAAAATTATACTTCATTGAACCCTTTACAAAAGAAACAGAAGAAATAATTGATGAAGATGTAAAACCTGCTGTTAAAACCAAACCTGTAACAACTGAATCAAAAGAAAAAATTACTCCTCAAAAAGGAGGTATTATCACAATGTGGTACAGAATAACCGATACCGGTGAGCGGAAAAAAATATATGGCTTCAATGCAAGGCATGTGTGGACTTATCAGAAAATGAAGCCTTCGCCGGATGCCTGTTACATGAAAGACAGCATGATTATTAAAACCGATGGGTGGTATATTGATTTACCTCAGTTCAATTGTCCGGTAAGGTATCGCCCGGCACCACGAATGACACCAAACGAAAGGCCTAAACCTGACTGTAAAGACCGGTTTATAACAAGAAGAAGCGGAAAAGGGAAATTAGGATTTCCGCTGACAGAAACAACAACCATAATTATGGGCAATCAAAGTTCCCAGACAAGTGAATTTGAAACTTCAATAGAAACGTTGGAGTTGTCTACCGTAAAACTTGATTCGATGTTGTTTGAAATTCCGATTGGCTATACTGAAACTATGAACGAAGAAGACCTTCAGGAAAAATTTGATATGGGCGATATGATGAATCAGGCCAAAAAAATGTATGCTGAAAATGAAAATCAAAGTTCCATACTGTCTGAACAAAAAAAATCCGGAATGATTCGAATCGGTGTTTATGAACCAACAGGTGATGGAGTACAACAGGCCTCCGAATTACAGCAACACGAGGTTCGCACATTATCAGGTGGTAAAATTGAGGCGGTATCTATTACTTCTGAAGCAGATGCAAGAAAATACAATTGTGATTACACCCTTGCCACTGATTTTATAAAAATAAAACAGGGAGGTAAAGTAGGCGGTTTATTAAAAGCAATTAAAAATGCTGATCCCAATGCTGCTTCTTCATTCAATATTGATGCTAATATGACATTAGTAAAGTTATCGGATGGCACCATCCGTTTACAACCAAAAGTAAGTGGCAAATACGACGGCAAAATAGATGAAGCGGCAAAAAAATCCCTTGATGACGGATGCCGGCAAATAATGAGTGAGTTGCACTAGTTTAAATACGTTTAAAGAAAAAAGGCTATCTCAAAAGAATTGTCAGCCTTTGTCACTCTGAGCTTGTCGAAGAGTTATCGAAGGCGTGCAATTTGATTATCAATATTTCGATAAGCTCGACATGACAATCAAATTGACTTTTGAGACAGCTTCTTTTTTTAATGATAGATATTTAGAGAAACTTATGCCACATCCTTCACACCCGTAAATACAGGGTCCGGTCTTTCTAAATCCTCCTGCTGTAATTCTATTCTTCTTGTTATATCATTTAAAGAACTTATTCTTTGTACTGTA
>Ga0209797_10001577_pt1 | contig 11491 bp, 3 predicted proteins | sample DOMMetBare3Fresh_2_FD_187472 | JGI IMG/M metagenome (GOLD analysis project Ga0209797, IMG submission 187472) | Wetland sediment microbial communities from St. Louis River estuary, USA, under dissolved organic matter induced mercury methylation -... | ecosystem: Environmental > Aquatic >...
CCCAGGTGAGAAGCGCCGACCCCAGCGAGGCGACGCCCATCGCGAGGTACACCGACCAGGCCTCGGACGCCGTCAGCAGCAGGGCGGCGACGGCCGGGCCGGCGAACGCGGCGGCGCCCTCGACCGTCGTCGACGCCGAGTAGCCCGCGACCAGCTCGTCCGGGGTCTCGGCGATGTCCGGCAGAACCGCGCCGTGGACGGGCCTGGTCAGCGTGACGGTGCACGACACCAGGGCGGCCGCCGACGCCACCGCGGCGAACGGCGCGTCCGCCAGCAGCGCTCCGGCGGTCGCCAGCATGGTCGCGCCCTGCGCGGCGTACCCGAGGGCCAGGGCTCGGCCGCGAGGCAGCCGGTCGCCGAGCGCGGAGGCCACGGGAGCCACGATGGCCGACGGCACGAGCTGGACCACGGCGATGAGCGCCGACGCACCCGCGCCGCCCCGGTCGAACGCCCAGACGAGCACGGCGATCCAGGTGGCCCACTCGGCGGTGTTGAACACCAGGTAGGCCACCAGGACGCGACGGACCGGCCCGGCGCGGAGCGCCCGCAGCGCCACCCGCAGCGGGCCCGGCCGTCGGCGCCCGGTCACGCCCGCTGCCCCGAGACGCGACCCGGAGCCTCGGCCTCGAGCACCTGCTGGCGCAACGCCCGCAGCGTGTCGACGTGCGGGACGACGCCGGGCGCTCCCGCGCGGGGGCCGAGCAGGTCGTCACACAGCGCCAGCGCCTCGGCTCGCCGCCCAGCCGCGAGGAGCACCTCGGCGAGCCGCACCTCGGTGTCCACCGCCAGGGCCTCCGCGTGCAGCGCCCGGAACCCGGTCAGCGCCTCCTCGAGCAGGGCCAGAGCCTCGGCGGGGCGGCCCTGGCGGGCCCTCAGCCGGCCCAGGTTGCTGGTCGCCAGGGCCACCCCGATGGGGAACGAGGCCCGAGTCCACACGGCGAGCGCCCGGTCGAACATCTCCTCGGCCTCGTCCAGCCGGCCCTGGTCGGACAGCACCTCGGCCAGGTTGTTGGCCGCCGTCGCCGCCCCGACCACGTCTCCGGCGGCCTCGGACGCGTCCCGGCTGCGTCGGTAGCACGCGACGGCGTCGTCCAGGCGGCCCTCCCAGTAGGCGTCGACCCCCAGGTTGTTGAGCACGTCGGCCTGCCCCTTGAGGTCACCGATCTGCTCGTAGATGGGCAGGGCCAGCTCACGGAACGTCGCCGCCTGCTCGGCCTCTCCCCGATCGGTGAGCGCCGAGTCGAGCAGCGAGTAGGCCCGGGCCAGACTGGCCCGGTCGCCGGATCGCTCAGCGGCAGCGACGGCTTCGCGACCGAGCCGAACGCTGTCGTGGAACCGGCCCTGGCGCAGCCTGGCGCCGGCCGCCCCGACGAGCAGGGCCGCGCGAGCCGCCGACGCCGTCGGCTCCGGCAGCTGCTCGGCCGCGTGCAGGCCCCGGGTCCAGTAGCGCAGCGCCTCGCTGTAGCGGCCCTGGCGCTCACGCAGGACCCCCTGCTTGCGCAGCAGCCGGGGCTGTTCGGTGGCCGCGGCCAGCCGCCGTGCGGTCCGGTACGACGTGTCGGCGGACCGGTAGCGCCCCGCCAGCTCGGCGGCGTCCCCGGCCAGCTCGGCCACCTCGGCGAGCAGGTGCGCGGGCAGCCGGCCCCACTCCAGGCCCGCGGCCACCGCCCGCTCGTACTGCTCGGCGGCCTCGGCGCTGGCGTAGCGCGACCGGGCCGCGTCGCCCGCCCGCACCGCGTAGCTGAAGCAGCGCGGATGGTCCGCCCCCTCGGCGAAGTGGTGGGCGAGCAGTCCCGGGTCGGCTCCTCCGCGGCGCTCCAGCGCCAGACCGACCCGCTCGTGCAGCTCCCGTCGCCGGGCGAAGGGCAGGGAGTCGTAGGCGACGCGCCGAAGCAGCTCGTGGCGAAAGCGTCGGGTGCCGTCGGCGCCGCGCGGGAGCAGGTCGTCGACGCGGGACCAGCTGGGCGGATCGAGGACCGCCGCCCAGACCTCGTGCAGCACCGAGCCCGGTGGCACCCCCTCCAGCCCGGCCGCCAGCAGTCCAGGGTCGACCTCGTCGCCGAGCACGGAGGCGTACCGCACCAGCCGGCGCAGCGCCGGGGGGAGTCGGTCCACCCGCCCGGCGAGCACCGCCTCGAGGCTCTCCGGGAGCCCCTGGGCGCCCTCCCCGGGAGTCCACGCGGCCACCAGCTCGAGCAGGAAGAGGGGGTTGCCGCCGGACCTGTGCACGAGCTCGGCCAGTTCCGCCCGAGGCACCCGGCGGTGCGTCGCCGCGGCCAGCGCCAGGTCCATGGCGTCCTTGCCGTGCAGCGGGCGAAGCTCCAGCCGGGTGGCCGAGCCGTCGGCCAGCAGCGGCGGCTCGACACTGCGACGGGAGGTCACCACCAGCCAGGGAAGCTGGCCGACCTGAGCCAGGCTGGCCGCGAGCACGCCGCGGGACGCCTCGTCGATCGAGCCGACGTCCTCGACGATGAGCAGCACCGGGTCGGTCGCCGCCGCCATGAGCAGGCTCCCCACGGCCCACTGCAGCCGGGACACCCGGAAGTCATCCGACAGCCGGTCGGTCTCGTCGGTCGGCGGCACCCGCGCCCCGACGACGACGGCGACGAGCGGGGTCCATGGCACGAGGGTCGGAGCACGCCCCTGCACCCACGCCGTCAGGAGTCGCCCGGCCTCGAGCGCCTCGGCCCCAGGGGGGATCCCCAGGGCCGCCCGGACGACAGCGCCGGCCACCGCGTACGGCTCGGAGAGATCCTGGCGGTCGCACCGGACACGGAGGGTCCCCTCGTCGCCCGCCTGCCGCGCCAGCTCGCCGAGCAGCCGACTCTTGCCCGTGCCCGCCTCGGCGACGACGTCGACCACGCCCCCGCGACCGGCCCGGCTCGCAGCGAGGGCCTCTAGCAGCAGGCCGAGCTCGTCGGCACGCCCGACGAACGCCGCCTCGGCAGCGCCGGAGCGGCCCGCCGAGTCGTCCAGCGGACCGTCGACCGCGAAGGCCGCCACCGGCTGGGCCTTGCCCTTCACCGTGAACGGCGCCAGCGCGTGCGCGGCGAAGCCCCCCAGGGTGTGGGCCAGGACCTCCTCGGTCGCCAGCAGCTGTCCGGGGGCCGCCTTCCCCGCCAGCCGCGCAGCGAGGTTCACCGCGTCGCCCATCGTGCTGTAGGTGAACCGCTCGGGCGCCCCGACCAGTCCGGCGTACACGTGACCCCGGTTCACCCCGACCTGGAGGTCCAGCCCTACGTCCGCCGCCCGCAGGTCCACGACGAACCGCAGCATGGAGACGGCGTCCTGCTCGTCGGAGTCCGGCGCTCCAGCCGTGAGCATCAGCTTGCCGCCGTCCGGCCCGCCGTCGACGCAGACGACCGTCACCCGGTGGCGGACGGCGAGGTCGCCGGCCACGCGGACGAGCCGTTCGAGCCGCGCGACCAGCTCCCGCGGGCCGTGCTCGGCCAGCAGCCGATCGCAGCCGTGGAACACGGCGAAGGACACGGTGCACGTGCGGTGCTCGCTCTCGGCGACCACCTCGGCGAGCCGGCCACGCAGGGAGTGCGGGACGTACGACTCGTGCTCGGGCCGTGGCACCGCCGGCGTCGGGTGCGGGGACTGCGGGACGCGGGGCGCCCTGATGAGCTGGGGGCGGCCGTCCGGTCGGCGGCCGACGAGGCGGTGGTCCAGGCCCGCGACAGCGGCCTCGCTCAACAGGATCTCGCCGGCGTCCGCTGCGCTCTCCAGCTCGAACGTGGTCGTGGCGTCCGGGCCGACGACCAGCACGTCACGGAACCGATCGGTGCCGGCGACCACGAGATGGAAGGTGCCCGTGTGCAGCCCCTGAGACATGCGCATCCGCACCGTGGCGTCGCCGACGTGCACCGAGCCCACCCGGCGCAGCGTGGCGCGCAGCCGGTGAGCCGCGGCCGCCGCCCGGCTCGTGTGGTCGTCGCCGGTGAACAGGACCAGCAGCGCGTCACCGCCGAACTTCAGCACGTCCCCGTCGTACGCCCGGAGGTCCGCGATCAGCGGGGTGAAGACGGAGCTGATCGTGTCGACCATCACCTCGGCGCCGGCCCGACCCCGCCGGGCGAGCCGCTCGGACAGCCGGGTGAAGCCGGAGACGTCGGAGAACAGCAGGCTGCCCTCGACCGCGCGGTGCGCAGGATCGTCAGGTCGCCGCTCAAGGACCAGCCGCGGCAGATAGGCGCCGACAGCCGTCTGCTCGCGGCTCATCGAGCCATGGCGCGGGGGCCGCGACCAAGATCACGCAGCGTCAGCGATCGGCTACGGAGCAAAGTCCCCCCTGTTGGCGGAGGCCCCGAGGGTATCTAATCCCGCTGACCCCAACCACGCTTCCGCCCAGCGCGGTTCGGCCCCACGGCACGACGAGCTGGAGCGAACATGACGCGAAGCCTGCCCGCCGGTCGGTCCCTGCTGGTGGTGCTGGCCGTCGTCGCGGGGGTGCTGACCGTGCCCGCCGGCACGCCGGCCGCCCACGCCACCGCGGTCGAGCTGGTGGTCAACGGTGGGTTCGAGCAGACGCCCATCGAGCCGTCGGTGCCCTACGACCCCGAGACTGTCGGGCTGGTCTTCTACCGCGCCGACGGGAACACCTCCACCGAGTCGCCCGGGGAGATCAACCTGGGGTCGCACGAGCTGCCGGGCTGGGTCGTGCAGGCGGGCTCGGTCGAGACCGACGCTCCGTCGATCTGGACGCCCAACGAGGGGCACCTGTCGCTCGACCTCAACGGGCACGACCCCGGCACGCTGACCCAGCCCGTCGCCACCGAGGCCGGTCGCACCTACCGGCTGCGCTTCGCGCTGGCCGTCCACCCCGGCTGCGGGCCGTCGGCCGGCGGCTCCGTGCGCGTGTCCCTCGGCGACCACACGGTCGGTGAGTTCGCGAGCAACCCCCGCGGGACGTCCTCGGCGCCCGGCTGGCGGATCGTCGACCAGCTGGTGACCGCCCCGACGGCACCGGGCACGCAGGCCTTGACCTTCACCTCGCTCGTCACGCCGGGCAGCTGCGGTCCGCTCCTGGACTCCGTCTCGCTGGTCCCTGAGGACATCCCGGCCGCGCTGTCCGGCGTCTCGTTGACCGCCGACCCGGTCAGCACCCCGCCGGGCGCGGACGCGGTCCCCTTGGACGCGATCCCCTACGACCGGATCCCCGCCTCGGCGCTGGCGGCGGTCGCCGCGGTGCCGCTGCGCTCCGTGCCCCTGCGGTCGGTCCCGCTGCGCTCCGTGCCCCTGCGGTCGGTTCCCCTTCGATCGGTCCCGCTGTCCGTCTCGCCGGCGAGCACCGTGCTGCTGTCCCAGCTGCCGCTGTCCGGCCTGCGCTGGGAGCAGGTGCTGGCCGGCTCCGCGCTGCAGGGCGTCCCGCTGACCAACGTCACCCTCGGCCAGGTGCTGAGCCTGACCCCGGCCCCCGCCCTGCTCGACGGCGCCACCGCCAACGGGGAGATCAGCCTCGACCAGGTCGACCTGTCGGCCACGCCGCTGCGCAGCGTCTCCGCCGCCTCGCTCTACCTGGGCGGCGTGCCGATCGACGCGCTGCCGCTGGCCCCCAGCGGTGGCCCCACGGGGAACCTGCCCGCCTGGTGCGCGGCCGTGCAGACCGCCACGGGTTCCTCGTGCGCCCAGCTCGGCATCGTCGCGTCCAGCACCGTCCTCACGGTCGACCTGGCCGGGGTTCCCCTGCGGTCGGTCGACCTCGACCAGGTTCCGCTGCGGTCGGTGCCGACGGCCGCGCCGCTGCGCTCGGTCCCGCTGCGCTCCGTGCCCCTGAGGTCCGTGCCGCTGCGCTCGGTCCCGCTGCGCAGCGTCGACGGCCTGGACGTCGCCGCGACCCCGGCACTCGCCCGGATCCTGCTCTCGGCCCTGCCCTCGACCTCGCCCGTGCTCGAGATCGCGTACCCGGGGATCGACGGCTTCCCTCCCTGCGCCACCTGCGTGACGTTGCGCCAGGCCGTCGTGCCGGGTGGGCCGGCCGCCACCAAGACCCTGGGCGAGCTGTTCGCCACCGGTGCACTGTCACCGTTCACCGTGGGCGACCTCGGCGAGTACGCCGACGCGACGGTCGGGGACCTGGCCGATCACCTGGGCCCGGCCGCCGTCCTGACGCTCGCGCAGGTGCTGTTCTCGTTGCTCGACCCGGCCCAGCTGCCGTGGGAGACCCTTCCCCTGGGCGACCTGGACCTGTCGCGCTACGACCCGGACGGTGCCCTGGTGCGGCTCGTCGCCCGGTTCAGCGTCGGGGGGTCCGCCGCCTCCACGGCGGTGGCCCGCGTCGACCTGCCCCCTGGCTACCTCTACGCGGGCGGGGTGAGCGGGCTGACCGGTGACGCCGCCCTGCCCACCCAGACCGGCCAGACCGTCACGTTCACGGTCCCGCGGCCGGGAGCGGGCACGCCGACCGCCTACGAGGTGTCCTTCGCCGTCCACCCGCCGCTCACCCTGACCGGCTCCGCCGAGATCTCGGGCGACGTCTCCACCCTGCAGGTGCAGCTGCTCGGCACGACGCTGACGGCCTCCGACGACGCGGTCGTCCAGGTGGTCGACTCTGAGCCGTCACCTCCGCCGGCGACCGCCCCGATCGTGAGCCCCGACACCCTCGTCATCGGGCACGTGTCGCAGCCCGGCGACGTCGACTACCTGCGGGTGCCCGTCCCGGCCGCCGGGACCACCCTCACCTTCCTGCTCAGCCACCTGCCGACGGACACCGATCTGGTGGTCTACGGCCCGGCTGGGACGCCGCCACTGCCGAACGCCGCGCCGCTGCGCAGCGTCCCCCTGCGCAGCGTTCCTCTGCCCGACGGGGGCGTCGACGGCACGGGCGGCACGGCTGCGGTGAGCACGCTGCAGGAGGACGTCCCGATCCTCACCTCGCTGGACGTGGTCGGCACGAGCACCCGCCGAGGCACCGCCGAGGAGGAGGTCGCGGTGCTGTCGCCGGGAGGCGCCGGCTACTTCACGGTGCAGCTCACCGGGTACAACGGCAGCGCCTCGCGCGAGCCGTACCTGCTGCGGACTCGGACCGACCAGCCGGTGTCGGTGTCCTGCCCCTCGCGGGCCTACCCGGCCCAGGTGGGCTCCACGGGCGGGCTGCCCGCCGCCGTCCCGGCCCTGGGCGCCCAGACCCGCTCGCTGCTGCTGGTGAACCGCCAGCAGCTGCAGGCCCAGTTCGGCTCCACCCGGGCGGCGACCGTGGCCGACCGGCTGCGGGCGTTCGCCCTGCGTGCCGACGTCGCGGGCGCGGTCCTCGAGGTCGACGGTTCGGCCCAGGTCGCGGGGGCCTACTCGGCCTGGAACGCCGACCCGTGCGACGTCGACAAGGCCAACGCGGTCGTCGGCTCCGTCACCTCACTGGTGTCGCAGGCGCGGGCGGCCTCCCCGTCGATCACCTCGGTGACCCTCGTCGGCGACGACGGCCAGCTGCCGATGGGCCGGGTGCCGGACCTGACGCTCACCGCCAACGAGCGGGGGCACGCGGCGAGCAGTGCCGGGCCTGCCGGCCAGGACAACCCGGTGACCGCCGCGCAGAAGCGGAACATGCTCCTGTCCGACGACCCCTACGGCACCTCCGCGCCGATCGCGTGGCTGAACCGCCGGCTGTACCTGCCCGACGTCGCGGTGGGCCGCCTCGTCGAGACCCCGGAGCAGATCGTCGGCGCCGTCGACCAGTTCACCGCTGCCGGCGGGGTCGTCGCCCCCACGAGCGCCTTGACGACCGGCTACGACTTCCTCACCGACGGCGCGCAGGCGGTCAACGGCGCGCTGGGGCAGTCCCTCGGCACGGCCGCGACGCGGGGCACCCTCCTGGGTGAGACCTGGACGCGGGCCGACCTCTCGGCTCGTCTGCTGCCGACGACGGGCTCCGCCCCGCAGATCGCCTCGGTCAACGCGCACTTCGACCAGAGCGCCGCCCTGCCGGCCGCCGGCAACACCACGGGGGACGAGTCCGACCTGTTCGCCGTCGCCGACGTCGCGGCACGACCGGGGACGCTGGCCGGGCGGCTGCTGTTCTCGATGGGCTGCCACGCCGGGTTGAGCATCCCCGACTCCTACGGCGCCGCCCGCGGGACCGACTGGGCGCAGACGTTCGCCGACCAGCGGGCGCTGTGGGTCGCCAACACGGGCTACGGCCTCGGCGACACGGCCACGGTCGCCTTGTCCGAGGCGCTCATGCGCGAGTTCGCGGCCCGCCTCGACGGGTCGCTCACCGCCGGCCAGGCGCTGACGTTCGCCAAGCAGGCCTACTTCGGCAGCCTGGGGGCCTATGGGGTGTACGACGAGAAGGTGCTCGGCGAGGTCGTCCTGTACGGCCTGCCGATGTTCCGGATCGGCGGACCTCGCTGGGACACGGGCCCGTTCACCCCACCGACCCAGCCGGCGCCCCCGACCGTCACCCCGGTCGCCGGCGGGGACGCCACCGGGCTCGCCGTCTTCGACGCCACGGTGACGCCGACGTTCACCCGCGTCGACACGCCGCGCGGGTCCTTCTGGTCGGCGTCCGGACTGACCCAGACGACCTCCGGGCAGCCGATCCAGCCCCGTTCGGTCGTCAACGTCACGCCGGCGTCGGCGGGTGTCCAGGCGCACGGCGCGCTGATCACCGCTCTGCAGTCGTCGGACGTCTTCGGGGTCGACCCGGTGTTCGCCCGCGCGACGCTCGACCTGTCGGCGAACGAGGGTGAGCAGTCCTACGAGGGGGTGGCCTTCCCGGCCTCGTTGGGGACGCTGACGACGTTCGCCACGCCGGGCGGACCGGCCAGCCGCCTGGTTCTGGTGCCCGGGCAGTTCGCCTCCGACCCGGGCGCCACGACGGGGGTGCAGCGGCTCTTCACCTCCGTCGCGTCGCGGGTCTACTACTCCGCGAGCGCGTCGTTCACGCCCCCGACCTTCGTCCGTCTCGGGGCCGCGCGCTCGGCTGGGTCGATCACCTTCGCCGCAGAGGCGACCCCGGCGCCGGGCTCGACCGTGCGGCGGGTGCTCGTCCTCTTCCGCAACGGGACCACCTGGCGCTCGGTCGAGCTGACGTCGAGCAACGGCACCGCGTGGACCAGTGCCGCCCAGACCGTCGCCCCCGGCTCGGTCGAGTGGTTCGCCCAGGCCGTCGACGACAAGGGCAACGTCGCGGTCAGCACCGACAAGGGCGACCTCTACGGCACGCCATCGACCTTCGACGTCACGGTCAGCGGTCCCCTCGGCGACAACGGCTGGTACACCGGCCCGGTCTCCGTCGCGGTCGAGGGACCCGCAGCCCGGTACACGGCGTCAGTCGACGGCAGCGTGCCCGAGCAGGTCTTCGGCTCCTTCCAGGTCTCCGCGGACGGCGAGCACACCGTCGTGGTGTCCGGGAGCAACGGCGACCGGCGCACGCTGACTCTGAAGATCGACTCCACGCCGCCCGTGGTGGCCGTGACCAGCCCGCCTGGTGGCGTCTTCCTCGTCGGCGGTCCGTCGACGAACACGGTTTCGTGCACCGACGTCACGAGCGGCGTGGTCGGCGGGTGCCCGAGCTCGATCCCGGTGAGCACGGCGACACCGGGCGCGTTCAGCTACCCGCTGGCCACCCCCGTTCGCGATGCTGCCGGCAACACCACGGGCCAGGTCGGCTACTGGGTGAGGTACACGTTCACCGGCTTCTTCAGCCCGGTGAGCATGACCGGGCTGAACGTGGTCAAGGCGGGGTCTGCCGTCCCGATCAAGTTCTCGCTGGGCAGTGCCACCGGTCCGGTGGGTGACCTGTCGGCGGTCAGCCAGGTGACGACGGCGCGGCAGACCCCGTGCTCCAGCTCGGTGATCGGCTCCGACCTCACCGACGACACGGTCGCCGCGTCGCGGACCTCGTTGACCTACGACGCTGCGGCCGGCCAGTTCGTCTACGTCTGGAAGACACTGTCGACCTACGTGCGGACGTGCCGGACGCTCAGCGTCACCCTCGCCGACGGGACCGTGCACACCGCGGTGTTCAGCTTCAAGTAGCGCCGCGACGCACCGGGACCGGTGGGCCGACCGACCGGCCGACCGGTCAGGCGGTGTCCTGCTGCGTCAGCGGCAGGCCGGCGAGCAGCGCCCTGACCTCCGCCTCGCGGTAGCGGCGATGGCCGCCCAGCGTGCGGATCGAGGTGAGCTTGCCGGCCTTCGCCCATCGGGTGACCGTCTTGGGGTCGACCCGGAAGAGTGCGGCGACCTCGGAGGGGGTGAGCAACGGCTCGGCGTCGGACGGACGCATGGACACCGAGGGGCCTCCGAGACACGCGGGCCGCTGGTGCGACCACCGAAGGCACATCATCCCTTCCGTCCACCTTGTCCGATATGGCCCGGACGGGCTATGTCGGATGGGCCCGAGGGACTAGAGGAACCCGCTCGTCGGCGTCGGCACCGCCTAGGCTGCCCGCATGACCGGCGTGCGAGCCGAGGACCTCAGCGGGACCGACCACGAGCAGGTCGTCCGCTGCCACGACCGGTCGACCGGCCTGGTGGCCTACGTGGCGATCCACGACACGTCGCTGGGGCCCGCGTTGGGCGGCACCCGGTTCCTCCCGTACCCGAGCGAGCACGCCGCGCTGACGGACGCCCTCCGCCTGGCGCGGGCCATGTCGTACAAGAACGCGCTCGCCGGACTGGCCCACGGCGGTGGCAAGGCGGTGATCGTCGGCAGCCCGGCGAGCGACAAGACCCCGGAGCTGCTGCGCGCCTACGGGCGCTTCGTCGAGGCGCTGGGGGGGCGCTACGTGACCGCCTGCGACGTCGGGACCTACGTCGCGGACATGGACGTCGTGTCCGAGACGACCCGCTGGGCGACCGGTCGGTCACCGGAGCGAGGCGGTGCCGGCGACTCGTCGGTGCTCACGGCGTTCGGCGTCTTCCACGGGATGCGGGCCGCGGCGCTGCACCGCTTCGGCTCCCCGTCGCTCGCGGGGCGTCGGGTCGGCATCGCCGGCGTGGGCAAGGTGGGCCGGCACCTCGTCGACCTGCTGCTCGACGACGACGCCGAGGTCGTGATCACCGACGTCGACCCGAAGGCCGTCGCCTCGGTCACGGCGGCGCACCCCGAGGTCCGGGCGGTGCCGGACGCCGCCACCCTGGTCCGTCAGCCGCTGGACGTGTACTCACCCAACGCGCTGGGCGGTGCGCTGGACGTCGACACGGTGGCGGTGCTCACCGCGACGGTGGTCTGCGGAGGGGCGAACAACCAGCTGGCCCACCCGGGTATCGACGAGGCTCTGGCGGGTCGGGGCATTCTCTACGCCCCCGACTACGTGGTGAACGCCGGCGGCGTGATCCAGGTCGCCGACGAGCTGCGGGGGTTCTCGATGGAGCGGGCCCGAGCCAAGGCCGCCGACATCTACGAGACCGTCGTCCAGGTGCTGGCCGAGGCGGACGCCCGCGGGATCACCCCGGCGGCGGCCGCCGACCTGCTGGCCGAGGCCAGGATGGCGGGAGGGCCGTGGGCGGGCGCCCTGTACCCCGGGCTGGCCGCCGCCAGCCGGCA
>Ga0209797_10001578_pt1 | contig 11490 bp, 9 predicted proteins | sample DOMMetBare3Fresh_2_FD_187472 | JGI IMG/M metagenome (GOLD analysis project Ga0209797, IMG submission 187472) | Wetland sediment microbial communities from St. Louis River estuary, USA, under dissolved organic matter induced mercury methylation -... | ecosystem: Environmental > Aquatic >...
CAAAGATACTTCGTCCACTATGGCAAAATTTAATTATGATAAATTCTGCCGAATAATCGAAGCATGTATTAGCCCCATCGTCTGGGACACTCAAACTGAAAAAAAAGAAACGACTGGCTTAATAATCACAACGCATTACATAACACATTTCTTCTTAAAGGGAGCAAAGCCTGATGAGAAAAAGAAAAGTTTTAAGATCATACGTAAAGTTCAATGGACCGCATTTGGAAACTCTGAAGTTGAGGTGCTGCTGATCTTTATTTAAAAAATTATGTGTGGATTATTTAGTTCTATAAAATACTCTCCGGGGAGTATTGATTTGCTTTTAAAGAGAAAATAGTTTCGTAAGGCTAAAAGAACTCATTATGAAAAAGCTATTCATTCCCTATCTCTGCTGCTGTATATACTTTAGTGCCCCTGCACAACAAACACCTGTTAAAGTATCTGCAATCAACCAATCTAAACTTAAAGAACAACTACTGGAGTTGCTGGACTATAGCAAAGTTGGATTCGATGGGATTGGTGTCGAAAAATCAAAAACAGTTATGGAAAAAGACAAGATTTCAGGAGACACCTCCTTAATTCTCTATTACAAACCTGAGTTTACACTTGAAGGTGCAAAAGAAAATTTAATTAAAGTCACATTGCCAAACTTCAAGAATAAAGATGTTTTTAATATTGAGTTTATTGCCACCTACGGTGATGATCTTTTAATGTCTGAGGCAGAAAAAATATATAACAATTTGTCAACCCTGATAAAAAAAGATTTTACCAGCGATTTTGAAACGTATGAAAATAAATGGGACTTATCTAAAACAGGGGATATCTACACAAAAACCTTGTATGTAAAACCTAAAAATGACACAGAGCGTAGTTTCACACTTTATCTTAGTCCAGGTCTGTTTCAAGGGGGTAAATACTTAACAACAGTGGAGATAAAAATTAAATGATTTTCAAAATACTCTCCCGGGAGTATTTTTTTTCAATTGAACTAAAATTAGTTTCGGAGAAAATAAATTTTGACATGACCAAGCCATCCATTCTCCTCCTTTTTCTTTGTATCAATCACCTAATAACTGCACAATCTCTTATTCCTTATTTAAAAATAAACGGCAAGTACATATTTGTTGATTCGGCAACAATGAAGCCTGTGATTGAAAAAGAGTTTGATGAAGCATTAGCATTTACTGAAAGTTTTGCCCCAGTAAAATTGAATGGCAAGTATGGTTACATCGATAAAAGCGGTAAGCAATTGACTGAATTCAAATATGATGACGCGGATGGATTTAAAAAAGGAATGGCAAGGGTTTTTTTAAATGAAAAGGGAACCTATATAGATACAACAGGTAAAGAGTTATTTCCTTTTAAATATACCGGTTTATGGGAATTCACTGATGGTATTGCATACGCCATGGTGGATGAAAAGTGGGGTTGGATTGATAGGACAGGTAAAGAAATTGTTCCTCCAACCTATGACTGGATATCAGATTTCTCAGAAGGATTTGCTAAAGTAGAGTTGAATGGCAAATTTGGATTTGTAAATAAAACAGGTACGGTGGTTATCCCTATCAGGTATGACGATGCAATGGATTTTTCAAAAGGAGTTGCTGTGATGGGCCTCAACAATAAATATGGATTTATTGATAAAAAAGGAAAAGAGATAATACCGCTTAAATATCATCATGCATCTACATCTTTTGGTGAGCATCTGCTGGTTACCATTGACAGCGGAAAGGTTGGATTTCGCCGTGGCTATATTGATAAAACCGGCAAAACCATTATCCCTGTTAGGTATTCGGATATCAGGGAATTTACAAAAGGGATCTACCTGGTGAAACTGGGAAATAAAATTCAACTGATCAATTCTGCATTAAAGAAACAGGCTGAATGGGATACTTATGAATCATGGAGAAATGTATCGGAAGGAATTGCATTTCTTGAAATAAAAAAAGGTTTACCTGATGGTGGAAAATGGGTAATGATCAGTAGCGAAGGGAAAGAGATTACTTCCACTCATTTCGATGCATGCGGTGAATTTAAAAATGGAATTGCTTCAGTAAAAATTGATGGTAAATATAGTTTTATAGATAAAACAGGCAAGCCGCTTTTTGATGGCAAGTATGATAATTGCTATAGCTTTAATAACAACCGGCTTACGAGGGTGCAGCAAAACAGTAATTGGTTTTATGTTGATATCACCGGCAAAGAATACCGGGAAAAGCCAAAACCATTAGCGGCAGGCTGGCTGTTCTTCGATGAATTAGATGACAACCGGAATGGCTGGACCATTGACACAACAAATAAAGATTTTCAAACAAAATTCAGTACAGGTGATTATTATATCTGGAACAAAAGGGATGATCAGTCAAGATTCCTTTTGAGAAAAATTCCCGGGTGGAATGAAAAAAATAATTTCAGGATTGAAATAACAATGCACTACTTACCGGGCGGCCAGGACAATATGGGAAATGGATTGATCATTGGCTGTGATGAAAAGATCAGCAATTATTATCGTATCATTTTTAACAGGAATGGTCAATGCAGGGTAGATCAGTCAGTAATTGGGACAATAGTTCCCCTGCAGGATTGGAAAGAATCAACTAATATAATACCATACATGGACAATAAAGTTGGCTTTGCACAAATAAACGGTCAATGGATATTTTATATCAATGAAAAGAAAGTGCATGAGATGAAAGCCAAAGAATTCTTTGGAAAAGGAATTGGATTTTTTATTGGACCGGGCTCAAGTTATTACTGCAGGTCTTTTAAAGTCTATGACTGGACAGTAGCAGCAACTGATCCGGCTTCACCCAAAGAACCTCTTTATGATGTTGTGATAGGAGATAATTTTAAAACAAACCGCTATCAATGGTATACGAATGATGATCAGTATGCGACCATTTCATTTCCCGGTGATGCTTACCGGATAAAAAACAAATGGAATGGATCGTATTTGCCTTCACTTCTTTTTGCCGAAAAAGATATGTCTGCATTTCGTGTTGAACTGGCAGCAAAACACACTGAAGGAGTACAGGATTATGGGTATGGTATGTGTTTTGGTAAAAAAGATCCGGACAATACCTGGGTTTTTTATATCTCTCTTGATGGAAATTTCAGCCTTTATAAAGTGGAGAATGGGAAATGGACATCGATGAAGGAATGGACAGAAACGGATGCGATCAATAAAAGAGATTATGCCACCAACACACTGAAATTTGTGCACAGCAATTCCACCTGGGATTTTTATATAAACGATAAGCTGGTGTACAGTCGCAGGACCGGTTCATTTCCAGGAAGAGAATTTGGATGTATAGTAGAAAATAAGCAAACAGTGGAATTTACGAAATTCAGTTTTGCGAGAATAATATATCCCTGAAAAGTATCACGGTAAAAAAGAACTAAAAGAACAGAAGGAGATTATGAATAAACCGTTTTAAAAATATTTATACTTTCAAAAGAAATTATTATGAAAAAACTAATCATTCTCTATTGTAGCATTCTTATTTCTTATTGCATGTTTTGTCAAAACAATAATTATGATAAGGTCATCAAAATTTATACAAACGGCGATGATGACTTTTGCAAAACTCTTTCTGAAATAATGACGCATGCACATACAAATTTTGAAAAAATAAGTACAGATGAAGAGCAACCTCATGAAGATCAACGGGAAGGTGAGAATGTTTTAAAACTTTTATCATTGGGCAATAAAGCATCTTTAAAATTTCCAGGAGCAAAACAAAGTTCTGTCACACCTGGCTTTGGAGGACCTGATTCCTATGAAGCTTATTTTGGATCATATAAAACAGTAAGCGAGGCTGAAAAAAAAATTGACAGTATAAAAAATAAATTAGCAGGTTGCCTGGCAGGTTATAAAGTTAAAAAGGAGTCGCAAACTGAAGATCCCGACAAATACCCCGTAAGCTATATATTCGATGAGAAAAGAACTGATAAAAACCCTCCTCAACACATAACACTTATAATTGAAAAAGACCTGGATTGGGGAGACGATGAAGGAAAAGAAGTTTTCAAGATCTATCTCTATGTATATGGTCTTCGTGCTGACTGATACTATTTAAAATAGCCTTTAAGGTATACTGGAAAAATAATAACCATAAGATTTATCCAATAAAAAAGGCTGCCCGAACGGACAGCCTTTAGTGAAAAATCTAAAATCGTTTATTCTTTCACAAACTTAATGCTCCTTATTGCTTCCGCTTCTTTTATATTCAGCATATAAATTCCAGAAGGTAATTTTGAAACATTCAATGCAGTAACATTTTTATTTGTTTGTTGTTGCATCACCAGTTTGCCCATTACATCATATACCTGCAGCGTCACATTTGTTTGCAGATCTTCAACAGCTACATTCAATACACCAGCCGCAGGGTTAGGGAAGATGCTCACTTTGTTTGAAGTGATCCAACCATCTCCGCCTCTTGTTGCTGTACCTCCGCCCGCACGCAATGTATAACATGATGTTGCATTCCATGCTCCGTTATTTCTTGGATATACTCTTATATAATAAGTGGCACCAGCAGTAACACTTGTGTTGATCGTTTCATTGCTATTACCATTATTACTTGAAGAAGCAATAACTCCACCTGAAGCATTCAGAAATTGTAACTGGTAATTCGCAGGCAGAGTAGTTAATGAAATTGTGATCGTACCACCTGTATTGATAATGATCTTGTAATAATCATTATTATTTGATGAAGCAATAGTTCCTTTCACATCCGTATTTAATGGGATCAATTGTGCCTGGGCAGTATTTCCGTTTGGTTCTACATCATAAATACCAGGACATACAGTTGCAGCTAAAGTGGTGAACTGTGCCTGACTATAAGCGCTGCTACCGGAAGCACAATTAGCTCTTACTCTCCAATCATAAACTGTTGAAGCAACAAGACCACTTAGATTTACCAAGGTTGATGTAGTGGCACTTGCCGCAGTGATCCATGTTCCTGATGAAGCTTGTTTATATTCTACTGTATAATTATTTGCGCCGCCTACCCCTGTCCAGCTTACCGTTGCGGATGAAGATGTAATAGCTGATGAGCTAAGACCAGTTGGTGCATTACAAGGCGCTGTAGTGGTAAATTGTGCTTGTGCATAATTACTGCTTTCAGTTTCGCAATTTGCTCTCACTCTATAATCATACAAAGTACCCTCAGTTAAACCAGTTAGATCAGCTGAAGTAGAAGTTGTGCCGGTAGCAACATTTATCCATGTGCCTGATGAAGCTGCTTTATAATCTACATCATAAGATAAAGCACCGCCTACCGCGGTCCAGCTTATAGTTGCTGAAGTATTTGTAATTGAAGAAGCTGAAAGACCACTTGGTGTGCCGCAAGATGAACCTGCTACTATAGTGAAGTTGGTATTAGAAATATCAAAGAAAATATTTCCAACCGCTTCAACTTTTATTCTTGCAGTTGTTGTTGAAGTATTCGGAACAGTTATCACCTCGCTACCATCATTCGGAGTACTTGCAACCAGGGTACTGAACGTTTGACCACCATCTGTTGATATAGAGATCTTCACATTTGCACAGCTAACCGGTGCAGCTGTTGTATTGTTCACTGACCATGTTACTGTCTGAGCTGAATTCCCTGCCCATGATATTGCAGTATTAGGTGCAGTAACAGCAAATGGTCCTGATGTATTAGTAACTGTTATCACAACATCATCAAACTGTGTTTGACCTACTGAAACAGGTGCAGTAGAACTATAAGGTGCATTATCACTTACCGTCAAACGAAAGTTCAATGTTCTTGAAACAGAACTTAATGCTTCTGTGTTAGCTCCAGCATCGCCGCCAGGCAATGGTCCGGAAATATTTTGACCTGCAAGGATGGTTGACAATTTTGGAAACAACCTTGTTGGTGATGTAGTTCCCTTAAATGATATCCAGTTAGGACCAGATGCTTTTGTTGCACTAGCTACACTGCTTGCACCAGTTTGCCCAGAAGATGCATTATCATTTTGTTCCCAGCAATAAGTCAACACATCTGTTGCGTCTGCATCAGTAGCTGAACCCGTAATAGCAAATGCTGTGCTGATTGGAATTGTATAATCACTTCCTGCATTTACTACAGGTGTTGCATTTGCAATAGTTGTAGTTACTGGGCAAGTTTTTGTATTAATGTTTGCTTGTATCTGTGCAATCGATGCCTGGTGAAAGATATCAATTGAATGTGGAGCCACATCCTGGCTGGTAATTCCTGCATACCCCATGATCGTAATGCCTGATCCGACTTCTTTATTTACACCTGTTCCTTCATTGCTCATTGAGAAAGTATGATTGCCGCCTAATTGATGACCTACTTCGTGAACGACATAGTCAATGTCAAAATTGTCACCTTGCGGAATACCATCTGCAGGTGAAGTAATTCCTCTTCCTTTAGTTGATCCTCCACCTCCACTAACACCATCTACACAAACACAACCAATGCAACCAGCATTTCCACCACCTCCTGAAGCTCCAAACATATGGCCAATATCATAAGCTGCGTTATTGGCAGCTAATGTTGTTCCTGGTCCTGTTAGTGTAGTATTTAGTGCATTTTGTAATTGACTATTCCAGCTTGACAATGTTGTATATGGATCCGTTGATGGGTTATAATATATAACATTCGTAGAGCTTGCCACCAGATTAAGATGCAATGCCAGATCTTTTTCATACACTCCATTACAACGTGTAAGTGTTGCGTTGAAGGCTGCTATTACTAATCCTACCTGTGAAGAATTAAAAGCTCCGAACCAATTTGAATACTCTGCATTACATGATTGCGCAAGGCGAAGTGTTTTTAAATTACCGCCCGACCTTGCCACATAACTATTTACCTGATTGTTCAGACCTGTAGCAAGTTGTTCCTCAGGTGTTGAACAATTCCATTTTAAACCTCCTGCAGCTCTTTGCGATCTGAAAACAGCATATACAGTATGATCTGCTGAATAAGCTTCAATGAATTCATTTTCTTTTTCAGCCCTGAATACCATTGTTTGTATTCCTTGTGATGAAATGCTCAATTTAAGTGTTGCAGACCTGTCAGTAATACCTCTGCCAGAGTAAGCCCTGATCTCAGGAAATTTTGCTTGTAATGCCGGTTCAAAATTTGAAGCCTCAACTACTTCAAATTGTTCAAGCGTACCATCAACGTTAGGTACTGAAATAATTGTTGACTGTTTTGATTGCTTATCAACAACAGAAAATAATTGCTGTCTTAATGGAGCAATGTTTAAATTAAATAATCTATACTCTGTAGGAAAAGATAATCTTGCAACAGCTTTATCTTTAGCCATCGCATTTCTGTTCTCATTATTTTGTGACCAGTAATTATCTTGTGAAAACGCCAACACAGTAATCATAGTTGACAAGAACGTCAGTAGTAAACCTTTTCTCATATGAGTTTTTTGTTTTAGTTAGGGAATCAGTCTTTAAAAATAAGGAGAAACTTATTTTCTAATAACAATTGTTAGGAAATTTTAAAAACTGATGACAGTTATTGCCCGTTTTCGGGAATCGATTTCGTATTTCTACCTGAAAAAGCTATTTCTCAACAAGCTTTTCGTCAATATAGTAAGCCGCTACCCCGCTTATATTATCATTTCCAAAGCGGTCGTGAAAAGTTACCTTAAAGGAGGTGATCGTTTTTGCGGGGAAAGTAAGTATTCGTTTTCTGCCAATTGTTGTACCGTTTATTTCTCCGACTTGTTGGTCGTTATTATATAAAACAACTTTAAAATCTTCAATGCTTTGGCCAAGATGTATAGCTTCACGAAATATGATGCAATTAGCAAGAGCTGGTTTTGCAAGTTGTACAGTAAATCCCTGCGTATTGATGCCATACGCATAGCTTTTTCTATCAAAAGTTCTGTAGTTGATACTATCTTTCAAAAATGCTTCTTCATTTATTTCCCAATATGCTTTTGCATTACTCAATAAATTCTTTGCAAAACTTTCATCTCTTAATTTTTTAAAAGCCATTAAAGAGGCCGAATCATTTTCATGTATCAACCCTCTTCTGTCTGGCGGCACATTTAATAAAAGATTGGATCCACGGCCAACTGATTTTAAATAAAGATCAAATAACTGTTCACCTGTTTTTACTTTATCATCTTCATTGGCATGATAAAACCAACCCGGTCGAATACTAACATCACATTCTGCAGGTATCCATGCTTTGCCAAATTTATTACCGCTATTCAATGTATCTGTTGATGGTGCGCCAAGTCCGGGAGTAAATCCAACGGTATCTAAATAATTCCAATTTGTTTTACCAGCGATCCCTCTTTCATTTCCAACCCAACGAATATTGGGACCTACATCACTGAACACAACTGTCCTTGGTGAAATTGTTTTTACAGTTTTTTTGAAACGATCCCAGTCATAAACTTGTTTTTTGCCATTGGGACCTTCGCCATTTGCTCCATCCCACCATAATTCCCAGATAGAGCCATAGTTTGCAAAAATTTCTTTCATTGTATTTACATACACGTCATTGTATTCAGCTGTTCCATATTTTGGATGATTTCGATCCCAGGGAGAAATATAAACACCGAATTTCAATCCTTGTTCTTTACAAGCCTGTGATAATTCCTTCAGCACATCACCTTTTCCATTCTTCCATTTACTTTCTCTTACTGTATGTTTTGAATATTTGCTTGGCCACAAACAAAATCCATCATGATGTTTTGCGGTAATGATGATCCCTTTGGCTCCGGCTTGTTTTGCTATTCTTGCCCATTGCCTGCAATCTAATTGTGTCGGGTTAAAAATATCTTCAGGTTCATCACCATGTCCCCATTCTTTATCGGTAAATGTATTGGGGCCAAAATGGATGAAAATATAAAATTCCATTTCATGCCATGCGAGCTGTTGCTTTGTAGGTAATGGCACTTGATTTTTTTGTTGTGCATATACAACTGAGAAATGAATAATAAATAGGGCGGCAACAAGAAGTTTCATAAGTAGTAAATTAATTTTATAATAATGCCCTGTCCAAATGAGTATAACCTCCATCAACATGTATCAGTTGACCGGTTGTATGGCTCGATCTTTCTGAAAGAAGAAACATTACCATATCTGCGATCTCTTTTTCTGTTGTCATTCGTTTTCCTAATGGAATTTTATCAGTGATCTTTTTTAATGTTTCTTCTGGATTTGGTAAAGTTTTTATCCATTTGTCATAAAGCGGAGTATAGCATTCTGCAACAATCACTGCATTTACTCTTATTCCGTATTTTAGTAATTCAACTGCCCATTCTCTTGTTAAGGCGTTCCGGCCGCCATTTGCGGCTGCATAAGCAGATGTATTTCCCTGGCCCGTTTCTGCAACTTTACTTCCAATATTTACAATACTTCCCTTACTTTTTATTAATTCAGGCAAAGCATGATGAGCCATCAGGTAATAATGAACAAGATTTTTATGAAGTGATGCAATCAAAGCTTCATAGTTTCCTTTTTCCAAACCTACACCATCATTTACTCCGGCATTATTCACAAGCCCATCGATCTTTCCAAATTTTCCTATCGTTGCTTTCACTGCGTTCTCGCATTCTTCGGGATGAGTAAGCTCTCCGGTTACTGCAAAGCCAGCCCCCATTTCCATTACTATTGCTTCATTATCTTCTTTGCTTCTTCCTACTACTACTGGTATTGCGCCTTCAGCAGTAAGTGCTTTTGCTATACCGGCACCAATTCCTTTTGCTCCGCCGGTAACAATAATGATCTTATCTTTTAAACCCAGATCCATATTTATAAATTATAAAATTCAATTGCATTTTCTCCAAACACTTTCAACCGATCTTCTTCAGTAAAATTTTCCATGTACTTCTCCAATAAACTTTTCCATTGCACATAAATACCTGAAAGTAACATAACGGGCCAATCACTTCCAAACATCAAACGATTTTCCCCGAATGCTTCAAACACAACATCAAGATAAGGATAAAAATCACCGGCACTCCACTGCTTCCATTTTGTTTCTGTAAATAACCCGGACAATTTGCAATACACATTAGGATGCTGCGCCATTTGTTTCATCAACACTTTCCATTCCTCAATATTTTTTTTACCGATATCAGGTTTTGCACAATGGTCAATAACAAATTTTTGGTTGGGGAATTTTGAAACAAACTCTAATGCCTGTTTTAATTGATGATGATAAATAAGTATATCGTATGTATAATGATAGTTAGCCAGAGCCTTTATGCCATTTTGAAAATCTTCTCTTAATAAAAAATCATCCGGCTCAGATTGTACAATATGCCGCCAGCCTTTAATAATATTATACTGAGAAAAATATTGCACTCTCTCTTCTACGTTTTTGCTTTGCAGATCAGTCCATCCGACCACTCCTTTGATTTCAGGATAAGTTTTTGAAAGCTCAACTAAGAAATGTGTTTCATATTCACTCTGCCCGGCCTGCACAGCCACACATCCATCAACACCATTTCTTTTTAATGTAGGTAATAAATGAGCAGGCAGATGATCCTGTTTCAGAATCTTCATTTCATCGGTGATCCATGAATCTCTGTTTTTATCAAACTTCCAAAAATGTACATGTGTATCGATAATCATAGTAGTCAGAATTCAGTAGTCAGGATTCAGAATTTATTGAATTGTTATCTATTGCAGTAATATAAGCATCCAAAATTTTACTTACTTCAGTAACTAACTCTAATAGATGAAGACTCTCTCCGTATTTTAAATCCTTTGAAAGAATCAAATAATAACGACATTCTTCAACTGATCCTTGTGAAATATTATAAAATCGTACTTTGTCTTTATTAGACTTTTTCTTAAACCCTTCTGCAATATTTGCTGCAATTGAAACGGCAGCACGTCTAAATTGAGAAGTTAAAACATAAATTTCCTCTTTGGGGAATTTGGCCGTATATGAATATACCTCTAACACAAATTTGTGTGCCTTTTGCCATACAATTAAATCAGTAAAGTTTTTTGCTGGTTCCATAAACGATTTAATGTTCTTGAGGGTGCACTTGTTCTGAATCCTGACTACTGAATTCTGACTCCTAACGCCATTTACTCTGGCAAGCTAAAAATCTTATCCATCAATATCCATTTCTCACCGGGTTTTGCCCATGGTAATGCTTGTTGAAATTTCCACATCAATTCTTCCCACTCTTGTACTTTGGGATTAGCTAAATCCATTGCTGCTTTTTTTTCAAAACTAAAATCTTCATTTGCTTCAATGATCATAAACATCCTGTTACCGGTACGATAAATATCCAACACTTCTATGCCAGATCCTTTTATACTTTCTATTATTTCAGGCCAAACATTTTTATGATAGTTTTCATACTCAACAATTAATCTTGGATCTTCTTTGAGATCAAGCGACAAACAATACCTGTTCATTATTAATTTTTAATTCTTAATTATCAATTGCCAAAAGCAACTGCAACCTGCCTGCTGCTTCCTAAACCATGAATACCTAACTCCATAACATCACCTGGTTT
>Ga0209797_10001579_pt1 | contig 11486 bp, 14 predicted proteins | sample DOMMetBare3Fresh_2_FD_187472 | JGI IMG/M metagenome (GOLD analysis project Ga0209797, IMG submission 187472) | Wetland sediment microbial communities from St. Louis River estuary, USA, under dissolved organic matter induced mercury methylation -... | ecosystem: Environmental > Aquatic >...
CAGCATCGAAACCATCATCGTCCCCGACCCCGGTCCGGGCGAGGCGATCGTGACGATCCAGGCGTGCGGGGTGTGCCACACCGACCTGCACTACCGCGAGGGCGGGATCAACGACGAGTTCCCGTTCCTGCTCGGCCACGAGGCGGCCGGCGTCGTCGAGGCCGTGGGGGAGGGCGTCACCGACGTCGAGCCAGGGGACTACGTGATCCTCAACTGGCGGGCCGTCTGCGGCGAATGCCGCGCCTGCCGGCGCGGCCGCCCGTGGTACTGCTTCAGCACGCACAACGCGACGCAGCGGATGACCCTCGCCGACGGCACGGAGCTGTCACCGGCTCTCGGCATCGGGGCCTTCGTCGAGAAGACGCTCGTCGCCGCGGGGCAGTGCACCAAGGTCGACCCCCGGGCGCAGCCTGCGGTGGCCGGGCTGCTGGGCTGCGGGGTGATGGCCGGCCTCGGTGCGGCCATGAACACCGGCAACGTCCAGCGTGGAGACAGCGTCGCAGTGATCGGCTGCGGCGGCGTGGGCAACGGCGCCGTCGCCGGGGCCGTGCTCGCGGGAGCGTCCACGGTGATCGCGGTCGACGTCGATGACCGCAAGCTCGGCTGGGCCAAGGAGTTCGGCGCGACGCACACCGTCAACTCCAGCGCGACGGATCCGGTCGAGGCGATCCGCGAGATCACCGGTGGCTTCGGGGCCGACGTGGTCGTCGAAGCGGTCGGCCGCCCCGAGACCTACCGGCAGGCCTTCTACGCCCGCGACCTCGCCGGCACCGTCGTGCTCGTCGGCGTCCCGACACCCGACATGACCATCCAGCTACCGTTGATCGACGTGTTCGGGCGTGGCGGGGCGCTGAAGTCGTCCTGGTACGGCGACTGCTTGCCGAGCCGCGACTTCCCCATGCTGATCGACCTGTACCTGCAGGGTCGGCTGCCCCTCGACCGGTTCGTCAGCGAGACGATCGGCCTCGGAGACGTCGAGCAGGCCTTCGCGAAGATGCACCGCGGCGAGGTCCTGCGTTCCGTGGTCGTCTTCTGATGACGGCGCACATCGAGCGGCTCGTCACGGCCGGGACGTTCAGCCTCGACGGCGGCACGTGGGAGGTCACCAACAACGTCTGGCTCGTCGGGGACGAGCATGAGGTGGTCGTCATCGATGCCGCCCACGACGCCGAGGCCATCCTGGGCGCCGTCCGAGGACGCCGGGTGGTCGCCGTCCTGTGCACGCACGGGCACAACGACCACGTCAACGCCGCCCGTGACGTCGCCGCCGCGACCCGGGCGACGATCGCCCTGCACCCCGCTGACCGGATGCTGTGGGCCCAGGAGCACGGCGAGGTCCCGCCCGACGTCGACCTCGCCGACGGGGACACCGTCGAGGTAGCCGGAACGTCGCTCGTCGTCCTGCACACCCCGGGTCACTCACCCGGTGCCGTGTGCCTGTACGCGGCGGACCTGGGTGCCGTGTTCTCCGGCGACACCCTGTTCCACGGCGGCCCTGGCGCGACCGGGCGTTCCTTCAGTGACTTCCCGACCATCATCGAATCGATCCGGGATCGGCTGCTGGTTCTGCCGCCGCACACCCAGGTGCACACCGGGCACGGAGACGACACCACCATCGGGGCTGAAGCGCCCCATCTGGACGAGTGGCTGGCCCGCGGCCACTGACCCGGCTCGTCCGGAGGCGGCCGGTCCGGCCCACGCGTGCGACGATGCCGGGGTGACGTTCATCGCCGGCGTGGGTAGCGCGCTGCCTCCTCGGGTCTACCCGCAGCAGGAGATCACCGCCGAGCTCGCCCGATTCGTCGTCCACGAGCCGCGCGACCGGGCGCTGCTCGAGCGCTTCCACGCCGCAGCCGGGGTGCGCACCCGCCACCTCGCGCTGCCGCTGTCCGACTACGCCGACATCGGCGGCTTCACCAACGCGAACGACGCGTTCATCCGAGTCGGCACCGAGCTGGGGGAGCAGGCGGTGCGCACGGCGCTCGACGCCGCCGGGCTGGTCCCGGAGGACGTCGACGTCATCATGACGACCACCGTCACCGGCGTGGCCGCCCCGAGCCTGGACGCGCGGCTGGTGCCGACCCTGGGCCTCCGGTCGGACGTGCGACGGCTGCCCCTCTTCGGCCTGGGCTGCGTCGCAGGCGCCGCGGGCATCGCCCGGCTGCACGACCTCCTCGTCGGTGACCCCGACGCCGTGGCCGTGCTGCTCTCGGTCGAGCTGTGCTCGCTCACCGTCCAGCGTGACGACGCCTCCGTCGCGAACCTGGTGGCCAGCGGCCTGTTCGGCGACGGTGCCGCCGCCGTCGTCCTCGTCGGCGACCGGCGGGCGCACGCGCTCGGGCTCACCGGCCCGCGTGTGGTGGCCTCGAGGTCCCGGTTCTACCCGGACACCGAGCGGGTCATGGGCTGGGACATCGGCGGGAGCGGCTTTCGGATCGTGCTGGCGTCCAGCGTCGCCGACGTGGTCGAGGAGCACCTGGGGCAGGACGCGAAGGAGTTCCTCGCCGGACAGGGTCTCGAGGTCGGTGACGTGGCGCACTGGGTCGCCCACCCGGGGGGGCCGAAGGTGCTGCAGGCCGTCCAGTCCGCGCTCGCCCTCCCGGACGGCGCCCTCGACGTCACCTGGCGCTCGTTGGCGGCGATCGGCAACCTGTCCTCCGCGTCGGTGCTGCACGTGCTGCGCGACACCCTCGCGCTGCACCCGGCCGGCACGGGCGAGCCGGCGGTCATGCTCGCCATGGGTCCGGGGTTCTGCGCCGAGCTCGTCCTGCTGCGCTGGTGAGGGGGGTGGTCGCCGGGTGAGCAGCCAGGTCTGGTTCACGCTGCTCGTCGCCGCGGTCGCCGTCGAGCGACTCGTCGAGCTGCGGGTGTCCCTGCGGCACGCCCGGTGGGCGCTCGCCCGGGGCGGGGTGGAGACCGGTCGGGGTCATTACCCGTGGATGGTGGCGCTGCACACCGGCCTGCTCGTCGGCTGCCTGCTCGAGGTGTGGCTGCTCGACCCGGGCTTCCGGCCCCGGATCGGCTGGCCGATGCTCGCCCTCGTCGCCGCCTCGCAGGCGCTGCGCTGGTGGTGCATCCGCACGCTCGGCCCCCGCTGGAACACCCGCGTCATCGTCGTCCCGGGCCTGCCGCTGGTCACCGAAGGCCCGTACCGATGGTTGCGGCACCCCAACTACGTCGCCGTGGTCGTCGAGGGCCTGGCCCTGCCCCTGGTCCACGGCGCGTGGCGGACGGCGCTGGTCTTCGCCGTGCTGAACGCGTGGGTGCTGGCCGTGCGGCTGGCGACCGAGGACAAGGCGCTGCGCCAGGCGGTCGCCGCGCGTCCCAGGACTGACCCATGACTCCGGACGTCGACCTGCTGGTAGCCGGCGGTGGCCCCGTGGGGCTGGGCACCGCCATCATGGCGGCCGAGGCGGGGCTGCGGGTCGTGGTCGTCGAGCCCCGGCCGGGCCCGATCGACAAGGCCTGCGGCGAGGGCCTGATGCCGGGGGCGCTGACGGAACTGCAGGCGCTCGGGGTCGACCCACCCGGCCGGGCCTTCCACGGGATCCGGTACGTCACGGCCGACGGCGCGAGGTCGGCTCAGGCGCGGTTCCGGCACGGCCCGGGGCGCGGGGTTCGGCGCACGGTCCTGCAGGCCGCGCTGGCGGAGCGGGCCGAGGCGGTCGGGGTGCGGCTCGTGGCCGACCGGGTCGACGAGGTCATCCAGGGGTCCGACTCGGTCGAGGCCGGCGGCATCATCGCGCGCTACCTCGTCGCGGCGGACGGCCTGCACTCGCCCCTGCGCCGCAGGCTCGGTCTCCAGCGGCCGGCGCACGGGCAGCCGAGGTACGGGCTACGCCGGCACTACGTGGTGGAGCCCTGGACCGACCTGGTCGAGGTGCACTGGGCCGTCGACGCCGAGGCCTACGTCACCCCGGTCGCCGACGACCTGGTCGGGGTCGCCGTGCTCACGGCCACCCGCGGGATCGACCTGGACGCGTGGCTGCGCACCCGGTTCCCCAGCCTGGGCGTGCGCCTGGTCGGTGCCGGACCGTTGACCGCGGTCCGGGGCGCGGGACCGCTTCAGCAGAACGTCTCGGCCCGGGTGGTCGGGCGGGTGCTCCTCGTGGGCGACGCTGCGGGTTACGTCGACGCGCTGACGGGGGAGGGCGTGGCGGTGGGACTGGCCTCGGCCCGGGCCGCCGTGGCTGCCGTGGTCGCCGACCGTCCCGAGCAGTACGAGTCCAGCTGGCGGCACGCCACCCGCCGCTACCGGTTGCTCACCCGCGGGGTGCTGGCCGTGTCACGCAGCCCCCTGCGCCGGGTGCTGGTGCCGGCGGCCGAGGCGCTTCCCCCGGTGTTCGGCGCGATGGTCGACTCGCTGGCCCGGGCCTGAGGCGCAGGTGTCTGGACGACGCGCCGGCCCCGCGACGCTGCTCGTGTACGCCACGCGGTCCGGCGGCACCACGCTGGACAGCGGGGCGGGTGGCGGCAACCCGTTCGCCAGCGCCCTGATCGAGGCAGCCGAGCCACCGGGTCTCCCACTGAGGGAGCTGCCCAGGCGACTGCGGACCCGCACGGCGGACCTGAGCGGGGGCCACCAGGCCGTCGAGTGGCTGGGCGAGACCGCGCTGCGGTCCTGGCGGTTCCCGGTCGGCGACGGGCCGACGCCGGAGCGGAGAACCGCGCTGGTCCTGGTCGTCTCCGACTACTCGGCCGTCGACCAAGCCGCATCGCTGACCGGCGCCGCCCACGACGAACGCCGGGTCGCCGCGATGCTGGCGAGGCACGGCTTCTCCGTCGAGCAGGGCGTGGGGCCGCGTCGAGCCGAGCTCCGCCGCGCCCTCCAGGCGTTCCGCCGGCGTTCCGAAGCCGCCGACGTGGCCGTGATCTACTCCACCGGCCACGGCGTGGAGTCGGACGGGACGGTCTACCTGCTCCCCGGCGACTACCCGGTCGGCGGGGGCTTCGCCAAGGGACAGCTGCGACGGTTCGGTGTCAGCGTGACCCAGCTGGTGGGCGCGGCGTGCGCCCGCGGGCAGAACCTGGTGTTCTTCGCCGGGTGTCGCACCCTCGTGTCGCCGGTGACGCCCCCCGACCTCAGTCGGGCACCCAGATGAGACCCAGTCGCCGGGTCGTCTCCGGCCCGGCGATGCCATCAGCGTCGCTGCCGGTCCAGCCCTGGGCCTCCTGGAAGCGCTGGCAGGCCGCCCGGGCCGCCTCGCCGTAGAAGTCGGTCGGGCCGTCCTCGATCGGCAGTCCCTTGGCGATCAGTGCGTTCTGCACGTTCCAGACGCTGTCGCTGTCGGCCTGCTCGAACCGCATCTTGGACCGGTACACCTTGCGCCCCTGGCGGAACTGAGGGGTGAAGCCGGGGGAGTGCGCGGTGACCGGAGCAGCGCCGCCAGGCGCGGCTGACCGGGCGCCGAGCGCGCGCGCCACGTCGGCCCTGATCGTGGCCATGTCGTCGCGTGGATCGACCTTGCCCTCGCTGCTCCACTCCTTGTGGCCGATGACCTTGGCCGCGCCGATCCCGTACCGGCGGCAGAGCGCCGCGACGAGCCGGATCAGGACGTCGTACTGGTGCGGATGGGTGGCGAGCGGGTGGGTGCCGGCACACTGCACCTCGATGCCCAGGGCGACCTGGTTCGCGCATTCCCGACGGATGCCCGCCAGCGAGCCCTTGCCCGCGTGCGACGCCCGCCCCGGCTCGTTCTGGCCGGGCCGCTGCTGGCAGAGCACCCATACCGTGCCGCTCTGCCCCAGCATGAGCTGCGCCAGCGGGGGGAACCGGCCCGATGCGGTCTTGAGGTAGGCGGCCTCGTCGGCCTCGTCCGCCGGATCGCACGCGCTGACCGTGTGGTGGACGACGATCCAGCGGACCCGGTCCCATGGCGTGCTGCGCCCCACCACCGGATGGTCGTCGACGGCGAAGCCCTGGGTGCGCAGGAACGCCCCGATCGTGCCGGCCCCCCGACTCGCCGGCGGGCCCTTCGGGGCCGGCGGGCGCTCGGCGGGCGGGTCCCCGTGGTCACTCTCGGATTCCGGGTCCGGGAGTCCGACGCCGGGCGCCGGGTGGGCATCGTCGGTGACGAGCACGTATGGGACCTCGGTCATGGCACGCCTCCTCGTGCGGGGGCGGGCGGCTCCATGGTCGCCCCCGCGTGACCCGATGCCAAGGGGTTTCCGGGCGCCCGGAGCGCCTACAGCACCTTCGTCCCGTACATCTCGCCCAGCGGATCGGCGATCAGCTCCAGCCGGGCGCCGTCCGGGTCGCGGAAGTAGATCGAGGTGCCGCTCTCCGACTGGTAGGACACCCCGGCTCGCTCGAGGTTGCCCTTGAGCCGCGCCCACACCGTGGGCTCCACCGAGATGGCGAGGTGGTGCAGCCCACCCAGCACCTCCGCGTACGGGCCGAGGTCCAGCCCGGGCAGGTCGAAGAAGGCAAGCAGGTTGCCGTGGCCGATGTCGAAGAAGAAGTGGTTCGAGCCCCGGTAGTCGCGGTTCTCGAAGATGTCCGTGAGCGGGAACTCCAGCACCTCCTGGTAGAAGCGCACGGTGCGCTCGACGTCGGAGGAGATCAGCGCCACGTGGTGAACGCCACGGGCGCTCGACCCCGGACGCCGGTCGTCCGGCTGCAGGTACTCCTGTCTGATCCGATCGCGTTCCGTTGCGATGGCGACCAGGTCGATGCCGGCGTCGTCTGCCACGAGCTCCTCCTTCGGTCCGTCGGCTCTCGGGTCAGAGGTTGAAGCCCGCTCGCATCGACGTCGCGTTCTTGGCCTTGCCCAGCAGGGGTCGACCGAGCAGCTCCTCCGTCGTCCGCAGCAGCGAGTAGTGGTCGTAACGCGTGCCGCTGCGCGTCCCCGGTCGCACCGACGGCGCGACCACGACGGTCGCGATGCGGTTGGCCTGGTCGTGCGCGTCGGTGTCCCAGGTGATGATCAGGACCGTGTCTCCGGCCACGTACTGCGGGCTGGCCAGCACCTTGGGCACGAACGCGGACAGCCACGCGTCGCCGACGGCCACCGAGCAGTCGTGGGTGTCGTGGCACATGTTCGGGGTGACGAGGGTGAAGGGCGCGTCGAACGTGGGCTTGGCCGGCAGCGGCACGTCCTGGGTGCGGCACGCGGTGCGGATGCCCGTGTAGTAGGCCGCCGGGTTGTGCTTGGGCATGTAGGGGTAGGCGTTGGTGAGCCGGCAGGCCGACGGCATCGACTCCTGGTACGAGCGCCAGCCGGGGACCTGGGAGAAGATCGACGGGACCCGGAGCGGGTGCGCCGCCGGCAGCTTGTCGTCGTGTACCCCTTGGGTGCCGCCTGAGGTGGCCGCGATGTAGTTCGGCAGGGACGGGTACGTCACGCCGTAGGAGCGCGTCGCCAACCCGCACGTCGCGGCCAAGGAGGTGACGTAGGGGGACGACGGCGCGCCGATGATCGACGAGTAGCCGTGGTTCTCCATCCAGATCCACACCACGTGCTTCCAGGTCGGGGGTGCGGTCCCTCGACAGGGTCCGGCCGCCATCTGCTGGGTGACTGTGGCGGTGCGCGCCGGTTCGGCGGCCGGCGGCCATCGGCTGCTGACGACGGACGCCCCCAGCAGCAGGACAGGAAGGATGACCGCAGCACCTCGAAGCGTCCGTGTCACCTGGCGAGAGTACCTCGGACCTCAGCGTGTCCTAGGGTCGATGGGTGTCCGACAGCCCGGTCCTGCGCGACGAGTCCGTCACCTTGCTCGGTGGTCCTCGGCTGGCCCTGCGGCGAGCCGAGGGTCCACGGCGGCCGTTCCTGCTGGTGCACGGGCTGGCGTCGAACGCGCGGCTCTGGGACGGCGTGGCGATCCGGCTGGCCGCTGCCGGGCACGAGGTGGTGGCAGTGGACCTACGGGGGCACGGCCGTTCGGAGCAGGTCACCAGCGGCCATGACACGGTCACCGCGGCCGACGACCTGTCGGCCGTGTGCGCCGCCGTCGGGCTGGTCGGGGAGCGGGCGCCGGTGGCGGCGGGACAGTCGTGGGGCGGCCATGTCGTGCTCACCCTCGCCGCCCGGCACGGCGGCGTGGCGGCCGCCGCGCTCGTCGACGGCGGGTGGCTCAGCCTGAAGGACGGGTTCACGTCGTTCGAGGAGTGCTGGGAGGCGCTCGCGCCGCCGCGCTTCGACGGCGTCCGGATGGCCGACCTGCTGGACCGTGCCGCCGACTGGCACCGGGACTGGCCGGAGGAGGGCCGGATGGGGAGCCTGGCGAACTTCGTCGAGTTGCCGGACGGCACCGTCCAGGCGAGGCTGTCCAGGGAGAACCACCGCAGCATCCTCCAGTCCCTGTGGGAGGACGACCCGGCCGAGCTCTACCCCCGTGTCGATGTCCCCGTCCTGCTCGCCGCCGCGGTGCCAGCCGATCTCGACCCGTTCGACGCGCGTCCGCAGGTCGTGGCCGCGCTTCGAGCCCTCCCGCACGCCGAGGTGCGCTGGTACGTCGGCGCTGACCACGACCTGCACGCCCAGCGACCGGACCAGCTGACCGACGACCTGCTGGTCCTGGCGGCTGCGGCCGACGCGAAGGAGTGACCGGGTGAGCCTGCTCGTGGTGATGGGCTCGGGGGAGACTGCGCCCACCATGGTGCGGGTCCACCGCCGCGTGTTCGCGGAGACGGCCGAGGGGCTTGCCGTCCTGCTGGACACGCCCTTCGGGTTCCAGCGCAACGCCGACGAGCTGGTGGAGCGCACGCGCGCCTACTTCGCCGAGAGCGTCGGGCACCCGGTCGACGTGGCGCCCTGGCGGCGACGCGACGCCCCCGCCATGCAGCAGGAGCGCACCCTCGCCCAGCTGCACCAGGCGACGTGGGCCTTCGCCGGCCCCGGCAGCCCGACCTACGCCCTGCGGCAGTGGCTGGACACCCCGATCCCGCAGGCCCTGGCGGACGTCGTCGCGCGTGGCGGAACGCTCGTCTTCGGCAGCGCGGCGGCCGTCACCCTCGGCGCGTTCGCGATCCCCGTGTACGAGATCTACAAGGCAGGGGAGGACCCCCACTGGGCCGAAGGAACCGACCTGCTCGACACGGTCACCGGGCTGCGCGCGGTCGTCATCCCGCACTACGACAACAACGAGGGGGGCACCCACGACACCCGGTTCTGCTACCTGGGAGAGGAGCGGCTGGCCCTGCTGGAGGCCGACCTGCCGGCCGACGTAGGAGTGCTCGGAGTGGACGAGCACACCGCACTGCTCCTGGACGTGGGCCGGCGCACGGCGACGGTGGCGGGCAACGGCGTGGTCACCGTCCGGCGGCGCGGGGCCTCGACCGAGATCGAGGCGGGCACCGTGCTTCCCCTCGATGACCTCTCGGCCCTGCTCCGCGGCGACGACGCCGCGGACCTCCGCGCTGCCCCCACGGAGGCGGCTCCGAGTGTCGTCGACCTGGCTCCCGCTGCGCTGTCCGTGCGGGACGACGCGGAACGCGCGCGGGCCGACTTCGACCAGGCCGTCGGCAACCGCGACGTCGACGGGTGCGTCGCCGCCGTCCTGGGACTGGAGGAGGCGATCCACGCCTGGGGTGCCGACACCCTGCAGAGCGACGACTCCGCGTACGCCCGGCGGGTGCTGCGCGCCCTGGTCGTTCGCCTCGGCGAGCTGGCGACGGTGGGCGCCCGCGATCCCAGGAGCGTCGCCGGCCCCTACGTCGACCTCCTGATGGACCTGCGCAGCCGGGCCCGTTCGTCGGGCGACTTCGCCGCCTCCGACGACATCCGAGACCGGCTGGCCGCGATCGGCGTCGAGGTCCGCGACACGGCGCACGGCGCCGAGTGGGTGCTGACCGCGACCTGACCGGTGCGATCAGGTCGGTCAGAGCTTGTGCAGCTTCGGGAAGGGGGTCGGGATCCGGACCGTCCGGGAGCCGAAGTCGACCACGACGGCGGTGTCGCCCTGGACGCTGACCACCCGGCCGAGGCCGAAGCTGTCGTGACTGACCCGGTCGTCGACCGAGTACTCCTGAATCGGGGCCAGGACCGGGTCCGTGAATGGGCTGTTGGGGGGTCGTCGACGCCGAGCCGGCGGATGCGTGGCCACCTGACGAGTATGGACCCTGGGCTGGGCTTTCCGGCGACAACCGTGTAGCATCTGCCCTAGTCGCTTTCTCGTCAGTGCCTTGCGCCCGCGGGATTTCCGCGGGCGTTCGCTTTTCTCCCGAGAAGCACCGCGGCGGCTGGCCCCCCAACTGGGGGCGTCGTCCAGTAGGAGATACGCATGGTTCAGGGCACCGTCAAGTGGTTCAACGCCGAGAAGGGGTTCGGCTTCATCGCCCCCGACGACGGCAGCGCCGACGTCTTCGTCCACTTCTCGGCCATCGTGGCGGACGGTTACCGTTCGCTCGACGAGGGCCAGAAGGTGGAGTTCGAGGTCACGCAGGGCCAGAAGGGCCCGCAGGCCGAGCAGGTCCGCCCGGTCTGACCACCCGGGTGGTCCTCACCGCAAGGTGAGACGAAGCCCCCGTCCTCGCTTCGGCGAGGGTGGGGGCTTCGCGGTTTCCGCACCTGGTTGACGGAGGTGGACGGATGGACGTGTGGGACGAGGAGCGCAGGCTCACCGGGCTGCTCGGCGCGTGGGCAGTCGTCAGCGTCGTCGGTGGCGCAGCCCTGGCTCGCAGAGGGGACCGGGCGGGGCGACCGACGGTCGCGGCCTTCGGCCGGCAGAACGCCCTGTGGGGGGCGGTCGACGGCGTGATCGCCGTGGCCGGCGCCTCCGCTCGACGGCGGCGGCTGTCGCGGCTGCCTGAGGCCGACCGGTCGGCTGCCGCCGATGACGAGCGACGACGACTGCGGCGCATCCTCGGGGTCAACGCGGGCCTCGACGTCGCCTACGTCACTGGTGGGTCGGCCCTCGTGCTCGGGTACGACCGGATCGACGCACGATTCCCAGGTCGGGGCTCCCAGGCGGTCGGCAACGGGATGGCCGTCGTCCTGCAGGGGTCGTTCCTGCTCGTCCTCGACACCGTCTTCGCCCGGCGCCTGCGCGCCTGACCCCGGAGGTCTCGCGCCCTAGGATCCGGTCATGGCGATCGCCCGGTTCTCAGTCGTGGCCCTCGACTGTCCCGATCCGATGACCCTCGCTCGGTTCTACTCGGCCATCACGGGGTGGGTGATCGGGGACACGGACGACGACTGGGTGCAGCTGTCCAGCGACGCCGGTGCCACGATTGCCTTCCAGCTGGCGCCGAACCACCAGCCGCCCCAGTGGCCGAGTGACGATCGTCCGCAGCAGGCCCACCTGGACTTCGAGGTCGAAGAACTGGACGCCGGCGAGGCGGCCGCGCTGGCGATCGGGGCGCGCAGGGCCGACGTCCAGCCGTCTCCCGCCTCCTTCCGCGTGCTGCTCGACCCGGCGGGTCACCCGTTCTGCCTGGTGCCGGCCGGACACTAGCCGAGCCGGATCGGCACCAACGGGGCGATGGGCGGACGCTGCTGTCCGACCCGCCGCGGCGCCGTCTTCCCGTCGAAGGGCTGCTTGTCCCC
>Ga0209797_10001581_pt1 | contig 11483 bp, 10 predicted proteins | sample DOMMetBare3Fresh_2_FD_187472 | JGI IMG/M metagenome (GOLD analysis project Ga0209797, IMG submission 187472) | Wetland sediment microbial communities from St. Louis River estuary, USA, under dissolved organic matter induced mercury methylation -... | ecosystem: Environmental > Aquatic >...
CACGACAACCCCGACGGGCAGTCATCGTTCGACCGGATGAAGGCCGCCGGGTACAGCTTCCGGATGGCCGCCGAGAACATCGCGGCCGGCCAACCCACGCCCGCCGCCGTGGTGGATGCCTGGATGAACAGCGCCGGGCACCGCAAGAACATCCTCAACTGCGGGCTCACCCAGATCGGGGTCGGCGTCGCCTCCGGCGGCAGCTACCGGATCTACTGGACGCAGGACTTCGGCACCCCGAGTTGAGCTGACGTCGGTCGTGATCGGGCGTCGGTGGGGAAACGTCGGGCATCGGCCGGGCGTCGGTCGGGCGTCAGTCGGGCATGGCCTCCAGCACGGCGAGGACGTCGTCGGCGCGGGTGGCGGGGTTGACGAACGCCAGCCGGGCCACGGTCCGGCCGCGATAGCCCGTCGGCAGGCAAAGGATCGTCCCCGCCAGCGCCTGGGTGCGCGACCAGGAGTGGTACCGCGCGGCATCCCACCCGATCCGCTCGAACAGCAGCACGGTCAGGTCCGGATCGCGCAGGAGCCGCAGGTGTGGCGCCCGGCGGATACCCTCGGCCACGTCCCGGGCGGTGCGCAGGGTCTGCTCGACCGCCGCGACGTACCGGTCCGTGCCGTGGGTGGCCAGGCTGAACCAGAACGGCAGCCCGCGCACCCGCCGCGACAGGTGGATCGCCAGGTCGCTCGGGTTCGGGCTCTCCCGATCCACCACGTCCAGATAGCTCGCTGTCTGGGTGTGCGCGGCCCGGGCGAGGGTGCCGTCCCGGTAGATCAGCGCGCAGCAGTCGTAGGGCGCGAACAGCCACTTGTGCGGGTCGACGATCATGCTGTCCGCCCGGTCGATCCCGGCGAACCGGTGCCGGACGGACGGCGCGCACAGTCCCGCTCCGCCGTAGGCGCCGTCCACGTGCAGCCAGACCCCCAGCTCGGCGCAGGCCTCCGCGACCGACGCCAGGTCGTCGACGATGCCGGCGTTCGTCGACCCGGCCGACGCGACCACCGCGAACAGCCCCTCGGCCACCGCCGGATCGGCCTCCAGGGCCCGGCGCAGCACGGCCCCGGTGAGCCTTTCGTCGTCGCCGGTCTCGACCTCGAGCACGTCCACGTCCAGCACGTCGGCAGCCTTGCGGATCGAGGAGTGCGCGCTGGCTGCACAGGCCAGTCGCCAGCCTCCGGCAGGGCGGGCGGCCAGCCCGCGCTGCACGCGCCGGCGGCGAGCGGTGCTGCGAGCCGCGTGCAGCGCCGACAGGTTGCCCAGCGTCCCACCGGCGACGAAGGTGCCGGCCGCGGTCCGCGGCCAGTCGAGCAGGGAGATCAACCAGCCCAGCGCCTCGTTCTCGGCGAAGATCGCCCCGGCTCCGGTCTCCCAGAGCCCGCCGAAGATGTTCGCGGCGCTGGTCGCCACGTCGAAGGCGATGGCGGCGCGGGTGGGTGCGGCGGGGATGTAGGCCAGGTTCATCGGGTCGTCCTGGGCCCGGGTGGCGGGGGCCAGCACCTCGTCGAAGACCTGCAGCGCGGCGTCGGCGCCGATCCCCGTCGGGGTGATCGTGACCCCGGCGTCGCGGGTCAGCTCGGACGTCGTCCGCGCCGTGCTCTTCGGGTCACCGGGATGGACCGCGCGATTGCTGGCCCAGTCGAGGACGGCGCGTGCCGCCCACCTCTCGTCGCCCCAGACCGGGGCGGTGCGCTCTGCATGCAGGACCATGGACCTACGGTCGGTCAATGACGCCGAATGCTCAAGAGATGACGTGAGGATCGAGCATCCTGCTCAATGACGCGGCGGATGATCATGCGCAATGTGGCATGATGCCCTGGTGCGAGAGCTGGACGCGACCGATGCCCGGATCCTGCGGGCGCTGGACGATGATCCGCAGGCCACCGTGGTTGCGCTCTCCCGCACCCTCGGCCTGGCCCGCAACACCGTGCAGGGCCGGCTGCGCTCGCTCGAGGAGCGCGGCGTGCTCGCCCCGCCCAGCGCCCGGGTTCGGCCCCCCGCTCTGGGCCGTCCGGTGCTCGCCTACGTCACCCTCACGATCGCCCAGGGCGACATCGAGGAGATCAGCGCCGAGCTGTCCGGCGTCCCCGAGATCCTCGAGATGTACGCGACCACGGGGGACGGCGACATCCTGGCCAAGGTCGCTGCCCGCGACCCGGCCGATCTGCACCGGGTCACCCGCCGGCTGCTCGGCTGCCACTCGGTGGTGCGGACCAGTACGGCGATGGCGGTGCTCGAACTGGTCCCGGCGCGGACCGCTCCGCTGCTCGACGATCTCGCCGCCGGGCGCTGAGCCGGGGACCTGGATGACCGTCCTGATCGACCCACCCCGCTGGCCGGCTCACGGGCGGCGCTGGTCACACCTGGTCAGCGACACCTCGTTCGACGAACTGCATGCCTTCGCGGCGGCCCAGGGCATTCCGGAGCGAGGATTCGAGGGCGACCACTACGACGTCCCCGAGGAGCGCTACGCGCAGGTCGTGGCCGCCGGGGCCCGACCGGTGTCCAGCCGGGACCTGTTGCGCGCGTTGCAGGACGCCGGCCTGCGCCGGCCCAAGCGGCGAGGGGAACGGGTTCTCGCCTCGGCGGCCGAACCCGGCGGCGCCCGGCTGGACACGATGCTCTCGGGCCTGGCGGCGGCCGGGGAGGTGCATGCCGTCCACCTGGTGTTGCGACACGAACGAGCGGTGCTGGTGGTGGACGGCGACCTGCCGGCCAGACTCCCCTGGTCGGCGCTGGCCGGCCGCCGGGTGGACCGGGTCGCGATCGAGGTGTGCGAAGCCTGCGGCCTGGCCCCGGAGCTGATCTCGGAATTCGTCCAGCTCGGCTACTTGCGCCGGGTGACCCCGCAGGCCGGCCGCAGCCAGGCCCAGGTCGTGCTCCAGGCGCGGGTCGCGGGGATGCCTGCGGCCCGCGGCGTCTGGCTGGACGCCGGTCGGGCGGTCGAGCAGCTCTGGTCTCCGCTGGCGGCCCTGGTCCGATACCTCAGCCACGCAGGCGGCTGAGTTCGGCGCCGACGTTCGTGCGTGCGGCGGTCTCCCAGACCGCGTAGCCGCGGTCGGTACGGAACAGCCTCGGGTTCCCCACGAGGCGGTCCAGGACGGCGGCCCGCCCGGCGGCGAAGGCGGCGTCCGGCACATGCGCGTACTCGGCCCGGATCGCGGCGACGTAATCGCGATAGCGCTCGGTCGGCGCGGCGAGGATGGCCAGGTCGGCGTCGACGAGCAACGCTCCCGCCGGGTCGCCTATGGCCGGATCGTGGACGGCGGTCAGCCGCACCAACCGGGCGACCTCGGCGACCGGCCCCGACGGCACTCCCAGGCCGGTCAGGACCTGTTCGGCCAGAACGGCACTGGCCTCCTCGTCGGCCCCTGCTCGGCCGTCGTGGACGGCATCGTGGAACCAGGCGGCGAGCCGTGCGGTCACCGGCGGCGCCTCGGGCGTGGTCAGGGTGTCGAGCGCCGCGAGCACCTCCCGCAGGTGGCGCTGGTCGTGGTAACGGCGGTGTGGCTCGGCCCATCGCCGCCGCAGCCGCTCGCCCTCGGCCGCCACGGCCTCGGCCGGCGCGCTCGCGCCCGCGTCCGTCAGCAGCCGGGCCCAGCCTCCGGCGAGATCATCGCGGCGGGATCGGTCGGCGCCGGTCACCGTCGGCCCAGGGCAGCCGAGGTCAGGGCGGCGTTCTCCGCGATCACGGCCAGCCAGGCCTCCGTGCGCTCGGCATGCTCCAGGTCGCGCCAGTGCTCGAAGAGTGGCGCCGCGTCGAGAAGGGGCCGCCGCCCCACCCATTGGTGGATCTCCAGAGTGATCGACAGGTCGCGGCAGGCGCGTCGCGCGGTGGCCACGATCGCCTCCAGCCCGCTGGGTCCGAACAGCGGCGGCATGGCCCGCCGGCCCCGGTACTCGACCGGGATCGGCCAGCTGGTCAGGAAGCCGAAGTGGTCGGGCAGGCCGGCGGCCAGCGGGTGCCCGTCGTGCAGGTGCAGGTGCACCGGCAGGTCGATCCGACCCACCGCCTCGATCAGGCCCAGCAGGTCGGGCAGGGCAGCCGCCACCGCGGTCGCCACGTCGTCCACCACCTCCGGCAGCCGCGGGTGCTCGGCGGTGAGCGCGCTCAGGTCGAGGTCCAGGTCGGGACGCCGAGCGGCGAACTGTCGGCGCGCTTGGCGGCTCCCGACGTGTCCGGTGTCGACGCAGACACCGAGGCGGGGCACGCCCCGCAGCACCGCGGCGAGTTTCGCGAACTCGGCCGGGAGCAGCCCCGCCGCGTACTCGACGTACAGCCGCGCCGGTCCGGCCTCGGCCAGGACGTCGGAGAGAGCGGCGGCGGAGGCAGCCAGCTCGTCGGGTCGCTGTGGCAGGTGCCGTCGGTCGTGGACGACGAACCCGCTCACCTGCTCTCCGGCGTGGCGCACCAGGTCGGCCACCCGGGCCCGGTGGCCGGCCTCGAGCAGGTCGAGGTCGCGAGGCAGATGGACCATCGGGGGGCGGGCTCGTGGCGGGGTGAACCGCAGCACATGGTCGAGCTCGGCGGCCGACCCGGCGTAGACCTCGGCGGCCAGGCCGGCCTGTTCGAAACGCAACCGGGTCAGGTCGAGCAGGGCGTGGTCCCCCGAGAGCCGTTGCTGGAACAGGGCGTGCACCGGCACGTCGGGTGTCGCGTCGGGCACCTGGCACCCCCTCGCCTCCAGGCCGTGGGCCTCCAGCCCTGGGCCTCCAGCCGCGAGCGTAGCCGGGTGTCGGACCGCCGGCCTGGCGTCAGTCGCCGAACGAGGCGCCGCTGGAGCCGGCCGGATCGGCCCGCCGCAGCCGCGCCAGCTGCTGCCGGGCACGGTCGTGGCGCATCAGCAGGTAGTGGTGGATGCCGAGCACGAAGGCGTTCCCGCGCCGCAGCTCCTGCTGCTGCGAGCCGCCGAGGTACACCTCGTGGTTGGTCCACTGGCGGCCGGTGAACGGCTGCCCGTCCGGGGAGTCCGACTCGAGGTAGGCGCTGGGGGACACCCGCTGCCACAGTCCGTCCCCCTGCAGCCCGATCGCCGCGTCGACGATGGCCGGGGCGAACGAGGTGTCCAGCAGGTGTTCCAGGTGGTCGAGGTAGTAACGGCGGAACCCGGTGTTGCGCAAGATGTTCTGCACCAGCGGGATGCGGGAGCGGCGGTTGGCGCCGCTGCCGTTGGCCGCCCAGTAGGCGCCGGTGCCGCTCGGCCAGTCGACCAGGTCGGTGTCCTGCCAGGCCGTGCCGAAGTAGTCGATGCCGAAGGTGTTGTCGTAGTCCCACGGGATGAAGGTGAAGTACGGGTCGTCCACCACGCTCGCCTCGTCCGTCCGACCGGCGTTGTAGAGGAAGTAGTTGGCCGGCGTGGCGAAGTAGCAGTCCCAGGAGGAGGTGAGGATGTTCACCCCGGCCCAGCGCAGGAAGGCCTCGACGTCGAAGATCCGCCGCATGGACTCGGCGAAGGCGTCGGTGTCGAACCGGTCGTCCCCGCCGGGCAGCCCGATGCCGTTCAGCACCCGGACGAAGCGAGCCAGGTCGTGGTATCCGTCGGCGTCCGGCACTCGCGACCACGACTTGACCAGGCGGTACGTCTGGTCCCCCGGATCGTCGCCGACGTACTGCCGTCCGCTGTCGTCGCCGTCCGCTGCGACCCGGTGCTCCAACGTGGCCGGCCCCAGGGAGCCGCTGTACATCTTGTAGAGATTGCCGCGCGCCGGTCCGGGGAAGTGGCCACGGACGAACGCCTTGTCGATCTCCTCGATCAGGGCGAACAGACCGAGGTAGCGACCGTCGATCCCGAGGCGGGCGTAGGAGTGCCGCGGGGCGATCACCTTCGCTCGGCGGAACGCATTCCAGGACAGCGCCTCTCGCATCTGCGAGACATCGTTGTACATGGACTTGAGATTGAGCGAGTTCATCCCGGCCACGCGGTCGCCGCCATCGTCCAGGTCGATCTTCCAGGACCGCTTGGGCGCCCACAGCGTGCGGTTGCCACTGTTGCGCAGGGCGAAGGTCGAGGTGTCCAGCACCGTTCCTGCGCTCAGCGGAGGCAGCTGGCGGGTGTCGTGGGGGTGCACCGGGCCCACCCGCAGCCGCGCCCCGGCCGGGGCCGTCTCGGCCTTCTCGATCGGCCGGTCCGGGCGGATCCGGTCCCGCGGCCAGCCGGTCACCTCGACCAGGTACAGCTCACCGTCGAAGAAGGCGTCCGCGGCGCGATGTTCGGGCCGGTCGCCCGGTGTCGCGGCCGGCGAGGCGGGCGCTGCCGTGGGCTCGGTGGTGTGCTCGGTCATCCTGCGCCTCCGGTGCGGTCGGTCGGGGTGGTCCCGTGCTGGTGCCTCCCTGTCGGCACCCTCGAAGCATGCCGAGTCCCCAGGCCCGGATTCGATACATTCGCGAATGCGGCGAAACCGCGACGCCGGCCGCGACCACTCTGCCGGCCGGGACGGTGCAGCAACTCCAGGCCGCCCTGGGCACCCACCGCACGACCCACTCGCTTCCCAGACCGACCGCCGCCCACTCTGGCACGATGATCGCTCCCGACGGGAGCGGCACACTGGTTCTTGGGTCACGCCGGGGGCTTCGTGCACTACACCTCGATCCTGTTCGCCCCCCCGCACCGTCACCCGGCGCAGGTCAGGCCCGAGCGCGGTGCCTGCCCGACCGGTGTCGTCGCCCGGATCGTGAACAGGCTGCAGTCGGCCGCGGTCAGCCCGTCCATGCCGACGAAGGTGTAGCCGTGGGACCGGTACCAGGCGATGATCCCGGGCAACTCGTGCAGCATGTTCGGCCGCGCAGCACCGCCGTCGTGCATCAGGACGAGCGGATGGGCCAGTGCGGTCCCGGCCCGGGCTCGGGCGCGGATGCCCAGATACCCGGCGCTGTTCAGCGTCGTCCCGGCGGCCCAGTCCCGGGTGTCGACGTTCCAGGTGACCGTGCTCATCCGCTGGGAGCGGGCCGCGGGCACGGTGGCCGCGTTCGTCGCGCCGTACGGCGGGCGGAAGGAGCAGGGCCGGCTGCCGAGGATCGATTGGACGACGTCCGAGGCGCGGTCGAGTTGGGCCACCTGCTGGGCCGAGGTGAGCGTGGCGAAGGAGGGGTGGCTGTAGGAGTGGTTGGCCACCATGTGGCCCTCGGCCGCGACCCGGCGTGCCATGGCCGGCCGGGCGGCGACGTTCCTACCGATCATGAAGAACGTCGCGCGGACGTGCTCACGGCGCAGGATGTCGAGCACCTTCGGGGTCTCCGGACCGGGCCCGTCGTCGAAGGTCAGCGCCACGGTCCTGCCGCGGCCGGGAGCGTCGTGGACGATCCCGGTCGCCGGGGTGGGGCAGGTGAGGGCCGCCCGGGCGGCGGTGGTGGGCAGCACGGTCGCCGCCAGGGCGACCGTCAGGACCAGTCCGGTGAGCGATGCCGCTCGACGTGCCCGCATCGTCGACCACCCTTGGCGATCGAGAGCCGGCCGTCACGAGTGGCCTCGACCGCGCGATGTGACTGAGGGTGACGGCTGAGGCCAGAGTGGCGGGCAAGACGTCGCCCCGAAGGTGACCCAGCGTCAGGTCACCTTCGCGGCGTAGTCAGGGGATCACGACGTCGGTCGGGCGGTGAGGGTCACGTCGACCTGGCGGCTCTGACCCGAGCGGACGACGCTCAGGGTGACCTTGGTACCCGGCTGGACCTCGCGGATCCGGGCGACCAGGGAGTCGGCGCTGTCCACCGCCTGACCGTTGACCGCGATCACGGCGTCCCGGGCCTGCAGGCCCGCGGAGGCGGCCGGCGTGCCGCTGCTCACCGAGCCGATCACGGCGGCCTGGCGCTGCGCGCCGTCCATGGTGACGCTGCCGTCGGACAGGGTCACCCCGAGGTAGGCGTGCTGCGCCGTACCGCTGCTGATCAGTTGCGCGGCCACGCTCTTCGCGGTGTTCGCCGGGATCGCGAAGCCCAGGCCGATGTTGCCGGACTGCCCGCCGCTGGAGCCGAGCGAGGCGATCGAGGAGGTGATCCCGACGACCTGGCCCTGGGCGTCGACGAGCGCACCCCCGCTGTTGCCGGGGTTGATCGCCGCATCGGTCTGGATCGCGTTGGTCACCACGCTCTCGGCGCCGGCGCCGTTGCCGCCGAACGGATTCTGCTGCTCGGAGGCGTTGGTCGTGACGGGCCGGTTGACCGCGCTCACGATGCCGGTGGTCACGGTGTCGGACAGGCCGAGCGGGTTCCCCAGGGCCATCACCGGCTGGCCTACCCGGACCGCGGCGGAGTTGCCGAAGGTCGCGGCCTCGAGCCCGGACGGCACGGTCTCGAGCTTCAGCACGGCGAGGTCGGTGGTCGGGTCGGTGCCCACGACGCCGGCCGGATAGGCGCGACCGTCGGAGAGCACGATGTCGATCCGGCCACCGGTCGTGGCCGCCTCCACCACGTGGTTGTTGGTCAGCACATGGCCGGAGGTGTCGAGGACGACCCCGGACCCCTCGCCGCTGCCGGCGCGTCCGCTGACCCGGACCGAGACCACGGAGGGCTCGACCGCGGCTGCCACGGCGACCCAGTCGGGCTGCCCGGCGGAGGTGGCCCCGGTGCGGGAGGTGCCGGAGGACGGGGAGGGAGCCACGGACGAGGAGGTCGTGGGCCCAGAGGTGGTGGTCGAGCCCGGCTGATCGAGCTGGGTCACCACGCCTGCGGTGAGCAGGCTGGCGAGCAGGGCGGAAGCGCCCCCGACGGCGATCACGCCACCCCAACCCGGCCGGCGCCCCGGCCCGGCCGGGGGCGTCGACGGGCTCGCGGGATGCGAGGTGGAGTGCCCGGGGTCGACAGGAGGGAGAAGGGTGTCGGTCATGGATCCATGACACCGCGGGTACCTCGAGGGCCCCTCGGCCCTCCCTGGGAGTGGGCTGTGAGTTCGCCCAGCGCGCGTGCGCGGACGTCGATGCGGCTTCGCCGCAGTCAGGACGCCGTGTGCGCGGCGTCCGGCGGGGAGGTCTCCTCGACCAGCCGGGTCGAGCCATCCGCAGCGATCGCGGTGTCCTGGAAGGTGACCAGCGTGATTCGGTGGTTGTCCATCTCCTGGATCACGATCCGCGCGCCCTCGAGCGGCACCACGTCGCCCACCTCGGGCACCCGGCCGAGCCGCTTGTAGCAGAGCCCGGCCAACGTCGTGTAGTCGTCGTCCGGCGGGAACGGGTAGCCGAGCAGGGGTTCCAGTTCGCCCACGTGCATCGAGGCGTCGATCTCGTAGCTGCTGCCGGTGAGCTTGCGCACCCGGCGGGCCTGCCGGGACCACTCGTCCTCGTAGTCACCCACGATCTCCTCGAGGATGTCCTCCAGGGTGATCAGGCCCTCGGTCCCGCCGTACTCGTCGATCACCACTGCCATCTGCTGCCGGGTGCGCTTGAAGTCCTTGAGCAGGTCGCTCTGCAGCTTGCTGTTGGGGACGACGAACGGCGGCTTGGCGAACTCGGAGACCGGGCGCCGGCTGACCGTGCGCAGATCCTCCTCGTCGCTCTGGGCCAGCGCGGTGAGCAGCTCCTTGATCGCCACGATCCCGGTGATCCGGTCCAGGCTCTTGTCGTAGACCGGGAATCGCGCATGCGGGATGTCGCGGAAGAACCGCAGGGCATCGGCCACGGTGTCCTTCTGCGACAAGGCCCGGATCTGGGTGCGCGGGATCATCGCCTCGCGGACCGTGTGCTCGTCGAGGGTGAACACGCCGCGGATCATCTCGGTCTCCTCCGGGGCGAGCAGGCCGTCCCTCTCGCTGGCCGACAGGATCATCCGGATCTCCTCCACCGACATGGTGAAGTGGCTCTCCCCGCCGTCGAGGTTGCGCTGGCCGAACAGACGCAACAGCCCGTCCGAGGCCAGCTTCATCACGTGGATCAGTGGGCGCAGGGTCAGGTAGAGCACGTTGATGATGCCGCCGACCGTCAGGCTCAGCTGCTCGGCCTTGTGGAAGGCGAGCACCTTCGGGGCCAGCTCACCGGCCACCACGTGAACGAACGAGATCAGCAGGAACCCGAACACGTAGGCGATCGTGTGGGCGGCGTGCTCCCAGGCCGGGTGCTCGCCCAGCCGGCTCACCACTGAGACGATCCGCGGCGCGAGCAGTTCGGCGATCGTCTCCATGCCGACCGCGCCCAGGCCCAGGGAGACCAGCGTGATGCCGACCTGGGTGACCGAGTAGAACCGTTCCGGCTCGTTGTGCAGCATCTCGACCCGGGCCGCGCGCTTGTCACCGTCCTCGGCGAGCTGGCGGATCCGGCTGCGCCGGGCCGAGGAGATGGCGATCTCCGATCCGACGAAGAAGGCGTTGCCGGCGATGAAGACCAGGATCAGGACAAGCCGGAGATACAGCGGCATCTCGGCCATGGCGACCTCCGGATCGTCAACCCGCTGCTGGCGTGTCGTTCACGCGGCTTGGCGCAGTGTAGGAGCGCCGTTCGCGGCTCGAACGGGACCAAGTGGGCTGGACGCCGAGCTGCCTCGATCGATCGTCGGAGGGAGGCCCCGACGATCGAATCGATGGGGGAGTTCAGAGGCCGCGGATGGCGTCCGTCGCCGAGGCGGCCTGGTCGGCGGGCACGAGGACCTCGAACCGCGCCTCGGTGCCCCTCAGGGCGGCGATCTCGTGGACCGCCACCGGGATCTCGGCATCGGTCAGGCACTCCTCGACCAGCGGGACAGCCCCGCGGGACACCTCGGCCACCGGGACGAGACGGTGCTGATCGGGGGTGGGCAGGACCTGGGCCAGGAAGCGGGCCCAACGGGTGCGCTGCTCGTGCTGGCGGGTCCGGGCCGAGACCAGGGCGGACATGGCGGGTCACTCCTGTGCGGTGCGGGTGGGACGGGTTGTTCGCTGACACTCTGCTTGTTCGCTGACACTCTGCCGGGTATCCATCCTGTCATGGGATGAATCTCTTGTCGGCGGACGAGAGCCCTGATGAGAGCCGACGTGACCGGAATCACTCTGCATCTTGGTGATCATGCAAACCGGTCGGCCCGAGGTGCCCACGTGCGGCTGGGGCCGACCCGGATTGCATGATCACGGGGGACTGCGGCCGGAGTCGGCGTCGGGGTCGGGGGGCGCCGCTGGGGCGGCGGGCAGGCCGACGGCGAACGTCGCCCCGCCACCGGGGGTCGGGCGCACCTCGACCGTCCCGCCGTGGGTGCTCACCACCGCCTGGACGATGGACAGTCCCAGCCCGGACCCGCCCGCCGCGGCCCCGTCGGCGCGGCGACGGGACGGGTCGGCCCGGTAGAAGCGTTCGAAGATCCGCTCGGTCTGCTCCGGGGTCAGCCCCGGGCCGTGGTCGCGGACCTCGAGCACGGCGCGGGTCTGCTCGCCCTGCCCGCGCACCCCGACCGCCACCTCGATCGGGCTACCGGGCGGGGTGTGGCGCACCGCGTTGCCGAGCAGGTTCGCCACGACCTGGCGCAGCCGGTCCTCGTCGCCCAGGGTCCGGGCCGGGTGCAGGCTGCCCGACCTGCCGTCCGTCCCCTCGTCGA
>Ga0209797_10001582_pt1 | contig 11480 bp, 12 predicted proteins | sample DOMMetBare3Fresh_2_FD_187472 | JGI IMG/M metagenome (GOLD analysis project Ga0209797, IMG submission 187472) | Wetland sediment microbial communities from St. Louis River estuary, USA, under dissolved organic matter induced mercury methylation -... | ecosystem: Environmental > Aquatic >...
TGGTGACCCTCGATGCGTCGTCGTCCAGCCAGTTCGTCAGCGCCCTGCTCCTGGCTGGGGCCCGCTACGACGAGGGGGTCGAGGTCTGTCACGTCGGCCCGCCGGTGCCCAGCCGGCCGCATATCGCCATGACCACGGCCATGCTCGTCGAGCGAGGGGTCGCGGCCGAGGAGAGCCGACCCAACACCTGGCGGGTGCGGCCAGGACCGGTGACCGCCCGAGACGTCTGCCTCGAGGCCGACGTCTCCAACGCGCTGCCGTTCGCCGCGGCCGCTCTGGTCACCGGCGGGCGGGTGCGCCTGGTCGGCTGGCCGTTGCGCTCTCCGGTCCAGCCGGACGCCGAGGCTCGCGACCTGCTGCGAGCCCTCGGCGCTCGACTCACCGAGGAGGCCGATGCGCTGGTCGTCGAGGGCACCGGCGGGATCCACGGCGGCGACCTGGACCTGTCCCGGCTGGGCGAGCTCGTGCCGGTGGTGGCCGCCCTGGCCGCCCTGGCGGACTCCCCCACCACGATCCGCGGCGTGGCCCACCTGCGTGGACACGAGACCGACCGGCTCGCCGCGCTCAGCACCGAGATCAACCGCCTGGGTGGCGACGTGCGCGAGACGGACGACGGCCTGGTCGTCCGGCCCAGGCCACTGCACGGCGGGGTCTTCGCCACCTATGACGACCACCGGCTGGCGACCGCAGCGGCCGTGCTCGGGCTGGTCGTCGAGGGCCTGCACGTACAGGACGTCGGCGTGACCGGCAAGACCCTGCCGGGCTTCGACTCGATGTGGCTGCGGATGCTCGGCCGATGACCCCGCCGCAGCGAACCCGCCGAGAGCTGGACGAGGACGACGTCCGGATCCGCCCGGGGCGAGGCAAGTCCCGCCCGCGAACCAAGGACCGCCCGACCCACGAGCAGGCCGCCGAGGGGACCGTGGTCGCCGTCGACCGGGGGCGGAGCACCTGCCGCGTGACCGACGGTGCGGAATCCCGGCTGGTCGTCGCGATGAAGTCGCGTGAGCTGGGCCGTCGGGGCATCGCGGTCGGCGACCGGGTCGCACTCGTCGGCGACCTCGCCGGGACGGCCGACAGCCTCGCCCGCATCGTCCGGGTCCATCCGCGGACCACCGTCCTGCGCCGCACCGCCGACGACGACGACCCGGTCGAGCGGGTCCTGGTCGCCAACGCCGACCAGCTGGCGGTGGTCACGGCGCTCGCCGACCCCGAGCCGCGCACCCGGCTGATCGACCGGTGCCTGGTGGCGGCCTATGATGCCGGGCTGCGGCCGCTGCTGGTGGTCACCAAGGCCGACCTGCGACCCCCGGACGAGCTGCTCGCGACCTACGCGGCTCTCGACGTCGCGCACGTCGTCACCCGGCGAGGCGGCTCGCTGAACGAGCTGCTCGACCGGCTGCGGGGCCGCACCACGGTCCTGGTGGGCCACTCCGGCGTCGGGAAGTCCACGCTGGTCAACGCCCTCGTCCCCGGGACCGATCGAGCGATCGGTGCGGTGAACGTGGTCACCGGACGAGGCCGGCACACGTCGTCGTCCGCCGTCGCCCTCGAGCTGCCCGGGGGTGCCGGCTGGGTGGTCGACACCCCGGGGATCCGCTCGTTCGGGCTCGCGCACGTGCTCCCCGCGCGGGTAGTCCAGGCGTTCCCCGACCTGGCGGCGGGGACGGCGAACTGCCCCCGCTCGTGCACCCACGACGAGCCCGAGTGCGGGCTGGACGCCTGGGTGGCCGAGGGCCACGCGGACGCCGGCCGGCTGGACTCGCTGCGCAGGCTGCTGAGGACCCGAGAGCTTCCCGAGCCGGACTGACCGTCAGCCTTCGTCGCTCCAGACCGACTTCGCGCCGGAGTGCCCCACGCGAGCCACCTGGACCCCGTTGGCCACCCCGACGACGACGGCGAGGATCGCGACGGTGAGCGCGACCGCAGTGCGCACCGGACGCTCCCGCGCAGTCTGACGACCCAACCACCACAGCGCACAGCCGTCACCAGCAGCGGTAGCGCGAACCAGAGCAGCGTGTCGCCCAGCTCCGCGTGCTGCTCGACCAGCGGCGACTCGTCGACGGTTCGCTCGAGACTCTCACCGCTGTCCGTGGCGAGCGGGATCAGGGCCGTGGCGAGCGCCGTCACCGCCAGCACGAGCGGCCCGAACGTGGAACGCCAGCGTGGCCGAATCGCCAGGGCGATGACGCCCAGGGTGGCCAGCGGCAGCAGCACGGTGACGCCGTGCAGGGGCGGGCACCAGGTCTACGGCACCGTGGTCGTGGAGTCGACGACGCTCTTCCAGACCGCCGTGGCACCGGAGTGCCCGACCAGGACCAGGTCGACCGTCACCGCGAGGCCGGCGAGGACCGCGAGCACGGCCATCGCCCTGACCCCCGGGGGAGTCACCCCGGACCTCGGCCGACCCACCCGGGCTGCGTAGGCCACCCAGAGCACGCAGACCACCCAGAACAGGCCCACCAGGATCGGGGCCACGTTCCCGAGGTCGACATGCCGTTGCACCTGGTCGCCGGTGACTCCCAGCCGACTGAGGAAGTCCTCGCCGCTCTGCTTGGCCACGAACGCCGAGCCGAGGCCCACGGTGAGAACGCCGAGCACCGGCCAGCGCAGCCGCTCGAACCAGAGCCGGCTCACAGCCATCAGGAGCACCCCGGCGGCCGCCAACGGCACCAGGACGACGACGGCGTGGACGACGAGGGGATGGACGGGGAGCCCGAGGATCGTGTCGAACATGCGCCGAGCCTCGCCCACGCGCGCCGCGGAGTCCAGGCCCCGCGCCGTCACACGGCGACGGTTTGAGCGGTCCGACCGAATGGTCGGACCGCTCCCCGGTACCCACTCGCGCCGATTGCCCACGGCCAGCGGTCTAGGCGCCTCCTCTCGCCTGGACGGCTCGGCGGTGGCTTACTTCAGCTGGAACAGCGCGATCAGGGTCGATCCGTCGTCGGTGGTCAGAGTGACCTTGGGGCAGGTGCCGGGCTTGCCCGGTGGTCGCCCCCGCGCCGGGCACGGCCAAGGCCAGCACGGCGCCCAGGACAACCACCGTGACCAGGACTCCGGTCACGTGCCCACGACGGCGGGACATCACGATGTTCCTCATCTCACACCCCCCACATCTCTCACGGCTCCCACGCGTGGCGCAACACGCCCGGGAGCCCCGGGCGTGCACGGATGCAGACCTGGCGAATGCGCCAGAGCGACGTCCAAGGGAGGAACCCGACTCCGCCACGTGAGCACTGCTCTCGCCCCCCACGACCCGTCACCTTCACACCATCAGCACCGTGGCTGTGGCGCCAGACCCCAAGGCCCGGCGGCTCAGGGCCCGTGACGTCGACTCGGTGGGCTGACCGCCTACGGGAACGGGGCTAGGCCCACGTCGCCCAGAAGCACCGTGGCGGTCTCACCGGGCTCGTCGTCGATCTGCCACTCCTGGAAGAACGCCCGCGCACCCTCGGGGGTCTCCCACTCGGCGAGGGCGTAGAAGGCGCTGTCGTCCTCGGCGTACCAGGCTCGATGGCATCGGCAGCCATGCCCGACCGCCGACTCCCGCATCCCGGGGCTGATCCACGCGACTCGCTTGTCGTAGAGGTCCTTGGCCGTGCGCCCGTCGGGGGTGGGGCAGGGCACCCGAAAGAGGATCCACATACGGCGCAGGCTAGGCCGTGCGGGGCCATCTCGCTCCAGGACCCCGGGGTGACACACCTGGTCCCTTCCCCACGTCACGCGTCGACGGTTCCCCCGATGCGCCAGTAGAAGCCGAACTCACGGGCGAGGAACCCCTCGTCGACCAGGTAACGGCGCAGCATGGCGTAGTCGGGGTGCGCCAGGGACAGCATCGCGTTGACCTCGACCTCGGGATAGCTGACGCCGGGCTCGAACCGCTGAGCCAGGCGGTCCAGAACCACCAGTCGCTTGCTGCGCTTGGCGGGCATGGCCAACAGCCGCGGGCCGTCCCAGAAGGCCCGAGCGACGCGCGCCTCCAACGCCTGCACGGTCCGAGCCTACGCCGGCGTCAGGCCAGCTCGCCGTCGGCAATCGTGGCGGCCACCTCGGCCGCCCGGACGGCCTCCTCGCGAGCCTGCCGGTGCTGGCGCTCGACGGCCTCGGCCGTGTCCTCGTCCGCGCGCATGAGCGAGTCGAGGTCGAAGCCGGCGAAGTCCAGCACGCCCATGTCTGCGTAGGCCTTCTGCACCCGATCCCCCCACAGCCCGATGTCCTTGACGCAGGGGACGATCCGGCTGAACAGCAGCGCCCGGAACATCTGCATGTAGGGCGAGGTGTCGACTGCCTGCACGCAGTCGGCGACGTCGTAGCCCAGGTTCTCCCAGACCTCCTGGGCACGGAACCGGTCCCGCATGAGGTAGCAGCCCTCGACCACGAAGTCCTCGCGCTCGGCCCGCTCGGCCGACGACAGCTCCGCGTAGGCGTCGCGCAGGGCCATCCGCCCGAAGGCGACATGGCGGGCTTCGTCCTGCATGACGTACGCCAGGATCTGCTTCGGCAGGGACTGTGTCGTGAGGTCGCGGATCACCCCGAATGCGGCCAGCGCCAGCCCCTCGATGAGCACCTGCATCCCCAGATAGGGGAAGTCCCACCGGCTGTCCGTCAAGGTGTCCCCGAGCAGGGCCTTCAGGTACGGGTTGATCGGGTACAGCAGCCCGATCTTCTCGTGCAGCAGACGGGCGTAGGTCTCGGCGTGCCGGGCCTCGTCCATGGTCTGCGTCGCGGCGTAGAACTTGGCGTCCAGGTCGGGTACCGACTCGACGATGCGGGCGCTGCAGACCATCGCTCCCTGCTCCCCGTGCAGGAACTGGCTGAACTGCCAGGCTGCGACATGCTGGTTCAGCTCGGCGCGGTCCCTCTCACCCAGCTTCGCGAACGTCGCCGACGAGGCGATCGGGTTGGTCTCCGGCGGCATCCCGAGCGGGTCGTCCGGGTCGACCTCCAGGCTCCAGTCGATGCGGGTCGTCTGGTCCCACTGCTTGTCCTTGCCCTTCTGGTACAGCGCCAACAGCCGGGCGCGGCCCTCGTCGTACTCCCAGCTGAAACGTGCTGCGCCGGACACCGGCACGTTCCACGTGCCGCCGTCGGCGGGGATCGCGTAGCGCTCGTGGGTCGACATCGGGCCTCCTCAGGTGAGCAGCGATCGGGTCAGCCGGGTCAGGTCGGCCACGGTCACGTCGACGGCCTCGGTGGGGACGAGCAGATGAGAGATGGCCAACCGGACGACGCAGCGGCAGACCCAGTCGGCCACGTCGGGGTCCAGGTCCGGGTGCCGTCCGCGCAGGACCTGGCCGAGGGCGCTCGCGATCGGCAGGAGCAGGGGCTGCGAGCGGGTGGTGAGGTACGGCAGCAGGCCGGTCGAGTCGTCGGCCAGCACGGCCTTCACGAGCGGGTCGTCCCCGGCTGCGCGCAGGGCCCAGCCGACCGCCGCGCCGACCGCATCGGCGGCATCACCGCGGGCGGCTTCGGCCGCTGCGACCGCTCCGTCGAGGAACCGGGCACCCTCGCGGGCGGCCAGCGCTGCGGCCAGCCCGTCGCGGCTGCCGAACTCGTTGTACAACGTCTGCCGGGACACCCCGGCTGCGGCAGCGACGTCGGTCATTCGCACGCGGGCCCAGTCGCCGGCGACGGCGATGTCGCGCGCGGCGTCGAGCAGGTCGGAGCGGGAGCCCATCGACCCAGGCTTGACACGAACCCCTTCGGTGTCAACCCCTCGCCGCTGGGTAGGTTGGCCGCCATGTCCCTCGCCGCTGACCTCGCCCTGGCCCTGGACCTGGCCGAGGCTGCCGACGAAGTCACCTTGGCGAGATACCGCGCGCTGGACCTGGTGGTCGACACCAAGCCGGACCTCACGCCCGTCTCCGACGCCGACCGCGCGGCTGAGGTGCTGCTGCGCGAGCGGCTGGCCGACCGCAGGCCTGCGGACGCGGTGGTCGGCGAGGAGCTGGGCGCCACCGGCCAGGCAGCGCGGCGTTGGATCCTCGACCCGATCGACGGCACCAAGAACTTCGTCCGCGGCGTGCCCGTATGGGCCACGCTGATCGCGCTCGTCGTCGACGAGGAGGTCACCGTCGGCGTCGTGTCGGCGCCTGCCCTCGGCCGACGCTGGTGGGCGGCGCGGGGGCACGGCGCCTGGGTCGGCGGCGCGCTGGAGCAGCCGCGACGGCTCGAGGTTTCCCGGGTGGCGACGCTCGGCGACGCGAGCCTCTCGGTCTCCGACCGCAGCGGGTGGCCAGCGGGGCCGGGCGCCCTCGACGAGCTGACGGCGGCCTGCTGGCGGTCACGAGCCTACGGTGACTTCTGGTCCCACATGCTGGTCGCGGAGGGGGCGGTCGACGTCGCGGCCGAGCCCCAGCTCGCCGCCTGGGACATCGCCGCCCTGGTGCCGGTGGTCGAGGAGGCGGGCGGCCGGATCACCGGCATCGACGGTGGCCCCGCGCTCACCGCCGGGGCTGGTGCCCTGACCACCAACGGCCGGCTCCACGACGCGGTGCTGGCCCGGCTGGAACGGGCGCGCTGAGGACGCGACCGACCCCGCGCGCGCATGCGCAGCGCCCAGCCCAGCAGGCCCGGGCCGGCCAGGACGGCGGCCAGGTCGAACCAGCCGTATCCGCCCGCAGCCACTGACGGCGGGTTGCCGATGGCCACCAGCCCGGTCGGATCCTGGGCGGCCCAGGTCCACGTACCGATCCAGGTTCCCAGTACCTCGAGATAGGTCACCACGCCCAGCGCACCCACGTAGAGCAGCCGGGACCGACCCCACCGCAGGAAACCGAGCAGGCACAGGTACCAGAAGGCCCCCAGGACGTCGAGGCGCGGCGACAGGAGCAGACCCCACAGCGAGTAAGCCCCGCCGCCGAGGACCGCGGCGAGCACCAGCCCACGCGCGTGCCGACGGACGATCGGGCTCCGGCCGAGCGCCAGGGCGGCGAGGTAGACCAGCCCGTGGCCGGGCGGGACGAACGCCGGCACCGTGCCCAGCCGGTAGACGTAGACCTCCAGCAGCGGGGAGAACGTGTACTCGACCAGGGTCGCGAAGCCGATCACGACGGCCGTCTGGGCCTGCACCAGCGGCTGCTCGCGTCTCAGCAGAGTGACGAGCAGGACCCAGGTGACTGCGCCCAGCGCCAGCTGGCCAAGCAGGCCGGTGCCCCGCTCGAGCAGCAGCACGGCCGGGATCCAGGCCAGGACCACGCTGGCCACCGCCAGGTCGGTGTCGGCGCGTCGGGGTCTCCTCACGGCCGACCAGTGTCGCAGGTCGGCGAACCGTGGACACCGCGGCACGGGACCGACCACGATGGGCTGACGATCGCCGCGACCGGGAGGCCCCCATGCACGTGCACGACGCGATGAGCACCGACGTCCTCACGGTCGGCCCTTCGCACTCGCTGCGCGAGGCGAGCGCCGCCATGGTGGCCCGGCGCGTGGGCGCCGCCGTGATCATCGACCCGGAAGGCCAGGGTGCGGGCATCCTCACCGAGCGCGACGTGCTCATCGCCCTGGCCGAGGGCGCCGACCCCGACACCGAGACCGTGGCCAACCACCTGACCCCCGAGATCGTGTACGCGGCCCCGCAGTGGACGCTCGAGCAGGCCGCCGAGGCCATGCTGCGTGGGGGCTTCCGTCACCTCGTCGTCCTGGACGGCGGCGAGGTCGCCGGCATCCTCTCCGTCCGCGACATCGTCAAGTCGTGGCACTCGTCGCTTCAGGCGTGAGTGCGCCGGCCGCGCGCGACCGCCGACCGTAGTAGCCGAGAACCGTCGTCAGGACCGCCGCCACCGGCACCGCCACGACCGCGCCGAGCAGCCCAGCGAGCAGGCTACCCGCGGTGATCGCGAGCACCACCCCCAACGGGTGCAGCGACACCATCCGGCCCATGACCAGCGGCTGGAGCACGTGGCCTTCCACCTGCTGCACGAGGATCACCGCCGCCAGCACCAGCAACGCGGTCACCGGACCCCGACTGGCGAGGGCGACGACCACCGCGACGAACCCGGTGACGGTGGCCCCGACGATGGGCACGAAGGCCCCGAAGAACACCAGCACACCGAGCGGGATCGCGAGCGGGGCCCCCAGGATGCCCACGGCGAGGCCGATGAGCAGACCGTCGACGAGCGCCACGAGCACCGTGCCGCGCACGTAGCCGGTCAGCGTCAGCCAGGACAGCAGCCCGACCTCGCGGACGCTGGCCTGGCTGCGGGACGGTGCCAAGGACACCAGCCAGTGGAAGATCCGCGGCCCGTCCCACAGCAGGAAGACCGTGGAGAACAGGGCGATCGCGGCTCCCGAGAGCACCTCCACGGCCACGGTGGCTCCGCTCAGGACGCCGGAGAACAGCGACTGCTGGTTGTCCTTGAGCACGGTGACCGCCTGGTCGATCCACTGCTGCATCTGGGTCTTGCCGATCCCGAACGTGTCCTCCAGCCAGGTCCTGATGTCCTCGAGGCCGTCCGAGAACTGGCTGGTCAGGTCGGTGCTCTGACTCGAGATCGCCCGAGCCAGCAGGAACGCCACGCCGGCGAGCCCCAGCAGCGAGCCCACCAGCACGACCGCGGTCGCGAAGCCGCGGCCCAGGCGCGGGGCCAGGCGGCGGACGACCGGCTGCAGGAGCGCCGACACCAGCACGGCGACGAACACCGAGACGGCCAGCACCCGCACGGTCCACAGCAGCCACACCACGCTGACGACCGCGAGCCCGATGACCAGCAGTCGCCACGCCCAGTCCGCCGCGACGCGGACGGATCGGGGGACGTCCAGATGGGTGTGCGCGTCGTCGCTCATGGGGGCAGCCTCGCGTGCCGCGTTCGGTCAGGGCAACCGAACCAGCCGCAGCGGCAGGCCACCGTGCGGTCGGATCGTCACCGAGGCGTCCGTGTGGACGCTCTGGCCGGGTCGCCGCTCGAATCGGAACCGCGCCGCCATCATGGCCAGCAGCAGCACGCCCTCGACCAGGGCGAAGTCGCGCCCGATGCACAGGCGGGGCCCGGCCCCGAACGGCAGGTAGGCGATCCGGCGCGCTTCGTCCCACGCCCCCGGACCGAACCGGTCAGGGTCGAACCGCTCGGGGTCCGACCACACCGCCGGATGCCGGTGCAGGGTGTACGTCGACAGGATGACGAGTGACTCGCCCGGCACGGCGTACCCGGCCAGGACGTCGTCCGCGAGGGCTCGCCGGGTCACCACCCAGGCCGGCGGGTAGAGACGCAGGGCCTCGTCCAGCACCTGCCGGGCGTAGGGCAGGGCGAGGTAGTCGGCGGCCGTCGGCGGACGACCGGCCAGCACCCGGTCCGCCTCCTCGGCCAGGCGCCGGCCCACCTCCGGGTCGCCGGAGACCAGCCAGCACGCCCAGGTCAGGGCGCTGGCCACCGTCTCGTGCCCGGCCACGATGAGCGTGACCACCTCGTCACGCACCTGCTCGTCGGTGAGCACGTCCGCGCCCTCGTGCGTGGCGAGCAGCAGCCCCAGCAGGTCCGCCGGGGACGGGTCGTCGACGGCCCTGCAGCGGCGCTCGGCGACCATCCGGGCCACCGCGTCGTCCAGGGTCCGCACGGCCGAGCGCAGGCGGAGGTTCCCCGGCGTCGGCAGGGACAGCGGGGCCGGCAGGGGGGACCGAGCGCGGGCCACGACCCGGTCGAGCGCGGTCAGCACAGCCGCCACGAGCCGCTGCGCGTCCGGGCCCAGGTCGGTGGAGAACAGCGACCGGCCGACGACGTCCAGCGCGGTGCGCATCATCGCGTCGTCGACATCAACCACGGTCCCGTCCGGGCGGGCGGCCCATTCCGTGAGCAGCCGCTCGCCGGCACCCGCGACGTGGGAGCCCACCGCCTCCAGAGTCCGGTGGTGGAACGCCGGCTGCACCAGCCGACGGTTGTGCCGCCAGGTCTCGCCGTCGCTGACCAGCAGACCCTCGCCGGTCACCAGGGCCAGGGAGCGGTACTGCACAGTCCGCTTGCCGTAGCCCCGGTGGTTGCCCTGCAGCACCCGCTGCGCCGCCTCCGGGTCGTTGACGAACAGCACCGACTGCCGAGGGATCGGGAACCCGACGACGTCGCCCTGCTCGGCCGCGCAGTCGAGCAGGAAGCCCAACGGGTCACCGCGCATCCGGCGGGCGTGCCGCAGCATCCAGCCCCCGGTCACCACCGGAACCGGCCGACCGCGCGGGACGCCGTCCGTGCTCACGGCGACGGCTCCGGCGGCGTCCACACGTACGGCGTGGTCGTGGTGAGCATCCGCAGGCCGAGCCGCTCCAGGATCGGCCTGCTGTCCGGCGAGGCGTCGACCTGCAGGTAGCGAAAGCCCCGCTGGGCGGCCAGCTCGGCCCGCCGGGCCACCAGCGCCCGGTAGATCCCCAGCCGTCGGTAGGCGGGTCGGGTCCCGCCTCCCCACAGGCTGGCGAACTCGGTGCCCGTGTGGAACCGCACCCAGCCGGCGCAGGCCAGCTCACCCGGCGCCTCTGCCTCGGCCCCGACCTCGGCGACCAGCACGGTGATGGACGTCGGGTCGGCAGCCAGCTCAGCCGCCACTTCCTCGACGGCCCCGTCCCCGCCACCGCCCCAGACCGCCTGCTTGAGCGCGGCGATCGCCGCCCAATCGTCGTCACGCACCTCGCGGACGACGATCCCCGGCGGCGGGGCGAACCCCGCGCAGGCGGCGGCCACGTCCGCGGACCACCCCACCACGAGGGCCTCCTCCTCCCCCGGCACGAACCCGGCGGCCACCAGCCGGTCAGCGAGGTCGGCGGGCCGGTCGTACCCGTAGGCCTTCCACTCGAACGGCTGGCCCAGCGCGGAGTAGTAGGCAACCTGGGCGGCGATCTCACCGTCCGCGCTCGCCTCGTCGAGGTCGCTCCACTCGACGAAGCTGCCCCACGACCGGCCGGCCGGGGCCGTCGTCCGCACCACCCGCCCGACCCGCTCGGTCAGCCAGCCGGGCTGCGGCGGCACCAGTCGACGGCGGATCTGCTCGTCGAAGGCCGCCAGCGTCTCATCGGGGTCCATCCGCCTAGGATCCCTTGTCCGTGGTCCTCCGCGCTGACACCGCCGCCGCCGGGACGCGGCACATCCGCAGCTTCCACCCGCGTCGGGGCCGCGTGACGCCGACCCAGCGGGACGCCCTCGACCGGCTCTGGCCCCGGTACGGGTTCGAGGTCGACGGACAGCCCCTTGACCTCGAGCAGCTGTTCGGCAGCAGCCGTCCGGTCGTGCTCGAGGTCGGCTCGGGGATGGGTGAGGCCGCGCTGAGCGGCGCCGCCGCCGACCCCGGGACCAACGTGCTGGCCGTCGACGTGCACACCCCTGGCCTCGGCCAGCTCCTGCACCACATCGAGCGGGGTGGCCTGGACAACATCCGGGTGGGGCGCGGCGACGCCGTCGAGCTGGTGCGCGACATGCTCCCCGCCCGGTCGTTGGACGGCGCGCAGATCTTCTTCCCCGACCCCTGGCCCAAGCCACGCCACCACAAGCGTCGGCTCGTCC
>Ga0209797_10001584_pt1 | contig 11473 bp, 9 predicted proteins | sample DOMMetBare3Fresh_2_FD_187472 | JGI IMG/M metagenome (GOLD analysis project Ga0209797, IMG submission 187472) | Wetland sediment microbial communities from St. Louis River estuary, USA, under dissolved organic matter induced mercury methylation -... | ecosystem: Environmental > Aquatic >...
CGACATCGTGATCGGCGGGCTTATTCAGAGAAACGCGGGTGCCACCGCCTCCACCGGCGGCGCCGGCTGGAACGACCAGTACAGCTACGACGTCTGCTCGTTCCGGAATCCGCCGCCCTACTTCCCGACGACGGGCCGGTACTCGCGCTACCAGTACTACGAGATCGACCCGGTGGGCTTCGGCGTCGCGGCCTGGTACACCGCCAACCAGTAGGCCCCGCCCGAGCCAATCGGCCGCTGAACAGGGAAACCCTCCGGTGAGACACCGGAGGGTTTCTTCGTTTCGTGATTCGCACCACCGATGAATCGCGCCTAGCCTTCGCGGCGCCGGATCAGGTCGCGCACGATCAACTCCCCATGCCCACGGGCATTCTCGATGAACAGCCGGTTGGCGTCATTCCCGCTCGCCATGACGCCGGCCAGGTAGCAGCCCGGGATCGGAGTCATCATCGTGGCCTCATCGTGCGCCGGGATTCCCGTCGCGCGGTCCACGGGGACGCCCAGGCTGGCCAGAAGGTCGGTATTGGCGTGATACCCGGTCATGGCGAGCACCGCGTCAGCGGGCAGCGCCTCCCGCGGGCCGCCGCCGACCGGTTCGATGAGCACCGATTCGGGCGTGATGGCCACCACCCGGCTCTTCCAGCGGGGCACAACGCTGCCTTCCTTCACCCGGTTGGAGATGTCCGGCAGCACCCACGGCTTCACCACGCGGTCGAAGCCATCCTCCAGATGTACCAGGGTCACCCGGGCACCGGCGCGCCAGCACTCGAGCGCGGCATCGACTGCGCTGTTCCCGGCCCCGATCACGACCACGTTCTGGCGCCAGTGACGATGACCTTCGGTGAAATAGTGCGATACGTGCGGCAACTCCTCGCCCGGCACGCGGAGCGGGTTGGGCCAGTCGTAGTACCCCGTCGCGAAGACCAGGCTGGCGGCGTAGTAGCTTGTGGTATCGTGACGCCGGCTCACCTCGACGCGGAATCCCCCGGCAGGGTCTCGGGCGACCGAGGTGACCTCCTCGCCCGGCCGGGCATCGAGCCCGAAATGCTCCGTGACCCGGCGGTAATACAGGAGCCCATCCTTGCGGGTGGGTTTCTCGTTGCTGGTGATGAACGGCACGCCGCCGATTTCGATCTTCTCCGGGGTCGAGAAGAAGGTCATGTTGAGCGGATAGCGCTCGATGGTCGAGACCACCGTCCGCCGGTCCAGCAGGATGCACTCGAGGCCGGCTTCATGCGCCGCGACCCCGACGGCGAGCCCGCAGGGTCCGGCGCCGACGACGAGGAGATCGGTGGATTCGGGAGGGGTCATGAAGAGTTCCAAGTTCCGAGTTCCGAGTTCAGAGTACCAGCACTTGGAACTCGGAACTCGGAACTCGCTGTTTCAGACTTCGATGATCTGGTCGCGCCTGGTCCCGACGCTCACGTAGCGAATCGGCGCACCGGAGAGATCCTGCAGCCGGTCGAGATACGCCCGGGCCTCGGCCGGGAGATCCGCGAGCCGTCGCGCGCCGGTGGTGGGGCGGCGCCAGCCGGGCAAGACCTCGTATTGCGGTACCACCCGCTCCAGGGCCCGGATGTCGGCCGGAAGCTGATCACAGGGGACACCATCGAGGATGTAGTCGGTGCCAACCGGAATCTCGCCGAAGGTATCGAGCACATCGAGCTTGGTGACCGCGAGTGCGGTGAGCCCGTTCACCCGAACCGAGTAGCGGACGACAGTCGCATCAAACCATCCGCAGCGCCTCGGCCGCCCTGTCACCGCGCCGAACTCGCCGCCAAGCTTGCGCAACTGCTCCTCGACCTCTGGCACGGCCTGGGTGGGAAGCGGACCGTTGCCCACGCGCGTGGTGTAGGCCTTCACGACACCGAGCACTTCATCGATCGCGGTGGGGCCGATCCCGGAGCCGGTCGCGGCGCCGCCCGACGTGGTGTTGGACGACGTCACGAAGGGATAGGTGCCGTGGTCCACATCGAGGAGTGCGCCCTGGGCCCCTTCCAGCAGCACGCGGCGACCTTCCTTGAGCGACCGGTGGACCAGCAGCCCGGTGTCGGCGGCGAGGGGCAGCAGCCGAGGTGCCAGCCGGTCGAGCAACTCATGGTGCTGCGGTTCGCTCGCCAGTTCGGTGCTGCCCATCATCGCGAGGAGCTGATTGGCCCGGGCGACCCGTTCGGAGAGCACCGCCCGCGCGGATTCGAGGTGGCGGAGATCGCCGACCCGAATTCCGCGCCGCCCGAACTTGTCCTCATACGCCGGGCCGATGCCCCGCCCTGTCGTGCCGATCTTCTGGCTCCGCTCGTGGGCCTTGTCGAGCAGCTTGTGGTAGGGCAACACCAGGTGGGCGCGGTCCGAGACGAAGATCCGTCCCTGGACGTGGACGCCCTTGGCGGCCAGACTATCGAGCTCGAGGAAGAACGTCTCCGGATCGAGCACGACCCCGTTGCCGACGACGCAGGTGCAGCTGTCGTGCAGGATACCGGACGGGATCTGCTGCAGGATGAACTGGGCATCGCCGATGCACACGGTGTGGCCGGCGTTCGCCCCGCCTTGGTAGCGGACCACGAAGTCCGCCTGCTCGGCGAGCACATCGACCAGTTTTCCCTTGCCTTCGTCGCCCCACTGGGCCCCGACGACGACTACGCAGTGCGTCTTTGGATTGAACATTCTGGCTATGGCACAAAAGAAATGGGGCCCCCACGGCGGGGGCCCCGATGTATCCTCTGGTGAAAGCTAGGCGCGGAGAAGACGTTGTCAACGCCAGCGCTCCCCATGACGCGCCCCTGCACCGTGCCCGGCAGAGTGACTGGCCGGCGACCTCACCGGGCCGGTGGCGGGAGGGCGCCGACGGCCCTTCCGACCGCTTCCGCGGTGTCCAGCCCCAGGTCATCCATCGTGTCCCTCGGCGTGTGCAGGCGACTGAGGTCAGCCCAGTCGAGCCGGGCCAGCGTCACGGCCCGGGCGCCAGACCGCGCCATCGGGAGGCTGTCGGTCATGATCCCAACCGGCAACCGGCGGACGACGACTCTCGCGGCGGCACCCCGCAGGACGGGGAGCAACTCCTCGGCAAGGGTGCGGCCGCGGGCATCGTGAGCTACGAGGTAAAGCGCACCCCGGTCGGTCAGGGTATCGAGGTTCAGCACGTCCGCGACTCCCAGGGTGCCCGTTTCCCGCAGGAAGGCCCGGGCGCCCACCAGGCCAAATTCCTCGGCGCCGGTGAAGACGAACCCCACCCCGGGATCCTGGCTGCTCTCCGCGGCCAGCAGTGCGGCGAGGAGCCCTGTCCCATTGTCTCTGGCACCTGGCGATGTCCCGCGAAGCCGTCCGCGACCCGCCAGGGCTCCGGCAGCGAGCGACAGCCCGGCGGCCGCTGCCACGGCGACACCCGGAAGGGCCCCGTCCCGCATCGGCCGCCAGAGCGCGAGCCCGGTCATGAGCCCCCCCGCCAGCAGCATCACCCACACGGCGAGCAGCCGCCCGGCCATGGAGTGCCCTTGGGCCTTGGAATCGATATGGGCCACAATCCAGCGATGCACCGAAGCGGGGCCGCGTGTCGCTACGAGGTTGGCGTCCTCGCGCCGTTCGGCTCCGGGCACTTCGACGCCGGTACCGATCCCCCAGGCCAGCAGGCTGAGCGCGACCGCGCCCGCCACCCACACCAACGGGGCGAGCACCCCGGGCAATTGCCCCATCAGGAGGAGCGGGATCTCGAGGAGGGTGAGCCAGCCCAGCCCGGCCCCGAGCAGTGGGAAGGCGTTGAGTGAGGATGGCTGGAAGCTGAATCGCTGCTCGCAGACCTGGTACCCGAGTTCCGTGAGGTGACGGATCAGCAGTCCCCGTGCGGCGGTGGCAGCAGGCGTGCCGGCTTCACGCGGAAGCGCAATCAGCGCGGCAAGGACTTCGCGTGCCTTCACGCGCCCAGGGCGGCGGCCGCCTCGGCCGAGATCTGGCCCTCGGCCTGAAGCTGCGCGGCGCACTGCTCGAACGTCTGCATGCCGTCCTCGCCGCCTTCGAACATGACGGTCCGGAGCGAGTGGATTCGCTCGGGGTCACGCAGGATCGCGCGGACGGCTGCCGTCGCCACCAGGACCTCGACGGCGGCGATGCGGCCGCCGTCATCCTTCATGGGGACGAGCCGCTGCGCGAGGACCCCTCTCAGCACCTCGGAGAGACGGACCTGACCGATCTCCCGCTCCACTCCGGGAAACATGGAGTGCAGCCGTGCGATCGTGCTGTAGACGTCGGCGGTGGGGAGCGTCGAGATGACGAGATGGCCCCGTTCGGCGGCCTTGATGGCGGTGTCGAGCGTTTCGTGATCCGAGACCTCGCCGATGACGATTACATCCGGGTCCTGGCGGAGCGCTGCCTGCAGGCCGACCGCGAAGCTCTCGGTATCGACGCCGACCTCGCGCTGAGTCACGGAGCACTTCACGTCCCGATGCAGGAACTCGATCGGATTCTCGATCGTCACGATGTGCCGCTGCAGATTCTGATTGATATGGTTGAGCATCGCCGCCACGGTGGAACTCTTGCCGCTCCCCGACACGCCGGTCACCAGCAGGAGTCCCTGCTCCAGCTCGGCGAGGCGGGCCACGACCGGCGGGAGGCGAAGCTCTTCGGTGGTGGGCACGGTGAACGGAATCACCCGCATCACCACCATGAAGGACGAGCGCTGCCGGAGTACATTCACCCGGAAGCGTCCCACGCCCGGCATGCCCCACGAGCAGTCGAAGTCCTTGAGCTGATCGAGGCGGGTACGGTCATCCTCGTTGGGGAGGAGCTTCAGCGCGATCGCCCGGGTCTGATCGGGGGTCAGCCGCTGCTTGGTGAGCGGCACGAGCTTGCCGTTGATCCGGGCACGGAAGACATCACCGGCCTTGATATGCAGGTCGGAAGCGCCTCGCTCGACAGCCGCCTTGATGATCTTTTCCATTCAGGCCTACCTCAGAATCGGGTGGGGGCGTGCCCCACCCCTAGCGGTCGTCCCGGCGCGGCAGGAACCCCATCCGCTCGTGGACGCCGGTCATGGTTTCCCGGGCGATCCGCCGCGCCCGCGCCGCGCCGTCGCCCAGGACCTGCTCGACACGTTCGGGGTGGGCGTCGTACTCGGCCGCACGGGCACGGATCGGGGCCAGTGCCGCGTTCAGGTTCTCCGCCAGCACCTTTTTGCAGTCGATGCAGCCCCAGCCGGCGCTGCGGCAGTTGGCATCGACCAGCGCCACCGTCTCCGGCGGCGAAAAGTACTTGTGCAGCGAGAAGATATTGCAGTTGTCCGGATTGCCCGGATCCTGCCGGCGAATGCGCGCCGGATCGGTCTTCGCAGGCCGCAGCTTGTTCCACACCTCCTCGGGCGGGTCCAGCATCCCGATGGTGTTACCCAGACTCTTCGACATCTTGGCCTGGCCATCGAGCCCCATGATCCGCTTGGCCTCGGTCAGCATCGGCTGCGGCTCGGGAAAGAAGTCCACGCCACCGCCGAATTCCGCGTTCCACTTGCGGCAGATTTCGCGGGTCAGTTCCAGGTGCTGGACCTGGTCCTCGCCCACGGGCACGAGATCGGCCCGGTAGAGCAGGATGTCGGCCGCCATCAGCACCGGATAGTTCAGCAGACCCGCCGGGATGCTCTCGAACCGGGTAGACTTATCTTTGAACTGCGTCATCCGCTCGAGCTCGCCGATCGGTGTGACCGTATTGAACAGCCACTGCAGTTCGGAATGTTCGGGGACATGTGACTGGACGAACAGCGTCACCCGATCGGGATCGATTCCCGCCGCCAGCAGGCCGACCGCCATCTCGCGGGTCCGCCGGGCGAGCGAGTTCGCCTCGTACTTGCCGGTGATGGCGTGGAGATCGACGACGCAGAAGAGGCACTCGTAGGACTGCTGCAGGCGAACCCAGTTCTGCACGGCGCCGAGCCAGTTCCCGATATGGAGCTCGCCCGAGGGCTGGATTCCGGAGAAGATTCGCGGCATCGGGGCAAGCTATCGGACGGGGGGATCGCACGCAATATGACGCCGGCCAATGACTTACTGAATCTCGCCACCACCGCATGCCACGCCGCCGGCGACTACCTCCGGCGGGTCGAGCGGCCTCGCGATCCGAGCCGGTGGACCGCGAAAGGGCGTTCCGACTGGGCCACGGAGGTGGACCGGGATTCAGAGAAGCTCATCACCCGCATCCTGACCGAAGGGGCTCCTGGCTCGGTGGTGATCGGCGAGGAACTGAGCCCGGACGTCGTCACGCGAGGGCTGGTCTGGGTCGTCGATCCGCTCGACGGCACCACCAACTTCCTGCATGGCTTCCCCGCCTTCGCCGTCTCGATCGGGGCCGCCGTGGATGGCGTCCTGCAGGCGGCGGCCGTCCTGCATGTTCCGCTCGATCGCCTGACAACCGCGACCCTGGGTGGGGGCGCCTATGAGGACGGCCAGCCGATCCGGGTCTCCCCCATCACCGATCCGGCCCATTCGCTCCTCGGCACCGGTTTCCCGTTCCGGGATTTTTCGAGGCTGGACACCTATCTCGGACAGCTCACCGGAGTCACCCTGGCCTCCTCCGGCGTGCGCCGGCCCGGCTCGGCGGCGATCGACCTGGCGGATGTCGCGGCCGGCAGGTTCGAGGGCTTCTGGGAGCAGCGACTCTCGGCGTGGGACATCGCGGCGGGCATTCTCCTGATCCGCGAGGCAGGCGGCCGGGTGACCGACTTCAGCGGCCGGGATCTCGGTGTCGAGCATTCGGAGGTGGTTGCCGGCAACCCCGCGATTCATGCCTGGCTGCTGGACATGATGCTGCCGGCAACCCCGATACGGCGCTGAGCGCCCGGGGCCGTCAGTCACCCTTCACCAGTTGAGTCCCGATGGCCGACGATATCTCGCTCGCCAACTTTGCGGAGTCAGTCGCCGCCGCCACGCCGGCACCGGCAGGCGGCTCCGTGGCGGCGGTCTGCGCCGCGCTGGCCGCCGCCCTGACCGGCATGGTGGGCCGAGTGGCTCAGGCCAGGGCTGGGGCGGATACCAGTGCCGGCCTGGCCGACCTGATCGAGTCCGCAGACCGGGCCCGTGGGCGTCTGCTGGAGCTCGCGGGCGAGGATGCACGGGCCTTCGAGGCGGTGATTGTGGCCCGCCGAAGCGTCGCCGGAACCGAGCTCGATCGTGCGGATCGATTGGCCAAGGCCTGGCGCAAGGCGGCGAGGGTTCCATCGGACGTGGTGCTGCTCTCCCGTCAGGTGGCCCAGCTCGCGCGGCGCGCAGCGCGGGAGGGCCCCACCTCGACGCTGGGAGACGCGGTGATGGCGGCGCTGGTCGCCGCGGCGACAGCCGCCGGATCCCAGGTCAACCTGCGACTCAACGTGCAGGCGGCCGGAAGCCCGGCGGACCTGCGGGTGCTGATGGATCAGTCGGAAGTGATCCTGCGTGAAACCCAGCACGCGGCGTCCGACACCCGGCTGGCGGCGGAGGAGCGATTGACTGGAGCATCACGACCCGCGACCGAGGGTTAGGGGTCGCGATCGGCGGCGGGCAGTGGGCCAGTGTCCCGGCGGTCCCTACCCGAGAAGGCTCCTGCCATTGCGGACGCGTGGCCGACCTTCCGCTCGTCTCAGTGGCACTTCCCGCCGCTCTGATCCCAGATCCGTCCGCCGATCTCGAGAAATGCCGACCGGTACTCGGCCTTGCCCAGTGTGAGCAGCAGTACTCCGGCGCGGCCCATGATCCTTGCGGCGCTGGTGGGAAGGATGGCCTTCCTGAATCCGCGAAGCTCCTCGCCGCCCGTCCCCGCGATGATCTGCGTGACTCCCTTCGCCGAGTCGACGGTGCCCGCTGGAGTCATCGGCAGAAAGCGTTCGTAGTCGTGGTCGTGGCCAGTGAGTACGAGATCGACCCCATTGTCGTAGAACAGCTGCCACATCCGGCCGAGTGAGGGATCGCCCCCATGCCATCCCGAACTGAAGCGGGGGTGATGCCCGTAGGCGACCGTGCACAGCGTCTTGTGGGCCTTGAGATCCTTCTCCAGCCAGTCCAGCTCCGCTTTGCTGGCCGAATCGGTGAAGAGCGGACTCACGAGTATCTCGGTGTTGAGGGCGATCACGTGCCACGCGCCAACGTCATAGCTGTAGTAGCCCTTGCCGACCGAGCCTGCGGCGGAGCCGAAGTACTTGTAGTACGGGGCCGCATCGGCGCTGTAATACTCATGGTTGCCGGGAACCGGGCGCAGCTTCTTGAGGATGCGCTTCTCGGAATCGCCCCAGGTGGGTGTGAAGCAGTTGGTGAACTGGGCCGCCGTGCCCGACGTATACGCGTTGTCACCCATGGTAATGGCCACGTCGTCGACCTTGGCGATGCTGTCCGCCCGAAGCACGCTATCGACCAGTGCCGCCGTGCCCCTGCTCAATATCTGAGTGCAACTCGCGATGTCGCCCGCCCCGATCATGATCGATGCGCCGCTCAGCGCGACGAGTGCGGCGGGCGCGTCGGCCGGCGGGGGAGTGAGCTCGATCGGCGGCTTGCATGAGGCGACCGCGATCAGCATGGCGGGACAGAGCATGGAATGAGCGAACCGCATGAGCATTATCGTGGTTGAAAGGTGACGCCGCACATCGCGACGAGTCCGCAGGCGGCGTGGCTACAGGTGGAGTCCGAATCCGACGTGTAGACCATGGTGGCCCGGTTCTGTGGTGCGCACGATCGTGAGCACGGATGACGCATCGCCCCGCCCGATCCACACTCCACCGCCCACTCTGGCGTGCCATCCGCCCGGCGAACGTCCGTCGACATACACCCGCCCGGCCTCGGCGACTCCGAGAATCCCCACACTGAACGGCATCAGTATTTTGAGGTGCGCGACAGGAATGCGGAGCTCCGACGTGCCATAGAGGGAGGCGTCGCCCGCGTACCGCTGGGTGTCCATGTACCGTGTCGTCCCTATACCACCGATGAACGCCGCTTCGTGGAAGGGAAAGGCGCCGAACAGCCGCCTGCCGCCTGCGCGCACCACGAAGTACGGATGGGTAGGGACCGGGAGTGGAATCGTCAGGCCCAGGGTCACGGCCGCCACTTCAAACGGCGAGCGCACATCCAGAAGCGCGGGGAAGTAGAACCCCTCGAGCTGCACCAGAGCCCTGGGGGGGGCGTGCTGCGGGTCCTCACGCACGCCGCGCCACTCATACCGCACCCCGAGCTGCAGGCCCGCCTGATTGAACGGGCCGTACCCATACGGACGGATGGTCGCAAGGTACGGGCTTCGTGCGCCGTCCGTCGCCGAATGCTGGATCACGGGGCCCAGCGAAATGTCCATCCGCTCCCCGACCGCGATCGCGATCGCCGGATGGAACTTCCACCGGGTCTGGTGCACCTCGAAGTAGCCATTGCTGCCGCCCGAGTCGATGGTCGCGTTGCCGAACCCGTAGAAGCTGAGGTCTTCAAGCTGGGACATCCCGGCCATGGCCGTGAAGTGGAGCGGCGACGATTCCATCCGCTGGTCCGCCGAGAGCTCGACGCTGACACCCTGATGCCTGAATGCGTACGCGCCCTCGAGCTTCACCATCGAGGAGTACGGGCGACGGGCGAACCCGTATCCGTACCGGACGATCCCGACGCGCGGCGTAATGCCGCTGCGGCGGTGCAGGCTGAGTCCCGCGACTGGCTGGAAACCGCTGCCGTCATCTGGGCGGTGGGGCACCAGCGTGCCGTTCATGGTCTCCCAGGGGCGGCGGTCGAACATCGAATCCGCTCCGTACGACACGCCGCCAACCGTGCCCGCATCGTACAGGCGGGTCGGGTGCCGGTGTCCCGCCACCGTGGAGGAGTCGATGAGCGTGTTGGTGCCGTTCCCGCCGATGACGCGGACGGTGATGCTCTGCTCCACTTGGCCGGTCACCAGCGCGGTATCATCGCCGCCGTGCAGATAGACCAGAATTTCCGAGGTCTCCCGGACATCGAACCGCCGGGAGAAACTCGGCATGCCTCCGGACTCGAGCCGGACGTCGACGGAGCTATCGCTCACCCGGCTGATCACCACGCGCTCCGGTGCATCGCTGCCCTGGACCTGCACCCGCCTGGCGAGCAGGCGGTAGAACCGGTCCGCGGCGTCGGGCAGCGCGGCGCGGCGGCTCTTGAGCACCGCTTCCAGTTGTGGAGCGGAAGCCTGGTACTCCAGCGGCATCGCGCGCGCCGCGGCATGGATCACCGAGTCGGTGATCCGTGTCTGCAGCGCGTGAGCGACCGAATCCCACACCGGCTTCTCGAGTCCGCTGAGGAGCCGGGCATCGAACCCCAGGGTCTCCGTCAGTCCCCGGACGTTCGGCTCATCGGCAAAGGACACCAGACTCGGCTGTACCATCCGGGCCAGGGACATCAGCCATCCACCGTAGGACGTGAAGGCATGATCCCGGTCGCGCGCGATCGGCACCCACTGCGTCTTCGGGGCCGATTCCAGGCGGGCCCACTTCCAGTTGCCGGGATGGCGATCGTTGTCATTCATCAGGAAGTCGGTCAGTCGTGCCGCCAGGAAGGCGCGTACGTCGACATGCTGCCTGGAATCGCCGTTCAGCAGAGGCAGCAGTTCTTCGCTGTCGATGATCTTGGTGGCGCCGCCGAACCCGGGCCCGTCGCCGGGCACGTTGGGATACTCCTCGATCATCCCGAGTCGCCCCGCGAAATCCCCGCGGAACTTGCCGAGCGCCGAGTCATCGGCCATGACCATGAGCACCGCGGTCGGATGCAGAACGCCGCTCGCTTCGAGGATCGGCGCCGCGATGATGGCCGCGGCCGGATGCATCGCGCTGACCGCGTCCTGGAAGATGCCTTCGGCGGGCGTGCCCTTAAGTGACGCCGGCGCGGTGCTGGAGGACTTGTCGGAAAGACGGAAGACGTACTCGGTCCCGTCGACCGTTTCGAGCCGGAGCGACTTGGTCTGCGCCCCGCCACCCACCTTGGTCGGATGGATGCCACCAGCGTACCGGTCGAGGTGCAGAACGGGCACCCGAACCGGCTTCACCCACAGGTGGCGATACCCGCTGCCGTACACCCAGCGGTGGAGGGCGCCCGCATGGTAGCGTGACCCCATGGCGACCGTGATGCTGTCCGCCTGCGCGGCCGGCGGGGGCGCGAACTGCCCCGCCGCTGCCGGCGGTGACCCCGTCAGTGCGCCCGCCGCCACACCCAATGCCGCGCGGAGCGGACACCGCCACCGGAGCACTCAGGGCCACCGGTAAAGGGTAATGAGCGCCGGACCCTGCCTGGCCTCGTCACTCACGATGAGCATGCTGTCCTTCGTGATCGCGACGCCTTCGGGCTGCTGGTGCATGGCGGGGAGCGGGCGCGCGAACACCATCGCGCCCGTCGGCGTAACCTCGAGGAGCGCCCTCTGCAGGGACGCGACCAGTACATAGTTCCCCGTCAGGGGATCGACGCTGATGTCGGAGGGCTCCATGTTCGTCCACCCGTTGCTGCCGATCACGCCGGCGAGGGGGACGGTGAGCCGC
>Ga0209797_10001586_pt1 | contig 11469 bp, 10 predicted proteins | sample DOMMetBare3Fresh_2_FD_187472 | JGI IMG/M metagenome (GOLD analysis project Ga0209797, IMG submission 187472) | Wetland sediment microbial communities from St. Louis River estuary, USA, under dissolved organic matter induced mercury methylation -... | ecosystem: Environmental > Aquatic >...
GTCAACGCCATGTTCGCGGCGTAGCTCCCGTGCATGCCGGGCATGCTGATGAAGTTCGGGTGGCTGGAGGGGAGCGCCCCGAGCCCCATCAGCGTGCACACGGCAGGCGCGTCGATCGTTTCCACGAGCTCGCGCAACGACCCGGAGGCGCCGGCGGAGATGATCCCGCCGCCCGCGTAGACGATCGGGCGCTCCGCGTCCCACATCATCTCCGCCGCCCGCCGGATCTGCCCCGCGTGTCCCTCGGAGGAGAATTTGTACCCCGGGAGGTGGATCGTGCCGACCGGCTCGTAGTGCGCGGTCCCCATGAAGACGTCCTTGGGGATGTCCACCAGGACGGGGCCCGGACGCCCGCTGGCGGCGATGTAAAAGGCCTCGTGGATCGCCCGCGGCAGGTCGGCGGCGCTCTTCACGAGGAAGTTGTGCTTCGTGCAGGAGCGGGTGATGCCGAACGTGTCCGCTTCCTGGAACGCGTCGCTTCCGATCAGTTTCGTCGAAACCTGCCCGGTGATCGCCACGATGGGGATCGAGTCGAGCAGGGCATCCACCAGTCCGGTGACGAGATTCGTCGCCCCGGGGCCGGAGGTGGCGCAGCAGACGCCGACCTTCCCGGTGGAGCGGGCGTACCCTTGGGCCGCGAAGCAGGCGTTCTCCTCGTGGCGGACGAGGTAGTGCGTGACCTTCGCGTCGTAGAGGACGTCGTAGAAGGGGAGGGTCACGCCTCCGGGGTATCCGAAGAGGCAATCGACGCCTTCCCGGAGGAGGCACTCCACCAGGATGTTCGCGCCGGTCATGAGGTTCGACATGTCGGGTCCCTTTCCGGGGGGTCGGCAAACGCCGGGTTGTCCTGATTGGACGCACGTTTTCGCCCTTCGGTTCCGTCCGGCGGACCGTTTTCGACGTCCGCGGCCGAGGCACGGGTCCCCCGGCGATTGACCTTTGCCGGTTACGGGGCTACCTTATGTTATTCGCTATCTTATCCTGCCCGAAAGGACCGAGGGTCATGGTCTCCGATCCGTTCAGCGGGATATTCTCCCTGGTGGATTTCAGCTACACCCTGATCAGCAAGGTCGCCGTCCTTTCCGTCGCCTTCCTGTTTTTCCTCGCCGTGCACTGCCTGAACGTCTTTTTCAACAAAGGGTTGTCGCCGTCCAAGGTCAAGGCGACCATCAAGATCGCCCTGCTGGGCTTCGTCATCCTTCTTCTGGACGCGCAGGTAAAGGCCGCCCCCCCGTACGAAAACATCCTCGGGAACGCGTTGAGCCTCATCGTGATGGTGTGCACGGCGAACCTCCTTACGTATCTCGTCGTCGACATCTACTTCTACTTCCGGATGGGCCGTCAGGTCCCTTCCTACAAACGGGACCTGACGACCACCCTGGTATTCATCTTCTTCGCCATGGCGGCATTACGGCTCATCTTCCGGATCGACCTCGCCTCGATCCTGACGACGACGACGGTGTTGACGGCCGTGGTGGCGTTCGCCATGCAGACGACCCTTGCCAACTTCGTTTCCGGATTTTACGTCCAGAACGACGACAATCTGCGCAGAAACACCTGGGTCTCGCTGCTGGAGCACGATATCACCGGGGAAATCGTCAACGTGGGTTTCCGGTACACCACCCTGAGGACGTTGGACAACCACAAGATCATGCTTCCCAACAACTACGTCATGCAGAACATCGTCCGGGTCCTGGGCACCCGGGGCGGGGGGGAAAAGTCGGCGGTGCATCTGAAGGTGGGGCTCGGATACGATCTCCCGCCCGAAAAGGCCATCGACATGATGCGCCGGATCCTCTTGCAGGAAAGGCACATCGTGAAGGAGCCCGGGCCGGTCGTCATCGTGAACAATTTCCTCGACAGCAGCATCGAATACGACCTGAAGTACTACCTCGACGACTACTCGTCCAACTTGGTCACCCGCGGCAGCGTATTGAAAAAGATCTGGTACGCCGTCACGAGGGAAGGGTACAGCATCCCGTATCCCCATCGGGAGATCCTCTCCAAGTCTCCACAGGAACCGTTCCCGGAGGAGAAACGGGCCGTCCTTGCCGCTCTCCAGCGGGCGGAAATCCTGCAGTCCCTCGGCGAAGAGGAGATCCGGGGGTTGTCGGAACGGGTCCGGGTCCGGGTCTTCGGGACCGGCGAAGTGGTGGTGCGCCAGAACGACGGAGGGGAATCGCTCTTCATCGTCCGGCGGGGTGCGCTGGACGTCCACATCGACGACGCCCCGGTCGGGACGTTGCGGGAAGGGGAAATCTTCGGGGAGATGTCGCTCCTCACCGGGGAGAAGCGGAAGGCCACGGTGACCGCCGCGAGCGAGGTCCGCCTGGTGGAAATCTCGAAGGAGGACATCGATCCGGTGATCCGCGCGAATCCCCACATCCTGGAGAAACTGAGCGTCATCCTGGCGCGCAGGGAGGAATCGAACATCGAGAGAAGGAAATCGGCGGAGAATCAACCGACCGGCGCCGCGAAGGACGCGTTCCTGGAAAAACTGAAGGCGTTCTTCGGCTTTTCCACTGGTTGAAGGGATAAACCGGGTGCTGGCTGCAGCGGGGCGCACGGCGACAAAAATCCTTCTATTCCTGGGGGAGATCTCCCTGCTCGTCGTCCGGGCGTTCCGTGACTCCCTGGGGTTCTTTCGCCAGGGGTTTCGCCCGGTGTCCCGGGTGTACCTGAAACAGGTCTACTTCACCGGCGTCGAGGCGCTCGGCATCATCGCCACCCTCTTCCTCCTGATCGGGATCCTCATCATCACGCAGATCATCAGCTTCGCGGGAGTGGGGAGCGCGCCGCTCACCGGGAAGATCCTCGTCTGGATCGTGGTCCGGGAACTCGGGCCTCTCCTCACGGCGGTGATCGTGATCGCGCGGAGCGGCACCGCCATCGCCACCGAGCTGGCGACGATGAAACTCGGCGGGGAGATCGACGTCCTCGAATCGCTGGGGATCCCGGCCGCCCGCTACCTGATCATGCCGCGGATCCTGGGGGTCGCGACGGCCGTCGGGATCCTGACGCTGTACGCCGAGGTCGTCTCCGTCGCGGGAGGGTTCCTCGCCGCCTCCCTGGCGTGGGGGATCCCGCTCGAACAGTATAACCAGGGGATCGTCCCCTTTCTGACGCTGCGCGAACTCGGCGTCTCTGTGTTCAAGAGCTTCACCTTCGGCCTCATCATCGCGGCCGTCTGCTGCCGCCAGGGCCTCTCCGTGGAGGGGAGCCTCACCCAGGTCCCGCAGGCGGCGACGAAGGGCGTCATGCGGAGCCTGCTCCTCGTCTTCCTCCACGATGCCGTCGTCACGGCGACGGTCCTCTCCTGACCATGGAGGCGCCCGTCCGCTTCATCGATGCGGTCCTGGAGCCGCTCCTTTCCGGAGCGAACCGCGCGTTCGAAGCGGGATCGGTCTCGGAGATCGTCACCGGTGGAGAGGACGAGTGCGCCTTCCTCGTGAAGGTGATTACGGGGCTGGCCCGGCTCCAGGGTGGAAAAATCATCCTCCTGGGGCACGATCTCGGCGCCCTTTCCCGGGAGGCGCTCGGCGGGATCCGCTCGAGGATGGGGATCGTCCATCCCGGCGGCGGGCTGATCTCGGACCTCAAGGTCTTCGAGAACGTCACCCTCCCTCTCCTGTACCACTCCGCCGGAAGTGCACGGGAGATCGGGGAACGGGCGCGCGCCTCCCTCGAGCGGTTCGGGTGGAAGGGGGACCTCTTCGAGCTTCCCGGCCGCCTCTCCACGTTCCAGCGACGGGTGGCCGGCTTCGCCCGGGTGATCGCGATGGACCCGGATGTGGTCGTCTGCGACCGGTTCGTCGACGGCCTCTGCGCGGAGGAGAGGGACCTCTTTCTGCGGACGGCCTTCGCGTTCCACAAGGAGAAGCCGGGGAGGGTCACGCTCTTCGTGACCTCCCGTGCCGGATCGATCACGGGCGACGAGCGTTCGATCGCCGTCCATTTGACGAAGGGGCGATTCGAATGAAGATGGAACAGGATCCCCGGTTCAGGCGCCTGGAGGCGGTCGTCGGAGCGTTCGTCATCGCGGCCCTCGCGGCGATCCTCGCGCTGTTCGTGTACATCGGCGGCGAGAACGACCTGTTCGCGGAGAGGTATCACCTCCGGTTCCGGGCGGCGTCGGGGACCGGCATCCAGAGGGGAATGCCCGTGAAGCTATCGGGCTTACGGATCGGGAGGATCCAGGAGATCTCCCTCGACGAGCAGGCGAAGGTGATCGTCCGGATGAAAGTCGACCGGAAATACTCCAAGTGGATCCGGGCCGACTCGACCGCCTCGCTCCTCAAGGAGGGGATCGTCGGCGAGAGCATCATCATGATCTCCGTGGGCTCGGCGGGACACCCCGCCCTTGCGAACGACGGCTTCCTCCCCTTCGCGGAGGAGAAGGGGTTGAACGATATCGCCCTGGAGTTTTCCGACTCGGTCAAGGCGGTCCTCGTGGAGGTCCGGCAGACGGTCGCCTACATCAACGACCCGCAAGGCGACGTCAAGCGGACCCTTGCGAACGCCCAACGTCTCTCCGCGAACCTGGAGGAGACCCGGCGCCGCGCCGACGGACTCCTCCTGGCCGCGACCGACAACGCGGGGCGGGTCGGCCCCCTGCTCGACGACCTGTCCGCGGCAGTCGACAACGTAAGCCGGAGGCTTACCCCTTTGCTCGACAACGTGAACACGAAGCTACCCGTCCTGCTGGACCGCATGGAGGCGACGTTGTCCAACACCGAAAGGATCTCGCAGGAATTCCGCAAGGCCGCGGAGCAGGCGGCGCCCCGGGTCCCACCCCTGCTCACCGGCGCGGAGGAGTTGGTCGAGGACACGGACGACGTCGTCAAGGGGATGAAGAAGACGTGGCCTTTACGGAAACACATCCCGCAGGGGAACGGGCGGGGGATCGTTCCGGGAGACAGCCATGAATAGAGGGAGGCGCCGCCGCCGTCGCGCCGCCGTCGCGGTTTTCCTTTCGTGGGCGCTCCTGGGACTTGCGGGCGCCGGCTGCTCCGGCGCCGTTCCCAAGCCCGTACCGCCCGCGAAGGAACGGGCGGGGGCATGGAACCGGCGCGGCCTCGCCGCGGAGGCGCGCGGCGATCGCGACGGCGCGATCGCCGCCTTCCGGGAGGAACTCAAGATCGACCGCTCCATCGAGGACACCGACGGCTCCGCCGTCGCCCTCGTCAACCTGGCGCGGCTTCACCGGCGCAACGGCGAGCTTCCCTCCGCGAAGGAGAGGATCGATTCCGCCCTCCTTCTCGTCCCCCGCGAAAGCCCCCTTTTCCCGGAGACGGCGTTCGAAAAGGGGAAGATCGAACTTGCCGTCGGGGATCTCCCGGCGGCGAAGGGGTGGGCGGGCGAGGCCGTGCTGGCGGAGAAAGGCGCATCCGCGGGCCGGATGCGCAACCTTCTCGCCCGGATCCTTTTCCTCGAGGGAAAGACCGACGACGCCCAGGCCCGCGCGGGGGAGGCACTGGAGGCGAACCGCACGGCGGGCGCACGCGGGGAGGAGGCGAACTCCCTGAGGCTCCTGGGCGACATCGCGGCGGCGCGCGCGGACGGGAAGGCGGCGGAACGTCTCTACCTCGAGGCGCTGTCGATCGACAAGGAGACCGCCGAAAGCGGGAAGATCGCCTCCGATCTCCGGGCCCTCGGAGCCGTCGCCGAGGCGCAGGGGGACACGGAAAGGGCGCTCGCATTCCATTCGAGAGCGGTCGAGGTGAGCCGGAACGGGGGCGACCCGAAGGAAGCCGCCGCGGCGCTTCTCGAAATGGCACGGCTGCACGAGAAGGCCGGTTCGCCGGACAAGGCGAAATCCGCGGTGGCGGAAAGGGAGAAGCTCCTCCGCGCGGACGAAAAGAAGTAACCGGGGGATCTGCGGGAAAAGCGCCTCAGATCCGGATCACTTCCCCGTCCTGCAGGAACCCGATGTTGTCGTATCCGAGCGCCCGGATCTCCGACTCGATCTCCGCGAGGAACTGCGGTTTGAGATGCATGATTCGGATCTGTTGCGGGGGCCGGGACATCTTCCCGATCTCTTTCCCGAGAAGCGCGGGGGTGAGGTGCTTGCTCGCCATCGCGACTTTTTCCATGCGGTTGGGGAACGAGGTTTCCGTGATCAGCACCTTCACGTCGTGGTCCGCCATCCTCTTCCAGAAACGGTCGGTCGGTCCGGTATCGCCCGTGTAGGCGATCGCCGTTTTTTCCGGATCCTCGACGATGTACCCGTACGCCGGAACGGTGTGATCGACCCTCTCCATCGTGATCGTGTAGCCGTCGATCTCGCACGGGCGGGCGGTGCCGAGGATCCTGTACCGCAACGACGGCTGTTCGGGCGACGGGATCCTGGTGAAGTCGGGCCAGATCCTGTCGTTGAAGATGTTTTTCTTCAGGTCGCCGAGAACGTCTTTCCCGCCGAGGACGGTGATGGTGTTCCCCGTGCTCCGGCTCACCAGGTTGTCCAGGAGGAAGGGGATTCCCTTGATGTGATCGAGGTGGACATGGGAGAGGAGGATCCAGCGGAGGGTGCGCTCCTCCCGGATGTTCAGCGCGACGGCAACCGTCCCCGCGTCCAGGAGGAACGTCCCGTCGACGAGGAACGCCGGGCAGTTGTGCCCGGGCACTTCGGAGCCCGCGGCGCCCAGAACCTTGATGATCATCGGGCAACACCCCCTGTCCCCGGCTCCATTTATAGCCCCGGGGGGAGGACCGGTCAAGGCCGCCGGAACCGAAGCGCTGGACTTCGCCCGACGCTACCGGTAATTTATCCCTCATGCGAACCCCGGTTCCTGGAGGGACAAAGATGAAAAGGCATTTCTCCGCGTTGCCGGTTTTCCTCCTCGTCCTCCTGGCGGCTTCCACGACCGCGGGAGACGCCGTGAAGATGATGAGTGTCCAGGTGAAACAGGGGGAGGTGCGGGCGACTCCCTATTTCCTCGGGAAAATCGTCGCGACCTTGTCGTACGGCGATCGTGTCGAAGTCCTCGGAAGCAAGGAAAGCTGGTTCCATGTCTCCCCCCAGGGGAAAGGCGTTACGGGATGGATGCACGCCTCCGCGTTGAGCGAAAAGAGGATCGTCCTCAAGGCGGGAGGAAAGGATGCCCAGGTCGGCGCCTCCAGCGGTGAGCTGGCGCTGGCCGGCAAGGGATTCAACGCCGACGTGGAGGCCGAATTCAAGACCAGGAACAGGAACATCGACTTCTCCTGGATCGACCGGATGCAGGCGATGACGGTCCCGCCGGAACGGATCGCCGCGTTCCTCCAGGAAGGCGGACTGGTCCCCGCGCAGGGAGGTGGAAAATGAAAACGTTCCGCGGCGCGACCGCCATCGCGTTCCTCCTCGCCGGCCTGGCGGCCGGAGGTTCCGGATGCGCGGCCATGGAACAGGTGGCGCAGGTCGGCACGTCCGTGGCCCAATCGCAGGGGGTCGTGACGGGAGATCAGGCGAAATCGATCATGCGGAGCACGACCGCGGTCGCAAGATCGCTGGAGGACTTCACCCCGGAGCAGGAATATTACATCGGCCGGTCCGTCGGGGCGGTCATCGTCAACCGGTACAAGCCGTACCCGAACGCCCAGGCGAACAGCTACCTGAACCTCCTCGGCCAGACCCTCGCGCAGGCATCCGACCGGCCGGAGACGTTCGGCGGCTACCATTTCCTGGTTCTCGATTCCGACGAGATCAACGCCTTCGCGGCGCCCGGCGGGCTGATCTTCGTTTCCCGCGGCATGCTGCGCTGCTGCAGGAGCGAAGACGCGGTCGCCGCCGTGCTGGCGCACGAGATCGCGCACATCCAGTTCCGGCACGGGATCCAGTCGATCGAAAAAAGCCGGCAGACGCAGGCGCTGACCATCCTGGCGGCCGAAGGCGCCAAGACGTTCGGCAAGAAGGAGCTCGCCGACCTGACCAAGACGTTCGAGGGCTCGATCACCGACATCACCTCCACCATGATCACCAACGGGTATTCCCGCGGCTTCGAGCAGGAAGCCGACGCCTCCGCGGTCCGGACCCTTTCCCGCGTCGGCTACAACCCGAACGCGCTGGTCGCGATGCTCCGCGAGATGGAGGGGCGGCTGAAGCCCGGCGGGCTCGATTTCGCCAAGACGCATCCTTCTCCCGCCAGCCGGATCACGGACATCGAATCCATCGTCGGCCGCGCGGCCCTCACCGAGCCCCCCGCCCGGCAGGAGAGATTCCGCAGCGCCATGGGAAACATCTGACGCGCGTGCATCTTCCCATCTCCGGGAAAAAGTTCCTCGTGGGGGCGTCGGTGGCCGTCGCCTCCACCCTCCTGGCGTCGCTTCTGTGGGGGGTCGGCGTCCTGGACCGGTGGGAACTCCGCACCTGGGACTGGCGAGCGAGCCGCATGTCCCGGCCGGCCCCCTCCACCGACCGGATCCGGCTCGTCCTCCTCGACCAGCAAAGCCTCGACTGGGCCCAGAAGGAGAACGGCCTGTCCTGGCCGTGGCCCAGGGAAGTCTACGGCGCCGTCATCGGGTATCTGCAGCGCGCCGGGGCGAAAAGCATCGCCTTCGACGTCCTGTACACGGAGCCGTCCGTGTACGGCGTGGCGGACGACGTCGCCCTCGGGAACGCCGTCGCGGGGAGCAGGGGATTCATCGGGGCGCTGTTCCTCGGCGAGAAGACCGGCAGCGTAACTTCCTGGCCGGGGGCCGTCGCCGCGAAGCCTCCGCGGATCCGTGGGCTGGACGAATGGCTGTCCGCGGGGGGGAACCGCGGGGGCGTCACGGCGTCCCGGGGGCTGTTCCCCGTTCCGGAAATCGCCGGCCGGGCCGCGGCCCTCGCCGACGTCCAGCACAATCCGGATCCCGACGGGGTCTACCGGCGGGTGCGGCTGTTCCGGATCTTCGACGGGAGACCGGTCCCTTCCCTCGCGCTGGCGTGCTTCCTGGCAGCCACCCCCGACAGTCCCATAGAGATCCGGCGGGGATCGATCTCCATCGGCGGCAGGACGGTCCCGATCGACGGGGAAGGGAACGCCATCCTCCGCTTCCGCGGCCCTTCCGGCACGACGTACCGGCAGTACAGCGCCGCGTCGGTGATCCAGTCCGAGCTGCGGATCCAGGCCGGGGAGGATCCGGTCATCCGGGACCCGGACGCGTTCCGGGGCCGCCACGTCATCTTCGGGTTCAGCGCCCCGGGGCTCTACGACCTGCGGCCGGCGCCCGTCGGGGGGGTATTCCCGGGTTCCGAGATCCACGCGACGGCGCTCGACGACCTGCTGGAAGGGGATTTCATGGAGGAGGCCGCGCCGCGGACGACCCTCGCCGTGACGTTCCTGCTGGCGCTGCTCGCCGCCGTCTCGGTCGCGTTTTCCCGGAATGCCTGGAGGAGCCTGCTTCTCTTCGCGGTCTGCCTCCCGCTGCCGGTGCTGCTCTCCCTGTTCGCCTACTCGCGCGGACACTGGCTCCCGCTGGTCGTCCAGGAGGCGGCGGTTTCCCTGTCGCTGCTCGGCGCCCTGGCCGTGAATTACGCCACGGAAGGGAAACAGAAGCGGTACATCAAGAACGCCTTCCGGCAGTACCTGAGCCCCGATGTCATCGAGCAGCTCATCGCGCACCCGGAGCGGTTGAAACTGGGCGGGGAGCGGCGCACCCTCTCGATCTTCTTCTCCGACCTCCAGGGATTCACCGCCATCGCCGAAGGGCTCGAACCGGAAGCGCTGACCGCGCTGCTCAACGAGTACCTGTCGGCGATGACGGACATCCTTCAGGAAGAGGGCGGGACCGTCGACAAGTACGTCGGCGACGCCATCATCGCTTTCTGGAACGCCCCTCTCGAACAGCCCGACCACGCCGATCGGGCCGCCCGGGCCGCGGTGCGCTGCCAGGAGAGGCTTTCGGAGATGCGCCCCGACCTCCGGAAGAGGATCGGCAAGGACCTGTACATGCGGATCGGCCTCAACACCGGCTACGCCGTCGTCGGCAACATGGGATCCCACAGCCGTTTCGACTACACGGTCCTCGGCGATGCCGTCAACCTGTCCTCCCGGCTCGAGGGGATCAACAAGCAGTTCGGCACGTTCACCCTTGCGTCGGAAGCCTTGCGGAAGGCGGTGCCGGAGACGTTCCCCGCCCGGGAGATCTCCCGGGTCGCCGTCGTGGGAAGGAAGGAACCGGTCCGGATCTTCGAGCTGTTTTCCACGAAGGATTCCGCGGCCCGCGAAAGGGAACGCGCGGTCTTCGCCGACGGTCTGCGCGCGTTTTACGAGGGGGATTTTTCCGCGGCCCTCGAATCGTTTCTCTCGATCGAGGGGACCGATCCTCCCGCGGCCGCCTACGCGCGGAAGTGCCGGGCGCTGATGGAGCACCCTCCGGAACGCTGGGACGGCGTCTGGGTCATGACCGAGAAGTAGCCCCCGCTAGTGCAGCGTCTCGCAAATACCCTGGCATTCGACCGCCGCTGCATCCGCTCCAGCTTCGTTGCGCAAGTTCGACGTACTCTCCCGGTACGCCTTCACTTCCGCGCCTTGCTGGCGCGGCGCATCGACGCTCTCGATGCTCAGGCTATTTGCGAGACGCTGCACTAGATCCCCCGGCGATGCCCGCGGCAAGTTGACAGTGCGGACCGGGTCATGTATAAGTTTCCTTTGCTTGATGGGGTGGTAGTTAAGCTGGTTATAACGCCGGCCTGTCACGCCGGAGGCCGCGGGTTCAAGTCCCGTCCACCCCGCCATGAAACATCGGAGCCCCTCCGGGAGTCGGTCCGGGGGGGCTTTCTGCTTTTCCCCATGTCGTGCCCTCCAACTTTTCTACAGCGAGGGTACCCCAGGGAGCATATCTCGTAAGGGAGTGGGGTGCCGTCTCCTAGCCCGCGGGGAAATCGGAGCCGCCGTTGACCAGGAAACCTCCATGCTGACCGTCACCGGCCTCTCGAAATCCTATGGGAGGCAGACCCTGTTCGAGGGGGCCTCGTTCCAGGTGGCGGCCGGCGAGCGCGTGGGGGTGGTGGGACGCAACGGGTCGGGGAAGACCACCCTGTTCCGGATCCTGCTCGGGGAGGAGGCTGCCGATTCCGGCGCGGTGACCGTTCCCGCCGGGTACCGGATCGGGTACCTCGCGCAGCACCTCCGGTTCGACCGCCCGACGGTGCTCGCGGAGGCGGCGTCCGCGCTCCCCCCGCGGGAGGACGGGACGGACGAGACGTACCGGGCCAAGGCGGTCCTCGCGGGGCTCGGCTTCTCCGAGGACGAGTTTCCCATGGCCCCGGCCGCCCTGTCCGGCGGCTACCAGGTCCGCCTCAACCTCGCCCGCACCCTCCTTTCCGCCCCCGATCTTCTCCTCCTCGACGAGCCGACCAACTACCTGGACGTCGTCTCCATCCGGTGGCTGCGCCGCTTCCTCTGCGGATGGAGGGGGGCGCTCCTGATGATCACCCACGACCGGGATTTCATGGACGGGGTCACGACCCACACGATGGCGATCCACCGCTCCCGGGTGCGGAAGATG
>Ga0209797_10001587_pt1 | contig 11463 bp, 14 predicted proteins | sample DOMMetBare3Fresh_2_FD_187472 | JGI IMG/M metagenome (GOLD analysis project Ga0209797, IMG submission 187472) | Wetland sediment microbial communities from St. Louis River estuary, USA, under dissolved organic matter induced mercury methylation -... | ecosystem: Environmental > Aquatic >...
GCCCGCGGCGTGCAGCGCAGCCGCGGCTCGGGGGGCGGCTCCCAGGCCGCGATGATCGACAGAGCCTCGTCGCAGGCCCACACCAGCTCGAGCGCCCTCACGATGATCCCCTTGAAGGGGTTGGTGATCGGCGGCAGCGCGCCGCACTCGCGCGCCAGATCGCGCACCGCCGGCGCCAGGCGCTCGAAGTTCAGGTTGTAGCGCGCCAGCGGGCCGACGACGTAGCCGTCGCGGCGGCGCACCGACGAGTGCAGGGCGTTGCTCCAGGCGGCGTGCCGCTCGACGAAGTGATCCTCAAATCTACCTGGAACCCGGCCAAAGAGATTCGCCGCGAAAAGTATGGACATCTAACGGTCGGCGCGCCTGCCGATGTCGCGAAATTCCGGCGCCTCGCGCTGCTGAAGCAATTCGCCACGGCCAAGCCTGTGACACGCTTGCTGCGCAATACGTACTTCGACACGCCCGATCGGCACCTCAAGGAACACGGCGTGGAGCTGCGTGTGCGTCGTGTCGGGCGCGTATCGATCCAGACACTCAAGGCGGTCGGCCAAGCGGCAGCGGGGCTTCACCAGCGCCAGGAATGGGAGGCGCGCGTTGCCGGTCCGCTGCCCGAACTGGCGTCGCTGATCGCGCTGGTCGGGGCGGGTTCCGCCTGGGCGAAGGTGCTTGGTGCGCCTGGGCTGGCGCGGAGCCTGGCACCGATCTTCGGCAGCGAAGTCCGGCGCACGGTCTGGAATCTGCGATTGGCACAGGGGGCGGAGGTCGAATTGGCGCTCGACCGGGGCGAGTTGACGTACGGCGACTCGCGCGAGCCGATCAGCGAGGTGGAACTCGAGCTCAAGGCAGGTGCGCCGGACGCATTGTTCGACCTGGCGCTGCAACTGCAGGAGCAGGTGCCGCTGCGCGCGGGCAACCTCAGCAAGGCCGCGCGCGGGCATGCGCTCCAGGCACCGGGGGCCGCCGCCGTGAAGGCCTGGCCGGTGACGCTGAGCCGTGAAATGAGCGTCGAGAAAGGGTTCCGGGTCATCGTGAGCGACTGCCTGACGCAGATGCAGGACAACGAGGTCGGCGTCATGCAAGGCATCGACCCTGAAAGCATTCACCAGATGCGGGTCGGCATGCGCCGGTTGCGCTCGGCGCTGCGCCTGTTCGCCCCGTGGATCCCGTTTCCCCCAGCGCTGCAGCAAGAGCTCGCCTGGCTGGGCGGCGAGCTCGGTGCCGCGCGTGACGCCGATGTGCTGGCCGACAGCACCTTGCTGAAGGTGGCCGAAACCTGCCCGCAGGAAACCGACTTGTTGCCGCTCAGGCAATTCGTATCGACGATCGCCCGCGAGAAGCGGCAGCAGGCCGCCCAGGCGGTGGCATCGGTGCGCTACTCGCGCTTCATGCTCAGCCTGGCGGGCTGGCTCCAGGAGATGCTCTGGCACGAATCGCTCGACGAGGCCGCCGTCGGGGCGCTCGCCGAGCCGCTGGAGACGCGAGCGACGCAGATCCTGGGCCGTCGGCATGAGAAGCTGATCAAGAGCGGCAAGCGGCTGGCGCACCAAACGCCCGAGGAGCGCCATCAGGTGCGCATTGCGGCCAAGAAGGCGCGCTATGCAACGGAGTTCTTCCAGTCGCTCAATCCAGCGGGACGCGTCAAGCGCTACCTCATGCGCCTCGCGGCGCTCCAGGATGCACTCGGGTGGATGAACGACGCCGCCGTCGCCGATCGATTGCTGCGCAAGATCGAGGCCAGCCGTCCCGACCTGGCGTGCGGCGCATCCTTCGCCAGGGGCTACCTTGGCGCCGCCACGAGGCAGGACCTTCCCAGGCTTGTCAAGGCGTGGAACAAGTTCAGTTCGATGGGGCCACCCTGAGGCCACCGGATACGATCAAGCGTTCAGGGTCCGATGAACGAAGGCACCCAGAACGGCGCCGACCAGTTGGGCCGCCACGAAACCGGGCACGCTGGCCGGCGAGATGCCTGCGAACGTGTCGCTGAACATCCGACCGAACGCCGCCGCGGGATTGGCGAACGATGTAGAAGCCGTGAACCAGTAGGCCGCCCCAATGTAGCAGGCCACCATCGCGGCCACGCGCGGGGCAGGCGCGCGCAGGATCACCAGGAGCAGGCCTGCCGTGCGACACATCTAGCCCATGAAGGGCTGAACCAGGCGGCTCGCTTGCTGGGGGTAACTCTTGGGGTAACTCGGCCAGCAAGAAGTCGACAAATCGAGAGCTGGCGCGGCTTGGCGCACGACTTTCAATTGACCCCTGCCCACCAGACAAGGCTCCGCAAGGGGCCAGATGAGACTAAAGGCGCTAAGTGCATCAAGCACTTAGCGCCTTATTCTTGCGCACGCTCCCAGACCTTCGGTGAATCCATGCGCCGCTCGAGGCGCGGAACGACTGCCGCACGCAGTGACGCTGCGCAACACCCGCGCGGAGTCGTAGGGTTCTACTGACGCCGTAATCTTGACGCTCCTGTTGGAGGAAACGATGAACCGATTGACGCTGATCCGCTCGACCGCCCTGTCATTGGCTGCTGCCGCCTTCGTGCTCGGCGGCTGCGAGAGCATGAGTGAACGCCAGAAAGGCACCGCCGCTGGCGCCGGGATCGGCGCTGCCGCCGGCGCCGTGCTGGGCTCAGCCACCGGTGGCAAGGCGGGCACTGGCGCCGTGATCGGTGGTGCCATCGGCGCGGTGGCGGGCAATCTGTGGTCGAAGAAGCAGGAGGAGCGCCGCGTCGCGATGGAGCAGGCCACGCGTGGCACCGGTGTGGACGTCAGCCGTACGCCGGACAATCAGTTGAAGGTCAACATCCCGAGCGACGTGTCGTTCGACATCGGCAGCGCGACGATCAAGCCGCAAATGCGATCGGTGTTGGACCCGTTCGCTGCCAGTCTGAAGGACGACCCGAAGGCGCAGCTGTCGATCATCGGGCACACCGACAGCACCGGCTCCGAGGCGGTGAACAACCCGTTGTCGATCGAGCGCGCGCAGAGCGTGCGCGACTACCTGGCCGCACGTGGCGTGTCGCCGGCGCGAATCCAGATCGCGGGCCGCGGCGAGCGTGAGCCCATTGCCGACAACAACACCGAGGCCGGACGCGCGAAGAACCGCCGCGTCGAAATCTTCCTGCGCGAACCAGCGGCGTGAGCGCTGCGGTGACGATGAGGCGTCGCCGTTCGGTCGCGACGCATCAGCGGGGACGCGGGCGGGTTCGCTCGTCCCCGGCCACCCACTGGCCATCGATCAGCACCTGGTGCGGGCCGAACGCAGCCTTGTAGGCCATCTTCGGGCTGCCGTCGATCCAGTAGCCGAGGTACACGTGCGGCAGCTTCAGCAGCTTCGTCTGCTCGATCTGCCACAACACGCTGTAGGTGCCGTAACTCGAATTCGGTTGCGGTTCGTAGAACGTGTACACCGCCGACAGGCCATCGTTGAGGACGTCGAGGATCGACACCATGCGCAGCGTGCCGGTGCCCTCGGGCGAGGGATCGCGAAACTCCACCAGGCGCGAGTTGACGCGGCTTTGCAGCAAGAACTGCGTGTACTGGTCGACGCTGTCGTGGTCCATCCCGCCGCCGCTGTGGCGCCCGGACTGGTATCGCAAGTACAGCTGGTAGTGCTCGGGCTGGAAGCACAGCCGCAGCACCCGCGCCTGCAGCTGGCCGTGTGATTTCCAGGCGCGGCGCTGGCTGCGCGTGGGCTGGAACGTCTGCACCGGTACGCGCAACGGCACACAGGCGCGGCAGCTGTCGCAATACGGTCGATAGGTGAACATGCCGCTGCGCCGAAAACCATTGGCCACCAGACCGGAATACGCATCGGCGTGGATCAGGTGGCTCGGCGTGGCCACCTGCGACCGCGCCAGGCGGTCGGGCAGGTAACTGCACGGGTATGGCGCCGTGGCGTAGAACTGCAGCGACGAGAGCGGAAGCTCTTTGGGGTGTGTCACAGGCTGACGGCTCCATGGGCCGGCTCGGCCGCCAGGCCGAGCTGTGCCCACAGCGCGCGATGATAGGTCCATCGTCGCGGCATCGCCTCGCCGAGGGTGCTGGCCAGGTGGCGTTCGAAGTCGGCGCGCGGGATCTCGTGCGCCCCGAACGATTCCAGATGCCGCGTGTGCTGCTGGCAATCGATGAGCTCGATGCCATGCGCGCGGCAGAACGCCACCAGCGCGGCCAGTGCGATCTTGGACGCGTCGGTGCGCCAGCTGAACATCGATTCGCCGAAGAACATGCGGCCGATGCCCACGCCGTACAGGCCGCCGGCCAGCTCGCCGTCGATCCAGGTCTCGAAGCTGTGCACGCGGCCCTCGTCGTGCCAGTCGCAGTAGGCACGCACCATCGCCGGGACGATCCAGGTGCCGTTCTGACCCTCGCGCGGCACCTGCGCGCAGGCTCCGATCACGCGATAGGCGTCGTGGTCGATGCGGATCTCGTTGCCGCTGCAGGCGATGAACTTGCGCAGGGTCTTGCCCAGCGAGCGCGACAGCTTGAATTGCGCCACCGGCAGCACCATGCGCGGGTCGGGCGTCCACCACAGCACCGGTTGTCCATGGCTGTACCAGGGGAACACGCCGCGCCGGTAGGCCTCCTCCAGCCGCTGCGTGCTCAGGCGCCCGCCCGCGCACAACAGCCCCGGTGCCTCGCTCGCGGCGCCGAGCGCCCGGCGCGTGGACGGCAACGGTGCGGTATCGTCGATCCAGCTCAGCTCGTGCATGACCCTCAAGTGTGCCCGCGCCCCCGGTGTTCCACCGAGTCGCGGGCTATCCCCCAGGCCCCATCATGCACACGTCGACTCTTTCTGGGGAGCCCCCATGTGCAGGAACTGGTTGCTGGCCGGCGCGCTGTGGATCGCTACAGCAGCGCTGGCGCAGGATTACCCGGCGAAGCCGGTGCGCATCATCGTGCCGTTCGCCACCGGCGGGCCGGCCGACGTGTACGCCCGCTACGTCGGTCAGCGGCTGCAGACCGCACTCGGTCAGGCGTTCGTGGTCGAGAACAAGCCCGGCGCCGGCGCGATCACCGGCACGCAGGAGGCGGCTCAGTCCCAGCCCGACGGCTACACCCTGCTGATGATGTCCAACACCCACACGGTCAATGAGACGTTGATCGTCAGCCGGCCATATCAGTTGATGCGCGATTTCGCGCCGGTGGCGCCGGTGAACTACTCCGAGCTGCTGCTGGTGGTGCATCCCAGCGTGCCGGCGAACAACGTCAGCGAACTGCTGGCGCTCGCACAGGCCAAGGCCGGGCAGCTGAACTACGCCTCGTCGGGCAACGGAACGCCGTACCACATGGCCGGCGAGCTGTTCAAGGCAATGGCCGGCGTCAACGTGGTGCACGTGCCGTACAAGGGTAGCTCCGGCGCCCGCACCGACGTCCTGGCCGGCCATGTGCAGATGATGTTCGACGCCGTCACCGCGATGGCGCCGCAGGCGCGCTCGGGCAAGGTGCGCGCGCTGGCCACGACGGGCAAGGCGCGTTCGTCGATCATGCCCGAGGTGCCCACCGTGGCCGAATCCGGCGTGCCCGGATACGAAGCGGTCATCTGGCTGGGCCTGATGGCGCCGGCCAAGACGCCGCCGGCAATTCTGCGCAAACTCAATGCCGAGGTGGCGAAGATCGTCGCGATGCCCGACGTGCAGAAGGAATGGGCCGCGCAGGGCGCCGTGCCGATGTCGATGAGCGTGGAGGAGTTCGACAAGTACCTGCGCGCCGACATCGACAAGTGGGCGCAGATCGTGCGCAGCGCCGGCATCAAGGCCGAGAGCAACTGACCGGCCGCGCGCATGGCGACGGTGCAGGTGCTGAGCGCGGGCGCGGCCAAGGGGCTGGTGAGCGCTCAGGCCGAGCCGTTCCGGCGCGAGACGGGCCATCTGCTGCGGGCCAGCTTCGGCGCCGTCGGCACGATGCAGGAGCGTTTCGATGCGGGTGACCCGTGCGATCTGATCATCTTGTCGCGCGCGATGATCGACACGCTTGCCCGCGCGGGCCGCGTCGATGCCTCGAGCGTGGCCGACCTGGGGCGCGTGCGCACCGGCGTGGCCGTCGCGGCCGGTGCGCCGCGACCCAGGGTGGCCGACGAGGCCCAGCTGCGGCTGGCCTTGCGGGGCGCCAGCGCAATCCACATTCCGGACCCGGTGCGTTCGACCGCCGGCATCCACTGCATGAAGGTCCTCGGCGCGCTCGGCCTGTCCGACGAGGTGGCGCCGAGGCTGAAGGCGTTCCCCAACGGGGCCGCCGCGATGGCCGCGATGGCGCAGGCTGCCGACCCGACCGCCATCGGCGTCACCCAGGTCACCGAGATCCTGTACACCCCTGGTGTGGTGTTGGTGGCACCGCTGCCACAGGCCTTCGAGTTGGCGACCGTGTACAGCGCAGCCGTCGTCGCGCGCGCCCTGGAGTGCGCGGCCGCCCTGGCGCTGTTGCAGCGGCTCACCGGGCCGGCTGCGGCGGCGATGCGACGCGATGGCGGCTTCGAGCCGTGCTGAATCGTCGCCCGAATGTGATTGAACCTTTGCGCCAGGACATCGATGCGCTGGAATGACCATGCCCTGGCGGTCGAGGCCGCTTCGCGCGCCGCAGGCGTGCTGATGGCGCTGCGTCGCGCCGGCACGCTGACCGGCGCGGCGCTGGGGCAGGCCGGCGATCGGCAGGCCAACGAGCTCATCGTGCAACTGCTGCGCGCCGAGCGGCCGGACGACGGCCTGCTGTCGGAGGAGCTGGCGCCCGACCCCGCGCGCCTGCAGCGGCGTCGCGTGTGGATCGTCGACCCGCTCGACGGCACCCGCGAATACAGCGAGGCCGGTGCCCGCAGCGACTGGGCCGTGCACGTCGCGCTGTGTGTCGATGGGGCGCCTGCGGCCGGCGTGGTGGCGCTGCCGGCACTGCAGCAGGTCTGGACCATGGGCGAGGTCGCGCCGCTGGCGCCGGTGGCCGGCGCGCGCCTGCGCATCCTGGTCAGCCGCACCCGCGCACCGGCGATCGCGCGGCGCGTGGCCGATCGGCTGGAGGCCGAGCTGGTGCCGATGGGCTCGGCAGGTGCCAAGGCGATGGCCGTGCTGCGCGGCGAGGCACAGGTGTATCTGCATGCCGGCGGACTGAACGAGTGGGATTCGTGCGCACCCGTCGGCGTGGCACTCGCCGCAGGCCTGCACGCGTCGCGCCTGGATGGAACGGCCTGCCGCTACAACCGGCCGGACCCGCGGATGCCGGACCTGCTGGTCTGCCGGCGCGAATGGGCGGCACCCGTGCTCGCGGCTTTGGCGACGTCGTAGGTGTCCGTTGTCTGGATCCGACACGGGCACGCCCCGCAGATGACCGCCCCCTAGCTTGGCAGGCGACGAATGCATGGCATGCGCCTAAGCTTCGCGCACTTGCCGATGGACGACGGAGTGACCATGCTGGATACCCGATGGACGCGCGACGCGCTTCAAGCCGTGTCCTCGGTGGACGCCATGGACTTCGACACCGCAGGATTGGAGTGGGTGCGCGCGGCACTCGACGATGCGGCTCCGTGCCGGCCCGGGCGCGCTGCGATGGTCTGGCTGCGCAGCCTGCCGGTGGAGCTGCAGCCGGTGCATCTGATGCGCTGTCACGCGCGCATCGCGAACCTGTTGTGCCACCGCTGGGACGACCCCGAGCTCGCGCTGCGTTACCTGAAGGAGTTGCTGCTCGACGGCCGCGACGGACACCACGGCTTTGCGGCTCCGGTGGCCGGCGAGTTGCGCGCGCTGGCCGAACACCTGATGTGGCAGTTGCGCGGCCGGCGGCACTGAGCCACGGCGATCATTCACCGCGCACCGGCGCGGGCTTCGGCTTGCCGCCGGCAATCAGCCCGAGGCTCAGCGCCGTGCCGAACAGCACCACGGCACCACCGGCCAGCGTCTGCAGCGAGACGCCTTCGCCGAGGTACCACGCCGCCGAGATCATCGCGACCACCGGGTTGAGAAAGGTCACCGACATTGCCCGCACCGCGCCGATGCGGCGCAACAGCCGGAAGTACAGCAAGAAGCCCATGCCCGAGCTGGCCACGCCCAGGAATGCCACTTCGGCCCAGGCGCGCGGGCTCGGATCGTGGACTGGCCAGCTGGCCCAGGCGAAGGGTGCCGTCGCCAGGCTCGCCGCCAGCAGACTGCCCACCGTGATGACCATCGCATCGACGCCGGCCAGGTAGCGGCGCGCGTAGTGCGCACTGCAGGCCCAGACCAGTGAGCACGCCAGCACGGCCAGCACCGCGATCAGACCGTCACCCGACTTGAACGACGTGCTGCCCCACATCAGCAGCGCCACGCCGGCAAAGCCGATCAGCAGCCCCGCGGCACGCCATGGCCCGAGGCGCTCCTTCAGCAGGAAGTGTGCGAGCAGCGCCGCGAACAGCGGCGCAGTGGCATTGAGCACGGCCACCAGGCCGGCCGTGATGTGCAGCGATGCATAGCTCAGCATCAGGAAAGGCAGCGCGGTGAAGGGCAGTCCCAGCACCAGCAGCTGGAGCGGGTGCGCACGCAGCGCTGGCAGGCCGCCGCGCCAGACCATCAGCGGCAGCAGCAGCAGTGCGGCGAGCCCGAGGCGCAGCGCGACCAGCGCCGCCGGCCCGAAGGCCGGCACCGCAGCACGCGTGAACAGGTACGCCGCGCCCCACAGCAGACTCAACAACAGCAACTCGACCACATCGCGGGCGCGCATCGAGCAGAGCCGGATCAACGCGCCAAGTGCCGACCGGCCGCCGGCGCATCGGGCCATTCCTGCGGCGCGCGGCCGCTGTAGAACGATCGCCCCTCGGGCTCGGCTGCCTCGCGCACGCGCTCGACCGTCCCGGCGGGCGGGTACTCGCGGTCGCTGCGCAGCGGCTCCAGAACGCAAGGTTCGATCATTCGGCATCCATTCGCTTGCAGGATCGTGACCCGGAGTTTCGCAGCTGTTGAGCCGATTGCTCCAGACCGACGCAGCAGGGCATCGGGCATCATGAGCAGCCAGGTACCGCGCAGCACGCTCGAAGAGCTGGCGAACCAGCTCAACCAGGTGATCTACAAGGCGATGCAGAATCCGCAGACGCGCCGGGCTTCGAGAGCACCGGCAACCAGATCGTGCCCCCACTTCGGTGGCGGACCTAGGAACACACTCACCGCTCAATGGACGATACCGACCGCCAGCTGATTGCGTTGTTGCGTGCAGATGCACGCACCACGGTGGCCACGCTGGCCGCCAAGCTGGGCGTGTCGCGCGGCACGGTGACCAATCGACTGCGCAAGCTGGAGGACGAGCAAGTGATCGTCGGCTATTCGGTGCGGCTGCGTCCGGATGCCGAACCCAATCAGATCCGGGCCTGGATGGGCGTGCTGGTCGACGGCAACCAGACGCGCGCGGTGATTGCCAGCCTGCTCGGCGAGCCCGGCGTCGCCGCGCTGCATGACACCAACGGCCGCTGGGATCTGCTGGCCGAACTGCGCGCCGAGACGATGACCGAGCTGTCGCAGGTGCTCGAGCGCGTGCGGCTGATCAAGGGCATCGCCAACACCGAGACGAGCATCCTGCTGGCCAGCTACCGCTAGGGTCAGAACTCGTACTCCGCCTGCAACCTTGCCGTGCGCCGCGGCGCGCCATCGGTCAGGCCGAACAGCAGCCCGGCGTTGTACTTGACGACCTGTCGGTCGCCGGCCTTGAATCGGCCGAAGATCGCCGGCCCGGCGATGTGCGGCTGCTGCGACGAAGGCTCCCAGTGGTCCCACGGCCCCACGTCGCCGAAGCCCTGCACGCCCCACTCGAGCTGGGGGCGCCAGCGGTACTTCATCTGCCATTGGTAGCCGAGTTCGGCCTTGCCGCCGCCGGCGACGTGAACGTGCTTCTCGAGCAACAGGTTCAGGTTGGCCTGCACCTGGCCGCCGATCTCGGTCTGCAGCAGCGGGCCCCAGCGCAGCTCGTAGCCCTCGGTGCGGTCCTTCGGACGTTCGATCTCGAGCAGGAAACCGACATCCAGCGGGTACTTGCCGGTCGGCGTGAGCTGGAATTTGTTCTCCCACTCCCAGGCGTCGAAGCTGCGGCGCTCGCCGGGCTCCTTGTGAAAGATCGCGTAGAGCTCGGTGAACCACCAGCTTGTCGCGCCCCAGCCGACACCGAGCGACATCTTGCTTTCGTTCGTGCCACCGCGCCGCCGCGCATTGCCGGCCTTGAAGTCGATTTCGCGTTCGCCTTCCTCGACGATCGGCGTGATGACGTAGTCCGACGCTCCGGCATGGGCCCATTGGGGCAGGCACAGCGTGGACAGGGTGAGGGCGGCCAGCGCCCCCGCCCTAGAGGCGGTTCGCATGATGGGAGTTCCAGAGTGAAGAGGAAAAAGAGGCGGCGGCGGGCTTCGCGCGCTACGGCGAGGCCCTGGCTCGCCGCATCATCAGCTGCGTGCCGGCGTAGATGAGCGCAAGCACGCCGAGGTACGACGCGAGTTGCACCCCCGAGGGCTGTGCGTCGTAGCCGACCAGCGCATGCAGCACCGTGCCGAGCGGCGAATCCGCTGCCAGCCAGGCCGAGCTGTCCCACAACGGGCTGCTCCACCAGTCGATGAGGCCGGCCTGCGTGAGCGATCGCGCGAGTTGACTGGCGAGCGATCCGGCCAGCAACGCGATCAGCAGGTTGGTGGCCGCGAACACGTGGCGCGCGGGTATCCGGGCGAGGCCGGCGTAGATCAGATAGCCCGCGCTTGCGCCCAGCCCCAGGCCGACGGTGCACCACAGGAGCACGGCATGGGCGGGCAGCGCGCCGGCACTGGTCACGGCGCCACCGACGAACAGCACGGTCTCCGCGCCCTCGCGCAGCACCGCCAGGGCCACCGCGACGAGCAGAGCCCAGGGTTTGCGGTTGCCCTGCTGCACCGAGCTGCCGAGCTGGCGCGCCTGGATCGCCATTTCCCTGCTCTGCGGGCCGACCCAGATGCAGTGCCACAGCAGCATCACGAGCGCCAGCGACAACACGACGACGTTAACCAGGTCCTGGCCGATGCCGTCGAACCAGCCGCTGACGTGCTCGGCCATCAGCGCCAGCGCGATCGCGCCCAGGCAGCCGAGGGCCACGCCAGCGCTCAGCCAGCGCGTGCGACCGACCAATTGCCGTGTCGCCGCCGCGACGATGCCGATGAACAGCGCGGCCTCGAGCGACTCGCGAAAGACGATCAGTGTGGCGGCGAACATGGTGCGGTTCCCCGTGTCACTCGGCGATCACCACGCCCTTGGCGGTGGCTTCGTTGTATTCGCCGAAGAAGCTGTAGCGGCCTGGCTTCAGCGGCCCGATGTAGATCGCAGCCTTCGCGCCGGCCGGGATGACCTTCTCGCGATTCAGGCTGTGGCTCTCGAACTCCTCGGGCGTGCTGTCCTGGTTGTGCACGACCAGCTTGATGCGCTGGCCTGCAGGCACTTTCAGCTCGGTGGGTTCGAAGCGATGGTTCTTGATGATCAGCGCCACTTCCGGCTCGGCGCCAAAC
>Ga0209797_10001588_pt1 | contig 11461 bp, 13 predicted proteins | sample DOMMetBare3Fresh_2_FD_187472 | JGI IMG/M metagenome (GOLD analysis project Ga0209797, IMG submission 187472) | Wetland sediment microbial communities from St. Louis River estuary, USA, under dissolved organic matter induced mercury methylation -... | ecosystem: Environmental > Aquatic >...
TCACATCGACGATTTCGTCGAGAGCACGCGGGTGGTGACGCCGGCGGGCAGCACGATGTCGCTCACCCGCAGCGCGTCGCCGATGCGCAGGTTGGAGATGTCGATGGTGAGGCCAGACGGGATGTCGGCCGGCTTGGCCGTGATGAGCAGGGCCTGCATCATCTGGTCGACCACACCGCCCTCGCGGGCCACGAGCTCGGCGTCCCCCTCCAAGGAGATGGACACCTCGACGTCGACGGTCTTGTCGAGATCGACGCGGATGAAGTCGACATGGAGGATGTTGCGCCGCACCGGGTGGCGCTGCATGTCCTTGAGCAGGGTGGGCGTGCGACTGCCATCGATCTCGAGGTTGATGACGGCGTTGAGGCCCTGCTCGGTGATGAGGGCGGCTCGGAGCTCTCGCCACTGCACCGTGAGGGTGACGGGGTCGGCCCCGAGGCCGTACACCACGCCGGGGACCTTGCCCTCGCCGCGGAGGCGACGAGCGGGACGGGTGCCCTGCGGGGGGCGCGGGGTCGCCTTGAGGATGATCTCGGCCATCGGAGGGCTCCTACGTCTGAGATCGCGCCGGAGCGCAACATCGATCGGTTGTGGACCGCCAACGCTACCGGGAACCGCCCCTGGCGGCCAAAGCGGTCCCACTCACCCGTTCTGTGGACGCTGGCGCTCGCCATGCGGACGCCAGCGTCCACAGAACGGGCAGAATCCCTTGGCCATGCGCATCGGACTCGCCGTGCCCGCCATGCTCGACGGCCTCGATCGGCGGGGGCTGCTGAGCTGGTCCCGACGGATCGAGGCCGACGGCTACTCCACGATCGGCTTCGGCGAGCGCATCTCCTACCGCAACCTCGAGATGTTCTCGGTGCTCAGTGCGACCGCCGCCGTCACCGATCGGGTGGACATCGCGGCGTCGGTGGTGGTGCTGCCGCTGCACGACGAGGTGTGGGTGGCGAAGCAGATCGCCACCCTCGATGTGCTGTCCGGCGGGCGCGCCGTCCTCGGCGTGGGGGTGGGTGGCCGCGCCGAGGACTACCGGGCTCTCGGCCGGCCGTTCGAGCGCCGCTGGTCCCGCCTCGACGAGCAGGTGGCTCGCATCCGGAGCCTCTGGGACGGCGAGGCGCCGGCACCCGGGCTCGATCCGGTCGGTCCGCCACCGGTGCACCGGATCCCGATCATCTCCGCCGGGGTGGGCCGCCGCTCGCTGGCCCGGACCGCGCGGTGGGCCGACGGCACCAACGGCTTCGAGCTCGCCCCGGAGCCTGCCTCCCTGGCCGCCGCCGCCCAGCGGACGCGCGAGGCCTGGGCGGCGGCCGGGCGTGCCGAGGCACCCTTCGTGATGACCAGCTGGTGGTTCGCACTCGGCGCCGACCCCGCCGCCCAGCTGCACGGCTATGCGCGCCACTACCTCGGCGTGTTCGGCGCCGACCTCGCCCACGCGCTGGCCGAGTCGTGCACCGCGGCAGGGGCCGACGCCGTCCGGGCGTCCGTGGAGGCGGCCATCGCCGCGGGCTACGACGAGATCCAGCTCGTCCCCACCACCACCGACCTGCGCCAGCTCGACGCCCTCACCGAGCTCCTCGCCGACCTGCTCTGACCTCGGTCAGTTCTGGTTCGCGCCGCCGAAGATCTCGCTCACGGAGTTGTCCTCGAAGACGGCGTCGATGGTCTCAGCCAGCACCTTGGCCACCGAGAGCACCTCGATCTTGTCGATCTGCTTCTCGGGCGGCAATGGCAGCGTGTTGGTGATGACGACCTTGCTGATCACCGAGTTCTTGAAGCGGTCGATGGCCGGGCCTGACAGCACACCGTGGGTGGCCAGCGCGTAGATCTCGGCCGCGCCCCGCTCCCGCAGCTGCTCGGCCGCCGCGCAGATGGTGCCACCAGTGTCGATCATGTCGTCGATCACCACGCAGGTGCGACCGGCGACGTCGCCCACGATCTCGGCCACCTCCACGACGTTCTTCACGCCCTTCACGTGCCGCTTGTGCACGATGGCGAGGTCGGCATGGAGCACGTTCGTGTACCGCTCGGCCACCTTCACCCGGCCGGCGTCTGGCGACACCACCACGAGGTCATCGGGCAGGTTGGCCCTGATGTAGTCGACGAGCACCGGCATGGCGGTGAGGTGGTCGAGCGGGCCGTCGAAGAAACCCTGGATCTGGCCGGAGTGCAGGTCGACGGACATCAGGCGGTTGGCCCCCGCAGAAGCGAACATGTTGGCCACCAGCTTGGCCGTGATCGGCTCGCGACCCTCCGCCTTGCGGTCCTGGCGCGCGTAGCCGTAGTTGGGGATCACGGCCGTGATGCGCTTGGCCGAGGCGCGGCGGGCAGCGTCGATCATGATGAGCTGCTCCATGATGGCGTCGTTCACCGACATGGCCTCGCAGGCGCCGTGGGTCTGGATGATGAAGACGTCGGCCCCCCGCACGTTCTCGCCCAGCTTGGCGTGGATCTCACCGTTGGCGAACTCCACCAGGTTGGGGTGGCCGAGCTCGACGCCGAGGTACTCGGCGATCTCGGCGGCCAACGGGAGGTTCGAGCGCCCCGCAAGGAGCTGCAGCCTCTTCTTCGTGACGAGCTCCATCCGGTTCCCCTCAGTCACCGTCGGCTGGTACCGCCCCTGAAGTGTAGAACGGCCCGGTGCGGGTCCCGGGCGGGATCTGCGTCCCCGGCTCGAGGGCGGCGTAGGGCCCGATGACGCAATCGGCCCCGATGTCGCTGAGGCGGGCGACGGTGTGCTCGAGGGTGGTGTGCTCCCCCACCGTGCAGTCGACGAGGCGACAGCCGGGCCCGATCTCCACGCCCCTGCCGATCCTGGTGCGACCCTGGAGGATCGTGCCGGGAAACAGGGTGACGTCGGCGGCCAGGGAGACGGTGGTGTCGACGTAGGTGACGGCCGGGTCGACCATCGTCACGCCCTTGCCCAACCAGGCCTCGTTCGTGCGACGGCGGAGCTCAGCCTCGGCGTGGGCAAGCTGCACGCGGTCGTTGATGCCGTGGGTCTCATCGGGGTCGTGGGCCACCACGCTGATCACCTTGTGGCCGGCTTCGGCCAGCACCTCGACGACATCGGTGAGGTAGTACTCACCCTGGGCGTTGTCGGGGCTCACCATGCGCAGCGCCGGCGCCAGCAGGCTGCGCCGGAAGCAGAAGATGCCGGTGTTGATCTCGTCGATCGCCCGCTCCTCCGCGGTGGCGTCGCGGTGCTCCACGATGCGGCTGACGCGGTCGTCCTTGGCGTTCCGCACGATGCGGCCGTACCCGGCGGGATCAGGGAGCCGCGCCGTCAGCACCGTGCAGGCGGCGCCCGAGTGGCGGTGCTCGGCCACCAGCTCGGCGATGGTGCCCGGCCGCAGCAGCGGCGTGTCGCCCGGCAGCACGAGCACGTCGACGTCGTCGTCGAGGTCGTCGTCGTGCAGCGCCGTGAGGCCCACCGCCACCGCGTCGCCCGTGCCCCGCTGCACCGCCTGCTCCACGAACTCGAGGTGCAGTCCGGCGCTGTCCTCGGTGAGCTTCTTGGTGACGCGCTCGGCGCCGTGGCCCACCACCACAACGGCCCGGTCGATCTCCGGGGCCGGCAGGGCGTCGAGGACGTAGAGGACCATGGCGCGCCCGCACAGCAGGTGCAGCGGCTTCGGGCGGGCCGAGCGCATGCGGGCCCCCTCGCCGGCGGCGAGGATCACAGCAGAGAGGTGTCGCTTGGGCATGCGAAAGGTCTACCCCGCCTGCACCCCGATCCAGCGCACACCACCGTCATCTACGGCGCGAAGCGCTCGGCGTCGACGTCGCCATCCACGACCCGCACATAGAAGCGACCTTCGATCCCCTGGGCCGTCGTGGTGTCGATCGCCACGACCTCGCCGGTGTCGAGCTCCACTCGCACGGTGGTGGCGGCACTGGAGGCCCGGCCGAACACCACCGTCTGCCGGCCGAGGGTGGCGTCCTGCGGGGTGAGGGCACAGGCGCCCGTGAACTGCACATCATCCGCGTAGAGGAACGCGCAGGTGTCGCCCTCCACGTCGCGCTCGGCCGTCACCCGCCACTCGGTGCCGTCGATGGTGCCCTCATCGAGGGTGACCGACCGCTCGCCGTTCGGGTCCTCCTCCTGGTTGAGGACGGTGCCGAGGATGAGCCCCGCGATCACCACCACGGGCAGCAGCACGAGGGCCAGCACGCAGCCCGGCCCCGACGGCTGCCGCGGGGCAGGCGTGGCGGAGGGCGGCGCGGCCATGGCTCGGGGGGGAGGGCTCGAACCTCCAACAGCCGGCTCCAAAGGCCGGTGTTCTGCCAGTTGAACTACCCCCGATCGGGTAGGGCCAGGTTACGCCAGCACCTCTCGCACCTTCAGGCGACGACCCGTGCGCCCGATCGCCCGGGTGTAGATGCCGGTGGCCATCCGCACGGCCAGCAACACGGTGACCACGCCGACCGCCAGCGACAGCACCATCTCCGCGACAGACGCATCGCCGGTGGCGAGGCGCACCGGCATCACCATGGGCGAGGTGAGGGGGAAGATGGCCAGCACCCGGCCCACGGGCGTTCCCGAGGCGCTTTGGGCCACGAAGAAGCTGCCGACGAGGATGATCGTCAGTGGGGTCACCGCGGAGTTGACCTCCTCCTGGCGATCCACCAGAGCCCCGACGGCGCCCGCCGTCGTCAGGTAGAGCGCCATCCCGATCGCCAACCACGGTGCACTGCCCAAGAGGGCAGGGGCCAAGCCGGCAGGGAGGTCGCCCCCCACCGCCAGCTTGGCCAGCGGCGGCAGCACCGCGGCGCTCAAGGTCAGGAGGCCGACGATCCCCACGCCGATGACCTTCCCGAACAGGAGCGCACCGGGCCGCACGATGGCCAGGAGCACCTCACTGACACGGTTGGCCTTCTCGATGGCGGTGCCGCTGGCCACCTGGACCATCAGGAGGACGAGGAGCAGGTAGAGCGCGGTCGACACGATGGCGGCCGATGCCTGGCGGCTGCTCTCGTCCTTGTCGAGCCGGACCACACGGGCGGCCGATCCCTCGAGGGCGGCGCCCACCTGTTCCGGGTCGAGGCCGGCGGCGCCGAGCCGGTCGACCAGCGCCTGCTGGCCGAGGATCTGCTGCGCGGTGGCCACGAGGGTGTCGGCCCGCCCGGCCTTCGCGACGACGGTGGGTCGGGCGCCGTGGATCACGGCTACATCGACATCGCCATCGGCCACCTGCCCGGTCGCTTCCTCCAGGGTGGGGGCGGCCGACAGGTGGAGATCGATCTCGAGGCTGTCCGCGGCGACCCGGAGCTGCTGCTCGAGGCGTGAGGAGCCGTCGACGACGACGACGTCGTACTTCGGGCGACCGCGGTCGACCGCCGCGGGGGCCACGACGGCGGCGGTCGACAGGGCGAGGAGAAGGGCGACAACGATCCAGAAGACGCGCCGGTGGAGGGCCACCCCCAGCTCGCGGCTGGCCACGAGCCGGACGGCCTGCCATCCGCTCATCGGGGGCCGCTGCCTTCCGCGAGGTCAGCCGACCTGATGGGCTCAGCGGCGACAGACCCGGAACCACGCGGGTCCTCGCCGGTCGCCGCCAGGAAGAGCTCCGACAGACCCGGGGCCTCGACGCCGAAGTCCCGGACGTTCGCCCGGGCCCGGACGGCGTCGAGCACGATCCCTGGATCCGCTCCTGGCTGCAGGCGCAGGCGGGTGCCGGCCGCGTCGGCGCTGGTGACGTGAGCCTGGCGCTCGTCAACCCAGCCGTCCTCGACGGCCACATCGACGCGCAGGTAGCGGTCGGGGCTCGCGGCTCGTAGGTCGCGGACATCACCGTGGAGCACGACTCGCCCGTGGTGGAGCAACGTGATCGTCTCGCAGAGGTCTTCGACCAGATCGAGCTGATGGCTCGAGAACAGCAGGTTCCCACCCGCCCGCACGTGGTCCACCGTCACCTGGGACAGGAGCTCGACCGCGGCCGGGTCGAGGCCCGCGAAGGGCTCGTCGAGCACCAGGACCTCCGGATCGTGGACCATTGCGGCGGCGAGCTGCACCCGCTGGGTCATGCCGCCGGAGAGGTCCTGCACCTTGTCCTTGGCGCGGTCGCCGAGCCCGAGCCGCTCCAGCAGCCCGCTAGCCCGGCGGGCTCCGGCGACCTTGTCGAGCCCGTGCAGCCGCGCGATCCAGGTGAGCTGGTCGAGCACCCGCATGTCCCGGTAGAGGCCGCGCTCCTGTGGCATGTAGCCCCACGAGTGGCGGTCGGCCTCGGTCGCGACGCGGCCGCGCCACATCACGCTGCCCGCGTCCGGCGCGAGCACTCCGAAGAGGATCCGCATCAGCGTCGTCTTGCCTGCTCCGTTGGGGCCGAGCAGCCCGATCACCCGCCCGGCCGGCACCTCGAGGTCGACGTCATCGAGCACCACCCGCTCGCCGAAGCGCTGGCGGAGGCCCGTCGCCAGCAGCGTGGGGGACATGGCCACGAGTCTGCCGCAGATCGTCGTTCACGCTTCGGCGCCGATCGCGCCCTGGTGGGGTGGTGCAGGATGCGACGGTGGACCTCGATGTTCGGGTGGAGCGGGTGCGGATGGCCTACGAAGCCGTGCACGCCCCGCTGTGGCGGGCGGTGCTGGCCTACAGCGGGTCGGCCGACGTGGCCGACGACGCGGTGGCGGAGGCCTTCGCCCAGCTCCTGCGCCGCGGCGACGGGGTGGACGACCCGGCGGCCTGGGCGTGGCGCTCGGCCTTCCGGATCGCCGCCGGCGAGCTGAAGCGTCGGGGCGGGGCTCCGGTGCCGGGGGCGGTCCCCGACCTCGGTGTCTCGGTGCCCGAGCCCGCCCTCGACCTCATCGCCGCCCTGCGGCACCTCACCGACCAGCAGCGGGCCTGCGTGGTGCTGTGCGACCTGGCCGGCCACCCCGCGCCCGACGCTGCCCGTCTGCTGGGCACGTCGGCGGCCACCGTGCGCGTGCAGCGCATGCGGGCCCGCCGACGCCTGCGCGACCTCCTGGAGGACCACGATGCCTGATCACAACGACTTCGACGCGGCTCGTCGCGCGCTCGACGCGGTGCCTGCGCCCGGCCTGTGGGACGACGCGCTGCAGCGGGCCGCCAACGGCGAGGTGGTGCCGCTGGTGGTGGGTGGCGAGCGGCCGCGCCACCCCGGTCGCTGGCTGGCGGTGGCGGCGGCAACCGTGGTGGCCGTCGGCGGCGTGGCCGTGTTCGCCATGAACGACGGCGGGCAACCGGTCGACACCGGTCCTCTGGGCACCACACCGACAGCGGGCGGACCGACGATGGCGAGCGGAGGTGGTGACTGCTTCTTCGGTGTGTCGGGCGACCCCATCGTGCTGCTGCCCGGCCCGGCCGACTCACCGCTGTTCGACCCGTCGGCCCAGGCCCCCGAGACGACGCTGGTCCATGCCCAGATCGGCTCACAGGTGGCCGAGCTCCAGGTCCCCGGGCTCGTGGTCGACGATCTGGTCGGCGAGCGGGTGGAGCAGGTCGAGCTGCGGCGCGGCACAGCCGAGGTGTGGTTCGGCACCGGCTTCGTGCAGGTGCGCTGGTTCACCGGCAGCCAGGCGGACTGCGACTCCTTCACGGTCACGGTGGCCGGCGGCACCGTGGACGGCAATCGCCATGCCGCCGTCGACCTGGCCGAGCGCATCGTGCTGCCGGCGGAGCTCGACGGTGCGGCGCCGTTCACCTTCGGCGTTCCCGGTGACTGGCGGCTCGAGCGCTCGACGGTCGACGGCGTGCCCACCGACGGCGCCGGCCTCACCTTCAGCTTCGTCGACGGCCAGGCGACCTGGACCGACGGCTGCAACGACTTCTCGGGCACCTACGAGGGGCTCGGGGCGACGACCATCCACCTGATCGACGTCGTCTCCACCAAGATCGCCTGTCCCCTCAACCCGACCGCGGAGGCGGTGAACGCCGTCATGGCAGCCGAGCAGATCGAGGTGACCCCCGGCTCCGGGCGCGACATCGTGGTGCTCTCGGCGGGCACCACAGTCCTGACCCTGGTGCCGGTCGACGAGCCCCAGACCACCACCTCGATCGGCGAGCTCACCCCCGACGGCACCGTGCAGCCAGGGTCGGGATGACCCTCTGTTGGCACCGTGCAGGGGGCCGCCGGTAGCGTGGCAACCCTCATGGGTTCACTGATCAAGAAGCGCCGCAAGCGCATGCGCAAGAAGAAGCACAAGAAGATGCTGAAGCGCACTCGTTTCAAGCGCAGAGCAGCCGGCAAGTAGCCGGCCCCTCTCACGCACAACCGATCTCGTCGACCGACCGCCTCTCTCCGGGAGGCGGTCGTCGCGCGTTGCGGGTCAGTGGCTCTGCTTCTCGATCACGGGCAGGTGCGGACGACGACGAACCCGGCACCGTCGTGGGCTCCCTCCACGAACCAAGTGCTGCCGCTGCCGGCCAGCACGGGGGTCAAGCCGGTGGCGTCGCCGAGCTGATCGCGCCACCGGGCCAGGGCGGGGGCGACGACCAGAGCGGCCGGTTCGAGGTCGTTGGTGCCGTCGGCATGCGGCCCGCCGAGAGCGTCCCAGGCGGCGTAGACGGCCGGGGTGGCGCAGTGGATCGGTGGGGTGAGCAAGGTGAAGGTCAGGGGCACGAACGGGAGGGGCACCACCTGCTCGCCGACGCCCGTGACCCGCGCCCGGCCGCCCACCAGGCAGAACGGCACGTCGGCCCCGAGGCGCGCCGCGAGGTGGAGGTCGGTGACGCCCGCCCAGCGGAGCACTGCGGCGGCGTCGGTCGAGCCCCCGCCCAGTCCGGCACCGGAGGGGATGCGCTTGTCGAGCTTCACCTGAGCGGTGCGGCCGACGAGCCGCAGCGCCCGGCGGACGAGGTTGTCGTCCGTCAGCGGCACGTCAGGCGCCGCGCCCCGCACCTCGAGGCTGTCGCCCTCGCTGAAGGTGAGCGTGTCGGCGAGGTCGAGGCTCACCATCTCGGCATCGAGCAGGTGGTGGCCGTCCCCCCGCACACCCGTGATCCGCAGCGACCGGGTGAGCTTGGCGGGCGCGACGACGACAGCGGGCACGCCGGCGAGCGTATGGCGCCCCACGGCCCGTCTCAGGCCAGCACGGCGGCCAGGCGGAGCCAGTCGGCCAGGGTCAGCTCTTCGGCCCGGGCCTCGGGTCGGATCTGCGCGGCCTCCAGGTCGCCCGACCCGACCTTGGCGGCCAGCGACCTGCGCAGCATCTTGCGGCGCTGGTTGAAGCCCGTCTCGATGAGGTCGAACACGGCGAGCCGCTCGGCGTCGCTGCCCGCTGGGGCATGGCGGCGCACGTCGACCAGGGCCGATTCGACCCGCGGCTGGGGGACGAACACGGTGGGGGCCACCTTGGCCACCACCGAGGCGTCGGCCCACCACGCCCGCTTCACCGACGGGATGCCGTAGCTCTTGGTGCCGGGTCCGGCCGCCAGGCGCTCCCCGACCTCCAGCTGCACGAGCACGAGCATCCGGGCGATGGCGGGCGCCGCCTCGAGCAGGTCGAGGACCACCGACGTGGCGATGTTGTACGGCAGGTTGGCGACCAGCACCCAGGGCCGGACGGGGTCGGGGGCACCGAGCAGCGCTTGCCAGTCGAGGTGCAGGGCGTCGGCCTCCACCACCGTGGCGCCGAGGGGCTCGACGATGCCGCGAAGCACGGGCGCGAGGTGCTTGTCGACCTCGATGGCGGTCACCTCGGCCTCCGTCTCCAGCAGCCCGAGGGTGAGCGAACCCAGCCCGGCGCCCACCTCCACGACCCGATCGCCGGCCCCCACCCCGGCCAGCCGCACGATCTTGCGCACGGTGTTGGCGTCGGCCATGAAGTTCTGCCCGAGCGCCCGCGAGGCCTCCAGCCCGTGCTCGGCCAGCAGCGCCTGGATGCCCGACGGCGAATGGGTCACGTCCCGGAGCCTCGCGCTTCCGTGAGGGCTCGCACGGACCTGCGCCGACACCCAGGTCAGAACCGGTCTCAGACGGCAGACCCTGCTACAGGTAGCCGAGCCTTCGGGCGCAGTAGGGCCACTGGCCCCAGCCCGCCCGGGCCTGGAGCACCTGCCCGCGGTAGATCTGCTCTGCCCTGGTGGCCTGGTGGGGGTAGCCGGTGCCGCCGACGTTCTGCCAGGTGGCCAGGGAGAACTGGAGGCCGCCGTAGTAGCCGTTGCCGGTGTTGAGGTTCCAGTTGCCACTGCTCTCGCACTGCGCCAGGCGGTCCCAGGTGGCGGCGTCGTTCGGATCGGCGCCCACGTTGGGCGGGGCAGTGGTGGGGGGCGCGGTCGTTGGCGGGGCGGTGGTGGGGGGCGCGGTCGTTGGCGGAGCCGTGGTGGCGGGAGCCTGGACCCGGATCACCGGCGCCACGGGGGCGGCCGTGGTTGCGGGGGCCTCGGTGGTGGGGGCCACGGTGGCGGCCGGTGCCGCGGAGGTGGTCGTGCGGCGGACGGTGCTGACCGTGGTGGAGGGCTTGGATGACGAGCGGGCCGCCGCAGCGATCGTCGCCAGCTCCACACGAGATCCGTTGGGCTCTGCCGTGGCCGACAGGTTGTCGAGGACGACGACGGGCAGCGCGGCCAGGGTGACCGCCACCGCGAAGGCCAGGCGGCTGCGTTGCACGCGCACCCGGGGAGCGACCTCAGCCTCGGCCGCCGGAACGGGGGCCGGGTGGGGCGCGCGCGTCAGGTGACGAGGAGAGGGACGGCCCCGGTGGGGCCCTGCGAACATTCCAGGAACGTTACGTCGCTGCGTAACCCAACTGCAAACAACACGCTTGTGATTTGGTGCACGCTGTGATCCCGGCTCAGATCGCGGGGAGGCGGTAGGTGGCCTGTGCGGTGGCCCATGTCGCCTCGGCGACATCTTCCAGCGCGGCCCCCTTCACCGCCGCGAGGGCGGCCGCCACGGCGACCACCCAGGCGGGTTGGTTCCTCTGGCCCCGGTGCGGCACCGGGGCCAGGTACGGGCTGTCGGTCTCGACGAGAAGCCGGTCGAGCGGGCAGGCGCGGGCGGCGGCGTGGAGGTCGGTGGCTGACGGGAAGCTGACGATGCCGCTGAAGGACAGCACCGCACCGAGGTCGAGGCAGCGGCGGGCCTCTTCGGGGCCGCCGCTGAAGCAGTGGAACACGGTGCGGGGCGGGACGCCCACGGCCGCGAGGATGTCGAAGGTCTCTGCCCAGGCCTCGCGTGTGTGGATCACCAGCGCGAGGTCGTGCTGTACGGCCAGGGCGATCTGGGCCGCGAACACCTCGGCCTGCTGGTCGCGAGGCGAGTGGTCGTAGTGGAAGTCGAGGCCGCACTCCCCCACCGCCACCACCTCCGGCTCCACCAGCAGTGCCTCGAGCCCCCCGATCCCGTGCCTGGCGTCGTGGGGGTGGACACCGGCCGTGGCCCACACCACCCCAGGGTGACGCCGAGCCAGGTCGATGTAGTCGGCCGACTGGCCGACGTCGCACCCCACCGTGATGAGCCGCTCTACGCCGACCTCGGCGGCGGCCGTCACCTGCTCA
>Ga0209797_10001589_pt1 | contig 11459 bp, 9 predicted proteins | sample DOMMetBare3Fresh_2_FD_187472 | JGI IMG/M metagenome (GOLD analysis project Ga0209797, IMG submission 187472) | Wetland sediment microbial communities from St. Louis River estuary, USA, under dissolved organic matter induced mercury methylation -... | ecosystem: Environmental > Aquatic >...
CCTCAGGCGACGGGATCAGCCCGTCACCGTCACCGACTGCATCGGCTTCGCCCGCACCGTCGGGGTAGGCCGGGCGATTTGCCCGGCCCGCCGGGGTGACCTATCCTGAGATCACCGACGCGGGGTGGAGCAGCTCGGTAGCTCGCTGGGCTCATAACCCAGAGGTCGCAGGTTCAAATCCTGCCCCCGCTACCAACGTTTTCGCAGGTCAGGGCCATGATCACCGATCATGGCCCTGTTCCTTGTTGGCAGAATGTCGGCAAGCCTGCCGACGCGGTCACCGTCAAGGCCGCGTCGACGCCGGTTTCGCCCGACGTTGCCGGACGTGCGGAGACGCTCGTGGACGACACATCTGCGCCAGCGGCGCGACACGCCGTTTGACCTCTGGGTCCAAAGCCCAGAGGCGCAACGGCGGCACCCAACTATTTGCCGGAACAGCCTTGTCATCAATCAATGGTGGTTCTACGATATGTGGAGGTGACGGGAGCGACGGCGAGGAGACGACGGTGAAGAACGCTGACGGACCTGCTGACACACGGATGATGGCGATCGTCCACGGCGCACTGCTCAGGGACCTGGCCCGGGCCCGGGAGGTGCTCGCCGCGGCCCCCCCACCCAGCGGAGCGCAACGCCAGTCCCTGGGTGCGCATGTCGTGTGGATGATGGCGTTCCTGCATGCGCACCACACGAGCGAGGACGAGGGGCTGTGGCCCTTGCTGCTCCGGCGCAACCCGGATGCCGCTGCCCTCGTCGACTCGCTGGAGCGCGACCACGCGCGGATTGCTCCGGCCGCGGAGGCGGTGTCGGTCACGGCGGGCGCGTACGCCTCGAAGACCGACGATGCGTCCTGCGAGGCGCTCAGCACCGCGCTCGAGCAGCTCGAGGACGTGCTGGCCCCTCACCTGAAGCGTGAAGTCGCGGAGGCGATGCCGGTCGTTGCCCGCAGCATCACGCGACGTGAGTGGGACGACGTGGAGCGTCAGTTCAACCTGTCGTCGAAGTCGATGAATCAGCTCGCGTTGGAAGGGCATTGGCTGCTGGATGGGATCGACCCGGAGGGGCGGGACGTCGTCGTTCACCTCGTCCCCCTTGTCCCGCGCCTCATTCTCGTGCACGGCTTCGCCCGGACGTACCGGCGGCAGGCGGCGGCGCGCTGGTCGCCGGTAGCCCCAACTCGGGCGCTGGTTCAGTGACGCAAGGTGCAGCGGCAGCGCGCAGACGCCCGTACCGCTCCCCTCGCCGGATCGAGCAGGCGGCGCAGACCCGCGCCGCGGTCCTCGCCGCAGCCGCGAGCCTGTTCGCCCGGGGTGGGTGGGCCGCCACGGGGATGCGCGACGTCGCCCGGGAGGCCGCCGTCGCGGTCGAGACGGTCTACGCGAACTTCCGCTCGAAGGCCGAGCTGTTGATGGCCGCCATCGACCTGGGCGTCGTCGGCGACGCCGAGCCGGTCTCGCTGGCCGAACGTCCGGAGTTCGCGGAGCTGGCCGCCGGCCCGTTCGACCAGCGGGTGGCGACGGCGGCGCAGCTGGTGACGCAGATCCACCAGCGCACCGCCGGCCTGCACCTGGCGCTCCGTCAAGGCGCCGCCAGCGAGCCCGAGCTGGCGCGCATGCTGATGGAGGGCGAGAACCGGCGCCGGCTGAACATCCAGCAGGGCGCCGAGCTCATCACTGGACGACGCATCGGTGTCTCGGACGCGGACGCGCTGTGGGCGGTGCTCAGCGTCGACGTCTTCCGCCTGCTCACCGAGCTGTCGGGCTGGTCGGTGTACGAGTACGAGCAGTGGGCTGCCCGCGAGATCGCACAGCATCTGGAGGCGGCCGCCGAGTAGCGCGGACTCGTCGGAGGAGGTGGCGCATGGCAGAGGTGCAGAAGACCGGTCGCGCCGACGTCGTCGTCCACGCGCCCATGGACGCGGTGTGGCGGGTGGTCGCAGACGTGACGCGTACCGGCGAGTGGAGTCACGAGTGTCGGGAGGTGCGCTGGCTCGACGGCGCGGTGGCCGCCGCTCCGGGCGTTCGCTTCCGGGGGCGCAACCGCGCCGGCTGGGCGCGGTGGGGGCGCACCTGCGAGATCGTCGCGGTGGACGAACCGCGCGAGCTTGCGTGGCAGACGGTGTCGACGCCCCTCTTCCCGGACAGCACCGTGTGGCGCATCTGGCTCGAGCCGGCGGGGGAGCGGACGCGGATCGTGCAGGAGTTCGAGGTCGTGCGGGCGCCGAAGCTGCTGGACCACCTGTACGCCGCCGTCATCCCGGCGCACCGTGACCGAACGGCGCGGCTGACGGATGACCTGGAGCGCATCGGCGCGGCGGCGGGCGGGGCTGCGGAGCCGGCTGTTGCCACCCCGGTGCGCCCGGCCGATCGACGCCTGAAGCGCCGGCTGACGCGGCTGGGTAACCGGATCGGCGTGTGGCTGTACCGGCGGCTCGACGGTCGCCTGGTCAGTGGCCGCAAGGGGGTCACGGTGCTGCTCCTCACCGTTGCGGGACGTCGGACCGGCTTGCCGCGCTCGACCTGCGTGCGCTACCTGAAGGTCGAAGACAGCTGGGTTGTCTGGGGCACCGGCTCCGGGTCACGGCGTGACCCCGACTGGTTCGAGAACCTGCGCGTGGCCGACGTGGCCACCATCCAGATCGGGGCGAGGGTCATCCGCGTACGTCGGCGGGAGCTCGTCGGAGCGGAGCGCGACCGGATGTGGCGGCAGGTGGTTCTCGCCCGGGCACCCGAAGTCGCGAGATACGCCCGCAAGGCGGGTCGCACGATCCCCGTCGCGACGCTCACCCCGCTGTAGACCCGGCGCCCGGGCAGCCCGGAGCCCGTGGCAGGGTTCAGCTCGGTCCGGCGTCGGCCTTGCGTACGCTTCGAGACACCGGTAGCAAAGGGACGCGACCGATCCGACAAGGTGACCGCTCGAGGACGCGATGCACAAGCGGTCGCGCCGATGCGATCCCAAGCCCTCCGGCTCAGGGAAGTGTCAACAATCTACCGGGGCCGCGTCATGCCGACGATCTTCTCCACCCCTGGCGACCAGCCGTGACTCGTGGTCGCGGCCCCTGGGTCGTGATGGGGGCCGTCGCGGGGGCTACGTCGGTTCTGGCCTGGGCCGGATGTGGGCCGCTTGGTGGTGTTCGCCCTGCCAGCTGAGGTAGCGCAGGACGGACCCCACCGCGACTGACCCCTCACCGACGGCGCCGGCGACGCGCTTCACGGAATTGTGTCGGACGTCACCGACCGCGAACACGCCTGGCGCGCTGGTCTCGAAAGGTAGGGGCGGCCGGGGCTCGGACCATGCATGTGGCGGCAGGTCACGGTCGGTGAGCACGAACCCTCGCTCATCGGTCGCCAAGGTGTCCCGCATCCAGTCCGTGCGTGGCGCGCCGCCGATCAGCACGAACAGCGCCGAGGCCGGCACTTCGTCGCGCCGGCCGGTGGCGACGTTCTCCAACACCAGCGCGGTCAGGCGAGGTTCGCCAATGGCGTTGACGATCCGGGTACCGAGGCGGACGTCGATCGTCGGCGTGGCATTGATCTGGCGGATCAGGTAGGCCGACATCCCTTGTTCCAGTGTCGGCCCGCGTACGACCAAGCGGACGCGCTCGGCGAACTGCGCGACGTGCAGGGCTGCCTGCCCCGCCGAGTTGGCGCCTCCAATGACGCACACGTCCTCGCCGGTCAACGCGGGCGCCTCGACACCGGCCGCACCGTAGAAGACCCCGCGGCCTATGAGTCGCTCGATCGCGGGGATCTCTAGTCGCCGGTAGGCGATTCCAACCGCGACGATGACCGCGTTGGCGAACACCCGCTGACCATCACCAAGCTCCACGACTAGGTGGTCGTCGTGACGGTGGATCGCCGTTGCGGCATTCGTGAACACGAACTCGGCCCCGAACAGGACCGCCTGCTCCCACGCGTGGTGCGCAAGCGCGGCGCCCCCAATCCCACGCTCGAAGCCGAGGTAGTTGCGGATCAGGGAACTGGTACCGGCCTGCCCGCCGATGGCGAGCGGCTCCACGACGAGGGTGCGCAGGCCTTCGGATGCCCCGTAGACAGCAGCCGCGAGGCCGGCAGGCCCGGCGCCGAGCACCACGAGTTCGTATCTCCCCGTACCGGAGTCAGTCTGGATGCCGTGTGACGAGGCGAGTTCGGCAAAGCTGGGATCATGCAGGACGGTCCCGTCGTGGCGGACTGCGGCGGGCAACGCCTGCACATCGATACTCAGTTCGCGAACGAGCCGAGCGCCGGTCTGGGACTCGACGTCGTGGAACTCAAACGGCACTCCGTTACGTGTCAGAACGTCGCGGAGCTCGTGGCTGCGGGACGCCCATTGCTCGCCCACGATGCGGTAGACGACGTGGTGAGGGCGGTTTGCCAGTGTCCACAAGGTCAGCGCTTCCTGGACCTGCGGGTAGAGCCACTCCTCCGGGGTCACCCAGCCCTTCGGGATGGAGAAGTCGATGCGTCCGAGCGCCATCGCCCGCTGCAACGCGGGTAGCTCTGTGAACGAGATCCTGGTGTGGTATTCGTCCATCGGGACCAGCAGGACGCGGAAGCAGCCTCGGTGAGCCGCTTGAGCGCGCTCCAGTAGGTCAACGGCATCCATGTCCGGTAGGTGGAGGTCGACCGCGATCAAGGCGAGTGGCTGCCCATCCCGGGCGGATCGCTGCAGGACATCCAGTGCTGCAGGCGCATCTCCGACGGAGACGATGCAGTAGTCAGCCCCGAAGCGCCGTACCAGTGCCCCCTCTGTCGTGGCCCTGGACGCAGGGTTGCTGTCGACCACGAGCACCAGCGGCGCCTTCGGACCTGGACTGCTGTCGTCACCGTTCATCGGCACCTCGCCGGGAAGCAGAAGTCCGAGAACATGTTGCGAACATACCCATTCGTCGATTGCGAGCGCTATCTGCAAGCCGTCCACGACCGTCCCGCACTACCGCTCGTCTACCGCCACTCCGAGCCCGAAACCCTGCCAGTTACGTGACCCGGGACAGAGGTGACCGAGCCGGCCTTGTCGACGCGGTCGTGGTGGATGCGATCGTGGGTGTCGTCGTCGCGGGAGTCGCCGTTGCCTCTGGTGGGTCGCCGCGGGGTGACAGGTGATCGCTCCTCGGAGAACCGACAAGCCCGCCGAACGAGTAGGACGACGCTCTGCGACGCCGCCGGTCATGGATCCTTGGTTGCTGCCGGGCGGGGTGCCCTCGGGTGGGCCAGGTGGGAGTGGGCCTCAGTGCGGTTGCCGAGGGCGTGTGAAACCGGGGGGCGACTTCTCGGCGACATCGGTCTCGGCCGAGCCGTCAGGGCAAGGAAGCGGCTCACGTAGTCGCCGGCGCGCTCGCCCTCCACTCCCGGTGCTCAGAACAGGTCCAGCGCCGCGAGTTCGGCGCGCGAGGAGACACCGAGCTTGGTGAACACGTTGCGCAGATGGAAGTCGATCGTGCGCGGGGACAGGAACAGCTGGGCGGCCGCGTCGCGGCTGCTCAGGCCCTGACGCACCAGCTCGGCAACGTGCCGTTCTTGGGGCGTGAGGTCGACGGCAGTGCCGGAGTCCCGCTTGCGTGAGGTCTCGCCCGACGCCCGGAGCTCATGCCGGGCCCGCGTCGCCCAGCGTGCGGCGCCGAGGTCCTCGAAGGTTTCGAGGGCGGCTCGAAGGTGCTCGCGCGCGTCCACGCGACGACGCGCGCGCCGGAGGAACTCACCGAACGCCAGTTCCGTCCGGGCCCGGTCAGCCCGACGCGGCGAACGTGAGTGCGCGTCGAGAGCACGCTCGAACAGTGCCTGCGCCTCGGGTCCGACGGCCAGCAAGGCGCGGGCGTGAGCGGCGGAGGCCATCGCCCACGGCGCCCCGGTGAGATCGGCCAGGGTCGCGAGCTCGTCCGCCCACTCGCCCACCTGGTCGGCGCGACCCGCGCGTGCGGCTGCCTCAATGCGGTCCAGCGCAGACATGTTCTTCACGAGCGCGTGGCTGATCTGCGCGAAGTGGTGCAGGGCGGCGCCTGGCGTCTCGGCCGCATCGACCCCGCGTGCCCAGAGCATCACGTCGCGACTGACGACGCTGGTCAGCCCGACATCGCGGCCTCGGGTCGGCCGTTCGAACTCGGCGAGGTTGCGCGCGAACTCGTCCTGGTCGGCGCGCAGCGCGGCCAGCAGGGTGAGCCACGCCAGCGGCAGGCTGGCCAGTGGGTCCTGACCGGATCCGCGCGCCAGGTCCAGCGCCTCGGCTGAGCTGGCGGCGGCGGTCCGCCAGTCGCCGGTGCTGATCTCGGCTGCGGCGCGGCGGGCCAGCCCGTACAGGATGGTGACCGGGGCCGCAACTTCTCGCGCCCGGGCCACGAACTGGCCGTACTCGTCGAGTGCGACGTCGTCGTCGCCGATGGACAACGCCGCGAGACCAAGGTTGGGCACGAGGTCGACGTCGCCACCGGCCGGATCCTCGGCGAAAGCCAGCCGGAACTTGCGCGCGGCGTCACGCAGGTCCCCGCGAGCGATGTTGGCGAAGCCGGACAGGAGCAAGGCCGAGGCGCGCGCTGCGCCTGGCGGCGTGGAATCGAGGTCGCCGACGAACTCTGTCGGGTCGATATCGACGCCCGAATCGGCGCCGAAAGTTGCGGCGGCGGCCGCCATCCTCGCCATCACCCCCGCCCGGGCGAAGTCCACTGCGGCGACGTCACGTGCGGCTTGCAGGAGTATCCGGTGCCCCAGCGGGCCTGACCCGATGTTCCACTCGATGCGGGCGCGGAGACGATCGACGTCGGCGCGGACGAGGACGTTGTCGGTGGCCGAACGGGCGGCCTCGGTGAGTGCGCGGGCCCGCCCTGGTTGGGCGCCCGCCCAGGCGGCTCCGGCAGCGGACAGTAGCCGGGACGCTCGAGGCCCGGCGGCAACCGTGAGCTCGGCAGCACGTTCCCACGCGGCGGAGGCGGCTTCGAGGCCTCCGCGCTGGCTAGCACGCTCTGCGACCTGGTCGAGGTCGGCGACGACCGACTCGTCGGGCTCCTCCACCGCTGCGGCTCGGTGCCACGCGCGCCGGTCGACGTCCCCGCTGTCGACCAAGGCATCCGCCAATGCCCGGTGCACAGCCCTGCGTTGGCTGCCCGTGGCTGCGCCGTAGATCGCGGAGCGGACCAACGGGTGGCGAAGCGTCACGACGCCGTCGAGGATGCTGACGAGATCGGAGTCCTCAGCAGCGGTGATCTCCTCAGGCGTGGCGTCGAGTGCGCGAGCTGCCTGCCGCACGATTGTGGCCCGGCCGGAGTCGTCGGCTGCCACGACCAGCAGGAACGCCCGCGCGCCCGACGGAAGTCGCCTGACTCGGTCCAGAAAGGCACGTTCGACCCCCTCCGTCAACGGCAGCCGCGCTGGAAGGCGTTCTAATCCGCTGAGTTGATCGGCCGAGAGCGCGTTCGCGAGCTCGACGAGGGCGAGGGGGTTGCCTCCGGTGCTGGCCACGAGCCGGTCGAGCACGTCCCCCGGGACAGGGACTCCGGTGACGGCAGTGAGCAGGGCTCCGGCATCGATCGCGTCGAGCTCGCCGAGGGTGAGGGTCGGCAGCTCCCCGGGGTCGAATCGGCGGATGTCGCCGTCGCGAGCGGCGAAAAGCAGAGCTAACCGCTCGGCTCGCAGTCGGCGCGCGACGAACAGCAGAGCGGCTGCGGAGGCGTCGTCGAGCCAGGGCGCGTCATCGACGACCGCTAGCACGGGTGCTTCCTCCGCGGCCTCCGCCAGCAGGCTCAGCGCGGCGAGGAAGACCAGGAACCGGTCGACCGCGCCTTCTTCCTCCCCGAACGCTCGGCGCAACGCTCCTGCCTGTGGGGCGGGCAGTCGTTCGGCGAGGGGCAGCACCGGGCGCAGCAGGCGCTGCAGGGCAGCGAACGCGAGCGGGGATTCCGACTCGATCCCCGAGGTCCTCAGCACGGTGAAACCGTCGGCGTCGGCGACAGCGCCCGCGAGCAACGTGGACTTGCCTACGCCGGGCAGCCCGTGCAGCACCAACACAGACCCGCGTGACTGGCGCGCCCGGTCCAGCAGCTCCCGGACGGCGGCGCGCTCGCGATCCCGACCCACAAGCACCCGCCGAGGGTAGCCGGGTCGAGGGCAACCCTGGCGAAATCACCGGCGCGACCAGGTGAGACGACACCGCAAGGTCGAGGGGACAGGAACCACCACCCAGCGTCCGGGAGACCTCTCGTGCTGAACGACACGCCTCGCACCTTCGTAGGCGCCACCACCTTCCACGTCGACGGCATGACCTGCCAGCGATGCCACGACACCGTCGCCGACCAGATCGCTCGGCTGCCCGGCGTCGTCGCAGTCCACATCGACGTCGCCACCGGCACCGTCACAGTCGCCGCCGCGAAGCCCGTCGACCGGGTCGAGGTAGCCGCAGCCGTGAGGACCGCCGGCTACGAGCTGCGCCCCTGACCGAAGCAGCCCCCACCTCGTCCGCGCCATCGAGAACCGCCAGGAAGCCAACCTGACATCACGGAGAGCAGGAGCCATGAACCGCGCAATCCAGCAGGCCACCACCACCGACACACCGCACGGCTCCGGCCCTCCCGCCCCGGCCGCAGGACCGACGGGGCACATCGGCCGTATCGTCGCCGGCTCGTTGGCCACCGGTCTGGTCGCCGGGGTGCTCCTCGTCTTCGCCCCGTTCATCCCGGCTGACGAGAGCGGTGCCACCGGCGCGATCCTGTGTGGCTTCGCGCTCGGCTGGGCGATGCTGGCCGTGCTCTCGGTCCGCTTCACCGACCAGCCCCAACGGTGGGCCGCAGTGCCTGCCTTGTTCATGGGGCTCGGCGGGCTGCTGCTGATCGCCTTCGGCTCTACGGCACAGCAGGTGCTCACCTGGGTGTGGCCACCCGCCCTTCTGGCACTGACGATCGGAATGCTCCTCCGCGCCCGCCAGCAGCTGCACAGCGGCAGCGCGCGCGTCCTGCTCTACCCGGTCATCGCGTTCCTCGCCGTGGCGTCTATCGGCGGCGGCTACGAGACCGTCCGCGAGGCGATCGACACGAACAGCTATCCGATGGCCGGCAAGCTGGTCGACGTCGGCGGACACCGAATGCATGTCAGGTGCACCGGCACCGGAACCCCGACCGTCGTGCTCGAACCAGGTGCTGTCCGCGTACGGCCTCACGTGTCGGTCGGGGTACGGCCTGATGTGCCGGTGTTCGGCGAGTTGAGTTCGTTCTCGCCCTGAGCAAGATCACCCTTCGGTTCGTCCACTGCGAAGAAGACGAGCCCGAAGGGTGACCGATGCTCATGATCCTGGATGAGGAGTCTTGGATGAACATCCGTCGTTTCCGCGTACTGCATGAGGCAGGCGCGTCCTATGCCGAGATCGCCCGGGAGTGCCGGGTGGACTGGCGGACTGTGCGGAAGTACCTGGCCGAGGACGGTGTGGCGTTGCCGCCGGCGGCTCCTTCACGCGCCGGGAGGCAACCGTCGAAGATCGGTCCGTTTGCCGGGCTGGTCGAGGGCTGGCTGCGCGGTGAGATCACGATGAAGGCGAGCGTGATCCATGAGCGGCTCGTCGCCGACCACGGCTTCACCGGCCACTACCAGCGGGTGAAGGTGTTCTGCGCCGACGCGCGGCCACGGATTGCCGCGGAGCTGGACGGAGGCGACGAGAACCGGCTGCGCGGCTTGCACCGCCGGTTCGAGGTCGTGCCGGGGGCGCAGGCGCAGGTCGACTGGGGCGACGAGGGCGGCCTGCTCGCCCACGTCGGCATCGGCAAGGTCTACTCGTTCCACATGACCTTGTCGCACTCGCGGCAACCGTTCACCTGCTTCACCACGAGCATGGGCGCGGCGACGTTCTGGGAGTGTCACCGCCGCGCGTTCGACCATTTCGGTGGGGTGCCCGGCTCGATCGTCTACGACCGGGTGAAGACGGTGGTGCGTCGTCACGTCGCGCCCGGCTTGGCGGTGCCGTTGCATCCGAGCGCGGCGGCGTTCGCCACGCACTACGGGTTCACCATCGACGTGCTCGCCGCCTACCGCCCGACCGGCAAGGGGCGGGTGGAGCGGCAGGTCACGATCGTGCGCGACCATGTGCTGTCCGGGCGGACCTTCGACTCGATCGCCCAGCTCGACGCGGCGTTCATCGACTGGCATGCGATCCGGCTCGGCCAGGTCCACCGCACCCACGGGCAGATCATCGGTGTCCGGGCGGAGACGGACCGCGCGGCGCTGGCACCGGTGCCTGCCGCGCCGTATCTGGTGACCGACTCGCACCTGCGTCGGGTCGGCAAGGACTGCCTGGTCTCCTTCGACGCGTCGCTGTACTCGGTGCCAGCCCGCCAGGTCCGGGCTGGTCAACGGGTCGAACTGCGCGTGGCCACCACCACGATCACGATCTACTCCCTGGACGGGGCACTGCTCGCCAGTCACCCCAGAGCCACTACCCGCGGCCGGTGGGTGGTCCAGGACATTCACTACGACGGGCTGCCCGACGGTCACACCCGCGCTACGGTGATCGACCTGCCGCGGCGCTCGCCGGCCGCCGGCGGTCCGGTCACCGCCGACCAGCCGCTGGCCCGGCTGCTCGCATCCCGGCCAGGGTCAGCGGTCGCCGTCGCCACCCGGCCACTGGCCGACTACGCCTCACTCGAGGCAGGCCACCAGTGAGCGCGCTGGTCACCACCCGCATTCGCGAACACGCAGCCAAGCTCGGCCTGACCCACCTCGGGGAGACCGTCACCCAACTGGTCGAACGGGCCGAGGCCGACACGATGGGCTACCTCGACTTCGTTGACCTGCTGCTCCAGGAAGAGCTCGGACTGCGCGAGGGCCGCCGGTTCCGCAACGCCCTGAAACTGTCCGGGTTGCCGCACCACAAGACACTCGACGGCTTCGACTTCACCTTCCAGCCCGACCTCGACGCACGCAAGGTCCGGGACCTGGCGACCTTGGAGTTCATCGACGCCAAGAGCAACATCGCGCTGCTCGGTCCACCCGGCGTCGGCAAGACGATGATCGCGGTCGCTCTCGCGGTCGCGGCCTGCCAAGCCGGCTACTCGATCTACTTCACCACCCTGGACGACCTCGTCCGCAAACTGAAGATGGCCGAAGCGACCGGACGGTTCAACCGGCAACTCGGCTACTACCTCCGCCCGTCGGTCCTCGTCGTCGACGAAGTGGGCTACCTGCCGCTGGACCGGGTCGAAGCGAACATGGTGTTCCAGCTCGTCTCACGCCGCTACGAACGCGGGTCGATCATCCTCACCTCGAACAAGAGCTTCACCGAATGGGGCAGCGTCCTCGGAGACGACGTCCTCGCCACCGCCATCCTCGACCGGCTCCTGCACCACTGCGACGTCCTATCAATCAACGGACCCAGCTACCGGCTCAAAGACCGACTCGCCCTCGTCACCGGAGGCGACGCCATGACATGATCCCCACGCCGAGACCGACACGTGAGGTCGTACGCGACACGGCACGTGAGGTAGTACGCCGACA
>Ga0209797_10001590_pt1 | contig 11453 bp, 11 predicted proteins | sample DOMMetBare3Fresh_2_FD_187472 | JGI IMG/M metagenome (GOLD analysis project Ga0209797, IMG submission 187472) | Wetland sediment microbial communities from St. Louis River estuary, USA, under dissolved organic matter induced mercury methylation -... | ecosystem: Environmental > Aquatic >...
CAGGAAGTACTGTAAGGATATCTATTCGCATGCCGGCAAAGATAAATGAAGAGAGAGTAGAACAGGTTTGAAAATATATTTCAATAACAGAAAACAGCCTCATGATGATCATGTACAAAAGCCGGGCTGATATAGGGTATACCAAGTTCCATACCCCGCAATATGAGCAGAGCAGCCATCAAGAAAAGTAATACAGGTAAGGCCCTGTTTATTTTTTGCCTTACTGTTTGATTCAGGTAATTACCCATAACCACGATTGCAAACATGGCAGGAAAAGTACCCAGTCCAAAGAATAACATAAACATACTGCCGCTTAATGGACTGGCAGTAAGTACAGATGATGACAATGCCAGGTAAACAAGTCCGCAGGGAAGCAGGCCATTCAGAATGCCAATAAAAAAAAGAGAACTCTGGCTGCTGGATTTAAAAAGTTTTCCTAACTCCCGCCGTAAAAGAAGAAATGGTTTGTTTAAAAAATTGTTGGCTAACAAGTGTAAATATTTTTTTGGAATAAACAGGTATAGAAGAATGATGACTCCTAAAGTGGTGGATAATTTACCCTGCCACTGTGTATTAATGATGAGATTGCCGAGGGAGCCGAATATAAATCCCATAATTGTATAAGAAAGAATTCTTCCTGAATTATAAATGATTCCGCCTGTTGCCCTGGAAAAATTAGTAGTATGAGAAACCGGTAAGGATAAAGCCAGTGGGCCACACATACCCACACAATGAAGACTGCCTGCAAAGCCCATTAAAAAAGCCGATCCTATAATTTCTGCATCAATCATTTTTTATATCAGTTTTCATTTTTGTTCCACCAGTTAATTAATAATATTAATCCTGCCAGTCCAATTAAAGAAGCGCCGGGTATCAGCCAGTAAGAAGATGAAAATAAAAACGGGTGAACAATCAGCGCTAAGCCAGAAAAAAAAAGTAAGGTCCCACTTAAAAGTTTATACCTGAAAGAAGTCAGCAAGCCAATACTCACAATAATAAATAAAACCAAAGGCGGTGACTCTTTCATTAATTCATATTGAAAAGCAAAGGCAACCAGCAGCAATACTGTTCCGGTTAATGCTAAGATTATTCCTTTAATCATGGCTGTAGAATTTACTGTTTTGAAATTCATCAGAAAAATATTTTTTGTTTATGAAAATACTTTAAACTATCTGCCTGCCAGGTTAGTTGCAATTCATACATACCGGTAATTCCTGCCGGAAGGGGTTGTGTAAATTCCATCTCATTAGTTTCAAGTTTTAGCCTGAAATCTTTTTTTGCATCTGCCGGGTAATAGAGATAAAAATCTACATTCTTTTTTTTGTTTCTCATTTCTTCCGGGAAACTGATCTTTAATTGTCCTTCAGTTTTTTCAACTAGTACCGGTGCAGAAAGTTTTGCCGAATTTTCAGTTTGATCAATTACCTGCTGGTATTTAAGTTCTTCACCATAATAGTCTTTTGTTACCAGGTCAAATTCTTCATGGTTTGCTTTAAAAGCCAGGAAGAGTATTCCTGCTACAAACAACAGGTAAACCCCTGCGATTTTATGTCCCCATGTAATTTTCATAAAAAATAATTTAATAGCCCGGACCAAGAAAAGTTGTGCTGACTGTTTCAATTTTTTTATCACCTTCAAATATGCCAAGTACAATAGGCGTTTTTCTTTTTGTAATTAATTGCCTGTCAATTTTTACAAAAAAAGGTGTTTGGTAATAAGATTCTTTTGGTACTACCAGTGTTTTTGATATGACTTCTATTTCACCTTTCATGTTTTCAAGTTTCAGACTTACGGTAATATCTTTCCTGGTTTTATTTACCAGTTTTATATTATACAGGTTACTTACACGTCCATCGGGCAGGCTTTGAAACATTTGCCCGGCAGTTCTGAGTATTCTTGCATCTACATCATCTCTTGTTACAAGCAATACAGCTAAAAAAGCAAGTAATAAAGTTAGTACAACCGAGTAACCCGCTATCCGCCAGTTTAGTTTTGATTTTTTACTATGTGCAATGTTCTCTTCAGATTCATACCTGATTAACCCCTTTGGTTTGCTGACTTTCTCCATAATCGTATCACAGGCATCAATACAGGCAGTGCAATTCACACATTCCAGTTGTGTTCCGTTTCTTATATCAATGCCCGTAGGGCATACACGTACACAGGCAAAACAATCAATGCAATCGCCATGATCTGTTTGCAGTGAATAGTCTTTATTTAATTTGCCTCTTGGCTCGCCCCGCACATAATCATACGCAACAACAATTGATTTTTTATCGAGTAATACACCCTGCAATCTTCCATACGGGCATACAACGATGCATACCTGTTCACGAAACCAATAGTAAACAAAAAAGAATACAGAAGTAAAACCAATCAGGGAAATAAATGTACCCAGGTTAGCGGCAACACCTTCATGTACCATGGCCAGTACATCATCCATACCAATGATATAGGCCAGGAAAAAATTTGCAATGATAAATGAAACAAAATAAAATACTGCCATCTTCACCACCCGCTTGCGGATCTTGTATCCGTTCCAGGGCATTTCTTTCAAATTACGTTGTTCATTGATATCACCATCCAGCCAGTACTCAATTTTCCTGAAAACCATTTCCATAAAAATGGTTTGCGGGCATGCCCAACCACAAAACACCCTTCCGAAAACAACGGTAAAGAAAATGATAAACACCATAAAGGTGAGCAGGCCAATAGCAAAAATGAAAAAATCCTGGGGCCAGAATACCTGGCCGAAGAATATAAATTTTCTCTGGAGAACATTAAACATGAACAAGGGTTCACCGTCTACTTTAATAAAAGGAAGTATAAAAAAAACTGCCAGGTATAAAATGGAAACAAGTGTACGCCAGTTGTAAAATTTCCCATTGGGTTTTTTGGGAAAAATATAATTGCGTTTACCCTGTTTGCTGATGGTGGCTACTGAATCTCGAAAGGTTTGATCAAGATATTCCTGCTTTTCTTTTACTACTACTGAAATATCTTTATCTGCCATGATGCTTCACCTGCTTTTTTTTGTTGGTTATTATTTTTTAAGTACGGTATCTTTTTTAATTACAACAGAATCTTTTGCTGATGCAGGTGTATAAAGATCTCCCTGTGGCGCCTTTGCATTTGCAGGATTAGAGCCCTGCAATGACAAAATAAAACTAGATAAGTTTTTAATATCAGTTGGCGAAAATGCTTTTCCCCATGCCTGCATGCCTTTTTCAGGTACACCAATAGTAATTGTTTTAAAAATATTTCCTATGGTGCCACCATGCAGCCAGTATTTATCAGTCAGGTTTGGCCCTACTGCATTTCCTTCACCATTAGCACCATGACATGGAAAGCAGGTGCCAGTGAAAATTTTCTTTCCATCAGTTATACCTTTTGCATCAGCCATTGTTACAGTTTTTTCATCAAACATTTCTTTACTGTTCATCCGGATGTTCTCTAACCTGGCTGCGGCAATTGTCATTTCTTTATTGTATTCATCTTCGGGTGTTGGCCCCGTATGCCATACATGAAAACGGAACATATAGAATACAGCTACTACCAGTGTAATATAAAATCCCCATTTCCACCAGGGTGGCAAAGCATTATCTAGTTCTCGTATTCCATCATAATTATGATCAAGCAATACATCTGCCTCTTTTTCCAAGGGGGCTGCTTTTGTAAAAAATCTTTTATCCAGTTCACTCCACCATTTACGAAGGCCGGAGGGTTCATTTTCCCTGCCTTTCTTTATTTTATACGCTTTTTCATATTTCTTATTTAACCTGAAAAAATTTACAGTGAATACAAATGCTATGAATACAAAGAAAATAATGGCGTATAAAAAATACTTCATACCACCGGTAACTCCTGTTACGGATTGAGCTGATAACGGAATTTGAAATATGATTAAAAAGAAAAAAGAAATGAATAAGCGGAATCTCATTTTATTTCTCATGTCTATGCTTTTTTAAAATTGTTTTGGTAATTGGTTTCATCATGCTGTTCTTGCTGATCGAGTGGAAGTTTGCTCACTTCTTCAATTTTGTTTTTGTCCATTTTCTTTACATAATAAAGTAATGCCACAAAAAACACAAAGAAGATAAGCAGCGAGATAACCGGGTAAATACTGATACTATCTATATTGGTTAAATGATCTTTTATATACTTAAACATGCTTATTGATTTTTAGTTTCAGCAATTTTATTTTTATCAATATCAGAGCCTAACCGTTGCAGGTAAGCAATTACAGCAATTACTTCAGCATTTGGTTTTACTCTTATGCTATCCCTTAACAGGCTGGATGAAATGCGGGTGGCCTGATCCATTAAATCTTTATTGGCTTTATATTCATAACCTGCTGCATACGGTACACCTATTGTTCGCATGGCATTTATTTTTGCAGGTGTGCTGCCCGTATCTAAAAGTTTATCAAGCATAAATGAATAGCCCGGCATGACTGATCCCGGTGATATAGCCTGTGGATCATCTAAGTGGTTTAAATGCCATGCATCAGATTTTTTCAGGTTGCCGGTTCCTTCTCTTGCGAGGTCAGGCCCGGTTCGTTTGGATCCCCATTGAAAAGGATGATCATAAACAAACTCCCCGGCCTTGGAATATTCTCCGTATCGTTCTGTTTCAGATCTGAATGGCCGTATCATTTGAGAGTGACAGGTATAACATCCTTCTCTTACATAAATATCTCTTCCCTGGAGTTCAAGCGGTGTATACGGTTTTACACTGGCAATTGTTGGAATATTTGATTTCACCAGGAAGGTGGGGACTAATTCAATAATACCACCGATAAGAATCACAATCAAAGTGGCAATCAGGAAAGGAATTGGTCTTCTTTCAATACGGCGATGCCAATGCTCACCGGCATGTTGTGTATACGATTTTTCTAAACCCGGCGCTTCCGCATCTTCATTTGCTACTAATGTTCCCTGCTTCACGGTCCTGAATAAATTATACATCATAATAATTGCTCCTGTCAAAAACATGGCACCACCTACTGCCCGCATGGCATAAAATGGTCTCATGTATGTAACAGTTTCCAGGAACTGGTATTTCAACTGGCCTGTATCTGTAAACTGTTTCCACATAGATGCCTGCTGAAAACCTGCCCAGTACATCGGCACTGCATAAAATATTATTCCAAGTGTAGCTATCCAGAAATGAATATTTGCAAGACGTTTTGAAAAAATATTAGTTTTAAAAATTCTTGGAATCAACCAGTAAAGAATGCCGAACGTGAGCATGCCGTTCCAACCTAATCCGCCAACATGTACGTGAGCAATTGTCCAATCAGTAAAATGGCTAATGGCATTAATAGATTTTAAAGAAAGCATCGGACCTTCAAACGTAGCCATACCATAAGCAGTAACAGCTACTACCATAAATTTCAGAATTACATCTTCTCTCACTTTGTCCCAGGCACCTCGCAGTGTAAGTAAACCATTGATCATACCACCCCAGCTTGGAAAAATTAGTGTAAAAGAGAAAACAATGCCGAGCGACTGAGCCCAGTTAGGCAATGCAGTATATAATAAATGGTGTGGCCCTGCCCAGATGTATAAAAAAATTAATGCCCAGAAATGTATAATAGAGAGTTTGTAAGAAAAAACCGGCCGGTTAGCTGCTTTGGGCAAATAATAATACATCAGGCCGAGATAAGGTGTGGTTAAAAAGAATGCCACCGCATTATGCCCGTACCACCATTGTACCAATGCATCCTGCACGCCGGCATACCAGGAATAACTTTTAAATAAACTAACCGGCAGTTCAAATGAATTTACCAGGTGCAAAACAGCAACGGTGACAAATGTGGCTATATAAAACCAGATAGCTACATAGAGATGCCGTTCCCTTCTTTTCAAAATAGTGGCAAACATGTTCCAGCCGAATATGACCCAGATGATGGTGATGGCAATATCAATCGGCCATTCCAGTTCTGCATATTCTTTACTGGTAGTAATACCGAGTGGTAATGTAATGGCTGCTGCAACGATGATTAACTGCCAGCCCCAGAAATGAATTTTACTGAGTATATCACTCGCCATCCGGGTTTTTAATAACCGCTGCAGCGAATAATAAACTCCCATAAAAATTCCATTACCAACAAATGCAAATATGACTGCATTGGTATGTAATGGACGAAGACGGCCGAAACTAAAAAGCGGTTGAATGTTTAATGCTTTTGGGAAAACTAACTGTAGTGCTACCCAAAGCCCTACAAGCATTCCCACTACGCCCCAGATAATGGTGGCGTAAGCAAAGTTTCTAACAATCTTGTTGTCGTACTGAAATTTTTCCAGTGGTTGCATGAATTTATTTTTGTTTTGGTTTTAAAGAAGATTTTTTTTCAGCTGGGGGAGCATCATCAAATAACATTCTTATGGAAGGGGTATAATCATCATCAAACTGGCCTTTTTTAACAGACCAGATAAAGGCGATTAAAAAACCTCCGGCTATAAGTATGCTGAAACCTATAAGAAGAATTAATACACTCATCGTTGGTTTTATTGATAGAGACAAATGTATTTTCTGGCTTAGGAGAGGTGTATGACCATTGTCAGATCGAACTATGAGGATTATCAATTTTTTACAAACCCTTTTGTTTAGCACTAAACGAGCTGGCTATTGAGACAAAAGTGACTATTGTAATTGAACTAACAGGCATAAGGATGGCTGCTATTAACGGGGATAAAAGACCCTGGACAGCAAAACTTAAACCGACAATATTGTACAAAATGGATAAAACAAAACTCCACGCAATATTTTTTTTTCCTGATTTGGCATATTGTAAAAATCTGTTCAGTTTATACACTTCATTACTGTCAAGTATTGCGTCACATGCCGGGGTAAACTGGCTGGTATTTTCACTGACAGCGATACCCACATCGCTTTGTTTTAATGCACCTGCATCATTTAACCCGTCGCCTACCATCAGTATTTCTGCATCAACATCAATTTTTTTAAGTGAATTGATATAATCAAGTTTATCCTGTGGTGACTGGTAAAAATGGATTTTTGTTTTTGTTCCAAAAATTGATTCAAGGTTTTTCTTCTCAGAATCGTTGTCGCCTGATAAGACATGCAACCGGAATTCTTTTTGAGAAAATGTTTGAATCATTTCCTGTATCCCGTTTCTGTACTGGTTACTTATTTTGAAAACGCCCCTTACCATTCCATTGATAGAAAGAAAAACTTCCCCGGAAATAGTGGCGGTAATTGTTGAATTATTTTCTTCAATAAATTGTTTTGAGCCAAGTTTAATTTTAATTCCTTCAATTACTGCTTCAATACCTTTCCCGGTTATTTCTTTAAAACCTGACAAGCTATGCGGATTTATTTTATAAAAGTTGCTAAGGTCTTGCTTTATTAACCTGCTGAAGGGATGCAATGATTCTTTAACCAAGGCATATACCATGCTGGCTTCAGCCTCATGCAGTGGAATGCCTTCAAAAAGCACCTGGGCTTGAGTAGAATGAGTCAATGTGCCGGTTTTGTCAAAAACAATAGTATTGATACCACTGAGTTTCTCAATTACAGAAGAATTTTTCAAGTAAAATTTATTTTTTCCAAAATGCCTGAGCATATTACCAAATGTGAATGTGGCAGATAGTAATAAAGAACAGGGACATGCAACTATTAATGCAGCAGTAACAGCAGGCAAAATTTTTGAAGTATCATATATGGCCCAGTATAAAGCAGCGCTGCCGGCAATGATAAATAGCGACATGGTAAAATACCGGCTCCATGGATGAATAAATGATTTGTCTTTATTCTTTTGCTCACCAAAAGCATCATTGTTATTCCACAGTTGAGTAATATAGCTTTGTTCTACGGGATTGACGACTTCCATTTCGATAGAACTGCCCAGTTGTTTGCCCCCGGCATATACCAAATCACCTTTTCTTTTTAACAAGGGAGTATTTTCACCGGAAACAAAACTGTAATCAATATTGCCCTCGCCATTTATAATTACAGCGTCAGCAGGTATCATTTCATTTTGCCTTACCAAAATGGTATCTCCTTTTTTCAGATTGGCGATAATATCAGTTTCCTCTATTCCATTTTTTAAGATTGTAACACCAAGGGGAAAGTAGGATTTGTAATCACGGTCAAAAGAAAAGTTGTCATAGGTTTTATCCTGGAACCAGCGGCCAACCAGCATGAAAAAAACAATACCGCTCATTGAATCAAGATAGCCGGGGCCTGTACCATTGGTGATTTCATATACACTTCTTGAAAAAGTTATAAGGATGGCTAAAGCAATCGGGGCATCAATATTCAGCCATTTCTGGCGCAGGCCTTTCCATGCCGAAATAAAAAAATCACTGGCGCAATAAAAAAATACGGGAAGTGACAGAGCAAGATTCAAATAACTGAAAAGTTTTTCTAAATAGGGTTGTTCAATATTTCCCGATGAAAAATATTCAGGAAAGCTTAGCATCATGATATTACTGAAACAAAAACCGGCAATACCAATCTTAAATATTTTTTTCCGGCTTATTTTCCGGGAAATTTTCTTTTCATTATCTAAAAAACTGATATAGGGTTCATAGCCAACAAAAGCAAGTAATTCCACCACTTTACGCAAAGAAGTTTGTGTGGAATCAAAAGCAATAAAAATTTCTTTGCGCTGAAAATTTGTTTTTGAAAACATTATACCGGGCTGTATCGTATGCAGGTTTTCCAATAGCCAGATACAGGATGCACAATGTACCTGGGGTAAATAAAAACTTACATGACACTGGTTGCCGTCAGTAAACCGCAGCAATTTCTTTTTTACTTCTTCATTATCCAGGTAGGCAAATTTTCCAGATGCAAATTTTCCTTTTGCTTTAATTCCGGGTTTATCACTTAGTTCATAATAATTGCAAAGACCGTTTTCCTGCAAAAGCTGGTAAACAAATTTGCAACCATCACAACAAAAATATTTTTCATCATCTGAAATAGAATTATCACAGGTATCCCCGCAATGATAACATTGCATAGCAATCCTCTTTCTTGAGGTTGGTTTCGTTTCTTTTACCAATAATTCTTCCAATTGATATTCCAGGTTTTATAGAAGATGGGCAAAGATTGCCGGAGTATCTGTTACCTGAAATGAGAAGTATCAGTAGCTGGTTTGACTTCCGTCAAAAAATAAAAATCGAAACAGGCTATGAAATGAAAGCCCCCTGAGGAATCAGGGGGCTTTATAATTGAAACGAAAACCAACGATTGCCCATCCTGTGATGGGAGAAGTTTCTATTAAGAGTCGAGGTCTATTATAAGGGCAAATTTATTCCTGCAGTACATTTATTAACATGGTATTGGTCATTAGAGGGAATGATTTTAATCATTCCCAGGTTATTTTAGTTCTTGCCAGGCCTTTCGGGGTATGAACATGCATTTGCTAAAAGCATGGATAAGATGAAAACGACTGGAAACGGTTTTGGATTTAATTTAAAACGGAACCTTGTAAATTTTTAAATAATAAAATGGCTTTCGGGAATAATATATTGTTTTCCAGGTGCACATGCCGGTGTAAATCCAGTTCAAAAGCCTGTAATGCAGCAAAACTCAACCTGTAAGTTGTGCAGGCATCTGCAGGTGGAGTATAGTTATTGGTGAGTATTTTAATTTCATTTAATAGAGTGCCAGCATGATCATGTTCCTGTTCCATAATAGTGATAGGTGATTGCAGGTATGAAATATTTAATTTTAATTGCCCGGATTTTTGCTGAATATATTTTTCCAGTTCGCTTATACGGGGAAATAAAATCATCTCTTCTTTTTTCATATGTCCTTCCATTTCTTCCTTTACGGCAGCGAATAACTGGAATATTTTAATTAATTCCGGATGACGTTCTCCGTGTTTGGATGAAACTTTTTGAAGATATTCATATATCTGCGGTAATTCTTTTTTCACATAGGTATGATGTGTTTGCACAATATATTCTGTCAGCTGAGTCAAAGATATTTTTGTAAAGTCCTGTTCAGTTTCAGAAGTTTCAATAAATGCCTCTTCCAGTTCATCAGAAATTTCATTTACCGGGAGTTGCTGATCTGCACAGGCCTGTTCCAAAGATCGTTTGCCTTTACAACAGAAATCAAGATGATATTTTTCAAAAACAGAAGCTGCTTTGTGATTGTCCGTTACAATTTGTGCAAGGCTTTTTGATATTAAATTATTCATATGTACCAGTTTTATTTTATATAAATTGCTTTAAAGGTCTTTTCTTTTAAATGAACGAACAGCCCACCACAGAGGAAGTATTATCCAAAGTAGCATGATGCCAAACGTGAAGAGGATTCCTGTTCCGCTACCAAAAAAATCTTTGTATAATGCACCTGTATATCCCATCAGTGCACTTACATCCATTTTTAACATGATGGAAATCCGGCCGAGATCAATGGGGTTGAGTGCAGATAAAACAAGTATTAACTTTTCCAGCGGATAATCGCTGAATGAGAATAGTATAAGTAATATTAATCCATCAAAAATTAAGGCAAAATAAAACCACAACAACAGGGCAGCACCAATTCCTCTTGCTTTGTCCCTTGCTTTTACAGAAGTAAGAAAAGCAAGTGAAGTAAATATTAATGTAAAAGCAAAGCCATTAAATAAAAGTGAGAAGCCGGTACTGTCAGGTGAATAAATGAGAACCGGTATTCCCACACCAATAAAAAATGAACTGACTAATGAAAGACTCACCCCACTATATTCACTCATTATTATTTTTGTCCGGCTCATGGGCTGGGATAACATCAGCTCTATAAACTCATAGGAATTGTAATAGTGAATGGTGGCAAATATCATACTAACCAGGGGCACTACTATCAACACAATATTTAATAAACTAAGAATGGCTTTACTACTGTTTTCCTCCATATTGAACATACTGAAAGAAACCAGTAATAAAAAAGCAGTATAGGCAATAATTACTTTGCTTCGGACAATGTCATATAAAACATAGCGGGATAACTTAAGCATAGTATCAGTTTAATAGATTTTATTTTCTTTGTTTACATCAAACATTCTGTCAATCCAGTCATTGTTAATTATCTCTCCTTTCATAATTCTGGCTATGGCCTTACCAAGTTTCAGTTCGCCGGTATCTTCACGCAGTTGATCAATTTCTTTGAAAAACTGTTGTTTGCCATCCTGCATATACATAATATGCGTAGTGAGTTCATCCAGGTCGCTCAGGATATGAGAGGTAATAAGAATAAGTTTGTTTTTTGCTTTCTCTTTCAGAATTTTTTCCTTTAAAATTTCAGAGGATAGTGGATCTAACCCGGCCGTAGGTTCATCCAGGATTAAAACATCCGGGTCAAAAAGAAAAGCAAGTGCAGCACTTACTTTTTGCCGGGTGCCACCGGATAATGTTCTCATCGCCTTATCAAAAATTGACGGCAGGTTAAATTTTGTAATCAATTCATCATCCGTTTGTGATGCAGGAATGTTC
>Ga0209797_10001591_pt1 | contig 11451 bp, 6 predicted proteins | sample DOMMetBare3Fresh_2_FD_187472 | JGI IMG/M metagenome (GOLD analysis project Ga0209797, IMG submission 187472) | Wetland sediment microbial communities from St. Louis River estuary, USA, under dissolved organic matter induced mercury methylation -... | ecosystem: Environmental > Aquatic >...
CTCTCCTGGCGCGCCTGCGCGACGAACTGCCGCGCGTGCTCCCGGCCGCCTGAGCCGGGTCGCCGGCGCGCCCCCGCCCGTCGGACGCGCGAGGTACCGTGCCGACCGTGCGCCTGATCGTCGCCCGCTGCGAGGTCGTCTACTCCGGCCGTTTGACCGCCCGCCTGCCGGAGGCCCTGCGGCTGCTGATGTTCAAGTCGGACGGCTCCGTGATGGTGCATGCGGACGTCGGCGGCTACAAGCCCCAGAACTGGATGACGCCGCCGACGGTGATCGAGGAGTCCGAGGGCCGCATCGTCGTGCGCAAGCTCAAGGGCGAGGACCAGCTCGAGATCCGCGTCGCCGAGGTCCTCTCCGACATCGAGCACGACATGGGGGACGCCGCCGCGCTCGAGAAGGACGGCGTCGAGGCGCACCTGCAGGAGCTGCTCGCCGACCGCCCCGAGTGGTGCGGCGAAGGGTTCCGGCTCGTGCGCCGGGAGTGGCCGACCGACATCGGCCCGGTCGACCTCGTCTGCCGCGACGCCGACGACGGCTGGGTCGCGGTGGAGATCAAGCGCGTCGGGGGGATCGACGCCGTCGAGCAGCTCAGCCGCTACCTCGAGCGGATCTGCCTCGACCCCGAGCTCGGCGGGTGCCGCGGGATCCTCGCCGCGCAGCGCGTGTTCGAAGCCTGGGCCCCCTTCCTGAAAGACCCCAACCCGCCCGACCCGTAGCCTTGACCTGGCCTTCGCGCTCCCCTACCGTGACCTCCCGGAAGGAGACCGAGAAGAAGATGAAGGCCAAAGTCGCCGTCTTACGCGTCGGACCCGCGCATGTCCTCGAGGACGTCTCGCGATTGTGCGAGCTTGCGGGATTGCGGGAGACTCTGGCGCCGGGATCAACGACGATCCTCAAGGACAACATCTCGTGGCACTTCCCGTTCCCGGCGGCCAACACCACGCCGTGGCAGCTCGAGGGAACGATCCGCGCGCTGCGGGGCGCCGGAGCTGCCTTGAATGACAAGACCGCCGTCCTGCCCCCCAAGCTGAAGCGCCGGCAGGCGACGGAACAACCGCGCCGCTGCATCACCCACACGGCTCCAACCGATTCGTCGGCTCAGTGCAACGGTGCCGACCAGGCAGCGCCGAAGCTCGAGCCCCTCGTCCCAACAATGCGGCGAGCTTCGCCTGCGGTGGCGATCTCGAGACGCGCGAGACCGTGTGCGAGGGTGTGCTCGCGAACTTCAGGCACGAGATCGAGGGCCGCGTCGACTGCCTTGCCGGCGACACGACGCTGGCGGACTGCAAAGGCCTCGGGCCGGGCCACGACAAGTGAGTGCGACGGTTCCGCCGCTCACATCGTCGCGGGCCGAATGAAATTGCCCGGCGACGATGATGAATGGTCTTTGTTGGTGGTTCTCGCGTCCCGGCCGAGAATCTGGCGCCTCCGCGCCGGACTGCGCGGCTCACCCACGGCGACGCATGGACCACAGCGCGAACCGGGTATTCATCTCCTACCGGCGCGACGACGCCGCCGGTTATGCCGGCCGGCTGGAAGAGGCGCTGGAAAAGCGCCTCGGCCATCGCAGCGTCTTCCGCGACGTGCTCGACATCCCCCCCGGTGAGGACTTCGTCGCCGCGATTCGCACCCGGCTGGCCAGTGCGCAGTCGGTGCTGGTGCTGATCGGCCCGCGCTGGGCGGGTGGCGAAACGCCCGGCCAGCGGCGCATCGACGACGCCGGGGACTTCGTGCGCCTGGAGGTTGCGGTGGCACTGGACAGCGGCGCGCGCGTGGTGCCGGTGCTGCTGCCCGGCGCCGCGATGCCGGCCGAGGCCGACCTGCCCGAGCCGCTGAAGCCACTCGCACGACGCAATGCGCTGAGCCTGAGCGACGCGCACTGGGACGCCGACATCGACCGCCTGGCCGACACCATCGGCCTGCCCCGTCGGCGCAGCGTCTGGCCGTGGGCCCTGGGCGGCGCCGCCGTCGCCGCCAGCGCCGTCGCGGCGCTGTGCGGGCTGAAGCCCTGGGTGCCGGCCGACCCTTCGGCGCGTCTGGTCGGCATCTGGCAGGCCGAGGTCAAATACGGCTGGGGCGCGAAGCACTACGAACGCTTCGAGTTCAGGCGCCACGCCGGACAGCTGACCGGCACCGCCACCTTCCTGAGTTACCCGCGGGCCATCGAGAAGCTGGAGTTCGACGGCAGCAACCTGCGGTTCGAGACCCATACGCAGCAGTCGATGGGCAACGAGACGCGCGAACTCACGCACCGCTACAGCGCCGAGCTGCGCGGCGAGCCGCACGACGAACGGCTGGCGCTGCGCATGCAGACCAGCGGCTCGTTCGACATCAACCAGCCGCTGGAATTCGAGGCGCGGCGCGTCGCCACGGCTGCGGCGGCCTCCGCTGCGATGCGCTGACACCGCAGCGGCCGCAGGAAGACCGCCCATTGGGGCGGGCGCCCGGCACGCTGCCTGCAAACCAGGTACCTCGGGGGACAAAACGGCACGCCGCTCGGTCTGATGGCGCGGCACACCGCCGTCTCGACCCGAGCGTCGCGCGGATGCCATCGGTCGGCAACCCCTCTGGGCACCGGTGCAGACGCTCGCCCCGTTCGGCGCCAGCGTGGCGCTCGATGATCCCACACGGGCGTTTATCCTGGCGCATGGCGGCGAACCCGACGCTGTCGTCGGATGTCGAAGACACGGGCCGTCATGAAGGCGTGACCGCGCAGTCCCCAGGAAGGCGGCCAACTGCATGTACCACGGCGAGAGATTGAATGCGATCACCCACCTGGTGGCGGCCGTGCTGGCCCTCGTCGGCGCGGCGGTGCTGGTGGTGCTGGCCGCTGTTGGCGGGAACCCGTGGAAGATCGTGAGCGTCTCGATCTACGGCCTGACGCTGGTGCTGCTCTACACCCTTTCAGTCCTGTACCACAGCCTGCGCGGACGCGCCAAAGGGATCTTCCAGAAGCTCGACCACCAGAGCATCTACCTGCTCATCGCCGGCAGCTACACGCCATTTTGCCTGGTCACCCTGCGGGGCGGCTGGGGGTGGTCGCTGTTCGGTGTGGTCTGGGGGCTCGCGGTGATCGGCAGCCTTCAGGAATTCTGGGCCGACAAGGCGCGCATTCTGTCGGTGGTGATCTATGTCGTGATGGGTTGGGCGGTCGTGGTCGCCCTGGTCCCCCTGCACGAGGCCTTGGGGTCGGCCGGTTTCGCCTGGCTCGTGGTGGGTGGGCTTCTCTACACCCTGGGCATCGCTTTCTATGCGCTCGACGCCCGTGTCATGCACTTCCACGGCGTCTGGCATCTGTTCGTGATGGCCGGTAGCGCCTCCCACTACGTCGCCATCCTGTGTTGTGTGATCTGAGACTGGCCCGGCCGGACCGGGCCAGCTGCCTCAGACCGCTTGCTGCTGCGGCCTCGACCGCCGCCGAACGGGCCGAGGTCGCGCGGGCGCTGATCACGAGCCGCAACCCGATGGCACCCAAGGGACGGGTCGCGCCGGGGCCAACCGTCGCGCAACTGCGAGCCCTCGTCGAAGCTGCCGGCCGTGCACACGACGACGAATGTCCAGGCCAGTCCAACACCAGCCCTTCGGCTCGTGACATGCGCACGTCCGCGGCGTGCAACGGGCAGGTTTCGGACAACCCTAAACAGGAGCCGCCCCCCGCGCACGGCAGCTTCCCGCCGGCACTGGTGCATCGCCGCCGTCCCGGACGCGCCGGTCGTCGGGCGAGTCCTCACCCATCTCGAGTGACAGACCCGGGCGCCCTGCTTCCAAGGCCTCCAGGGGCCGATCACGACCGTGCGCTCCTGCACCCAAGGGGGGACTGATGCACCCAGCGACCGCCCATCCACGCCGGGTTCAGCGCCTCTGTGCTGACCGCTGTCAGGTGCGCGGGCACCACCATCGGCGTCGAATGATCTGCCCGGGATGACCGCGGCAAGAATGTGTGCCGCTCGTGTGTCCTAGATGTCGAACTGCCAGCGGTTCGCCGACACGTGAGCTGATCGGCCGGGGCATTGACGCGCTACGGTCCCATCGTTCCAATGCGGTTGGGCACGGCACGAGCTGCCGAGTTCGACTGCAGACCGGCCGCGAGGCTGGGTTCTCGGCCCCCGATCCAGGGTCCACCCCCCCAAACATGAGCGAAGTCCGAGCCCTGCTTCTGACCGATGTCGTCGACAGCACGAGGCTGGCAGAGACGCTCGGCGATGCCGCCACAGCCGAGCTCTGGGCGGCGCACGACCGAGCGGCGCGCGACATGCTCGCAAGCTGCCGCGGGCGCGAGATCGACAAGACCGACGGCATGCTGCTGCTGTTCGAGTCGGCGGCCGACGCTTTGGTCTATGTGTCGGCCTACCACCGCGCACTGAAGGCGCTGCCGGTGCCGCTGGCCGCGCGCGCCGGCCTGCATGTCGGGCCGGTGATCCTGCGCGAGAACAGCACCGCGGACATTGCACGCGGCGCCAAGCCGCTCGAAGTGGACGGGATCGCAAAGCCGACCGCGGCACGCGTGATGTCGCTGGCGCAGGGAGGACAGACCCTGCTGACCGCGGATGCGAGGCAAACGCTTGCCGAGACGCCGTTGCGCCTGTGCTCACACGGCCACTGGCTCCTGAAGGGACTCGCGGAGCCGGTGGAACTGTTCGAGGCCAGCGAGGCGGACGCGCGGTTCGACCCGCCACACGATGGCGAGAAGGGATTTCGCGTCGTCCGCGTCGCCGATCGCTGGCTGCCGGTCATGGAGGTGCCGAACAACCTGCCGCAGCCACTGACCAGCTTCATCGGCCGCGTGAAGGAGATCGGCGAGATCCGGCAGATGCTGGGCGCGACGCGCCTGCTCACGCTCACCGGATCGGGGGGCTGCGGCAAGACCCGGCTGGCGCTGAAGCTGTCTCGGGAGGCAACGCCGGCGTTCCCCGACGGGGTCTGGTGGGTCGAGCTGGCGGCGTTGACGGATCCGCTGCTCGTCCCTCAGGCCTTGGCCAAGATCCTGGGCCTGAAGGAGGAGGCGGGCACCCACCTGACGCAGACGATCGCCGCGCACCTGGCCACGGAACGCGCGCTGCTCGTGCTCGACAACGCCGAGCACCTGCTCGCCGCTTGCGCCGATCTCGTCCACGGCGTGCTGCAGTGTTGCCCGCACGTCTCGGTGATCGTGACCAGCCGCGAAGGGCTGGGGGTGGCTGGCGAGCTCACCTACCGCGTACCTTCGCTGTCGCTGCCCGAGCCGATGCGCGGCGCCACCCCGGAGAGCCTGGCACCGTACGAGGCGGTGCGCCTGTTCGTCGAGCGGGCGCGCCGGCATTCGCCGCAGTTCGCGCTGACGCGACAGAACGCGCCCGCAGTGGCTTCGGTCTGCCATCGACTCGACGGCATCCCGCTCGCGATCGAGCTCGCGGCGGCACGCGTGCGCTCGCTCGCGGTCGACGACCTGAACGCGCGACTGGACCAGCGTTTTCGCATCCTCACTGGCGGTTCGCGCACCGCGTTGCCGCGCCAGCAGACGCTGCGCGCGCTGATCGACTGGGGCCACGACCTGCTGGGTCCGAGCGAGCAGGCGCTGTTGCGCCGGCTCTCGGTCTTCGCCGGCGGCTGGACGCTCGGCGCGGCAGAGCAGGTGTGCTCGGGCGACGGCGTCGCCGAAGACGCGATGCTGGACCTGCTGACGGCGCTCGCCGACAAAAGCCTGGTGCTGGCCGAGGCCCGCGACGGCGCCGTTCGCTACCGCCTGCTCGAGACGGTGCGCCATTACGCACGCGACCGCCTGCTCGAGCATGGCGAAGGCCAAACCTGGCGAGACCGCCACCTGGCGGCGTTTGCTGCGCTTGCGAAGGAGGCACGTCCCCACCTGCGCGACGCCGACCAGCAGGTTTGGATGGACCGGCTGGAGACCGAGCACGACAACTTGCGTGCCGCGCTGACCTGGTCGTGCGCGAGCGGCGGCGACATCGTCGCCGGGATGGGGATGGCCAACGCGCTGTTCTCGTACTGGTACGTGCGTGGTTATCGCGCCGAAGCCTACGCCTGGTACAGCGGCCTGCTGGCGGTCGAAGGCGAAGTGCCCCCGGCGCTGCGTGCCGAGACGCTGTCCGGTGCCGGCGTGATGGCATGGCAGAAGGGCGACCACGCGGCCGCTCGCCGGTACAACGAGACCGCCCTCGAGATCCGGCGCACGCTCGGTGACCGCCTGAACATCGGGAGCTCGCTGATCAACTTGGGACTCGTCGATTTCGACCAGGGCCACTACGAAGCCGCGCGCCGGCGCTTCGACGAAGGTCTCGCGATCCGGCGCGAACTTGGCAGCCCGAGATCGGTTGCGGCGGCGATTCACAACCTGGCCGCGGTCGCCGAAGCCGTCGGCGACCACGACCGGGCCTGGCAGCTGTTCGACGAGACGGTGCAGATCTACCGCCGCGTCGGCGATCCCTGGGGGATAGCGATCTCGACCAGCAACCTGGCCGCGGTCGCCTCCCACCGCGCTGACCACCGCGCCGCGCATGCACTGGACGTTGAGAGCCTGTCGATCCGACGCCAGCTTGGTGACAGACCCGGCATCGCCGAGTCGCTCGAAGGGCTGGCCAGGGACCTGTGCGCACTGGGCGCGCCGGCGCGGGCAGCGCGATCGTGGGGTGCCGCCGAGCGGCTTCGCGATGAGATCGGGGTCCCGATGTCGCCCATGGCCCGCGCTGACTACCTCGCTCGGGTCGCGACAGCCCGCGCCGCGATCCCTGATGCGGCCGCGTTCGACGGCGCCTGGGAGGAAGGGCGGTCGCTGGCGCTTGAGCTGGCGATCGCCGACGCGCAGCAACCCATCGGCACCTGAGCGCCTGCGCTGGCCTGCCTCCGAGCTGTTTGCAGGACAGCGGCGCGACCGCCTGGCTCGAGACGACCAACTCAGCGCAGCGAATGTCGCTGACGGGTGTGCGCCTTGCAGAGGCGGCGCTTTCCAGCGGATGCAACCTTCGCCCGGCAACCGCTCCAGCCGGAAGCAACCGGAGCAGGCATGGAGGTGGCGAGATGTCTGAAGTCTTCGGGTAGAGCGTGCCACGCATAGGTGGCAGCGCGAGTGCGCGGGCCGCAGCGCGAGTGAACGCCGAGCACGCCTCGAAGACCGCTCCACGGAGGTTAGAGTCGCACGTGCGATGTCAACTCTGGGGCGGACAGTGACGGCCACGCCCACGAACTCGCTGCCGCATACCTGGCACTCAAGATGCGCGTCCCGTCAGCCGCCTTCCTCGGCGGGCGGTGCTCGGCCATGCGCCGCAGTCGCGCATGAACTCGCGCTGCGACGGACCGACCACTCGCTGGTGGCGAATCCACTCTCCGAATCGCTTCTCACTGGGTCGGGCGGCGCCGCGTCCGGACCGGCGGGCATCGTTGCCGACCGCCCGATCATCATCGGCAACTGACCCGCAGCCCGACGCCGCCCATCGTCTGCACGCCGCAACGCCATCCCACGTTTGTGGTGCGCTGCCGATTGCGCGCAGCGCCGCTGCGCTGCTACGATCGCCCCCTTCCTTGCCCGAGGTGCCCCCGATGACACAACGACTTGCGAGCCCCAACCACCGCGCAGCGCGCGTGGCCGGCCGCCCGTCGTTCGGGATCGGCATCGCCAGCGCCGCCCGCGCGCTCTAGTCCTCCCGGAATCCGCTTCGATCCGAAGTTCCGCCGGGAGTCCGGCGGAAGGACCGTTTCACCCTCGATCCGACGCCGTCCAGGGTTCCCACCCGGAACCCGCAGAAGCTGAAGGTGGGCCACATGACATCGTGGCTGAGGAGATGGATGGAGGTTCTGGGTTCGCGCGTTGCGCCACGCCCCGACGACCTGCTGCGCGACGCGGCTTACCGGCGGCTGTGGACCTCGATCGTGATCAGCTCGTTCGGCGGCCAGGTGACGATGCTCGCGCTGCCGCTCACCGCGGCGGTGCTGCTGCACGCGACGCCGACGCAGATGGGCCTGCTGACGGCGATGGAAATCGTCCCGTTCGTGCTGCTGTCGCTGCCGTCGGGCGTGTGGCTGGACCGCGTGCGCAAGCTGCCGGTCTACGTGATCGGCGAGTGCCTGCTCGCGCTCGCGGTGGCGAGTGTTCCCCTCGCGTGGTGGCTGGGCTGGTTGTCGATGCGCTGGATGTACGCGATCGGTCTCGTGCTCGGCTGCGTCTACACCGTGGCCGGTTCGGCGGCGCAGATCGTGCTGACGCAGGTGGTGGCGCGCGAGCGGCTGGTCGAGGCGCACGCGAAGAACGCGCTCGCGTCGTCCGGCTCCGAGGTGGCCGGACCGGCCTTCGCCGGCGCGCTGATCAAGCTGGTCGGGGCACCGGTTGCACTGCTGGTGGATGCGGCGATGCTCATGGCCTCAGCCGCCGTCCTGCGCGGCATCGACGTTCGCGAGCGGCGCGACGGCGCGTGCGCGCGGCGCTTCGCCGACGAATTGCGCGTGGGCGTGCGCTTCGTCGTCCGTCAGCGGCTGCTGGTGGCGCTGGCGTGCGCCGTGGGCGTGTGGCAGATGTGCCAGCACGCGGCGACCGTGGTGCAGATCCTGTTCGCGACGCGCACGCTCGGCCTGTCCGAGCAGGCGGTCGGCATGAGCTTCACCGCGATGGGCCTGGGCACCGTGGCGGCCAGCGTGTGGGGCCACCGCATCAGCGCGCGCCTCGGCCCGGGGCCGTGCATGGTGGTCGGCTTCGGTGTGTGCGCCGCGGGCTGGCTCACGCTCGCCGCGGCGCCGGTGGGGCCGCTCGGCGTGGCCGCGTTCACCGCCATGCTGGGCTTGTTCGGCTTCGGGGCCGTGCTGGTCTTCATCAACTTCCTCGCCCTGCGCCAGGCGGTGACCCCCGAGCCACTGCTGGGCCGCATGACGAGCACGATGCGCTGGCTGATCCTGCTGCCCGCCGGCCCCGGCGCGCTCGTCGGTGGCTGGCTCGGCGAGCATGTCGGGCTGCGCGCAGCGCTGCTGTTCGCGGGCGGCAGCGCGCTGCTGCTCGCCCTCGTGGCCTGGCGCGTGCCGATCATCCGTGGGGTGCGCGAGTTGCCGAGACTGGAGGACGCCGAATCGCCGGCCGGCGCCGGGGCGGCCGGTGTGCGGCAGCGGCCGCTTGCCGATCCGGCCTGACGAGGCCCGATCGAGACCCCATCGCGAAGTGTGTGAGGAACATGCGTTTCAAGTCCGCACGACGATGGCACGCTGGACGGACGTCGTCCGGCGGGCGAACATACACGGTGGATTGACACCGGCTGAACCCACGCAGGGAGCGTCACGATGAACCACGGCACGCTGCAATTTGCCAGGACGATGCGGTTCCTCGAACCGGGCTCGGCGACCGCGCGCCTGCATGCGACGGCAAGCGAGTTGATCCCGGGCGCCACCTCGCGGCTGCATTACTGCTTCAAGCCGTATCCGATCTACGCACGTTCCGGCAAGGGCTGCCGTCTCACCGACATCGACGGTGACGAACGCATCGACTGCCTGAGCAACATGACGGCGTTGATCCATGGTCACGCCGACGCGGAAATCAACGCCGCGATCCTCGATCAGGTGCAGCGCGGCGTGAGCTTCTCCGAGCCTGCCGAACCCGAGGTGGCGCTCGCCCGGCTGATGAGCGATCGCGTGCCGTCGGTCCGGCGGGTGCACTTCAGAAGTTCGGGTACCGAGGCAGTGATGATGGCCGTCAAGCTCGCGCGCGCCCACACCGGGCGCAACCGCCTCGCGAAGTTCGAGGGGGCCTATCACGGCTACTACGACTACGTGCAGGTGAGTTTCTCGTCGACACCGGCGAACTGGGGCTCGGCACAGGCGCCGCTGAGCGTGCCGAGTTCAGGCGGCCTGTCGAGCGCGGTGGGCGACGAAGTGCTGGTGCTGCCGTTCAACGATCGCGCCGGGGTCGAGCGGCTGCTGGCGCAGCACGGCAAAGGCCTGGCCGCGTTGCTGTTCGAGCCGCTGTCCAACCGTGCCGGCATGGTGTTGCCGCAGCCCGGCTTCCTCGACTTCCTGCACGAGATCACGCGCGCGTACGGTATCGTGCTGATCTTCGACGAGGTCATCGCCTTTCGCCTCGGCCAGGCGGGCGCGCAGGGACGCTACGGCGGCAAGCCGGACCTGACGGCCTTCGGCAAGATCATCGGCGGCGGCTTGCCGATCGGCGCCGTCGGCGGGCGCGCCGACATCATGGCGCTGCTCGATCCAGCCGGCGCCGGCACGCGGGTGATATCGGGTGGCACGTACAGCGGAAATCCGCTGTCGGCCGCGGCCGGGCTGGCGACTCTCGAGAAACTCACCCCGGAGATGCATGCGCGGCTCGACGCCATGGGGGCGCGCATGCGCGACGGCCTGAACGCGATCTTTCGCGCAGCGGGGCAGAGGGCGCAGGCGACGGGGGATGGCTCACTCTTCCAGATCGTGCCGACCGACCGGCCGCTGACCAACTACCGTGATCTGCCACAGGACGCCGAGGCCTTCGACTGGCTCGACCGCTTGCACCGGGGGCTGCTGTGCAACGGGGTGATCATCTCGCATCGCGGACTCAGTTGCGTGTCGTCGCCCATGGGCGAGGCCGAGGTCGATGAAGTGCTGGGGGCGTTCGAGCGGGCGGTGGCGGAGTTGCGCGGTTAGCCACCGATTCCGGGTTCAAGCCAGCGGTGGCCGACAGCGGCGGGTGCCACCGGACCCACTTCGCGGTCGCTGCGATTCACGAGAGCCTGCGCTCTGACCCGCAGACCGCCACCCTGAGTCATCGAGCACGACCTGCCCAGAGCCTCAAGCCGTTGCTCCAAACCGGCCGTCGATCTCCGACCGGATCGGGGCGTCATGCACAGGTGGCCTCGCGACGTCCGACGTCAGAGAGATGACATACATGTTGAGCGCCCGACCAGCGGCCAGTCGCCGGTGCAGGCGCCCGGACGGCTCCAGTCAGTGGGCTCAGCCATCGTCCTGGCATCTCATCTCGCCGTCGCCGCGAATCGCCGCTGCGATGGATCCCCAGGCCTTGCACTTCGATGCCCAGCGAATGGCCTGGGTCGGATTCAAAGGCGTCGTGGCAGCGCAGCGCTTCAGCGCACCACCTCGAAAGGCGCACGGCGCAGGTCCAGCGCCGGGTTGCGGTCGAAGAAGTTGGCCGGCTTGAGCTCGAGGCTCATTTTGTGACGCGACAGCACCGGCCAGTCCTCCGCCACCGTGACGTGGTGGTGGCCCAGCGTCAGCCAGACCACGAGGTCACGGTTGACCAGGCCGCGGTTGTCGCGCACGTACTGCGGCAGGCCCGGCGAGCCGGGGTGCTGGTTGGGCGTGTCGCCAGCGGCGTAGCGCTGCTCAGGGTCGTAGGCCGTCACCCATAGCGCGTTCTCGATGAAGCCGGCACGCTGGTAGTCGGCCTTCTTCAGCAGCGGCTCGGCGGTGCGCTGCAGCACGATCGTCGGATCGTCCGCATCCAGGATCATCGCTCCGGCCGAGTAATTGACCTTC
>Ga0209797_10001592_pt1 | contig 11449 bp, 9 predicted proteins | sample DOMMetBare3Fresh_2_FD_187472 | JGI IMG/M metagenome (GOLD analysis project Ga0209797, IMG submission 187472) | Wetland sediment microbial communities from St. Louis River estuary, USA, under dissolved organic matter induced mercury methylation -... | ecosystem: Environmental > Aquatic >...
AGCGGCATCCCCGTCATCGCCGACATCCACTTCCAGCCCAAGTACGTGTTCGCCGCCATCGAGGCCGGCTGCGCCGGGGTGCGCGTCAACCCGGGCAACATCAAGCAGTTCGACGACCGGGTCGGTGAGATCGCGAAGGCGGCCGCCGACGCCGGGGTGCCGATCCGGATCGGGGTCAACGCCGGGTCGCTCGACCCGCGGCTGCTGGCCAAGCACGGCCGTGCGACGCCGGAGGCGCTGGTCGAGTCGGCGCTGTGGGAGTGCTCGCTGTTCGAGGAGCACGATTTCCGGGACATCAAGATCTCGGTCAAGCACCACGACCCGGTCATCATGATCAACGCCTACCGCCTGCTCGCCGCCCAGTGCGACTACCCCCTGCACCTGGGGGTGACCGAGGCCGGTCCGGCGTTCCAGGGCACCGTCAAGTCGGCGGTGGCCTTCGGCGCGCTGCTCGCGGAGGGGATCGGCGACACCATCCGGGTGTCCCTGTCGGCGCCGCCGGTCGAGGAGGTCAAGGTCGGCATGGCGATCCTGGAGTCGCTGGGCCTGCGGCAGCGCCGGCTCGAGATCGTCTCCTGCCCGTCCTGCGGCCGGGCCCAGGTCGACGTCTACACCCTGGCCAACCAGGTGACGGCCGGCCTGGAGGGCCTGACCGTCCCGCTGCGGGTCGCCGTCATGGGCTGCGTCGTCAACGGACCGGGGGAGGCCCGTGAGGCCGACCTCGGCGTGGCCTCCGGCAACGGCAAGGGTCAGATCTTCGTCAAGGGCCAGGTCATCAAGACCGTTCCTGAGGCGCAGATCGTCGAGACGCTGGTGGACGAGGCCCTGCGGCTCGCCGAGCAGATGGAGCGGGACGGCGTCGAGCCGGGGGAGCCGGTCGTCAGCTGGGCGTGAGCTGCTGTCGCTGACCCCGTCGGGTCAGCCCAGCGCGGCGGAGTCTCGCGAGTAGGCCGTCGTGGCCCGCCCGGACAGGGCACGATGGCTCCATGCTGCGCACGAGCGCACTGCGCGTCCTCGACGCGCGGGACCGGACCGAGGTCGCGGAGCTGCTGGCCCGCGACCCGGTGGCCCACGTGTTCGTCGCCTCGCGCATCCAGCAGGCGGGCTTCGACCCGTGGCGGCTCGGTGGCGAGCTCTGGGGACACGTGGTCGACGGCCGGCTCGAGGCGATGGCCTACGTCGGGGCCAACCTGGTCACGGTCGAGGCTGGACCCGATGCGGTGCGCGCCTTCGCCGACCGGGCCCGCCGGCAGGGCCGGCGGTGCTCCTCGATCGTCGGACCGGCGCACGAGGTGCTGCCCCTGTGGGAGCTCCTGGAGCCCCTGTGGGGTCCCGCCCGCGACGTGCGGCCCGACCAGCCGCTGATGACGCTCGACGAACCGCCGTCCGTGGCCCTCGACCCGCTGGTGCGCCGGGCCCGGCCGGACGAGCTGGACCTCGTGCTGCCCGCCTGCGTCGCGATGTTCACCGAGGAGGTCGGGGTCTCCCCCCTGGCCAACGACGGCGGAGTCCCGTACCGGGCCCGGGTGCGCGAGCTCGTGGTGGGGGGCCGCTCATTCGTCCGCATCGAGGACGGCCGGGTCGTGTTCAAGGCGGAGGTCGGTGCGGCGACCGAGCACGCCTGCCAGGTGCAGGGCGTGTGGGTGGCACCGGATCGGCGCGGCGAGGGTCTCTCCGCACCGGCCATGGCGGCGGTGGCGGAGGCCTGTCGCCGGGATATCGCCCCGGTGGTCTCGCTGTACGTCAACGCCTACAACGAGGCGGCGCTGGCGGCCTACCGTCGAGTCGGGTTCGCCACGGTCGGCCGGTTCGCCACGGTGCTGTTCTGACCGCGCTGCGCGGGGACGCCGACTTCCGGCGCTACTACGTCTCGCGCCTGGTCTCCTACGCGGGGACGGCCGCGACGTTCGTCGCGCTGCCCGTGCTCGTCTACCGGCTGACCGGGTCGGCCCTGCTCACCGGTCTCACCGTGTCGCTGGACGCCCTGCCCTACCTGCTGCTCGGCCTGCCGGCCGGCGCCTTCGCGGACCGCCTCGACCGGAAGACGATCATGGTCGGGGCGGACCTGACCAGTGCGGTGCTGCTGGTGTCGGTCCCCGTTGCGGCGGCACTGGACCGGCTGACGGTCGCCCACCTGCTGGCCGTGGCGTTCCTCGGCAACGCCATGTTCGTGCTGTTCGACGCGGCCAACTTCGGCGCCCTGCCCACCCTGGTGGGACGGGAGCACATCGCCGAGGCGAACGCACTCGTGTACGGCACTGCGAACGCCCTCGACGTGGTCGTGCCGGCCGCCGTGGGCGCCCTGCTCGTCGTCCTGGAGCCCAGCAGCGTGCTGGCCTTCGACGCGGCCACCTTTGTCGGCTCGGCGCTGCTCATCCGGGCGATCGCCCGGCCGATGTCCGACCGGCACCGCATCCCCGTGCTGGGTCTGGGCGCCCAGATCGGGGAGGGCGTGGCGTTCATCCGCGCGCACCGGCCGGTGCTGGTCATGACGCTGGTCGCCGCCACCCAGGCGGTGGCGATCGGCGGGCTGGTCGGGCAGCTCGTCGTGCTGCTCGACCAGCAGCTCGGGGTGCGCGAGGGAGACGTGCGCCTGGGCGTGGCCTGGGCGGTGTGGGGCGCCGGCGGGGTGGCGGGATCGGCGGTCACCCCGTGGCTCGCCCGGCGGCTGGGCGCCGCGCGCACCGTCCTCCTCGGGTTGCCGCTGAGCGCGGCGATGGCCGTCGCGGCGGGCCTGGCGCCCACGTTCGCCACCGTCGTCGCGGCCCTCGCCGCCTGGGGCGTGGTGGTCACCGTGGTGATCCTGGGCACCATCAACTACCGGCAGGAGGTGACCCCCGAGCCGCTCCAGAGCCGGGTCAACACCACGGCCCGGATGCTTTCCTACGGCGGGGGCTGGCCGATCGGCGCGCTCGTCGCGGGCGCGGTGGCGGAGCGGAGCACGGCGCGCGCCGGCGTGCTGACCACGGCGGCGGTGCTGGTCGCCGGTGCGGTGGCGGTTCAGTTCTCGTCGCTGCGCGCCGTGGGGGCGGGGGGCGGCGTCGCGGCGGAAACCTGATCGATCGTCCGCGACCCGACGGATATCCTCGGCGCACCCGTCCCCGAGAGAGGCCATCTGTGGCGCTGCGCCTGTCGACGCTGTTCCTGCGCACCCTGCGCGAGGACCCGGCCGACGCCGAAGTCCCGAGCCACCGGCTGCTGGTGCGGGCCGGCTACGTCCGCCGCTTCGCGCCCGGAGGGTACGCCTGGTTGCCGCTCGGCCAGATCGTCTACGACCGGATCGAGGCGATCGTCAAGCAGGAGATGGACCGGATGGGCGGCCAGCAGGTGCACTTCCCCGCCCTGCTCCCGCGCGAGTACTACGAGGCCACGAACCGCTGGACCGAGTACGGCGCCGACGTGTTCCGGCTGCAGGACCGCAAGGGCGCCGACTACATGCTCGGGCCGACGCACGAGGAGGTCTTCACCCTGCTGGTCAAGGGTGAGTACAGCTCGTACAAGGACTTCCCGGTGATCCTGTACCAGATCCAGACGAAGTACCGCGACGAGCCGCGGCCGCGAGCGGGGATCCTTCGCGGCCGGGAGTTCGTCATGAAGGACTCCTACTCGTTCGATCTCGATGACGCGGGGTTGCAGGTCTCCTACGACAAGCACCGGGCGGCGTACATCCGGACGTTCGACCGGCTGGGCCTGCGCTACGTGATCGTCTCGGCCATGGCGGGCGCGATGGGCGGCTCGCACTCCGAGGAGTTCATCGCGCCGTCGCCGTCCGGTGAGGACACCTTCGTGGCCTGCCACGCGTGCGGCTACGCGGCCAACACCGAGGCGGTCCAGGTGCGAGCCCCGGCGGCGACCGAACCGGGCGCCCACCCCCCGATGGAGGTGCTGGACACCCCGGACACGCCCACGATCGAGACGCTCGTGGCGCTGCTGGTGGAACGAGGCCGTTCGGTCACGGCCGCGCAGACCCTGAAGAACGTGGTCGTCAAGACCCGCCTTCCGGGCGAGGCGTCCTGGACCCCCCTCGTGGTCGGCGTCCCCGGCGATCGCGAGGTCGACCTGCGCCGCCTCGTGGCCGCGCTGGCCCCCGCCGAGGTCGAGGTCTTCGACGCCGACGACTTCGCCCAGCGGCCGGGGCTGGTCCGCGGCTACCTCGGCCCGCAGGTGCTGCGCGGGCTGGGCATCCGCTACCTGGCCGACCCTCGGGTCGCCGTGGGCACCTCCTGGGTGACCGGGGCCAACGAGCCCGGGCGGCACGCCGCCCACGTGGTCGCCGGCCGCGACTTCGAGGTCGACGGGTACGTGCAGGCGGCCGACGTCCGCGGCGGCGACCCCTGCCCGGTGTGCGGGGCCGCGCTCTCGATCGACCGGGGGATCGAGGTCGGCCACATCTTCCAGCTGGGCCGCAAGTACGCCGACGCGTTCGAGCTGGACGCCCTGGGCCCGGACGCCAAGCCGATCCGGGTGACCATGGGCTCCTACGGCATCGGGGTGTCCCGGGCGATGGCGGTGGTGGCCGAGCAGTGCCACGACGACAAGGGGCTGGTCTGGCCGCGCTCGGTCGCCCCGGCCGACGTCCACGTGGTGGCCACCGGCAAAGACGACGCGGTGTTCGACGCCGCCGAACGGCTGACCGAGCAGCTCGAGCAGCGCGGGCTGAGGGTGCTGGTCGACGACCGGCGCGGGGTCTCCCCGGGCGTGAAGTTCAACGACTCCGAGCTGATCGGGGTCCCGACCATCGTCGTCGTGGGCCGTGGCCTCGCCTCCGGCGTGGTCGAGGTCAAGGACCGGGCGACCGGCGACCGGGTCGAGGTCGCGCTGGACGCAGCCGTCGACCACCTGGTGGCGCTCTGCCGGCCGTGACCGTGACGCCGGCGCCGCCCAGGTGTCCCGGCGTCGTCCGGCGTCACGAGCGCCGCTCGGTCAGCCCCGGGAAGTCCTCGGCCACCCCCGACCAGACCGACCCGCGGACCGCCGCGTCGACCAGCCAGCGGGCGGCCGTCGCCCGTAGGCCGGGCTCGCCGGCGGCGACCAGGTCGGCGTAGGTCGCGGCGACTCCACGCTCCAGCCGAGCGGCCAGGGCCCTCGCCGCGGCGGCCGTCGTGATCGGGCCGCCGAGGTCGTAGGCCGCCTCGGCGGCCACCGGCTCGGTGCCCGCGGCGCGCAGCAGGTCCTCCAGAGCGGCCCGTCGCGCCCGGTGCCCGTCGAACGCCTGCCGGGCGCTGACCTGGTCTTGCCGGCCCTCCAGTCGGGCGCCGACGACGCCGTACCCGTACACGGCGGCGTGCTCACCGGCCAGCGCTGCCGTGAGCGCCGCCGTCAGCGCGGGTCCGGCCGTGGCCAGGGGGAGGGTCATCGGCGGGCCTGCCGGACGACGGCCGCGTGAGCGGCGTCGGAGGCAGCCACCGACGCGAGCAGCCGGGCGACCCGGCCGGACAGGGGGGCCAGGGCGGCCAGGTGCGTGGCCACCGCGGCGTCCTGCTGCCGGGCGAGGGCCACGGCGGCCTGGGCGGCGCTGGCCGAGACGGTGGGCTCGCTGGGCGACCCGGTGGGCGACCCGGTGGGCGACCCGGTGGGCGACCCGGTGGGCGACCCGGTGGGCGCCGGTAGGCCGTCCCTCAACGCGCCGGCGTGCGCCCGGTGCCCCCGCGCTGCGGCGCCGACGGAGGCGAGCGTCGGATGCCGCCGAGCCGTGGCTTCGGCCAGCAGCGCGAGTCGATCCTCCAGCTCGGCGGCCCGGGTGCGCGCGACCACGTCGGGATCCGGCGGCCGGGGCATGGGCTCCTCGTCGTTCGAGCACCCGGCCATCAGGGACGCCGCCCCGGCCGTCCCGAGCAGAAGGCCCGCCCGCAGGCCGCCGGCCAGGACGACCCGACGACTCGGTCGGCCGGCCGCGGGCCGCCGGGGATCGCTCACGAGGTCGGGCATGACGGGCAGGATCGCACGGGGTCCCCGACGCGATCACGGCCGGATACCCTGGGTCGACCGCGCCCCGGCGCGGCGTGCGGACACCTGCAGAGAGACGGAGGCGGCGTGAGCTCCCCGGCACCGGTGCGTCTGCGCGCGGCCATCGAACCGGTGGTCCGCGCGGTCGGGCTCGACCTCGAGGAGGTCACCGTGACCCCGGCCGGGCGTCGCCGGATGGTTCGGGTGGTCGTCGACCGCGACGGCGGTCTCACGCTCGACGACGTGGCCGAGACCAGCCGGGTCGTCTCCGACGCGTTGGACGCCGACGACCTGATGGGTGCCGCGCCCTACGTGCTGGAGGTCAGCACCCCCGGGGTCGACCGGCTGCTGACCGCCCCCAGGCACTGGCGGAGGGCCACCGGGCGGCTGGTCCGCGCCACGCTGGTCGCCGGGGGCGAGATCGTCGCGCGCGTGCTCCAGGCCGATGACGAGGGCGTCGAGGTGGAGCTGCCGGGCGGTCGCCGTCGGCTGACCTACCCCGAGGTGAGCCGCGCCCAGGTGCAGGTCGAGTTCAGCCGACCCGCCGACGGGGACGCCGAGGGTGAGGACTGACATGGACATCGACGTCGCCGCCATGCGGGCACTGGTCCGGGAGAAGGACATCTCCTTCGACCTGCTCGTCGGGGCCATCGAGTCGGCCCTGCTCGTGGCCTACCACCACACCGAAGGGGCCCAGCCGCGGGCCCGGGTGCACGTCGACCGCAAGACCGGTCACGTGGTCGTGCACGCGCAGGAGGTCGACGACGACGGTGTGGTGCTGCGGGAGTTCGACGACACCCCCGAGGGTTTCGGCCGGATCGCCGCGACCACGGCGAAGCAGGTCATCCTGCAGCGGCTGCGGGAGGTCGAGGACGAGCACACGTTCGGCGAGTTCTCCGGTCGCGAGGGCGACGTGGTCTCCGGGCTGATCCAGCAGGGCAGCAACCCGCGCGACGTCCTGGTCAACCTCGGCCGGGTCGAGGGGATCCTGCCTGCGCAGGAGCAGGTGCCGGGAGAGGTGTATCGGCACGGCGAGCGGCTGAAGTGCTACGTGGTGTCGGTCCGGCGCGGCCCGCGCGGCCCGCAGATCACGTTGTCCCGCACCCACCCGAACCTGGTCCGCAAGATCTTCGCTCTCGAGGTCCCCGAGATCGCCGACGGGACCGTCGAGATCGCCGGGATCGCCCGGGAGTCCGGGCACCGCACCAAGATCGCGGTCCGGTCGAACCGGCCCGAGGTCAGCGCCAAAGGCGCCTGCATCGGCCCGATGGGCGCCCGGGTGCGGGCGGTCATGGTCGAGCTGCACGGCGAGAAGATCGACATCGTCGACTACGACACCGACCCCGCCGCCTACGTGGCGCACGCGCTCTCACCGGCGCGGGTGAGCCACGTCGAGGTCCTGGACCCGGTCGGCAAGGTGGCCCGGGTCACCGTCCCCGAGTACCAGCTGTCGCTGGCGATCGGCAAGGAGGGGCAGAACGCGCGGCTGGCCGCCAGGCTGACCGGGTGGCGGATCGACATCCGCGGCGACGAGAGTCACCCCCCGGCCGATCGTGCGTGACCGCCGTCCGGGCACGGTAGACTGACGGGTGACCGGTCGACCCGATGCCGTCCGCCCACCGCAGCGCACCTGCGTGGGGTGTCGGCAGCGGGCGGCCAGGGCCGATCTGCTGCGCCTGGTGGTGGTCGACGGGTCCGTGACCCCCGACCCCCGACGGCGGCAGCCGGGCCGGGGCGCGCACCTGCACCCCGACCTCGGTTGCCTCGACCTCGCCGAGCGGCGCCGGGCGCTCCCGCGGGCCTTCCGCCTGCCGGGGCCGCTCGACCTCGCTGCGCTGCGGGGGTACCTCGAGGGGCAGGCGGCCAGCCGGTCAGCTGAGAGTCCGGGTACGAGTTCAGGCAAGAATTCAGGCAAGAGTTCAGGCACCGTCGACGAAAGCGGGTCGGGAAGCCGATGAGCGCTCGATGAGCAGCAACCGATGAGCACGCCCACGTACTGACGGTCCGCGCCACCCCGGCCCGGACCAGGTGAGGAGAGCAGTGGCCAAGGTCCGGGTCTACGAACTGGCGAAAGAACTGGGGCTGGAGAGCAAGGTCGTCATGGCCAAGCTCAACGAGCTCGGGGAGTTCGTCCGATCGGCGTCGTCCACGGTCGAGCCGCCGGTCGTCCGCAAGCTCCGGGACCTGTTCCCGGCGGCCGTCCCCGCACCCGCTCCGGCCGAGAAGCCGACGAAGAAGACCGCAGCGGCGGCTCCCCCGGCGAGCGCCGCGCCGGCGCCGGTCGTCGAGGCGGCTCCGATGGTCGCGCCGCCGGCAGCCCCCTCGGTCCCCGTCGCCCCCGCGGCGTCGGTGGAGGTCCCTGCGGCGCCCGCCGCCGCGGCCGTGCCCGGTTCACCTCCGGCCCCTGCTCCGGCACCGTCGCCGGCACCGTCGCCGGCACCGTCGCTGGCACCGCGCCCGGCCGGCCCGCGCCCGGGCAACAACCCCTTCACCTCGGCCAGCGGCATGGGCCGCCCGGTGGCCCCCCGGCCGGCGGCTCCCGGCGTCCCCGGCGCACCCCGGCCCGGGCTGCCCGCTCGCCCGAGCGGCGGCATCCCCGGTGCCCCCCGGCCGAACCCGGGCATGATGCCCACCCGGCCCGGACCCACCCGGCCCGGTCCCGGCGGCGCCAGTCGCCCCGGGGGCCCGGGTGTGGGCCGGCCGGCCCCCGGCGGTGCCGGCCGTCCGGCTCCCGGCGGTGCCGGACGCCCGGGTGGCGGGTTCGCCGGACGTCCCGGGGCCCCGAGCTCCGGCCCGAGCGGCGGCGGTTTCGCCGGACGTCCGGGTGGCGGCGGTCGTGGCCGTGGCGGCGGCACCGCGGGTGCGTTCGGCCGCCCGGGTGGCAAGCCGACCCGAGGGCGCAAGTCGAAGAAGCAGCGCCGTCAGGAGTTCGACAACATGCAGGCCCCGACGATCGGCGGGGTCTCGATCCAGCGGGGCAACGGCGACGTCGTCCGGCTGTCCCGTGGCTCCTCGCTGACCGACTTCGCCGAACGCATCGGCGCCGACCCGGCGGCCCTCGTCCGCATCCTGTTCGGGCTGGGCGAGATGGTCACCGCCACCCAGTCGGTCAACGACGACACCCTCGCGCTGCTCGGTGCGGAGCTGAACTACGTCGTCGAGGTCGTCTCGCCCGAGGACGAGGACCGCGAGCTGCTCGGGTCCTTCGACATCGAGTTCGGTGAGGACGAGGGCGACGAGGGTGATCTCGTGGCGCGGCCGCCGGTCGTGACCGTGATGGGCCACGTCGACCACGGCAAGACCAAGCTGCTCGACGCGATCCGGCACACCGACGTGGTCGACGAGGAGGCCGGCGGCATCACCCAGCACATCGGCGCCTACCAGGTCACCGCGCACACCGCCGAGAACGACCGCCGGCTGACGTTCATCGACACTCCGGGCCACGAGGCCTTCACCGCCATGCGGGCCCGTGGTGCGCAGGTCACCGACATCGCCGTCCTGGTGGTGGCGGCCGACGACGGCGTGAAGCCGCAGACGATCGAGGCGCTCAACCACGCGAAGGCGGCCGGCGTGCCGATCGTGGTCGCGGTGAACAAGGTCGACAAGGAGGGAGCCGACCCGGCGAAGGTCCGCGGGCAGCTCACCGAGTACGGCCTGGTGGCCGAGGAGTACGGCGGCGACACGATGTTCGTCGACGTCTCGGCCAAGGCCAAGCAGGGCATCAGCGAGCTGCTCGACGCGATCGTGCTGACCGCCGACGCCTCGCTCGACCTGCGGGCCAACCCGAAGCAGCCGGCCCAGGGCGTCGCCATCGAGGCCCACCTGGACAAGGGTCGCGGCCCGGTGGCCACGGTGCTGGTCCAGCGAGGCACGCTGCACGTCGGTGACTCCGTCGTCGCCGGGGACGCGTTCGGCCGGGTGCGCGCGATGCTCGACGAGAACGGCGACCCGGTCGACGTGGCCGGCCCCTCGCGGCCGGTCCAGGTGCTCGGCCTCACCTCGGTCCCGGGCGCCGGCGACAACTTCCTGGTCGTCGACGAGGACCGGGTGGCCCGCCAGATCGCCCAGACCCGGCAGGCCCGCGAGCGCAATGCCCAGCTGGCGAAGGCGCGCAAGCGGGTCAGCCTCGAGGACCTCACCAAGATCCTCGAGCAGGGCAAGATCGAGACGCTCAACCTGATCATCAAGGGCGACGTTTCCGGGTCGGTCGAGGCCCTCGAGGACGCCCTGCTCAAGCTCGAGGTCGGCGACGAAGTCGAGCTGCGGATCATCCACCGCGGCGTCGGTGCCATCACCGAGCACGACGTCACCCTCGCCAGCGCCTCGGACGGCATCATCATCGGCTACAACGTCCGGCCGGACTCCCGGGCGCGGGACCTCGCCGAACGCGAAGGCATCGACGTCCGGTTCTACTCGGTCATCTACCAGGCGATCGAGGAGATCGAGGCGGCCCTCAAGGGGATGCTCAAGCCGGAGTTCGAGGAGGTGCAGCTGGGCACCGCGGAGATCCGCGACGTCTTCCGCTCCTCCAAGTTCGGCAACATCGCCGGCTGCCTCGTCCGCTCGGGGACGATCGTGCGCAACAGCAAGGCGCGGCTGGTCCGCGACGGCACGGTGGTGGCCGACAACCTCAAGGTCGAGTCGCTGCGGCGGTTCAAGGACGACGCCACGGAGGTCCGCGAGGGATTCGAGTGCGGTATCGGGCTCGGCTCGTTCAACGACATCAAGGTCGACGACCTGATCGAGACGTTCGAGCTGCGCGAGAAGCCGCGGTCGTGACCACCGGCCCCGGCCGGGCCGCCCGCTGACCGACGTGTACACCGGGACGCTGGCCCTCGACCTGCTGCTCGGCGACGTGCACTCCCTCAAGGAGAAGCGCGCCGTCGTGCGGCCGGTCGTGGCCGAGCTGCAGCGGCGGTTCTCCGTGGCCGCCGCCGAGGCCGGCCACCTGGACCTGCATCGGCGGGCGCTGGTCGGGGTGGCGGTCGTCAGCGCCGACCTGGCGCACGCGGGGAACGTGCTCGACGGCTGCGAGCGGTTCGTGGCCGAGCGTCCGGAGCTCACCGTGCTGAGCGCCCGTCGACGCTGGTACTCCGAGGAGGACGAGTGACCAGCCACGAGGCTCGGGTGGCCCGGCTCGCGGACCGGGTCCGCGAGATCGTCGCCGAGACGCTCGAGCGGCGGATCAAGGACCCGCGGCTGGGCTTGATCACCGTGACCGACGCGCGGGTGACCAACGACCTGCGCGAGGCCACCGTCTTCTACACGGTGTACGGCGAGGAGTGGGATCGGCAGGCCACGGCGGCGGCGCTGGAGAGCGCCAAGGGCGTGCTGCGCAGCGAGGTCGGCCGGCGCACCGGCGTGAAGTTCACGCCCACTCTGGCCTTCGTCGCCGACGCGATCCCCGAGAATGCCCGGCACATCGAGGACCTGCTGCGGGTGGCTGCCGTGACCGACGCCCAGGTGCTCGAGGCTGCCGCTGGGGCCGAGTACGCCGGCGACC
>Ga0209797_10001594_pt1 | contig 11446 bp, 7 predicted proteins | sample DOMMetBare3Fresh_2_FD_187472 | JGI IMG/M metagenome (GOLD analysis project Ga0209797, IMG submission 187472) | Wetland sediment microbial communities from St. Louis River estuary, USA, under dissolved organic matter induced mercury methylation -... | ecosystem: Environmental > Aquatic >...
GGACGGCGATCAGGAACCGGTTGCGCATGTCGCGGACCATGTCGTCCATCGACGCGCCGGGTGCGTGGTGATGGCCGGCCATGTCGAGAGCGTCGTCTGGGCCTGACGGGTGTTCGGGGGCCACCACCGCGTGCTCCATCTTCATCGACTCGATGACCGCGACCTCGGCCCCCGCCGCCACCACGAGCCCGGCGGGGGCCGTGCGCACCACCGTGCCCTGCACCGACGAGCTGATGTCGACCATCCCAGCGTTCTACTGGCTTAGGGAGCCACCAGGTGCCCCGGTACCCTTGGCGAACCATGGGTGCCAGCCGCTACCTCGATCTGATCAACGAGAAGGTCGTCGTGTTCGACGGCGCCTTCGGCACCTACGTGCAGACGCTCGGGCTCGGACCCGACGACTTCGGTGGAGAAGACCTCGAGGGCTGCAACGAGCTGCTCGTGGTCACCCGGCCCGACGTCATCGCCACGATGCACGACGAGTTCTTCCAGATCGGCGTGGACATCGTGGAGACGGCCACCTTCGGCTCCTTCGCTGTGCCGCTCGGCGAGTACGGCATCAGCGAGCGCTCGCATGAGCTGAACGTGGCGGCCGCCCGCATCGCTCGCGAGGTGGCCGACGGCCACGGCGGGCTCGTCGCCGGCTCCATCGGGCCGGGCACCAAGTTCGCCTCGCTGGGCCAGATCCGCTTCGCCGAGCTGCGCGACGCCTACGAGGTACAGGCGGCGGGTCTGCTCGAGGGCGGCGTCGACGTGCTCCTCGTGGAGACGCAGTTCGACCTGCTCGGGGCCAAGGCCGCCATGATCGGCTGCCGCCGCGCCATGGCCGCCGCCGGGCGCGAGGTGCCCATTCAGGTGCAGGTGACGATGGAAGTCACCGGCACCATGCTGCCCGGCACCGAGATCGGCGCCGCGCTGGCGGCCCTCGACGCCATGCGGCCAGCCGTGATCGGCGTGAACTGCGCCACCGGCCCCGCCGAGATGAGCGAGCACCTGCGCTACCTGGGCCAGCACGCCCGCATGCCGATCGCCTGCCTGCCCAATGCCGGCATGCCGTCGGTGGTGGACGGGAAGATGCACTACGACCTCACTCCACCTCAGCTGGCCGAGTACCAGCGCCGGTTCGTGACCGACTTCGGCGTGCAGGTCGTGGGCGGCTGCTGCGGCACCACCATCGAGCACATCGCGGCAGTGGTCGAGGCGGTCAAGGACCTCACGCCCGCGCCGCGCGCCGCCGAGCACGAGGACGGCGCCACGTCCATCTACAGCTTCACGCCCTTCGAGCAGCAGCTCACCTACCTGTCGATCGGCGAGCGCACCAACGCCAACGGCTCCAAGAAGTTCCGTGAGGCCATGCTCGAGGGCGACTGGGACACCTGCGTGGCGATGGCCCGCGAGCAGGAGCGCGAGGGCGCCCACGTGCTCGACGTGTGCGTCGACTACGTCGGCCGCGACGGCACCGCCGACATGGACGAGATCGCCTCCCGGTTCGCCACCCAGGCCACCGTGCCGCTGATGATCGACTCCACCGAGCCGGCCGTCATCGAGACCGCCCTGCAGTGGATCGGCGGGCGGGCCATCCTCAACTCGGTCAACCTCGAAGACGGCGACGCGCCCGGCACCCGCCTCGATCGCTTCCTGTCGCTGGCTCGCGAGTACGGCGCCGCCGTCGTGTGCACCTGCATCGACGAGCAGGGCCAGGCCCGCACCCCGGAGTGGAAGCTGGCCGCCGCCCGGGCCATCCACGACATCGCCGTCGACCGCTACGGCCTCGAACCCGGCGACCTGTTCTTCGACCCGCTGGCCCTCACCCTCGGCACCGGCATGGAGGAGTCGCGCGGCGACGGCGCCGCCACCCTCGAGGGCATCCGGCTCATCAAGGAGCATCTGCCCGGCGTGCACACCACGCTGGGCCTGTCCAACATCTCCTTCGGCCTCAACCCCGCCGCCCGCCACGCCCTCAACTCCGTCTACCTCCACGAGGCGGCCAAGGCGGGGCTCGACTCGGCCATCGTCCACGCCGCCCGCATCACGCCGCTGGCCCGCATCCCCGAGGAGCAGAAGCAGGTCTGCCTCGACGTCATCTACGACCGGCGCACCGACGACTACGACCCGTTGCAGGTGCTGCTGTCGATGTTCGAGGGCGTCAGCGCCGCCACCGTCGAGAAGGAAGACCGCTCCGGCTGGCCGATCGAGCAGCGCCTGTCCACCCGCATCGTCGAAGGCGACCGCGACGGCCTCGTCCCCGACCTCCAGGAGGCGCTGGCCAAGGGCATCGGGCCGCTGGCCCTCATCAACGACGTCCTCCTCGAGGGCATGAAGGTGGTGGGCGACCTGTTCGGCAAGGGAGAGATGCAGCTGCCCTTCGTGCTGCAGTCGGCCGAGACGATGAAGATGGCCGTCGCCCACCTCGAGCCGCTCATGGACAAGGTGGACGGCCAGTCCACCAAGGGCCGCATCGTGCTGGCCACCGTAAAGGGCGACGTCCACGACATCGGCAAGAACCTCGTCGACATCATCCTCACCAACAACGGCTACGAGGTGCACAACCTCGGCATCAAGGTGAACGTGGCCGAGATGGTCGACAAGGCCGTCGAGGTGAAGGCCGACGCCATCGGCATGAGCGGCCTGCTCGTCAAGAGCACGCTCATCATGCGCGACAACCTCGAGGAGCTGAACAGCCGCGGCCTGGCCGAGATCCCCGTGCTGCTCGGCGGCGCCGCCCTCACCCGGCTCTACGTCGAGCGCGACCTCCGCGAGGTGTACGAGGGGCGGCTCTTCTACGGCAAGGACGCCTTCGAGGGCCTCCACGTGATGGACCGAATCGGGGCCACCAAGCGCGGCGAGCTGCCTGACGACGCCGACTGGGGCCGGGTGCCGGTCGACTCCACCGTCGAGCTGAAGGGCCGCTTCGCCAAGCCGGGGAGCGACGATTCGCCGCCGGTGGAGCTGCCGGCGCGGTCGCCCGAGGTGGCCACCGACAACGAGGTGTTCACTCCGCCGTTCCTGGGCAGCGAGGTGGTGAAGGGCATCCCGATAGACGACATCGCCGCCTTCATCAACGAGACGGCGCTGTTCCGCAACCAGTGGCAGTTCCGCCCCGAGTCGGGCGAGAGCGACGACGACTTCAAGACCAGGATCCGCCCCACCCTGCGCGAGGAGCTGGCCAAGGCCAAGGCCGCCGGCCTGCTCCTCCCCCAGCTCGTCTACGGCTACTTCCCCGTGAACGGTGACGGCGACGACCTCGTCGTGTGGACCGACGAGACCCGCAGCGCCGAGCGGGCCCGCTTCCACTACCCGCGCCAGACCAAGGACAAGTTCCTCTGCATCGCCGACTTCTTCCGCCCCGCGTCAGGCGACGAGGTCGACTACGCCGCCTTCCACATCGTCACGATGGGCCCGGCCGTGTCCGAGGCCACCGCCAAGCTCTTCGCCGACGACCGCTACCAGGAGTACCTGCTGCTCCACGGCCTCGGTGTGGAGATGGCCGAGGCGCTGGCCGAGCTGTGGCACAAGCGCATTCGCACCGAGTGGGGCTTCGTCGGCGAGGACGGTCCGGCGCTGGCCGGCCTCTTCCGCCAGAAGTACCGCGGCGGTCGCTACTCCTCCGGCTACCCGGCCTGCCCCGATCTCGAGGACAACGTGACGATCCTCGAGCTGCTCGACGGCGGCCGCATCGGCCTCGAGTGCTCCGAGGAGACCGGCTTCCAGTACCAACCCGAGCAGACCACCAGCGCGCTGATCTGCCACCACCCCCAAGCCAAGTACTTCGTCGCCCGCTGACAGCCCCCGGTTCTGTGGACGCTCACGTCCGGATTCCGAGCGCGAGCGTCCACAGAACGGGTGGAGATCTACCGTGCGGGGATGATCTCGCTGCTGGAGGGGATGGCCACGACGCGGGCGATCCGCAGGTACACCGACGAGCCGATCCCCGATGACGACCTCGCCACGATCCTCTGGCACGCCACGCGGGCGCCGTCGGGGTCGAACCGGCAGCCGTTCCGCTTCGTGGTGCTACGTGACGGGCGGCTCGCCACAGAGGCCAAGGCCCTGCTGGGCCAGTCGTTCCGGGACATGTGGGCGGCCAAGCGACGCGCCGATGGGTACGACAGCGGCTCAGGCTCCGAAGGCTCGTCGCCGAAGGCCCGGATGGCCCGCACGATGCAGCACTTCGTCGACCACTTCGAGGCCACGCCGGCGGTCGTGCTCCCCTGCCTGGTGCGCTATCGCGACCCGCATCCCTCGGAGGGCGCCAGCATCTACCCAGCCTGCCAGAACCTCCTCCTCGCGGCGCGGGCTCTGGGCTACGGCGGGGTGATGACCACCTGGCACGTCTTCGTCGAGCCGGAGCTGCGCACGCTGCTCCGCATCCCCGACGAGGTTGCCATCGCGGCCACCATCCCGCTGGGCCGGCCCGCCGGGCACCACGGGCCGGTTCGCCGCCGCCCGCTGGCCGAGCTCGTCTACGAGGACCGGTGGGACGCGCCGGCCACCTGGGCCGTAGACCCGGACGGCACAGAGCACACCGCCTCGGGTCCGCCACGAGCCCGATGACAGAGCCCACCGCGCTGCTGATCACCGGCGTGCCGTCGTCGGGCAAGTCGACGGTGGGGCGGCTGGTCGCGCACCGGCTCCCGTTGGCAGCCTTCATCGAGGGCGACGACCTGTGGCGCATGGTCGTCGCCGGCCGTGAGGACATGACCGACCCGCCCAGCCCGGCCGCGCTAGCCCAGCTCGAGCTGCGCTACCGGCACGGGGCCATGCTCAGTGCGTCCTTCGTCGCGTCGGGGATCACGGCGGTGCACGTCGACAACCTCTACGGGCCGGCCGTGCGGGCCCAGCTCGACCGTCTCCCGTGTCGCAAGGCGCTCGTCGTGCTACGGCCCCAGCCGGAGGTGGTGGTGGAGCGGGAAGCGGAGCGCGGCACCGGCGCCTACGACGCGTGGCGGCCGTATGGCAGCTCGCTGCTCGAGGCGGTGCACCGGTTCGATGCCTGGCTGGGGGAGACGCCGCCGATCGGCCTCTGGGTCGATTCCACCCACCAGACCCCCGACGAGACCGTGGACTGGATCCTCCTGCACTGGGACCGGGCGCAGATCAGCTGACGAGCCGAGGGCAGGTCACCCGCTGGCCGGCTCCGCACCCGGCGGCGGCGGGACCGGGGGCGCAGCTACCGGCAGCGCGGCCGGCTTCTTCGGCAGGAGGCCGTCGGCAAAGAGCTCGGTGCGGTGACCGTGCACGCGGAACACGACGATGCCCAGCCCGACCAGGAGCAGACCACGGATCAGCTGGTCGATGCTGTTGTTGCGAATCTGGCTCTGGAGCTCGGACTTCACCTCTCCGATGCCGTCCTGGATGGCACCCATGCTGTCGGTGCTGAGGGCGCCGTCGTCCATGCAGGCCTGGAAGTCATCGTCGTTGTCGGTGACGTCACGGCAATAGGAGGAGTCGCCGCTGCCCTGCGACTCGTTGACGACGTCGACGACGTTCGTGGCGATGTTGGCCAGGCCGATGCCGACCCGGTCCAGGGTGTCGCGGTGGCCGAGGTCGGGCGCCACGGTGTGCACCAGCCCGCCGATGACTCCGAGACCACCGAGCGCCACAAGCACGAAGCTCACGATGCACATCAGGTAGAGGTACAGCGAACGGACCCACGACGTCTCTTCCACGGCCCCCCCAAGAGTGAGATGCAGTCTGCGGGCGAGACGCTAGCGATCGTGCCTGACCCGACCGTGGCAATCCGCCCCGTCAGCTCAGGGCCTCGATGGCCACCCGAACCTTGGCCTCGCTGGCGCCGCCCTTGACGCCGACCGACTCGGCGAAGGTGCTCACGCGCAGCTCCTCGAGCATCGTGCGCACCCGGCCGTCGAGGTCACGCCCCGCCACCCGTCGGTAGGCCCGCTCGAGCTCCTGCAGGCCGGCGATGGGCCGACGGTCGCGATCCGGCTGGGTGCGGGCCTTGTCGACCCGGTGCTCCAGGGCTCGTAGATAGCGGGCCAGGTCGGGGAGTCGGTCGAAGCCTGCGGTGCTGATCCAGCCCCGGTGCAGGAGGCGCTCGAGGTGCCGCTGCACGTCGACGACGGTGTCGTCGTGGGCGGCGGTGAGCATCGTCGACAGGCGGGCGTCCACGCGGGCGGCACTGGCCAGGATCTCGCCGACCAGGCGGGCGTTGGCGACTGCGGCGGCAGCGAAGCCCGCCCGCACTTCGCCGAGGAGCCGGCGGAACGCATCGGCCTCCCACACGGGTCCACCGTGCTCCACGAGCAGCTGGTCGACCGAGGCCGCCGCGCAGTCCCGGTAGGCCTCGACCGCTCTGAGACGAGGCGAGGTGGCCAGGGCCAGCTTGGTGACGCTGGGCAGCGCCTTGTCGAGGGTGCGCAGGGGCGAGCCGAGCTGGAGCAGGAGGAGCCGCCGGGTGCCACCCCACATCGCCGGGCGCTGCTCCGCCTCCGTCGGCAGCACCCGCAGCGCCACCGACTCGCCCTCGTCGACGAGCGCCGGGTGGCCCTTCACGTCGAGCCCGGCGTACGTCATCGTGACCGTGCGGGGGATGTCGCCGAACACCCAGGAGGTGGCGCCGCTGACCTCGTCGACCGGTGCGGCGGCGGCCAGGGCGTCGCGCACCCGGTCGGCGAGGCGGCGGCGGAGGGCCGAGAGGTCCTTGCTCCAGGCGAGCGGCCGGCCGACGGCGTCGACCGCCCGATACGTGACGCGGAGGTGGGGCGGCACCGAGCCGAGGTCGAGGTGGTGCGGTGCCACGGCCACCCCGGCCCGGTGCGACAGGGCGCGGGCCAGGATCTCGAGCAACGGCCCGTCGTCGGGGCCGATCCCGGCCAGCACCTCCCTGGCCACGTCGGACGTCGGGGTGTGGTGCCGGCGGAGGTCCTTGGGAAGCGTGCGCAGGAGCTCGGTCACCAGCTCATGGCGCCGCCCGGGCACCTGCCAGTCGAGCCCGGCGTGACCGACCCGGTCGAGGAGCGGCAGGGGCACGTCGACCACCACGCCGTCGAGGTCGGAGCCAGGGTCGAGGACGTAGGTGAGCGGCAGGCGCGCCTCGCCGAGGGGCCAGGAGTCGGGAAACCCGGCCAGGTCGACCGGCGCCGCCTCCGGCTCGATGAGATCGCGCGGCGTGTAGGTGAGCAGGTCGGGCTGGCGCGGTCGCTCCCGCTTCCACCAGGCGTCGAAGCGCCGGGCGGTGGCGACCTCGGCCGGAACCCGCTGGTCGAAGAAGGCGGCGAGGGCCCCGTCGCTCACCAGCAGGTCGCGGCGAACACGGTCCTCGAGGGCGACCACCTCGGCCACCTGCTCCTTGTTGGCCTGCACGAAGGCGTGGTGGGCATCCCAGTCGCCGTCGACGAGGGCGTGGCGGATGAACATCGCACGGGCCTCCGCCGGATCCACCCGATCGAGCTGCACCCGCCGGCCCGTGACGATCGGGAGCCCGTAGAGGCTCACCCGCTCGATGGTCATGGCGGCGCCGCGGCCCTCGTCCCACCATGGCTCCTCGTGGCTCCGGGCCACGAGGTGCGCTGCCGCCTGCTCGATGCGGTCAGGCGAGATCTGGGCGACGGTGCGGGCGCGCAGGCGGTTGGTCTCCACCAGCTCGGCCGCCATCACCCACGTGGGCCGGCGCTTGCCGAGGGCCGAGCCGGGGGCGAGCACGAAGCGGGCTTCCCGGGCCCCCCGGTACTCGTTGCCGTCGGGGTCGAGCATCCCGATGTGCGACAGGAGCCCGGCGAGCAGCGCGCGGTGGATGCCGTCGCGATCGGGCTCCTCGGCCAGCGGTCGCACCTCCAGCCCGATGCCCAGCGCGACCTGGCGCAGCTGGGTGTGCACGTCCTGCCACTCCCGGATGCGTAGGTGGTGGAGGTGCTCGGCTTTGCACATCTTGCGGAACTGGCTCGACCCGCGCGCCTTCTGCTGGTCGCGCAGGTAGCGCCACAGGTTGAGGTAGCTGATGAAGTCGGACTCGGGGTCGACGAAGCGGTGGTGGTGCTCGCGGGCGGCCTGCTCCTGGTCGGGGGGCCGCTCGCGCGGGTCCTGGATCGACAGGGCGGCGGCCAGCACCAGGACCTACCCCACCACGCCGTGACGATCCGCCTCCAGCACCATGCGGGCCAGCCGCGGGTCGGCCGGGATGCGGGCCAGACGACGCCCGATCTTGGTGAGGCGCACATGGTCGTGCGACCCGCCGCGGTCGAGGGCACCCAGCTCCTCCAGGAGGAGGATGCCGTCCTTGACGCTGCGGGCGTCGGGAGGCTCGATGAAGGGGAAGGCGGCCACGTCACCCAGTCCGAGGGCCGCCATCTGCAGGATGACCGAGGCCAAGTTCGTGCGGAGGATCTCGGGCTCGGTGAACTCGGAGCGGCCGGCGAAGTCCTCCTCGGAGTAGAGCCGGATGCAGGTGCCCGGGGCGACGCGCCCACAGCGTCCTGCCCGCTGGGCGGCCGACGCCTGGGAGATGGCCTCGATGGGCAGGCGCTGCACCTTCGTGCGGCGGTTGTAGCGGGAGATGCGGGCGGTGCCCGGGTCGACCACCCCGATGATGCCGGGCACCGTGAGGGAGGTCTCGGCCACGTTGGTGGCCAGCACCACCCGTCGCCCGCCGTGGGGTGCGAAGACGCGGTGCTGCTCGGCGGCCGACAGCCGGGCGTACAGCGGAAGCAGCTCGGTGCCGCGCAGGTCGAGCCGGCTCAGCGCCTCGGCGGTGTCACGGATCTCGCGCTCGCCGGAGAGGAACACGAGGATGTCGCCGGGGCCCAGCCGCATCAGCTCCTGCACGGCGTCGCCGATGGCCTGGGTCTGGTCCCGGTCGTCGCCTTCGTCCTCTCCGATCGGCCGGTAGCGAACCTCCACCGGGAACGACCGGCCCGACACCTCCACCACCGGAGCGCCGCCGAAGTGGGCTGCGAATCGTTCGGTGTCGATGGTGGCCGAGGTGATGATCACCTTGAGGTCGGGCCGCTGCGGCAGGAGCCGGCGGAGGTAGCCGAGCAGGAAGTCGATGTTCAGGCTGCGCTCGTGGGCCTCGTCGATGATCAGCACCTCGTAGGCGCGCAGCAGGCGGTCGCGCTGGATCTCAGCGAGCAGGATGCCGTCGGTCATCACCTTGATGTACGTGTCGGGGCCCACCCGATCGTTGAAGCGCACCGTGTAGCCCACCGCCTGGCCGATCTCGCTGCCCAGCTCCTCGGCGATCCGCTCGGAGATCGCGCGAGCGGCGAGCCGGCGCGGCTGCGTGTGGCCGATGAGCCCCCGCACGCCGAGGCCCAGCTCGAGGCAGAGCTTCGGCAGCTGGGTGCTCTTGCCGGAGCCGGTCTCGCCGGCCACCACCACCACCTGGTGATCGCGGATCGCGCTGAGCAGCGCCTCCCGTTGAGCGACGACCGGCAGGTCGGGGTACCGCGGCGTGGGCAGCCCAGCCCGCCGCCGCTCGAGGCGCTCCGCAGCGGTCACGGTCGATCGGCGGGCGTGGCGTGGGCCAACCGCGCCCCGACGAGGATCTCGGCCGCACCGCGGCTCGGCGTGTAGCCGGTCACCACGCTCAGGAAGGTGTGGCCTGGGAGCCGGTGGAGCATCAGCGGCGTCCTGGCCCGCACCGTCGAGGAGCGGGTGCCTCCGTCGAGGGCGGCGATCTCCCCGAAGCAGTCTCCGACGTCCAGGTGGTTCGCCACCTCACCATCGACGAGCACGTCCACGGAGCCCTCGGCGAGGACGAACACATCGTCGCCCACGGTCCCCTGCTCCACCACGATCGCACCGGAGGCGGGCAGGGGCCGGAACATGTCGAGCCGCTGCCGTCGATCGAGGAGCACCCCCTCCACCACGAGGGTGCGGTCGAGTGCCATCAAGGGCCACCAGCAGAGGGCCACCGTGATCGGGGCCACCAGGCCTGCCACCACCAGCGCGCCGCGCGGGTCGAGCAGCGCGATGAGCCCGGGTACGGCGATCGAGCCCACCCCAGCCTCACCGGTGTTGAGGAGCCGGATCGAGATCACCACGGCGAACACACTGAAGCAACCGCGCGTGAAGGTCTGCACGCAGAACAGGAGGCACAGCACCCCCACTGCCGGCTGCCGACGGATGACCGCTGCACTCTGCCGCAGATCGCGCAGCGGGTTCGACGAGACGACATCCTCGACCCGCGGTGGCGCCTCGAAGTCGACGCGCGCGATCATCCATCCCGCCCATCCCGCCGCCACGGCGGCCCCGAGGAGAGCGACCTCCACGTCGGCCACCGCGATGAGCCCAGCGGCGAAGAGCGGCCCGACGAGGGCGCTGAGCGAATCGAGCAGCCCCCGCACCACGTTGGCGCTGGTGAGCGCTGCGGGCGTGGTGCACAGCGACGGCAGCAGGGCCGAGTGGGCAGGCCGGTACAGCGTGTGGGCGAGGGTGGCCACCGCCGCGCAGACGTAAGCCGGCGTCGTGAGGTCCAGGATGCCGACGGAGAGGGCCGCCGCCGCCAGGGCGGTCCCGCGCACCAGGCACACCGTCACCAGGACGCGCTCCCGGCGGCACCGGTCGAGCACGCCCGCGATCAACGGTGCCACGATCACCGACGGGACCATCCTGGCCATGGCCACGATCCCGACGGCGGTGGCACCACCGTCCCGGTAGGCAAGCACGCCAAGGGCCACCGGCAACGCCCACTCGGCGGTGAAGGCGCCGCCGAACGACAGCTGGGCTCGACGCAGGTTGGGCGTCCGCCAGGTGGCCCGCCCCGCCGCCGCCGCTTGGCGGAACCGCCCGGCCGTGGGGGAGGCGGTCACGGCGGTTGGTTGTTCGGCTTGCCCTTCACGTGGGCCTTCACGGCCTTCGTGAACTTGCGCTCGTGGGTTCGGCGCTCGTGCTCGTCGGCCCGGCGCGCGGCCGAGGCCGCCTCACGCCGCAGCTCGGCATAGGCGTCGACGCGGTCCTGGCTCAGCTCGCCGGCGGCCACCGCCAGGGCCACGGCGCAGCCCGGGTCGCCCTCATGCGTGCAGTCGGTGAAGTGGCACGTCGTCGCCACATCCTCGACATCGGCGAAGGTGGCGTCGACCGACTCCTCGTCGCCCGCCAGGCCGACCTCGCGGATGCCGGGCGAGTCGATCAGGACCCCCCCTCCGGCGAGCAGGTGCAGCTGGCGGTTGGTGGTGGTGTGGCGGCCCTTGGCGTCGCCGGCCCGGACGGCACCGACGCGGGCCGCCTCGCTGCCGAGCACCGCGTTGACGAGGCGTGACTTCCCGGCCCCCGACTCCCCCAGCAGCACTGCCGTGCTCCCCGCCAGCCGATCGCGTAGCTCGTCGATCCCCTCACCGGTCGTCGCCGACGTGACCAACCGCTCCAGCCCGGCGTGCTCCTCGTCAAGGCGAGCGAGCAGGCCAGGCAGGTGATCGGCCATGTCGGCCTTGGTGAGCACGAGCACCGGGTGGGCGCCGGCATCCCATGCCAGTGCCTCGCCCCGCTG
>Ga0209797_10001597_pt1 | contig 11435 bp, 8 predicted proteins | sample DOMMetBare3Fresh_2_FD_187472 | JGI IMG/M metagenome (GOLD analysis project Ga0209797, IMG submission 187472) | Wetland sediment microbial communities from St. Louis River estuary, USA, under dissolved organic matter induced mercury methylation -... | ecosystem: Environmental > Aquatic >...
CGACGAAGGCGCGGCCGACCTTGATCTGGGTGGCCACGTCGGCCAGCTTGAAGCGCGTGTTCTGCATCTCGATCAAGGCCTTGCCGAAGACCTTGCGCTCGCGCACGTAGTCGAGCGTCGCCTGGTAGGCGCCTTCCATGCACGCCAGCGCGGTGACGCCGATGATCATCCGCTCGTAGGGCAGGTCGCCCATCAGTTGGTAAAAGCCCTGCCCCTCCTTGCCGCCGAGCAGGTTCCCCGCGGGCACCTCGACCTCGTCGAAGAACAGCTCCGAGGTGTCCTGCGCCTTCATGCCCATCTTGTCGAGCAGGCGGCCGACGCGGAAGCCCGGGCAGTCGGCGGTCTCGACGATCAGGATCGAGGTGCCGCGGGCGCCCTGCGCCGGGTCGGTCTTGGCCACCACCAGCACCACACCGGCCAGGTAGCCATTGGTGATGAAGGTCTTCGAGCCGCTGAGCAGGTAGTGCTCGCCGCGCCGCTCGGCGCGGGTGCGGATGCCCTGCAGGTCGCTGCCCGCGCCGGGCTCGGTCATCGCGATCGCACCGACGAGCTCGCCGCTCGCCATGCGGGGCAGGAAGCGGCGCTTCTGGTCCTCGGTGCCGTGGTTCTGGAAGTAATGGGCGACGATCGCGTGCACCGAGGTCGCCATGCCGGTCAGCGCGCGACGGGCGCATTCCTCGTAGAACACCGCGGTGTGGCGGAAGTCCCCGCCGCCGCCGCCCCATTGCTCGTCGATGTCGGTGCACAGCAGGCCCAGCTCGCCGGCGCGGCGCCAGATCGCATGGCCGACATGGCCACGCTCGCGCGAGGCGGCGTCGTCGGGTTCGAGCTCCTGGGTGATGAAGCGCACGCAGGTCTCGCGCCAGCGGTCGAGCTCCTCGTTGGTCCAGCTGCGGGGAAAGTCCATGGTCGCGGTCTCCGTCGATGCGCCGAGTGTGTCGCAGCGATCGTCCCGGCCGAATCAGGACTTGCCTTGTCGCGAAGGTGTCAGCTGCCGGACCAGTTCGCGCGCCTCGTCGCCCTCGGGGATCGGCCGGCCGCTGTCGCGCCATTGCACCGCCGCCTTGTAGCCCTGGTCCTGGGCATAACGGCGGAACCACATCCCCTCCGGGTTGTGGCGGGTGATGCCGTCGAACACCGTGGCCAGCATCTGCGACTGCTCCAGTCCCTGCGTCAGCAACACCTGGTTGACGACCATCTTGTGCATCGCCAGGTGGCCTCGCGGCACGCCGGCGATGCGCTCGGCGAGCCGCATCGTCGCGCCTTCGAGTTGGTCGAGCGGCACCACCTCGTTGGCCAAGCCCCAGGCGGCGGCAGTGCGGCCGTCGATGACGTCGCCGGTGAACATCAGCTGCTTGGCGCGGGCCGGGCCCAGCCGGTAGGTCCACATCGCGGTGGTCGGGCAGCCCCACACGCGCGTGGGCATGTAGCCGATGCGCGCGTCCTCGGCCATCACCAGCAGGTCGCAGCACAGCGCGATGTCGCTGCCGCCGGCCACCGCGGCGCCATGGACCTTGGCGATCGTCGGCTTCGGGCAGCGCCACAGGCTCATGAAGTCCTCGGTGTTGCGCTTCATGACCGCGTAGTCGACCATCGGGTCCCAGGGCTCGCGCTCCTGCTGGCAGGGATGCTCGAACACGCCCTCGCCGAACTGCTGCAGGTCGTAGCCGCCGCAGAAGCCCTTGCCGGCGCCTTCGACGACGATCACGTGGATGTCGTCCCGGGCGGTGGCCCACTCCACCGCGGCGCGGATCTCGCGCGGTGTCGCGTCGTTGATCGCGTTGAGCCGTTGCGGGCGGTCGAGGAGCAGGCGCGCGATGCGGGGCCGCTCGGGGTCGGCCTCGATGCGCAGCGTGGTGTAGCTCGGCATGGCAGCCCTCCTGGGATCGACTTCAGTCGCGGGCCCTGTCGTTGACGTCGCAGGCCGGGTCGGGCATGTAGCCGCCGCCGCCGGTGGTGCGGCCCTCGGCCGAGAGCGTGACGCGAAACCACAGGCAATCGTTGGTCTCGTAGCGCCAGGACCAGGTCTCGCGGTTCTGCCACTCGCCGGCGCGGTGTGCGGGCCGGCCGAGGAAGCGCAGCAGCTCCTCGCGCGTCATGCCCTCGACGACACGGATGAAATACGACGGGTTGAGCACCTGCTCGGCCTGGACCAGCCGCGCGCCGGCGTCGAGGTCGACCATCCAGGTCGTCCGCCCGGCCGGCCCGCGGTTGAACTCGAGCCGCACGCCGCCGGCATCCAGCGCATGGCGCGCCGTGGGCCGCCCCATCCGCTGCACGACCTCGGCCTCGGACTGCCCGGGCCGCAACTCCGTCGCCGGCTCGAGCCAGGCGCAGCCGGACGCCGCCAGCCCGATCACCCACGCCAGGCTTGCCCGACCCATGTGCTGCGCTGTCATCGCATGACTCCCCCATCGACCGAACCGGGCCCCTTGGCGGCCCCGGGCAACGCGACCCGTGGGTACGCATCCCCGCCGCGAACTGTGGCACGTTCGGCGGCGCATTGCAGCGCGATCGTCGGCGCCGGGCCGGCGGCGACGAGGCGCCTGAGGTCGGGGAGGCGTCGACCGCGCAGCCGAGGTGGTGGCGCAGCGCTGCCTCGACGCTCTCGATGCTGACCGGCTTGGTGATGAAGCGGTCCATGTCGGCACGTTCACAGGCGCTGCAGTCGGCCTCGGTGGCGTTGGCGGTCAGGGCGACGATGGGAATCCGCGGCCGGCCCTGGGCGCGCTCGACGGCGCGGATCCGACGCACCGCCTCGAGGCCGTCCATTTCGGGCATCGGCATGTCCATCCACACGAGGTCGAAGGGGCCCTGGTCGCGCCAGGTCGCCAGCGCCTCGGCGCCGTTGCCGGCGATGGTGCAGCGGTGGTCCAGGTCGCCCAGCACGGCCTCGATGACCATCTGGTTGGCTTCGTAGTCCTCGGCCACCCGCGGGCGGGCGACAATCGACGGCGCCCGCCCGGTGCCGCCGCAGCGCCGCGTCGTCGAGCTGTCGGCCGGGGACGGCGAGCCGCCGTCTATCGCCCACGCTCGGCCTCCTGCAGCGCGCGCCACATCACCTTGCCGGTGCCCGACTTGGGCAGGGCGTCGGTGAACTGCACGATGCGCGGCACCTTGTAGGCCGCCATGTGCTGGTGCGACCAGTCGATGATCTGCTGTTCGCTGACCTGACCTGCCTGGCCGGGCTTGAGCACCACGAAGGCCTTGACCGTCTCGCCTCGGCGCGGGTCGGCGGCGGCGATCACGCAGGCCTCCTGGATCGCCGGGTGCTTGTAGAGCAGGGCCTCGACCTCGGCCGGCCAGACCTTGAAGCCGGCGGCGTTGATCATGCGCTTGAGGCGATCGACGAAGAAGAAATAACCTTCGTCATCGACGACCGCCAGGTCGCCGGTGCGCAGGAAGCGCTTGCCGTCGATCTCGACGAAGGCCTCGGCGGTGGCCATGGGCTGGTTCCAGTAACCCAGCATCACTTGCGGACCGTGGACGATGATCTCGCCGGTCTGCCCCGGCGGCAGCTCCTGCAGCGTCTGCGGATCGACCACCCGTGAATCGACGTCGAAGATCGGCATGCCCAGGCACTGTTCCTTCGGGCGGTCGGGCGGGTTGGAATGCGTCGCGGCCATGGTCTCGGACATGCCGTAGCCCTCGCCGTACTTCAGGCCCAGCTTGCTCTCCAGCGCCAGCGCCACCGCCCTGGGCATCGCCGCGCCGCCGCCGGCGATGCGGCGCAGGCTCGACAGGTCGAACTCGCCCAGTCGGGGGTTGGACATGAAGTCGATCACCATCGCGGTGATCAGCGCCATGCCGGTGACGCGGTAGCGCTGCACGCACAGCGCCGCCGCGTCGCGGTCCCAGCGCGGCAGCAGCACCACGGTGGCGGCGTTGTAGATCGCGCCGTTCATGTTGTGCTGCATGCCGGTGACATGGAACAGCGGCAGCACCGCCAGCCCCACCGCGCCCTGGTTGGCGTTGCCCCACACGCCGGCGCCGACGGTGTTGAACATCGTCGTGCGGTGGCTGTGCATGCAGCCCTTGGGTTGGCCGGTGGTGCCCGAGGTGTAGGGCATCACCGCCAGGTCGTCGGGCCCGGCCTCGATCGGCCCGGCCTTGAGGCCGGCGGCCAGCACCTCGGCCCAGGCCACCGCACCGGCGTCGGTCACCGCCTGCCGCGGCGCGGCGACGAAATCGGGCAGCTTCCAATCGGTGGCGGTGGGAAGGTAGTCGCTGTAGGTCGCGACGACGATGGCCTCCAGCCCCGCGCTCAGCAGCGGTTGCATGCGCGGGTAGAGCTCCTGCGCCGCGAAGGCGACCCGGGCACCGCTGTCGGCGACGTAGTGGCGCAGCTCGTCGGTGAGGTTCATCGGGTTGACCGGCACCACCACCGCATCGGCGCGCAGGATGCCGTAGTAGGCGATCATGAACTGCGGGCTGTTCTGCATGTACAGCAGCACACGGTCGCCCTTGCGCACGCCGCAGCGCTGCTGGAGATGGCCCGCGACACGCTCGCTCTCGTCCTGGAACTGGCGGTAGGTGATCGTCGTGTCGTAGAAGATGATGAACGGCTTGGTCGGAAAGCGCATCGCCGCGACCTCGACGTTGCGGTACAAGTGCGTCTCGGGCACCCACAGGTGCTTGGGCACGTTGGCGGGCCAGTGGGGCAGGTGCAGTTCGGACATCGTCAGGGCTACTCTCGGGGTGGTGGCTGGGGGATGGGATCGGCGCGCGCGCCGGGCCGCCGGCTGATCGCCGACGCACTCAGGACGGCGGGCAGAGCACGCCCTCGAAGGCGGGACGGACGTACAGCGCGTCGACGTTGTCGACCGTGGCGCTGCCGACCCAGCGGTGCAGCTCGGCGGCGGCGTTGATCATCGCGCTGGCAATCTGGGCGGCGATCGCCGGATCGAGCGGACGGATCGAACCGTCGACGACACCGTCGACGATCATGCTGCCCATGCGTTCGGTCAGGCCCTGCATCGTCCGCCGCACGCGCGCGCGGTGGCCGGCGTCGGGCAGCGCGCTGGTGGCCGTGGCACGCAGCAGCGGACCCTGCGCCGAGAGCTGGAAGCGCACCAGCGCGCAGGCCGCGGCGCAGGCGCGGTCCCAGCCGCTGCCCGGCGCGGCTTCGGCGGCGCTGAGCACGCGGCGCAACACGCCGAAGGTGCGCTCGAAGCACGCCGAGATGAGGTCGAGCTTGTTGTCGTGGTGGTGGTAGAACGAGCCCTTGGTGAGGTTCAGGCGCGCGGCGATCCGGTCCACCGACGCGCCGCGGTAGCCCTGCTCGTTGACCAGGGCGGTGGCTGCGCGCAGGAAGGACTCGGTGCTGCCGCTGGCCTCGTCGGCCTTGGATTCGGCGATCGGCACCGGCGCCGCCGGCCAGTGCGCGCCCGCGCCGGCCATGCCGCGCAGCACGATGTCGGCCACCCGCGCGGCCACACGCGGGTACTCGTCGGCCTCAAAGCGTCCGATCCAGGCGCGCACCCAATGCGCCACCGAGATCAGCAGGTGCGCGCGGGCATTGAGGTCGGCGCGCGGCAGCGCACGCGTCGGCGGGCCTTCGAGCAGGCCACGCATGCGACGGAACATGTCGTTGTAGGCGCCGTAGACCTCCTCGACCTGCGGGCTGGGCAACGCGCGGATGTCGTTGAACAGGATCAGCGGGGAATGAGCGCCCGACCGCACCGCCATCAGCAGCTCGGCATGGCGGCGGAAGAAGTGCTCCAGCCGCGACGGCACCGTCGGCTGCCGGGCCGCATCGGCCATCAGGCTGGTGAAGACCGCGATCGCGCGCAGGAAGCAGGCGGTGGCCAGGTCTTCCTTCTTGCGGTAGTAGTAGGTCACGCTGTTGTTGGCCAGGCCCACGCGCTCGGCGATCGCGGCCAGCGTCGCGCCCCTGACGCCATGCTCGTTGAACAGCAGGGCCGCTGCGCCGAGGATGGCTTCGCGCTTTTCCTGGAAGCGCGCGGTCGGGGCCGTCTCGCCCGGGTTCGGACCCATGGCGATCGGCTCAGGCCGGGCCCGTCGGGCGCGGCCGCGCGGTCGGCGACGCCTGGTGCAGGTGGCAGGCCACCGCACGGCCATCGCCGAGGTCTTGGAGCGGTGGATCGTCGCTGCGGCAGCGTGGCATCGCCTGCGGGCAACGGGTGTGGAAGCGGCAGCCCGGCGGCGGCCTGAGCGCGCTGGGCACCTCGCCGCTGACGACGATGCGCTGGCGCCGTCGCTCGACCGCCGGATCGGCCACCGGCACCGCCGACAGCAGCGCCTGCGTGTACGGATGCAAGGGCTCGCGGTACAGCGCATCGCGCGGCGCGATCTCGACGATGCGGCCCAGGTACATCACCGCGACGCGGTGGCTCAGGTGCCGAACCACCGCAAGGTCGTGGGCGATGAACAGGTACCCGAGGCCCATGCGCGCCTGCAACTCCATCAGCACGTTGACCACCTGGGCCTGGATCGACACGTCGAGCGCCGACACCGGCTCGTCGCAGATGATCAGGCTGGGCTCGAGCGCCAGTGCGCGCGCGATGCCGATGCGCTGGCGCTGGCCGCCGGAGAACTCGTGCGGATAGCGATCGGCCATGTCGGGCAGCAGGCCGACGGTGTGCAGCAGCGTCGCGATGCGCTCGGCATGGTCGCTCTTGTGGCCGGCCAGGCCGTGGACCTCCAGGGGCTCGCCGACGATGTCGCGCACCCGCATGCGCGGATTGAGCGAGCCGTAGGGATCCTGGTAGACCATCTGCATGCGCCGGCGGAAGGTGCCGGTGCGCGCCTGCTGGTGGGTGATGTCCTGGCCCTCGAAGACGATGCGCCCGCTGGTGATCGGCTGCATGCGCAGCACCGCCAGGCCGGTGGTGCTCTTGCCGCAGCCGCTCTCGCCGACCAGGCCCAGCGTACGCCCGGCGTCGAGCGTGAACGACACCCCGTCGACGGCCTTCACCGCGCCCGCCGAGCGGCGCAGCAGCCCCGTACCCGGCAGCGGGAAGTGCACGCGCAGGTCCTCCACGCGCAGCAGTTCGGCGGCGGCGGGGTCAGTCGCCATCGTGGTGGCAGGCGCTGCGGTGATGGGCGGCGACTTCGCGCAGCGCAGGACGCGTCGTTTGGCAGCTGGCATCGGCGCGGCCGCAGCGCGGCGCGAACGCGCAGCCCGGCGGCAGGCGCGCCAGGTCGGGCGGCTGGCCGCTGATCGGCACCAGGCGCGCCCCGGCCTCGCCGTCGAGGCGCGGAATCGAAGCCAGCAGCCCGCGCGTGTAGGGGTGGCGCGGCCGCGCATAGAGCTCGGTGGCCGGAGCCTGTTCGACGATGCGCCCGCCGTACATCACCACCACCGCATCGGCGTAGCGCGCGACGACGCCGAGGTCGTGGGTGATCAGGATCAGCGCCGCGCCGGCCTCGCGCGTGAGCTCCTTGAGCAGGTCGAGGATCTGCGCCTGCACGGTGACATCGAGCGCGGTGGTCGGCTCGTCGGCGATGATGAGCCTGGGGCTGCAGGCCAGTGCCATCGCGATCATCGTGCGCTGGCGCATGCCTCCCGAGTATTGGTGCGGGTAGGTGTGCAGTCGGCTGGCCGCATCGGGGATGCGCACCTTGGCCAGCAGCGCCTTGGCCTGCTCGTAGGCGCGCGCCCAGGGCAGCCCGCGGTGCAGCTGGAGCGGCTCGGCGACCTGCAGCCCGACGGTGAGCGCCGGGTTGAGCGAGCTCATCGGCTCCTGGAAGACCATCGCGATGCGGTCGCCGCGGATCGCGCGCATCTGCGCGTCGGGCAGCTTCAACAGGTCCTGCCCTTCGAACAGGACCTCGCCGGCGGTGATCCGCCCCGGCGGGTTCGGGATCAACCGCATCAGCGACAAGGCGGTGACACTCTTGCCCGAACCCGATTCGCCGACGATGGCCAGGGTATGGCCGGCGTCGACCGTGAACGACACCTCGTCGACCGCGGTCGACTCGCCGCGTTCGGTGCGAAAACGCGTCGTCAGGCCGCGAACCGACAACAGAGGCTGGGGCATGGGTCCGGGCGATCGCTGGAACGAAATGCCCCGCCAAGCGGCCGCCGCGAAACCGGCTCTGCCGGGCCGCTGGCGGCGCCCACCCGGGGGGAAGGCGACTGCAGGTCGCTTCGGGGGAGAGCCATCAATACCCCATCTTCTTCTTCAGCGCCTGGTCGACCCAGATGCGGGCATGGATCGGACCCGGTCGTTCGGCGCCGGCACGCAGTTCGCCGCCGTAGTTCTTGACCCATGGCCACCAGGCCGCATAGCCGTAGGGCGTGGGCAGCCAGATCATCGGCGCGGCGTCGAGGATCTCGCGGTTCATCAGCCTGACCTTGACCTGCCGCACGCGCTCGTCGGGTTCGGCGTACATCTCGTTGATCTTCTTGTCGAACCCCGGGTCGGCGTAGATCGACGGGTTCCAGTACTGGCCGGTGAGGAAGCTCTTGCGCAGCGAGGTGGTCGGGTTCGAGCCGCCGAGCTCCATCGCATAGCCGGCCGGGTGCTTCTTGGTGCCCATCGCCGACAGGTAGGCGGGGTACTCTGTGAGCTGCATCTCCATCTTCACGCCCACCTTGGCCAGGTAGGCGGCGACCATCGACCACATGTCCTGGTTGGTGCTGGCCGCGTTGACCAGGGTCTTGAAGCTGAAGCCGTTGGGATAGCCGGCCTCGGCGAGCAGCTGCCTGGCCTTGGCGGGGTTGTAGGTGAACAACTCCTTGATCGACTCGGGCATCGCCTCCAGCGGCTCGTAGTAGCCGGGCCAGGCCGGGTGCATCGGGTGCGTCAGCAGCTCGGCGTTGCCGCCCCAGTAGGTCTTGGCGATTTCGGCCTTGTTGACCGCCATGTTCAGCGCCCGCCGCACGCGCACGTCGTCGAAGGGCTTGGTGTCCATGCGCAGCGCGATCATCGGCGTGTTCATCGACAGCGAGCGCGACCACTGGATCTGCGGCGCGCTTCGCTTCAACTCGGGCACTGCGCTCCAGCGCACGGCTTCGAGCACGTCGACCTTGGCGGTGCGCAGCGAGGTGAGCATCGTCGCCTCGTCCTTGACGATGCGGTAGGTGATGCCGTCGACATAGGGCAGCTTCTGCGCCTGCCCGGCGACGGTATCGCTGTCCCAGTACTGGGCGTTCTTCTTGAACACCATCGAGTTGCCCTGGATGTAGTTGTCCAGCGTGAAGGGCCCGGTGCCGTTGGCGTTCTTCCAGTCGGCGGCGCCGGCGGCAACCACTTCCCTGGGCTGGATCGCGCCGTAGTAGCCCCAGAAGAAGCGGTAGTCCCACTCGGCGTGGTAGTTCTTGAAGGTGAACAGCACCGTGTACTTGTCCTTGGCCTCGACCTTGTCGACATGGTCGTAGTAGGTGGCGAGCTTCTTCGGGCTCTTGGCCAGGCGCTCGTAGCTGTAGACGATGTCGTCGGCGACCAGTTCGCGCGCCGGCATCACGCCGGCCTTGGCGGGGAACATCACGCCCTTGCGCAGCTGCACCTCGACCCGCCACGGGTTCTCCAGCAGGCGCCACTTCTCCGCCAGCTCGCCGCGGATGCCGTCGGTGGGCAGCCAGGCATCGGCCTTGAAGTCGAACGCGCCGCCGCTGCGCCGGGCCTTGGTCAGGTCGGCCGCCAACAGCATCTCGTAGGTCAGGCCCATGTCCTGGTTGAACTTCCAGGTCCAGTCGGCGCCGTCGAAGGACAAGGGCGAGAGCGTGTAGTAGACGACGCCGATGTTGAGGTGGCCGCCGTACTGCGGCTTGTCGGCCTTGGCCGGTGCCGGCGCCTGCGCCAGCGCGGGGCCGGCTCCCACGAGAGCGCAGGCGAGCGCCAGCAGGCCGCGTCGCAGGTTCGGAAGTGAAGCCATGGCGGGTCTCCTTCGATCGGCCATCGCGGCCGGTTGGGGATCGATCACCGGCTGCCCCGCATGCGCGGATCGAGCAGATCGCGCAGCGCGTCGCCGAACACATTGGTGGCGTAGACCACCGCGGTCAGGCACAGGCCCGGCGCAAGCACCAGCCAGGGCCCCTCGAACATGTAGGTGCGCCCGCTGCCCGACAGCATCGAGCCCCAGGTCGGCGCCGGCGGCGGCACGCCCAGGCCCAGGAACGACAGCCCCGATTCGGCGAGGATCGCGGTGCCGACGCGGGTGGTCAGCAGCACGATGATCGGCGGCATCACGTTGGGCAGGATGTGCTTGATCAGGATGCGCGGCGAGCCCGCGCCGATCGACTGCGCCGCATGCACGTACATGTGCTCGCGCACCGAGATCACCGCCGAGCGCACGATGCGCGAGCCGCTGATGCCCAGGCCGACCGCGAGGATGCCGATGATCTGCGGCATGCCGGGCCCCAGCACCGACACCACGACGATCAGCACCACCAGGTCGGGGAAGATCATCCAGGCGTCGACGAAGCGCTGCACCGCGAGGTCGACCTTGCCGCCGAAGTAGCCGCTGACGATGCCGATCAGGCTCGAGATCAACGTGGCCAGCACCGCCGCCGACAAGCCGATGATCACCGACAACTGCGCGCCGTAGAGGCAGCGCGAGAGCACGTCGCGGCCGACGTTGTCGGTGCCGAACCAGTGCGCGGCGCTCGGCGGCTGCATGCGGTCGAGCGGCGCGATCTCGTTGAAGCCGTGCGGCGCGATCACATCGGCCAGCACGCCACAGACGAGAAAGAAGCCGAGCACGATCGCACCGGCCGCGCCCAGCGGCTTGTCGCGAAACAGCCGGGCCCAGAAGCCGTGGCGGCGCGGGTCGGCGGCGATGGGCAGCACCGCGTCCATCAGCGCATCCTCACCTTGGGATCGAGCAGCCCGTAGCTCAGGTCCACCACCAGGTTGATCATCAGCACCACCACGCCGACCATCAGGAAGACGCCGGTGACGATGGGGTAGTCGCGCTGCTGCACCGCATCGAGCATCAGCAAGCCCATGCCGGGGATGACGAAGATCTGCTCGATGATCACCGCGCCGCCGATCAGCAGCGGCACCTGCAGGCCGACCAGCGTGATCACCGGGATCAGCGCATTGCGCAGCGCGTGGCGCAGGATCACCAGGCGCTCGTTGAGCCCCTTGGCCCAGGCGGTGCGGATGTAGTCCTGGCGCAGCACCTCGAGCATCATCGTGCGCGTCATCCGCATCGTGATCGCCGACAGCGCCGCGCCGAGCACGATGCCGGGCACCAGCAAGTGCTGCAGGTTGCGCAGCGGCGATTCGGTGAAGGGCACGTACTCGACCGAGGGCGACCAGCCCCACCAGATCGACGGGAAGACCATCACCATCGTGCCGAGCCAGAAGTTGGGAATCGCCAGCAGCAGGATCGAGAACGAGCGCGCCGCATAGTCGCCCGACGTGTCCTGCCGGATTGCCGAATAGACGCCGATCGGCAGCGCGATCGCGAGGCCGACGACGAGCGCGATCGCGCCCAGCTCGAAGGTCACGGGCAGTCGCGCG
>Ga0209797_10001598_pt1 | contig 11434 bp, 12 predicted proteins | sample DOMMetBare3Fresh_2_FD_187472 | JGI IMG/M metagenome (GOLD analysis project Ga0209797, IMG submission 187472) | Wetland sediment microbial communities from St. Louis River estuary, USA, under dissolved organic matter induced mercury methylation -... | ecosystem: Environmental > Aquatic >...
AGGAATCCAGACCCGGTCCTCAGGAGGAAGCCATGAAGGATTTAGAGAAGCGAAGACAGGAGCAAATCCTCTCCCTGCAAAAGGCGTGGGGGGAAGATCCGCGATGGCAGGACATCAGGAGGCCGTATCAGGCCGAAGAGGTCGTCCGGCTCCGCGGCTCCCTCCGGATCCGCCACACGCTTGCCGAAATAGGCGCGAGGCTCTTCTGGGATCTGTTGCATACGGAGCCCTATGTTCCCGCGCTCGGCGCCCTGACGGGCAATCAAGCGGTCCAGCAGGTGCAGGCCGGCCTCAAGGCGATCTACGTGAGCGGGTGGCAGGTGGCGGGCGACGCAAACTCGGCGGGTCACATGTACCCGGACCAGAGCCTCTATCCCGTGGACAGCGTTCCCAAACTGATTTCCCGCATCAACAATGCCCTCACCCGGGCGGATCAGATCCAGCACATGAGCGGCGGCGACGGGACCTACTGGTTCGCGCCGATCGTCGCCGATGCGGAAGCCGGGTTCGGCGGTCCGTTGAACACGTTCGAGCTCATCAAGGCCATGATTGAAGCCGGGGCCTCCGCCGTCCATCTCGAGGACCAGCTCTCTTCGTTGAAGAAATGCGGGCACATGGGCGGCAAGGTCCTCGTTCCCTACGGCGTCTTCGTCGAGAAACTCGTGTCGGCAAGGCTCGCCGCCGACGTGCTCGATGTGCCGACGGTGATCATCGCGCGGACCGACGCCCAGGGAGCATATCTGATCCGCAGCGACTACGAAGATATCGACAGGCCGTATCTTACGGGCGAGAGGACCGCCGAAGGGTATTTCCGTGTGCGGGGAGGGCTCGATTTCGCCATTGTCCGGGCGTTGGAGTATGCTCCGTACGCGGATATGGTCTGGTGCGAGACCTCCACGCCGGACCTGGGAGAAGCGAGGGAGTTTGCCCAGGCAATCCGGGAAAAGCATCCGGGGAAAATGCTCGCGTACAATTGCTCGCCGTCGTTCAACTGGAAGCGGAATCTCGACGATGCCACGATCGCCGATTTCCAGATCAGGCTGGGCGAGATGGGGTACAAGTTCCAGTTCGTGACCCTGGCGGGATTCCACACGCTGAACGCAAGCATGTTCGAACTCGCAAGAGGCTACAAGGAAGAGGGAATGTCCGCTTATTGCAGGCTCCAGGAACGCGAGTTCGAACTCGAGAGGGATCACGGATATGCGGCGATCAAACACCAGAGCTTCGTCGGGGCGGGGTATTTCGACGCCCTGCAGATGACGATTACCGGAGGCCGGGCATCCACCGTCGCGCTCAAGGGCTCGACGGAAGAAGGTCAGTTCACTTGAGCGACGGGATTCGGAGCCTCCGAACCGCAAAACGGATTCGATCCCCGAACCCAGTGGCAACGAGGGATGACGTAGGGTCCTTCCGGAACGACGACGACATCCCCCCGGGTCGAACCGGTGGCGGTGGGATTCCCCCGACCTTGGGTCAGACGTGGTTCCGGAGCATCAGTTCCACGGGGTGTGGATTGAGGAATACCTGACGGGCAAGGTAGGCGACGTCGTACTTGCGGACGTAATGACGGATCAGGGTGACGGGGACGACCAGGGGAACGAGCCGCCGGCGATACTGGTCGATCACTTCGATCATCTCCTGTTTTTCAGTAGTTGATAGAACTTTCCTGAAGTATCCCATCATGTGCAACAAGACGTCGGCGCACTTCTTCGGGGTCGCCTTGTGCGCCAGCGCCGCCATGAAGATCTCCTCGTAGTTCCGGTAGAGTGTTCCGATGGGAAGGTTCTTCGCCCCGGCTACGAGTCGGCCCATCTCCTCGTAGTGCGCCCGGTCGTGGGAGAGAAGCAGCAGTTTGTGGTCCGTGTGGAAATCGACCAGCGCCCCGCGGGAGAGGGGGCGGGCGAGCAGGTCACGAAAGCGCCGAAGGCAGAAGACGCGCTCGACGAACATCTCCCGGAGAACCGGGTCGGTGAGACGCCCCTCCTCCTCCACCGGGATCCTCGGGAAACGCTCCATGAACATCCGGGTGAAGACCCCGGCCCCGGTCCGCGACGGGATCCCGTCACCGGCGCCGTACACCTTTACCCGCTCCATCCCGGAACTCGGCGAATCCTTCTTGCAGATGTACCCGCACAGGTCGAGGCCGGACAGTTCTTCAAGGCGGGCCTTCGTCCACCGTTCCATTCGTTCCGTGTGATCGATCCCGGTCCTGTTCGTGACCAGGCGCGGGTGCATCGGATCGCCCACGAGTCGCATCGCCTCGCGCGGGACGGGAAGCCCGCAGTCGACCTCCGGGCAGACGAGCACCCACTCGACGAAAGGTCCCAGCGTCCCGTTCAGGAAGAGATCCCGCTTGTGCCCGCCGTCGTAGCGCACCTTCTCCCCCAGCAGGCAGGCGCTGACGAGGATCCGTAGAGCCTCAGGCAAACCGCTTTTCCTTGAAGCGGTCCCGCAGGAACCGCTTCGCGAACTTCCCCACCGACGTCTTGGGGATCGCGTCGACGAACGCCACCTCGTCGGGGATCCACCACTTCGCCACGCGCGTCGCGAGGAAATCGAGGATCTCCTTCCCCTCAACCTTCCCGACGAAGTCGGGCTTCAGCACGACGCACGCCATGGGACGCTCGGTCCACTTCTCCGAGGGGACGCCGATCACCGCCGCCTCAGCCACCGCGGGATGGGACATGATCGTGTTCTCGAGATCGATGGAGGAGATCCACTCCCCACCGCTTTTGATGAGATCGCGCGTGCGGTCCTGGATCTGCACATATCCCTCGACGTCCACGGTCACGACGTCGCCGGTGCACAGCCACCCGTCCCGGATCGTCTCCTTCGTCCGCTCCGGGTCCCGGTAATACTCTTCCGTGATCCACGGACCGCGGAGCCGCAGTTCCCCCATCGACTTCCCGTCCCGCGGAACCTCGTAGCCGTCCTCGGTAACCACGCGCATGTCGAGTCCCGGCACCAGCGTCCCCTGCTTCGCCTTGTACGCGTACAACGCGTCCTCGGGAAGATCCTTCATATACGATTTGGGACGGGAGACCAGCACCACCGGGTACGTCTCCGTCATCCCGTAGGCATGGATGAAGGGGACGCCGAACCCTTTCTCGACCTTTTCGATGAGGGACTTCGGGGCGGCGGATCCGCCGCAGATGATCGCCTTCAGGCTCGACATGTCGTACTTCTCCCGCTCCATCAGCTGCAGGACCCCCATCCAGACGGTGGGCACCCCCGCGGTGATCGTCACCTTCTCGTCCCGGATCAGGGAAAGGAGCGCCTTCGGGTCCGGCCGGGAGCCCGGGAACACCTGCTTCGTCCCCATCCACGTGGCGGCGAACGGGATCCCCCAGGCGTTGACGTGAAACATCGGCACGACCGGCATCACGGCATCCGCCTCCCGGATCCCCAGAACGTCGGCCGCGCAGATCGCAAGGGCATGGAGGTAGATTCCCCGGTGGGAGTATGGGACCCCCTTCGGTTTCCCCGTGGTGGCAGTGGTGTAGCATAGCGCCGCCATCGCATTTTCGTCGAGCAGCGAAGGCCAGTCGTACTCCCCCGTCTCGGCGTCGAGCAGCGCCTCGTACGAGTAGACCGGGGAGAGCTTCGTGGACGGGACGGTCTTCTTGTCGCTCATGACCACGTAGGCGCGGACGGTCGGAAACTTGTCCGCCAGTGCCTCGACGGCCGGGAGAAGGTCCTCGTCGACCAGCATCACGGCATCCTCCGCGTGGTTGACGATGAAGGTGAACTGATCCTCGAAGAGACGGATGTTCAGGGTGTGGAGCACGGCGCCCATGCACGGGACGGCGAAGTACGCCTCGAGGTGTCGGTGGCTGTTCCACCCGAAGGTGGCGACCCGATCGCCCGGTCGCACGCCCATCCGCTTCAGCACGTTGGCGAGCTTCGCGACCCGAACGTTGTAGTCTGCGTACGTGTACCGATGGATGCCGGAGAAATCCCGGGTGACGACCTCTTTCTTCCCGAACAGGAGCCGGTTTCTTTGAAGGATCGTGGAGAGGGTCAGCGGGTACGGCATGAGGTCCCTCCGTGGGTCGGTTCCACCCGGAATGAACGACGAATGGTATTTTGCAGGATCCGACCTCCAAGTCAACGGCGAATAAGATTCATCCCGTGACGCCGCCCAGGTAGGCGGCCCGGACCTTCGGATCCTCCCGGAGATCGGACGCCTTTCCTTCGAGGGCGATCTCCCCCGCCTCGAGGACGTAGGCGCGGTCCGCGAGGGCGAGGGCCATGGACGCGTTCTGCTCGACGAGGAGGATCGTCGTCCCCGCCTGGTTGATCTCCGCGATCATCCGGAAGATCTCGCTCACCAGCCGGGGGGACAATCCCATGGACGGTTCGTCGAGAAGGAGCAGATCCGGCCGCTGGAAGAGGCCCCTTCCGATGGCCAGCATCTGCTGCTCCCCCCCGGACAGTGTCCCGGCGAGCTGGGCCGTTCGTTCGGCCAGACGCGGAAAGAGACCGAAGACCCGTTCGAAGCTCTCCTCCAGTTCTTTCCGGGACGAGCGGGTGTACGCCCCCATCTCGAGGTTCTCCCGGACGCTCATGTTGGCGAAAACGCCCCGACCCTCCGGGACGTGGGCGATCCCCAGACGCGCGATCCGGTGGGACGGCAAACCCGCGATCGATTTTCCATCGTGTACGATGCTCCCCGCAGAGGGGCGGACAACGCCGGAGAGCGCCCGCAGGATGGTGCTCTTCCCCGCCCCGTTCGCACCGATGAGGGAGACGATCTCCCCTTTCGCGACGGTAAACGAAATCTCCCGGAGTGCCTGCACGACTCCGTAAAATACGCTTAAATAATCGACAGTTAATAACATTATCTCACCTGATGTCTAAATTCTTCCCGCCACGGTGTCGTCCCTCTTCCCGAGATATGCCTCGATCACCTTCGGGTCTCTCCGGATTTCCGAGGGGAGACCTCGGGCGATCACCTGTCCGAAGTCCATCACGATCAGGCGTTCGCAGATCCCCATCACCAGGCGCATCTGGTGTTCGATCAGCAGGACGGTCAAGGAGAAGCGCTCCCGGATCCGGAGGATGAACTCCATCATGGTGCCGACCTCGGAGGGGTTCATCCCCGCCGCGGGCTCGTCCAGCAGGAGGACCTTCGGGCACGACGCGAGCGCGCGGGCGATCTCCAGCTTCCTCTGGTCGCCGTACGGCAGGTTCTTCGCGAGCTCCTCCCCCCGATCCTGGAGCGAAAAGATCGAAAGAAATTCCTCCACCTGTCCACGCGTCCGCCGCTCCTCCCGGTAGAACGCCCCGGTCCGGAGCAGCGCCGCCGCGGCCCCGTACCGAACGTGCGGATGGTGTGCGATCCGTACGTTGTCGACCACCGTCAACTCCCGGAAGAGGCGGATGTTCTGGAAGGTCCGCGCGATCCCGCGGCGGGCGATCTGATCCGGCGGAAGCCCCGTGATTTCTCCCTCCTCCAGCAAGACAGTCCCCTGGTCGGGGCGGTAGATCCCGGTGATCACGTTGAACAGCGTGGTCTTTCCGGATCCGTTGGGGCCGATGATCCCCGCGAGCTCGCCCCGCTCGAGGCGGAAATCCACCCCGTCCAGGGCCTTGATCCCCCCGAAGTGAAGGGTTACCCCCTGGACCTCGAGGATCACCGGTACACCTTGCCCCGCAGGAACGGGAACTCCCGAACGCCGAAGAGTCCCCGGGGGCGGACCAGCATGGTAACGATCAGTAGCAGGGGGATGAGGACCCAGCGGAACTCGATGTATTCCGCCGGGAGCGCGACGCGCATCCCCTCCAGCAGGAAGACCCAGGCGAAGGAGGCGACCAGCGTGCCCGTCAGGTTCCCCAGCCCCCCGAGGACCACGATCATCAGCACGTCGAACGATTTCAGGAAATCGAAGGTGCTCGGGTGGAGAAACGTGTACAGGTGCGCGTACAGCCCGCCCGCCACTCCGGCGAAGGCGCACCCCGCGGTGAAGCCGATCACCTTGTACCGGAAGGTGTCGATCCCCATCGCCGCCGCGGCGACTTCGTCCTCGCGGATGGCGACGAGCGCGCGCCCGTAGGTGGAGTGGACGAGATTCCGCGTTACCAGGATCGCGGCGACGAGCGCGGCGACGGCCCACGGGATACCGGTCAGCCGCGCGATGCCGGTCATCCCGCGGGCGCCCCCCAGCTGCGGCACGAGGGTGTCCGCGTTGTCGAAAAGGACCTTCATGATGACCCCGAATCCCAGCGTCGCGATGCCGAGGTAATCCGACGTCAACCGGAGGGTGGGCAAGCCGACGAGGCACGCAAGGAGTGCCGCCGCGCCCCCTGCCGCAAGGAGGGAACCGAGGAAAACCGCCCCGGTCGCGAAGAACGCTTCCTCCCCATACGCGCCCAGGTAGAGTTTCGTCAGCAGCGCCGCCGTGTACGCCCCCACCCCGTAGAAGGCGGCGTGTCCCAGGGAGAACAACCCCGTGAACCCGTAGATGAGGTTCAGGCCCAGCGCGGAGATCGCCACGACACACGCCAGCAGGAAGATCTGCACCCAGTACGGGTTCAGGATTTCGCGGGCGGAAAGGAACAGGACCAGGCCCGAGAGGACGGCGAACGGCAGAACCGCCTTGGCGATGTTTTTCAGGAAGGTCATCTCCCCGCCGTCACACCTTCTCCGTCCGGGCCTTTCCGAGGATCCCGGTAGGCTTCCACAGCAGCACGGCGATGAGGAGGACGAAAGCGATCCCGTCCCGGTAGGTGGACGAGAGATACGCCGTGGTCATGGTCTCCAATTGCCCCATGATCAGGGCCCCGAGGAGCGCCCCCGGGATAGACCCGATACCGCCGAGGACGGCGGCGGTGAACGCCTTCAGCCCCGGCATCACTCCCATGAAGGTGTTGATCTGGGGGTAGGCGATCCCGTAGAGCACTCCCCCGACCCCCGCGAGCGCCGCACCGAGGCCGAAGGTGAAGGAGATCACGGCGTCGACGTTGACCCCCATCAACCCGGCGGTGATGAAATCGTGGGAGACGGCGCGCATCCCGCGCCCCACCTTTGTCCGGTAGACGACATATTGCAGCGCCCCCAGAGAGGCGAGTGTGGCGAGGAGGATGATCCCCTGGATGTTGGTGACCGTGATCCCGCCGATTTCGAGGGACTCCACCTGGAAGGGACGCGGGAAGGCGTAATAGTTCGGCCCGAAGACCTGGTGGAGCGCGGTGAAATATTCCAGGAACAGGGAAACGCCGATGGCGGTGATCAGCGCCGCGATCTTCGGAGCATTTCTCAGAGGCCGGTACGCGACCCGCTCGATGACGACAGCGAGGAAGGCGGTGCCTCCCGCGGCGAGTGCGAATACGGCGGGCAGGGGAAGGTGGAGCTTCTCGACAGCGTAGAACGCCAGGAACGCCCCGACCATGAAGACGTCGCCGTGGGCGAAATTGATGAGGCGGACGATTCCGTACACCATCGTGTACCCCAGCGCGATCAGGGCGTACACGAACCCGAGCTGTAGGCCGTTCAGCGCCTGCTGGAGAAAATACTCTACGGTTTCACCCCTATGGGTTCACCATCATCACGAATTTCTGCTTGCCGCCCTCGATCTTGAGGATCGCGGCGCTCTTGATCATGTCGCCGTTCCCGTCCAGCGTGGACTTTCCGGAGACCGCCTTGAAGTCCCTGATCGAGGCCAGGGCCTCCCGGATCTTCTTGGGGTCGTCGCTCCCCGCCTTGCGGATCGCCTCGAGGAGAAGGTTCGTCGCGTCGTACGCCAGCGTCCCCAGGGCGTCGGGAACCTGGCCGTGCTTCTGCTTGTACTTCTTCACCCACGCCACCACTTCCGGTCGCAGGTCGTCCGGGGAGTAGTGGTTGGAGAAGTAGCCTCCCTCGATCGCACTCCCCGCGATCTTCACCAGGTCCGGCGAGTCCCACCCGTCCGGCCCGACCAGGCGGACCTTGAGCCCCTTCTCCTGGACCTGCTTCGCGATCAGGCCGACCTTGTTGTAGTAGTCCGGCAGGAAGAGGACGTCGGCGCCCGAGGACTTCACCTTCGTCAGGAGGGCCGAAAAGTCGACGTCGTCCTTCCCGTACGACTCGAAGGCCGCCACCTTGCCGCCCTGTTTCCTGAAGGCGTCGCGGAAGACCTCGGCGATCCCCTTCGAGTAGTCGTTCGACGCATCGAACAAGACGGCGGCGCTCTTCCCCTTCAGCGTCTCCCGGGAGAACTTCGCCATGACGGTCCCCTGGAACGGGTCGATGAAGCAGGCGCGGAACATGTAGTCCTTCCGCTTCCCGTCGGCCACCGTAACCTTCGGGTTCGTGGCCGTGGGCGAGATCGTCGGGATCTTCGCCGACTGGATGATATCGGAAACAGGGATCGTGGTCTTCGATGTGACGGATCCCACGATCGCCTTCACCCGTTGCTGGTTCACGAGGAGGTTCGCCACGTTCGCCGCCTCCGTGGCGTCGTTCTTGTCGTCCTGGACGACGTAGGTGATCGTCATCCCGGCGACGCCGCCCCGTGCGTTCGCCTCCTCGACGGCGATCAGGAAGGAGTTGCGGACCGATTCGCCAAAGGTCTTGACGTCGCCGGACAGCGGCGTGATCAGGCCGATCTTGATCTCTTTCGCTTGGGAGGGGACGGTTCCCACCAGTGCCGGGAGGAGAAATGCGAAGACAAGGGATGCGCGCCTCATCGTTCCTCCTTTCGGTAGACCGGAAGATATTTCCGGCGGGGAAAGAGTGCCCCCAGGGGGGACATTGTACCCGAAGAAGCGCCGGGTGGCACCCCACCACGAGCTTCGCGCTGCCGGGGTACCCCCGCTGTAGGAAAAACAGGGGGCATACCCCCTTTGACTTTCGTTATACAAGGGGGCGGGTTTCGACCACCTTGAAGTACGCCACGTGCTTGACCGCCTCCGGGTTCCCGGGGCTCGATGCACCGGTCCGCTCGCGGATCTTCGCGAGCATCTCCCCCGAATCCTCCGTGCGGGAAAGCGTGAGCGTCAGACGCGCCCCCCGGAATCCCTCGCCGGGGGCGAAGTACGTGTAGGACGCGTTCGGGTTCTCCCGGACGTTGTCCCATGTCCTGCCGTCCGTCATCCCCCACGCGACCGTTGCGGCATCCACGATATGTGGAACCGCGTACACCGCCATGTTGACCACGCCGGCCTTCGACGCGGTGCCGATCACGCCGCGACCTCCCGGCTTCAGAACGTCCCTGATTCCCATCATTCTTCCTCCCGATGTATGAATTCGACCAGCGCCCGATCTGCCCGTGGAAGGGCGAACGTGCCTTTCCCGTGCCCGGGGTGCCACCCCGTCCCCTCTCCCTCCGTCAACGCTCCCCCCGACGTCTCGCAGAGGAAGCCGTGAAGGGTGATCCGGTAGTGGGAATAGGCATGTCGTACGGCTCCCACTTTCCTTTGAATCACCGCGCGCACACGAAGTTTCTCCCGAAGCGAACGCCGCAGCGCCTCCTCGAGGCTCTCTCCCGGTTCGCGCCTTCCCGAAGGGAAGGCCCACAAACCCCCCAGAAGCCCGTCGGACGGGCGACGCATCAGGAACAGCGCACCGTCCGCGCGTCGGAACACCGCGGCCACGACATCATGATGAGGAATCGATTTCTTCGGGCGCTTCGGGGGGATCGCATCCTGGAGCCCACGGAGGCAGGAGGAACAGCGGGATCTCAGTGGACACTCCCGGCAACGGGGGGCCTTCGGGAGGCAAACGACGGCGCCAAGGTCCATCACCGCGAGGGCCGTGTCCCGACCCTTTCCCTTCCGCACCAGGTGCGCGGACCGTTCCCAAAGGACATTCTCCACCGCGGAGGAACGGAGATCCCCCTCGACGGCGAAAAGACGTGCGATGACGCGACGGGCGTTCGCGTCGAGGATCGGGACGTCCGCCCCGAAGGCGATCGCGGCGATCGCCCCGGCCGTCGATCGGCCGATCCCGGGGAGCGCTTCGAGCGCCTCCAGCGTGCGCGGGACCTTGGCGCCGTGGCGGGCGACGAGAATCCCGGCCGCTCGATGGAGGTTTCTGGCGCGGGAATAGTACCCAAGCCCCTCCCACGCCTTCAGGACGCCGTCCAGCGGCGCCCGGGCAAGGGATTCCACATCGGGAAATTTCAGGAGAAAGCGTTCGTAGTAGGGAGCGACGGTTTCGACCCGGGTCTGCTGGAGCATGATCTCGGAGACCCAGATGCGATACGGATCCCGGGTCTCCCGCCACGCCATCGGACGGGCCGCCGTACGGAACCACCGGAGGAGCGCCACGGAGATCCCCGCAGCAGTTGACCGTTGTTTACCTATACTCCCGTTTCTGCCCCCTTGGCATTTCCCTGCTGGGGGGGTACCCCAGGGAGCGCTTTGTATTCGGGAGTGGGGCAGCGGATGGGTCACGGCGGGCCTATTTCACCGTAGGAAACCCCGCCTCTTTCCATTTTGTGATACCGCCCGCAAACTCGAAAACGTTCAAAAACCCCAATTCCCGCATCACCTTGAGGGCACCGGTCGTTCGATTTCCCGTACGGCAGTAGACGAGGTATGTTTTTCTCCGATCGAGTTTCGCCATCTCGTCCCGGAACGACGGGGAAAGATAGTCGACCATCACCGCCCCCTCGATCCGTTCCTCATTGAACTCTTTCGGAGTCCGGATATCCAGCAGGATGAACCCTTGATCTCCGGACCGTCTCCCGATCGTTTCCCGCGTCTCGGAGGGGGACAGGACCGGGTACCATTCTCCCGCCTCCTGCGCCCGAAGGAACGATGTCCGGAAGAGGAAGGCGCACGCCACGGCGGCAAGACCCGCCATCCAATAGATCGACTTCATGTACGACATACCGCCACTCCCCCTCGATCTTTCCTCTTGGATTCCAAACAGGAAAGGAAGGTTCGCCGCGGGGCGGCATCCGTTCGGCCGTGACGATCGAAAAAACGGCCGGCTCCCGAGGAGAGACACCGGCCGTTCCGTTGCGATTCGCCACGTTCGGGGTTGAACTCTCCTCAATCCTTCTCGAGGAGGGAGGTGAAGAGGTCGTGGTGCTCCTCCTCGTCGGAAAGGATTTTGTTGAAGAGGAACTCCGTGGTCTCGTCCCCCTCTTTCCGGGCGACCAGAATGATTTTCTTGTACATTTCGATCGCGACCTCCTCGTCCTTCTTGTCGGTCTCGATCATCTGCTTCAGCGTGGTCCCGAGGAAGATCGGCGTCGGTTTGGTGGTGGGGATTCCCCCGAGGTAATTCAGTCGCTCCGCGATCGCCTCTGCGTGCTTCATCTCCGAGATGGCGGTCGTCTTGAAGGCATCCTTCACCGCGTACCCCTGGACCCCTTTCCACAGGACGTGCTGCCACATGTATTGCACTGAGACCTGGATCTCCCGGGCGATCGCCTGGTTCAGAAGGTCGAGCAGCTCCGCGGACGGTTTCTTGCTGGCCATCGGTCGTTCCTCCTTCGTTCGTTGT
>Ga0209797_10001600_pt1 | contig 11428 bp, 7 predicted proteins | sample DOMMetBare3Fresh_2_FD_187472 | JGI IMG/M metagenome (GOLD analysis project Ga0209797, IMG submission 187472) | Wetland sediment microbial communities from St. Louis River estuary, USA, under dissolved organic matter induced mercury methylation -... | ecosystem: Environmental > Aquatic >...
CGGCCAGCGTTCTCGAAATTGTCGGCCGAAGCGCCGTTGGTGCCGGTTAATAAATTCGCGGTAATAGCTGTGTCTTCATTTGTAGTCAATGTGTCTGGAGTAATATCGGCAACAGGAGTTATTGTGATGGTACGTGTGTCAATATCGCTCAATGGACCTCCGCTGCCGGTATTACCGCCATCATTGGTAGTCATAGTCAGTACCACCGTGCCATTGTAGTCGGGTACCTGAACGTAGGCAGGAGCGGTCGCCGTCAAGAAATTGTTGATGTTAGCCAACGTTCCTACCAATGTCAGGCTTGCAGTACCTGATCCCACCACGGTTACGCCGCCCGCGTTTGCCGCGGTGAGGCTGCCGCTGGCCACGCTCATGGTGACGGTGATGTTGCCAGCACCAGCGTCAGGATCGGCAACCGACAGACCACTTAGCACAAGGCTGGTATCTTCGGGGGTCGTGTAGGCCACCGGCAGGGTGTTGACCGGAGCGTCGTTGTCTACATTTATTACGGTAACAGTAACAGTCGCCTCATAAGAGTTACCGTCAATACCTAAAGCTGTATATTTGAAAGTGTCAATGCCAGAAAAATTGGCATTTGGGGTGTATAACACGGTGCCATCGGCATTGACCGTTACCGTTCCATTCGGTGGTATTGCACTGATTGCTACCGTGTTATACCCGAGTTTATTGTCATTAGCGAGTATGTTAATGGCAACGGCGCTACCTTCAGTTGTTGTCACGTTATCTGCAACAATGAATGGCAGAGCTGTATTAAGAAGAACATCTTTCGGGTCAGAAGTCGCAGACGAACTAGGAAGTGTCGTCATATTGATCAACTTGACACTAGATAACGGCACTCCGGCATTGGTTGCAATCGTATTTATATCAAAATTTAGAGTAACCAGCGTATCTAGGTCACCCGTAAAGGGGTTGGTTCCGGTGCCGACCGTCCAGGAAGTAGAACCAATGCTTAGCGCGGTAGTACTACCCGCAATCTTGATAGGCGACGAGTCATTGTTACCCCTTTGAAGAGCAACCCCGGTGACCGTAAAATTAGGAAGGCCGCCCAGCGTAACAACGAAAGAATAGTTTGCATTGCCATCTCCGTCAGTATCAAACAGAATCGACACATCTGAAGTGTTACTGCCAGAGTTTGCAACCGGATCGAGCTGAATCGACATGGCTATTTTGCCAGCGGTAGTGGCATTGGCATAATCAATCGACAAAGCCGTGATATCGGCTTGATCTTGGATAAAATCATTTGATCCACCTACGTCCTTGACTAACACTGTTGTCCCCGCAAGGCTATAACTCCAACTTGGCGCACTGAACACCTTTGTATCAATCGCGCCAATTTGGTCTTCAAGCACCCAGTCGCCGCCAAGGTCGGCCGCACCGGTATCATCGTTTGAAGCCGCCACATCCGCGCCAGTTGCCTCTGCCAAGGATTGCACGAAAATTTGGCCTCGTGCGCCGGCCGCCGCATCGCAACCATAAAGCAGAATATCGGCATTTGGATTGAGCGCCAGGCCGATTGTTTTCAGCGCAGCTGTGTACTGCGTGCTTATCGTTTCTGTATTAAGCGATGCGCTACCCAAGTTCAGTTGCCCCTCGCTGCCATGCGAGATGATATGTACCGCATCCAGGTGCTGGAAATTTTTTAGCACATTGGCGATTTGCTCCACACCATCGCGCGTGGTATCCAGCATGACAACTTGAACATGGGGGGCGATACCTGCCAGCAGGGTTTGGTAATCCCGCACTTGGGTGTCAATGAAGACGATTTCGTGCTGAGAGCTGGCGGCAGGTAACTGGAGGCTGGTAAAAGCCGCAAGCAGTTGTTCACGTTCGTCAAGCTTAGAGAGGCGCAGGGACGTTTCGGCGATGGACACTTCGATGCGGTTGTCCGTGGGCGTGGTCTGTTTGTTTTCGCTCGACGCCGCGTTTGCCGATTCGTTCGTATGAGACTGGGATTCTGTGGATTCGGTCTGCTTTTGAGGCGGCAGGATTTGGTCAACCTGTTGCTGGGCTACTTGGTCGGCGGCAGTTTCCGCGCCGGTGGAAGCGCCTGCGGCATCAAACATGAAACGAGGTTCCAAGGCCAACATCAAATGCGAGCTGGTGGTCATCGGTAAGGGTTTTTGAGCGGTTCGCTTTATCATGAATAGTGGCCTTTAAATAATTTCATGGCTGTTTATCAGTAGTTTAGGAATTAAATAACTTGGGCATTGTCATTTCTATTTTATTCAGGTTATTTTCTTATCGTTACTAAAGTGTTATGCCGTTTGTTAACAACCGGCAGGGCGGCAAAAATCGCCTGCCCCTTCCTGAGAGCTATGGTTAATGGGGTATCCCTACAGATACTGTAAAGCGAGTATATCAATCACTATGCATCACATTTTATTATAAGTGCAAAAGCAATGTGTTAATAAAAACGTTTGTCTGGCGCATTATTTTAATTCCCTATTAGAGTTCTTATTTTTCAAGCAGTTAAGTCTGAGTAAACGATTGCAGAATTTGCAGGGATAACATCTATTTATTACATAAAATATAGGTTATATCCAGTAAAGTTGCCGATTATAATTGCTATTGATCTCCTCCGACTTTAGCAGTCAGGTTTTTCGAACACCAAAATAGGTTGTTCGTCTGACATTTTCCGTTACTTCTACTTTGTCAGATTACATGATTTATCTTTTCCAAGTTCGTCATTCCGGCATGGACTGCCGGAATCCAGGCCCCATGGATGGGTTTGAACTTACCATCCTTGACACTGGATACCCGTATCCCGGCAGGTATGACGCGCTTTTTGGTTTTGCTGAAGAATCTTGCTAATCAGAAAAGTCAACAGATCCTGATAAAAAAACAGATTTGGTGCAACACGAAAACATTCGCACCAATTTAATCCGTTATTTTCAGCCGATTAATATCGGTTTAATGAAGTTATTTACAGTGCCGGTATTTTATAACCATCTATTAAAATTGAAGAAAAAGTTACAATAAAATGATTTTCTTTATTTTGGCACATTATCTGCTTAATTAAATGTAAACACTTTTTCAAATGCTACATCGTTGGTGCACCAACGACTCTTTGAATATAAAATGTTTGATACCATTACTTTATATTGATGCAATATCATGAACGTGCTTAATGTATTATTGATTGAAAGCGATCCTAATAATACATTGCTGGAAAATAGCCTTAACGGCTATGGTTTCAGATTCCTAAAAACGCAATACAGCCCTTCGTTTTTAGCACTGATCAAGGACATCACCCCGGATATCATCATTTTTAATCTTGAAACGCCCTCTAAACAATTACTGGCTGATCTGCAAACCCTTATTCATCAATTTCCTTTACCTGTGATTATGTTTGCCAGTGATGGCAATATCGACACCATTAACCAGGCTATTAAAGCGGAAGTCAGCGCTTATATAATCGATGGACTTGAACCGAACCGTATTAACAGCGTCATCAATGTGGCTATCGCCAGATTTAAACATCAACAATCTCTCAACAAAGCACTGGAAGAAGCGCGTGCAAAACTTGAAGACAGAAAACAAATCGATCGCGCTAAAGCCATTTTAATAAAAACCCAAAACTTTAGCGAAGACGAGGCTTACCACACGCTTCGAAAACTGGCGATGGATAGAAATATTACCCTGGGCGAAATGGCTAAAAACGTTATCGCGATGTCGGAACTGTTTAAATAGAAAAGCCCCTACTCAATCAAGAAACTATGAAAACGTTTATCAAAGTCACTGAAATATGGATTCCAGACAAAGAACGCACCCGACTGGAATTTGGCTCTGGTTTATATGGCGGGCTGATCGATTTTAAAGCAGACAGCGAACAACAAAAGTTTGCTTACAACGAGGGCTTACCCGGCAAGGCTTGGGCGGCAGGTCATCCGATTGTGCTGACAAAATTTGAGCACTCTTACTTTAAACGAACCGCCGCCGCTACAAAAGCCGGCTTAACTTGCGGCATCGCCATACCCGTATTTTCCGGTGACTTTCTCATGGCCGTGGTAGTCTTTTTATGTGGAGACGATGAAGAACATGCAGGCGCTATCGAAGTTTGGTGCAATAGTCCGGTATCGGAAAATAGGCTTAATGTCATGGACGGTTATTACGGCACACTGCAACATTTTGAGAACATTTCCAGACAAATCAGCATGCCTAAAGGTCAGGGACTGGCTGGACTGGCTTGGGAAACGGGTATGCCGATTCTTATAGATGACATAAGCAAGGCAGCTACGTTCATCAGAGCCAGCGATGCACAACAGGCCGGCATTAGTATGGGTATTGGGATTCCTGTTTCGGATAACCCCGGAAGCTCCTACATCATGACCTTTCTTTCAGCCAAAGCCACACCTATCGCCAAAAGGATTCAAATTTGGATTCCTGACCCGCAAGGAAAACAACTTATCTGCCAACAAGGTTATAGTAAAAACAGCAATGATCTGGCAAAAATATTTGAAGAAATCACTGTTACCAAAGGTGACGGTGCAATCGGTCGCGCGTGGCTGACAGGCATGCCTGTCATTTCCGGCAATCATGAATCCTCCGCCTATAATCCAGAACTTGATAACCTAAGCAGCATGTTAACCCTACCCGTCATAGAAAAAGGCCGATTAAAAGCAATTGTGAGTTTTTTGTTTTAATGACTTAAAGCTCAAAAAGATCATGTTTGGTGCAAAATACTATTAATACTGCACATTACTAGAGCGCCTCTCTAACACTCTTTAAGTCTGATAAATGCCATCAATTCTTGCCAAACCTTCGCAGAATTATTACAACTATATGTTTTTATTGCTATAGTAAAAGCATAAATGGTTAATTAATCAATTTGGCACGGCTTATGCTTTAATATTTACAGAGGTTCCAAAGTTGGAGCCGCCATTCCATGCTCAAAGTTGAGCAACTGACAAAGGCGTCAAATAAATCGTTGTGTTGTATTTAACACCCGGTTTTGCGACGTTTTTTTTTGCCTGAAAATCTTTATTAGGATAAAGCCATCATGAAAAAATCGGGGAAATTAACTATTAAAAACCTGGTAACAGCGCTAACTGCTGTCGCCGCTATTGCCACATTAAGCTTTGCATCCAGCGTTGGCGCTGTTGAAAAGCTGGAAAAAGAGAGTCTGAAATTAGGCTTTATCAAACTAACAGATATGGCACCCTTGGCCGTAGCTTTTGAAAAAGGCTATTTCGAGGATGAAGGGCTTTCCGTGCAAATTGAAGCGCAAGCCAACTGGAAGGTTTTACTGGACCGGGTCATTAATGGCGAACTGGACGGCGCGCACATGCTGGCGACATTGCCCTTTGGAACAGCGATTGGTTATGGCACTAAAGCGGACATTGTCAGCGCTTTCACGATGACCTTAAATGGCGATGCGATTACGGTATCGAATGATGTCTGGAAGCAAATGAAGCCACAGATACCCATGAAAGATGGTAAACCGGTACACCCTATAAAAGCCGATGCCTTAAAACCTGTACTAGAAAAATACAAAAGCGCAGGCAAGCCTTTCAATATGGCCATGACCTTCCCGGTGGGAACGCATAACATGAAATTGCGCTACTGGCTGGCAGCCGGCGGTATTAAACCCGGCTATTATGCGCCGCCTGAAGATACCTCCGGTCAGATTGACGCAGAGGCCATGTTGTCGGTAACTCCGCCGCCACAAATGCCTGCCACGATGGACTCAGGCACGATTGTCGGCTACTGCGTCGGCGAACCCTGGAACCAGCAAGCCGTTTTTAAAGGCATCGGCGTTCCTGTTATCAGCGATTATGAACTGATGAAAAACAGCCCTGAAAAGATTTTCGGGGTGACTAAAGAATTTGCTGACAAAAATCCCAATACCCATAAAGCCGTCATCAAAGCCCTGATTCGTGCCTCTTTATGGCTGGATGCGGAAAGCAATAAAAATCGTAAAGAAGGCATAGAAATGCTGTCGCAAAAACAGTATGTCGGCGCTGACTATGATGTTCTCGCTAACAGCATGAACGGCACTTTTGAGTACGAAAAAGGCGATAAACGCCCGCTGCCTGATTTCAACGTGTTTTCCCGTTATAACGCCTCTTATCCTTACTACAGCGATGCTGTCTGGAGCTTAACTCAAATGCGTCGTTGGGGACAGATCAACGAACAAAAACCGGATGCCTGGTATATGGAAACTGCCAAGAAAGTTTACCGTCCTGATATTTTCATGGCGGCGGCTAAGGCGCTGATTGCTGAAGGTAAAGCGAAAGCTAGCGACTTCCCTTCTGAAAACGAAACCGGCTTTAAAGCGCCAAGTTCGGATTTTATCGACGGTATTGAATTTGACGGCACCAAACCAAATGACTATCTGACTAAATTTGCTATTGGTCTTAAAGGCAAGCAAAAAGTCGCCGGCGGCAAGGTTGTTGAGTAATCTTAAGTAACATCGCCGGAGCCTCAGCCCAAAGTTAAGCATCGCTGGTTCCCAAGTTCAAGCTTAAGAACCAGCGAAATTAGTCTTAAAGGTAATGGCATTCAAGAGGAAAATCTAACATGACAACACCGAGATTATTTAGCAGTACCGATTTTTTTGAACCGGCTGAGGATGAACCTGTACGTTCGATTGTTACAAGTTCTAAAGACGCGGTGGTAGTGGCCTGGCACATTAAGCAGGGGCAGAAAATACCCCTGCACATGCACCCGCTTGGACAGGATACCTGGATCATAGTGGCAGGCAAGGGTCAGTATTATCTGGATAACAATGGAACCACGAAACCGATTATGACGGGTGATATAGTCGTAGCCCATACCGGCGAAGTCCATGGAGTATTTAACGATAACCCCGAGCCGCTGGTGTTTATTTCGGTTGTCTCACCTGCTGAAGCCGGACATCACCTGATTTGAGTAAGCAACGGCACACAAAAAACAACAGATGAACAAATCGTTGTGTCAGCAAGCAACCCTGCAAGCATTATTACAATCGATGAATATTTTAGGAGCTTTACATGCACAATCAAATCATCAAATTTCTTACCATAACCGGTTTAACCTGGTTTGTTCCTTTGGTAAAAATAGCGGCGGGTGAAAACCCTGCGCTACAAGCTCGTCAATTATTTCTTATAATGGGTATTCCCATTATCGCCTTTGCTTTATTTCTGGGGCTGTGGGGGGTTTCCGCTTCTAAAGTCAACACCAGCTTGGGTGCTATACCCGGCCCTGTTGCGGTCTGGCATGAGGCAGGTGGATTGTTGGATGAGCATTTCGCGGAAAGAAAAAAGGAAGTTGAGTATTATCAACGCCAGGAGGCACGCAATAAGCAAACGCTGGCAGAAAATCCGGCGGCTGAAATTAAAACCCGCCCTTATAACGGACAAGCCACTTATCTGGACAAGATTTTCACCAGCCTTTACACAGTTTTTGCAGGCTTTGTAATCGCCACCCTAATCGCCGTGCCGTTGGGTCTTTTATGCGGCATGAGTCCGGTTTTTAACACCGCCATCAATCCGCTGATTCAGATCTTTAAACCGGTATCGCCCTTGGCCTGGCTACCTATTGTCACCCTGGTCGTCAGCGCTGTGTATGTAACCACGGAAGATTCATGGTTTGAAAAATCTTTTCTGACTTCTGCCATTACGGTGACCTTATGTTCGCTTTGGCCAACTTTAATTAATACGGCAGTTGGCGTAGCGTCGATTGATAACGATTTGGTTAATGTGGGGAAAGTATTACGACTAAGCTGGTTCACACAAATCAAAAAAATCATTTTACCGTCTGCCTTACCTTTTATTTTCACCGGCATGAGATTGTCCCTAGGTGTGGGCTGGATGGTGTTGATTGCCGCAGAAATGCTGGCCCAAAATCCGGGACTTGGAAAATTCGTCTGGGATGAGTTCCAGAACGGCAGTTCAAATTCCTTAAGTCGAATCATGGTGGCAGTATTCACGATAGGCATCATAGGCTTTATTCTGGATCGCATCATGCAGTCATTCCAAAAAGTATTCTCTTTCGGTAGAGACCTTTAATCAGGAGCCCATTATGACCGCCTTAAAACTCAAAGTCGTTGATATTAACGCCGCTACCCCTAAGCCATCGCCATCAAATGATGCTTATCAACCCTTGGTGGAATTAAAGAATGTTTGTAAAGCCTACGGTGAGGGCAAAGATAAAACTTCCATCCTGAAAAACATCAATTTAACGGTTAAGGAGGGTGAATTTATCGCCATCGTCGGCTTTTCCGGCAGCGGAAAAACCACGCTGATTTCAACGATTGCAGGTTTGATTCAGGCTGAAAGCGGTGAGGTATTAAAACAGGGCAAGCCTATTACCGCTCCGGGACCTGACCGTGGCGTAGTGTTTCAAAACTATTCATTGATGCCGTGGCTAACGGTCTATGAAAACGTGGCGCTTGCGGTTGATGAGATTTTTAAGGACTGGCCTGCCGAACAGCGTAAAGCGCATACCGAAAAATATGTCCGCATGGTTAATCTGGGTGCAGCCATGAAAAAAAAACCCGCTGAATTATCCGGCGGTATGCGCCAGCGGGTTAATGTCGCCCGTGCCCTCGCGGCCAGTCCTGATATTTTATTGCTGGACGAACCGCTCAGCGCTCTCGATGCGTTGACACGCGGCAACTTGCAGGATGAAATTCTGCAAATTTGGGAACAGGAGAAGAAAACTGTCATCATGATTACCAATGATGTAGACGAAGCCATCTACATGGCTGACCGCGTAATCCCTCTAAACCCCGGCCCTGATGCAACGTTTGGCCCCGATTTTCATATCCATATTGAACGGCCGCGCGATAGAACCGCGTTAAACCATAACGAAGCGTTCAAAAAACTGCGCGCCGAAATCACCCAATATCTTATGGCTATTGGCATGGAAAAAACCCAGGACTCAAGCACCGATAAAATCACTTTACCCAAGGTGCGGCCTAATACCAGCAACGATTGGAAACAAGACAGCTCGGCATTAAAACCTAGTCAGGATGATTTAGGTAGACCACGTTATCTGGAGTTTTCAAAGTTATCAAAAATTTACCCGACGCCCGATGGCAACAGTACCGTTAAAGTCGTTGACGGCTTCGATCTAAAAATGAAAAAAGGCGAGTTTATTTCGATTATTGGCCATTCAGGTTGCGGCAAATCCACGGTTTTATCAATGACCGCAGGCTTAAACAGCATTTCCGAAGGTGGAATTGTGCTCGACAACCGGGAAATTGACGGAGCGGGGCCTGATCGCGGCGTGGTATTTCAAGCGCCCAGTTTGTTTCCCTGGCTGACTGCTTTTGAAAACGTCACTTTGGGCGTTGATAAAGTCTATCCGCATGCGGCTAAATCTGAACGCGATGATATTGTCGAATACTATCTGACCCGTGTCGGTTTGGGCGACTCACTGCATAAAAAAGCCGGCGAACTATCCAATGGCATGCGCCAGCGCGTCGGCATTGCCCGCGCCTTCGCCTTGTCACCCAAGCTGCTGTTACTGGATGAGCCTTTCGGTATGCTGGACTCATTAACCCGTTGGGAATTGCAGGAAGTGTTAATGGAAGTCTGGGACCGCACCCATGTCACCGCTATCGTAGTGACGCATGATGTCGATGAAGCCATTTTGCTGGCTGATCGCGTTGTAATGATGACCAACGGTCCGCATGCAAAAATCGGCAAAATCGAAGAGATTGATTTACCCAGGCCGCGCACGCGCAAAGCCCTGCTTGCGCATCCAGATTACTATAAATATAGGGAGAGTTTACTCACCTTTCTTGCCGAATGTGAGCATACGCATTAGGCGTTAAATGCGAATGCTTATGTGGGAGCGGCTTTAGCCGCGATTGTTTGCGGCTAAAGCCGCTCTCACAAGAAACACACACGAACAACCGTTGTCAAGCTCCGGTTTCATGAAACCATTTCGTTTTACTTAAAATACAAAGGGGGCTTTATGCCGCAGCATCAAAGAAAAATTCCGTTATCCGTCGCACTTTTATCATTGTCGGTAGTTAGTCAATCAGCATCGGCAGGGGTAACGCAGCAAGTTGAAGATGCGCTTAATTTTTATCATTACGGTAAAAACGGAGCGGTAAAGTTTGATCTGAATTATCGTTATGAAAACGTCAATCAGAATGATGTTAATCAAAATACAACGGGCAAACCAAAACCTAACCCACAGACCGCCAACGCCAACACTGCCCGCTTACGAATAGGTTTGCTCTCGCCAGTATTTTATGGCCTGCAAGGTTATGCTGAATACGAAGGTAACCTTGCAATGCAAGAGGATTTCAACAGTTTACGTAACAATAACCTTGGATATTCAACGGTTGCTGATCCTGAAAAAAGCGAACTTAATCAATTATGGATCAGTTACGCAGGCATTCCTGATACGGTTATTAAAGGCGGGCGTCAACGGATAAAGCTCGATGATGACCGTTTTATCGGTAACGTCGGCTGGCGGCAAATGGAAACCACGTTTGACTCAGTGCTGATCACCCACAACAATCAACAGCTTTTCGGGCTGACTGTTAATGCAGGCTTTATTGGTAATGTACAAACGTTTACTGCCACGACTGAAAATATTGATGCGCCATTTCTGAACATCAATTATAAAATCGGGGATTACGGCAATGTCATCGGTTATGGTTACTGGCTGGATTATACCGAGATTGACGAACAGGCCACGATGGAAAAATCCAGCCAAACCTATGGCTTACGCCTGACCAATTTTCAAAAACCCGGTGACACACTCAAATTGAGCGATAACTACGGCCTGGTCTACACTGCGGAATGGGATTATCAACAAGACTACGGGCACGGTAACACGCCGTATCATGCCAATCGTCTTAATTTGATGGGCGGGTTTACTGCCTATAATTTTACTTTTCAAGGTGCGATGGAACAGCTTGACGGCAAAGGCCTAAATAAAACCTTTGATACCCCGCTCGGAACCAACCATGCCTTTCAGGGCTGGGCAGATTTGTTTCTGGTCACACCCAAGGACGGTATCCGCGATGTATTCGGTACCGCGCATGCCACCCTGGATCGTGGCGAAGTCGTATTAACCGGGGTTTACCATGATTTTACCGATGATACCGGCAGCATTCATTACGGCGACGAGTGGGATTTTCAGGCTACCAAAAAATTCGGCAAGCATTATTCGCTGTTAGCAAAATACGCTTATTACAATGCCGATCAATTTGGTACAGATACCCAAAAAATCTGGGTGCAGGGCAATATTAGCTTCTAATTGATCAACTTATGGCGGTTGTGTCGCAAATATTCCGAAGGCTGCAACCCGCACTTATCTGCGGGCAAAATTATCCTGCTAAAGCCATAAACTGCTTATAAGCTGGAATATTTTCCTCGGAAAGTTGCCCCTTTCTGATCATGTGCGCCGTTTCAATTCCATCGATAGTTGCCTGTGCCGAATGAAAAGCTTTAAACCCCATCATCGG
>Ga0209797_10001601_pt1 | contig 11423 bp, 9 predicted proteins | sample DOMMetBare3Fresh_2_FD_187472 | JGI IMG/M metagenome (GOLD analysis project Ga0209797, IMG submission 187472) | Wetland sediment microbial communities from St. Louis River estuary, USA, under dissolved organic matter induced mercury methylation -... | ecosystem: Environmental > Aquatic >...
CAGACATGAGCCCGGAAGAAACTGATGTAGTTCCGGAAAAAATGGAACTTAATATTGTATATGAGGATACAGATCTGATGATCATCAATAAACCTGCTGGCATGGTAGTACATCCCGGCAGCGGAAATTACTCCGGCACTTTACTGAATGGAGTTTCTTATTATTTACAACAACAGAACCCGGCTATTTCTGAAGAAATATTACCAAGATTTGGACTTGTTCATCGCATCGATAAAAATACAAGCGGCTTATTAGTTCTTGCAAAAAACGACAATGCGATGCGACAATTGGCAAAACAGTTTTTTGATCACACTGTAAAAAGACAATACCTGGCCCTGGTTTGGGGTGATGTTGAAAAAGAAAGTGGAACTATTGTAGCACATGTGGGCAGGCATTTAAGATTAAGAAAATTATTTGAAGCCTATCCGGAAGGTGATCATGGTAAAGAAGCCATAACGCATTATAAAGTAATTGAACGGTTTGGTTATGTCACTTTAATTGAATGCATTCTTGAAACCGGCCGTACCCATCAGATACGGGTTCATATGAAACATATCGGCCATCCATTGTTTAATGATGATTTTTACGGTGGTGATAAAATTGTAAAAGGTACTGTTTATACCAAATACAAACAATTTGTAGAAAATTGTTTCCAGATTTGTAAGCGTCAGGCCTTACATGCCCGAACATTGGGTTTCATTCATCCGGGCACAGGCAAAGAAATGTTCTTTGAAGCCCCTTTACCAGATGATATAGCCCTTGTAATAGAAAAATGGAGGAAATATGCAAATGCGGTGGGCAGTCAGCAATAAAAAAACTGGAAAGGGTGTGCTATTTTTCAAAATCAAATAAAGTAGCTGTAAAAATCCCCTTCTCCCTTTTTTTAAATACTACATCAAAGTTTCCAATATAGCGAAGCAGGCTGGGCACAAGATAGTTACCGAATTTTGTCATCTTTACTTCGATATGCACATCAAAATCATAAACCCCCGCATCATAGCTCATATCATAATTGCGGGCCATAACTTCCATCGTTCTGATATTAAACCAGGTAATCATATTGTCAATAACTATACTGTTTTTCTCACTGCCACTTAAATCACTTTTGGTTTTCACTGAGAAAATATAACAGGATTCTCCTTCGTAATCTCCATAATCAATCAAAAAATCATAATATCTGGCACGGTCAGGATCAAAGATGTCAATTTTATCACCTATAAATGGAATTCCAGGAATTTTTTTACCCGGGTTAAAAAATAACATTTTTAATTGTTCTTTATGTTTTTCCAGGCCACTTTTTGATTTTGGTTTAAAATCTATTCCTTTTACCACATTGTTTTCTCCGCATACAGATCCTTTCGTAAAAAAAAGACCTGCATAGAGTTCAGCAGTACTATAATTATAGCCGCCTTGTTCATTATAGAAGTTGCCTGATGTTTTTTCATTGAGTACTTCCATGGTACGGCAACCTGCAGATCGGGATTGTTTTGTTTTACTAACCAGTGTGGCTTTTACACGATCTTTTTTATCTTTTATTCTGATATCATTCCATGCTGTAAAACCAAGTACCCTGAGATTTCGAAATGCTTTATAAAATGTAGTATCATTTTTAACCTGTTGCATAAACCGGGCGATATTCAGATCAGACCTGATGATGACTTCTGTAAGACTGACCATTTTTGCAAGTCTTTCATTATCGAGAGAATCTACGTCCTGCCCGGATGTTAAACAGCTACTACAAATGCAGATATAAAATGAGAATAGTTTTTTCATACCAATCAACCTGGGAAAAGCATTTTATAATCTACATTGATTTTCCCTTTTGAAATATCGTTTAGCCGGCCTTTCATTAGTTTTCTTTTTAAAGGCGAGATATAATCAATGAAAAGCTTTCCTTCGATATGATCGTATTCATGTAGAATAACCCGGGCAGAAAGTCCGGTAAATGTTTTTGTCTGCTGCTGAAAGCTTTGGTCGTAATAATCAAGTGTTACACTTTCCTGCCTGTAAATATCCTCCCTGATTTTAGGTATACTCAGGCAACCTTCATTATAAGGCCACTCATCCCCATCGAGTTCTTTAATATGAGCATTGATAAAAACTTCTTTAACGCCGGGAGCATCCGGGTATTCCGCTTTTTCTTCATCATTCATGTTTTTGAACATTTGCAGCGTATCCACCACAAAAAGCCTGACATCTTTATTAACCTGTGGAGCTGCCAATCCAACACCACTGCTGGCATACATGGTTTCCCACATATCTTCTATGAATTTATCTAATTGATGAAAATCAGCTGAAATAGCTGAAGCTACTTTCCTGAGTACCGGATGGCCATATGCTACAATCGGGAAAATCAAATTAAATATTTTAAAAAGTTGAAAATTTCTGAAGCAGCAAATTTACCCTGACAAGTTCAATTATCCAATTAATAGACCTACCCTGCATGTCTCAAATACTCCTGTAGCATTATTGTAGCGGCAATTTCATCCACCAGTGATTTGTTTCGCCGGTCTTTTTTCTTCATACCCATTTCCAGCATGGCATCTTTTGCCATTTTGGAGGTATAACGTTCATCTACTTTTTTAATGGGTATTAGCGGAAAATTTTTTTGCAGTTCTTTAATACACTTCTCCACTAGCGGTGTAGCATGGGTATCGGTATCATCCCAGTTTTTAGGTTCACCTATTATTATTAACTCCACTGTTTCTTTTGCAAAATAATCTTTCAAAAAAGGGATAAGCTCTTTCGACTCAACAGTCGTTAAACCTGTAGCAATGATTTGTAAAGGGTCAGTAACGGCAATACCCGTTCTTTTAAGGCCATAGTCTATAGAGAGTATCCGGGGCAAAGAAAACCGATTAATAATTAAGAATTCAAAAACAAGTCTGCAATTACAAAGATGGCGAAAACTACAGAAGCAATTCCATTGGCTGTCATAAAAGCCAGATTTACTTTTCGCAAATCATCCGGCTTTACAACTGAATGCTGGTATACCAGCATCGCAACAAATATAGCTGTACCAACCCAGTACACCCAGCCAAAGTTTCCATACCATCCTGCCGCTATAACAGCAGCGGCACTTAACAGATGCAAAAACTCCGACACTTTTAATGCCTTCGCTTTTCCCAACCATGCTGGGATGGAATACAGTTGCTGCGATTTATCAAATTCCACATCCTGCAAAGCATAAATAATATCAAACCCGCTGACCCAGAAAATAACCGTAAAAGAAAAAAGAACGGGCAAAAGCGCAAACTGACCTGTTACAGCGAGGTAGGCTCCTATCGGTGCTAATGATAAACCCAAACCTAAGATTAAATGACAAAGGGGAGTAAATCTTTTGGTATAACTATATCCTAATACAACTGCTAATGCAACCGGTGATAAATAAAAACAGAGGCGATTAATGAAAAAAGTACAGGTTATAAAAAGCAAACTGCTGAGTATTGTAAATAACAAAGCATTTTTAGCTGTAATAATACCCGACGGTATTTCCCTAATTGCTGTTCTTGGATTTTTTGCATCGTATTGTCTGTCCAGATAACGATTGAACGCCATGGCAGCACTGCGGGCAAATATCATACAACCAATTACCAGTGAAAATTTTATTGATATCTCTTTCCATGGAAACTGAGGAGAGAAAATTCTGATATGCCAACCTGGTACTACGGATGCAGATACAAATAATCCAAGAAAAAAACCAATCAACGCAAAGGGCATTGCGAAAATGGTATGAGAAAATTTAATAAGGGAGAGATAACTTTTTACTTTCGACATGTTACTAATTTAAGTGAAACCGGAATCAAAGTTCCTTTTTGGGTGTTAAAGGCATCCGGGATCTGACCAGTTCCCACAAAACCACACCTGCTGCTGTTGCAATATTCAAAGAATGTTTCATTCCCAATTGTGGTATTTCTAAACATCCATCGCACATTGCAATAGTGGCTTGATCCACTCCTGTTACTTCATTTCCAAAAACAACCGCAATCTTCTCCCCGGGCTCAAAACCAATTGCATTTAGCTTGAAACTACCTTCCACCTGTTCGGCTGCATAAATATTAAATTCTTTTAACTTCAGTTCCTGAATAGCTTCAAGGCTAGTTTTAAAATACTTCCAGTCTACTGTTTCTTCTGCCCCCAGGGCTGTTTTTTTGATTTCCTTATGCGGTGGTTTAGCAGAATAGCCAATAATATAAATGGCTTCTACCAGGAAAGCATCAGATGTACGGAAAACACTTCCTACATTATAAGCACTGCGGATATTTTCCAGCACAATAATTACAGGTATTTTTTCCGCCAATTTAAATTCTTCAACGGATTTCCGCCCCAGTTCTTCCATGCTTAGTTTTCGCATGGCGCAAAAGTAATTCACAATCAGCAGATGGCTTTTATTAAAGCACTTAAAGCCTTTATATTTGTCTTTCCCGATAATCCGGGGGCAAAAAAATGTCGAAAACAACTACTTCCGATACACCAATGATGCAGCAGCACAAGGCAATTAAGCAGAAGTATCCGGATGCCATTTTGTTGTTTCGGGTAGGTGATTTTTATGAAACCTTTGGTCAGGATGCTGTCGTTGCATCCCAGGTATTGGGAATTACTTTAACCAAAAGAAATAATGGGGTGGCCACTTCTTCTGAACTGGCAGGATTTCCACATCATGCCCTTGATACCTATTTACATAAATTGGTAAAAGCAGGACATCGGGTGGCAATCTGTGATCAACTTGAAGACCCGAAGTTTGCCAAAGGCATTGTAAAAAGAGGTGTGACGGATATGGTAACTCCCGGCACCACGGTAAATGATAAATTACTCGAACATCACAGTAATAATTTTCTGGCAGCTATTCATTTTGCAGCTAATGAACAATATGGATTAGCATTCCTGGATATTTCCACAGGGGAATTTTTAATTGCTGAAGGCGACCGTGAATATGCAGATAAATTGCTGCAAAGTTTCAAACCTGCAGAAGTAGTCTTTCAACGCCACCAGCAAAAGAAATTTAAAGAATATTTCAGCAGCAAAATATATACCTACACATTAGATGAATGGATTTTTGATAGTGCCTATGCAGAAGATACGTTGCTGAAACATTTTCAAACGCATTCTCTTAAAGGTTTTGGTGTTGAAGAATTAAGGAATGGTTTGATAGCCGCAGGAGCTATTATTCATTACCTGAAAGATACAGAGCATCCCAATCTTCAGCATATAACTTCATTACAAAGAATTGACAGAGATGATTTTTTATGGATGGATCGGTTTACTATCAGGAACCTGGAATTAGTATCCGGGAATTCAGAAGGGAACCACACGTTGCTTGGAGTACTGGACAATACAGTATCACCAATGGGTGCAAGACTATTGAAGCGTTGGATTGTTTTTCCTTTGAATGATATTCATAAAATAAATGAACGATTAGACACTGTAGAATATCTGATTAAAGAAACTGATTTACGGAATAAAATCAGTCAGCATATCAAACAATGCGGAGACATTGAAAGACTGGTATCTAAGATACCGATGAAAAAGATCAATCCGAGGGAAGTGTTGCAACTTGCCAGGGGTTTAAAACAGGTAGCTGCAGTTAAAAATGTCTGTTTATCATCTTCCAATGCATACCTGAAACGTCTTAGTGATGCTTTAAACCCCTGCCCTTACATCGCTGATAAAATTTTTAAAGAAATAGTAGAGAATCCACCTGCTTTGGCGGTAAAAGGCGGCATGATGAACAGTGGCGTAAATAAGGAACTGGATGAATTAAGAAAAATTTCTCATAGCGGTAAGGAATATTTATCTCAGCTGCAACAAAAAGAAGCAGAACGAACCGGCATCACTTCTTTAAAAATCGGATTTAATAATGTATTCGGCTATTACCTGGAAGTAACCAATTCGCATAAAAATAAAGTGCCCCCTGAATGGATGCGTAAACAGACGCTGACCAGTGCAGAACGATACATAACTCCTGAATTAAAAGAATACGAAGAAAAAATAACCGGTGCTGAAGAAAAGATTTTAAAAATAGAAATGGAGCTTTTTGAAGCGCTGCTTAATGAGCTTTCTGATTATTTAGCCCCTGTTCAAATCAATGGCAATCTGCTGGCTGTTGCTGATTGTCTCTGCTGCTTTGCCCACAATGCGATTCATTACCAATATAAAAAACCGTTGTTACATACAGGTGATGAACTTATCATCAAAGAAGGTCGTCACCCGGTGATTGAAAGAAATCTGCCGGTTGGAGAAAGCTATATCAGCAACGATTTGGAATTAAATAAAACTGATCAGCAACTGATTATTCTTACAGGACCAAATATGAGCGGTAAAAGTGCATTACTAAGGCAAACTGCACTTATTACTTTAATGACGCATATCGGTTCTTTTATTCCAGTGGCCGAAGCAAAAATTTCCCTTACCGATAAAATATTTACAAGAGTTGGCGCCTCAGATAACTTAACAGGCGGTGAATCTACTTTTATGGTGGAAATGAATGAAACGGCAAGTATCATTAATAATATTACTGACAAAAGTCTGATTCTGCTGGATGAAATTGGCCGGGGCACTTCCACTTATGATGGTATTTCCATTGCCTGGAGCATTGCCGAATATCTCCATCAATCACCTCATCAGCCAAAAACATTATTTGCCACCCACTACCATGAATTAAATGAACTCGAAGAGAAATTTCCCCGTGCAAAGAATTTTCACGTCACCAATAAAGAAGTAGGCAACAAAATCATTTTCTTACGAAAACTGGCCAGGGGTGGCAGCACCCATAGTTTTGGTATTCATGTAGCAAAAATGGCTGGTATGCCCCCTTCATTAATTGAAAGAGCCAATGAAATCCTGAAACACTTAGAAAGCATTCATGAAAATGGTAAAACTGACACTATAAACGATAAGATAAAAGGAATAAACGCCCCAAAAGTGCAGCTTTCCATCTTTGATACACATACAGAAACTTTTGAAGAAATCAGGAAACTACTGGAAGGATTTGATATCAACCGCCTCACCCCGGTGGAAGCTCTATTGAAATTGCAGGAAATCAAAAACAGGCTAAAATAAACAGTTTACCCACAGGGATTTATCTATTTTCTGAAAAATATTGCCATTTCTAAAAACTTCTTATTTTTACCACAAATCACGCAATCATGAAACTGATCAAACTAACTGTACTTGCTTCATTAATCTTTTCATCCTTGGCTTTATTATCATCTTGTGAGCCGGATGCAGAATTAAAGAAAACTACTGATTTTTCTAAATCCGGAATCGTTCTTAGTGGTGCGCAGGAAGTTCCTGCAAATGCTTCAGCTGCACTTGGTACAATGGATGTATTTTATACAAGAGAAACAAGAATTTTAAGTTATACTGTAAACTGGACCGGTCTGACAGATTCCGTTCTTCTGATGCACATTCATGGTTTAGCCCCTACCGGATATGCTGCTGGTGTTGTACAAAGTATAGTAGCTACTTCTAATTCTATTTTCCCACAAAAAACAAGTGGAAAATTTACTTTCGCAAAAACCGGCAAACTTTCAGGCACGTTGCTTGTAGATGGTGTTGCAGTTAAAGAAGTAGATTTATTGAATGGACTGTATTATATGAATATCCATACAAATACTTATACGGGTGGAGAAATCAGGGGCCAAATTGTATTTCAATAATTAAAAAGCTTTTAATAATCTTAAACCCTGGCAATTGCCGGGGTTTTCATTTTGCATCAAACCACAAAGGCTTATTATCATTCCAGTCACCGTTGTAATTAATAAACAACTCTTCTCCTGCTTCTATATCCCGTACTGTTTTTATACTTATCTGATCAGTGTCAAAATCCATTTCATATTCACAATTACTTAAATAAGAGTGATTATAAACAGGAACATACCCCAGCGCCATGCAACACTTTTCTTTTTGATCCCCCCATTCAAAAATATAATTATGCAGCAGCGTTTTATCCAACAGATTTCTATCATCAAGGCTCATAATAATTACAGGTGAAATCTCAATTACTGATCCGGCTGCTATAGCTGCAGATGTAAAAACACCCCTGCCCATCAATGCTGTATGACTAATAAATAACGAAGGAAAAATCATTGCAAAATCGATTTAAGAAGTACGAAGTACGGGGATTTCTTAATTCTGAAGAAACGATTCATTTTCAGGCATCAGACTTCGTATTTTTGAATTATGTCAATGGAACTGGAACAACAGACAATACAAGAGCAATTTGAAGCAGTTATAAAATCAGAAGATAAGCTTCAGATTCGTGATTTTCTGGATGATCAGAATATCAGCGATGTGGCACAACTGGTTGATGAATTTCCAGAGTATGAAAGCCAGATTATCGCCAACATGTCAGTGCACCGTGCTGCAAGTGTATTTAAAATAATAGATCTTTCAACTCAAAAAAGAATTATTCAGGAACTCCCTGCTAATACAACAGCCACTTTGTTAAATGAACTACCGGCAGATGACAGAACTGATTTTCTGGAAGAATTACCCAGCAATGTTGTAAGAGAACTCATTAAATTACTCGACCCTGAAGAAAGAAAAATCACACTTTCCCTGCTGGGATATCCGGAAAACAGTATCGGTCGTTTAATGACGCCGGACTATGTATACGTTTATCCCTACAATACAATAGACGAAGTCTTTTCTACCATCCGTAAATATGGTAAAGACAGCGAAACAATCAACGTTATATATGTCATTAACGAAAAAGGTGAATTACTTGATGATATCAGGATCCGGGAATTCATTTTAAATCCGCCCGATAAAAAAGTAGCAGAATTGATGGATGACAGATTTGTTGCATTACATCCTGAAGATGACCAGGAAACAGCCAGCGAAGTATTTAAAATGAATAACCGGGTGGCTTTACCAGTAGTAAGTAAGAGCAACAAATTACTTGGCATCATAACAATCGATGATATATTATGGGTAGCAAGTGAAGAATTTAGTGAAGACATGCAAAAAATGGGAGGTACATCAGCATTGGATGAACCATACCTGGATGTTCCTATTTTTAAACTATATAAAAAACGTATTATCTGGCTTATTATTCTTTTTGTAGGAGAAACGTTAACAATAGCAGCCATGTCGGGGTTTCAAAAAACACTGGAGCATGTCCTCGTTTTATCCACTTTTATCCCTTTGATTATTTCAAGTGGCGGAAATAGCGGCTCACAGGCAGCTACACTGATTATACAAGCTATGGCTCTTGGGGAAATAACTGTAAAAGACTGGTGGCATATTGCAAAACGGGAAATTTTATCCGGAATATCCATGGGAATTACTTTAGGAATTCTGGGCTTCTTCATTGTTTTTGGAGGCCATTCGGTTTTTGACTTATTTGGAGAACATTATATCAGGATAGGAATGTCGGTAGGAACAGCTATAGTTGGTGTGGTACTATGGGGAACCATGATGGGTTCAATGCTGCCACTGTTATTAAAAAAATTAGGAGCTGACCCTGCCACTTCTTCAACCCCATTTATAGCAACCCTGGTAGATGTAACAGGTTTGCTTATATTTTTTGGTACAGCTCTCCTCCTTCTCAAAGGTATTTTGCTATAAATTCATGGTATACCAGTTTTACTGCCATATCTTATATGCCAAAAAAGACCTTAAAAACAGGCGTTAGCGTTCATATTTTTAAATCAATAACTTTGTGACCGCCTGCAAAAAGCAGCAAAAAATAAATCATTATAAATATGTGTGGAATTGTAGGATATACAGGGCCGAGGGAAGCATACCCTATCATCATTAAAGGTCTGAAACGACTCGAATACCGTGGTTATGACAGTACAGGTGTGGCGTTACAAAATAGTAATGGCCTTAAGGTTTATAAGAAAAAAGGAAAAGTAGCAGAACTGGAAGAAAACATTGTCGGCAAAGACCTTCATTCACATATTGGCATAGGGCATACAAGATGGGCTACACATGGTGAACCAAGCGACCGTAATGCACATCCGCATCAATCTGCCAGTGGCAAGTTGGCAATGATACACAATGGTATTATTGAAAATTATAACCAGTTAAAACAGGAACTTTCAAATAAAGGTTATTCTTTTAAAAGCGATACTGACACAGAAGTGCTTCTGAATTTTATTGAAGAAATTAAAAGTAATAATAACTGCTCGTTAGAAGAATCCGTTAGAATAGCATTAAAGAGAGTAACCGGGGCTTATGTTATATTATTATTAGATGCAGATAATCCTGATACAATCATTGCAGCAAGAAAAGGAAGTCCATTGGTAATTGGCGTTGGTAAAGGTGAACATTTTCTTGGTTCGGACGCTTCTCCGATGCTTGAATACACAAAGGAAGTTGTATATGTAAATGATTATGAACTGGCAATTGTAAAGCCAGATGAATTAATACTTAAAAATCTGGGCAACGAAAAAATAACTCCTTATGTACAAAAGCTGGACCTGGAACTGGCAGCAATTGAAAAAGGGGGGTATGAACATTTCATGCTCAAGGAAATTTTTGAACAGCCACAAACAATTTATGACTGCCTGAGGGGAAGATTAGATGCGGCAGAAGGCACCATTACAATGAGTGGCATACAACAATATGCTGAACAAATTGTGAATGCCAACCGTATCATAATGATAGCCTGCGGAACAAGCTGGCATGCCGGCCTGATAGCAGAATATATTTTTGAAGAGCTCTGTCGTATTAATGTTGAAGTTGAATACGCATCTGAGTTCCGCTACCGGAATCCTATAATAAATAAAGGCGATGTCATCATAGCCATCTCACAAAGCGGCGAAACAGCAGATACACTTGTAGCCATTGAAAAAGCAAAAGAGAAAGGTGCTATTATATTAGGCGTAGTTAATGTTGTAGGATCCTCTATTGCCAGAACCAGCCATGGTGGAGCTTATACACATGCCGGACCAGAAATTGGCGTAGCAAGTACGAAAGCGTTTACAGCACAATTGGCTGTTTTAACAATGATTGCATTGAAAGTCGGTTATATAAAAGGAACTATATCACAGGAAAGATATATGCACCTGCTAAACGAATTGAATGAAATACCTGAAAAAGCAGCATGGACGTTGAAACACAGTGAGAATATAAAAGCACTTGCTGAAAAATATAAAGATGCCAGGGATTTCTTATACCTTGGCCGTGGTTATAATTTCCCTGTTGCACTGGAAGGGGCGCTGAAGCTGAAAGAGATTTCTTATATACATGCAGAAGGATATCCTGCGGCAGAAATGAAACATGGCCCTATTGCATTGGTAGATGAAACCCTGCCTGTAGTTTTTGTAGCTACCCGTGATTCATTTCATGAAAAAGTAGTAAGTAATATGCAGGAAATAAAAGCCCGTAAGGGGAAAATTATATCCGTAATAACAGAAAGTGATGAATATGCACAATCATTATCTGACGATGTGATGATAATACCAGAGGCTGAT
>Ga0209797_10001605_pt1 | contig 11420 bp, 11 predicted proteins | sample DOMMetBare3Fresh_2_FD_187472 | JGI IMG/M metagenome (GOLD analysis project Ga0209797, IMG submission 187472) | Wetland sediment microbial communities from St. Louis River estuary, USA, under dissolved organic matter induced mercury methylation -... | ecosystem: Environmental > Aquatic >...
TGGCCGACGGCCGTCCGCCACTTGACGACAACGATCGACTGCAGTCCCTCGCATTGCCGACATCGAGACTTCAAGGGGCGGTATGTGATGCACTGCTGCCGCTCGCCTGCGCAGACCGAGCACCGGCCATCGACCCAACGCGGGCATCCGAATTCCGACATTCATAGCCGCGAAGCAGTCATCTGCGGGTGCAGTCGTGGCCGTTCCATCAGCGGCGCGATCCGGCACAGGCCGAACGCGGCGCGGCAGACGTCAACCCATCAGGCTGGCGCGCGGCACGGAATGCGACCGGGCACGCGGATCAGGGGCAACGGTTGCGTTGTTCTTTATCCGCCACCTTCTCGACAACGTGCTCGGCCACGCGCAATGAGTCGGTCGCAGCCGTCCGGTCGGCGAAGTAACCCACCAGCACGGCATTCGGGGTCAGCGCGCCCGGGAAGGGAATGCCGCCTTCGTTGGTCACCACCCGGTTGCCCGTGATTCGGATGCGCCCCACGCCCGCCGCGCCGCGGTAGTTGTCGATGAATTCGATGCACGTGCGCGTAGCGCCGGTGATCGTGTTGCGCTGGATACTGGCGTCGATCCCGGTGGTGAACTGCACCATCATCCCGTAGCCGAGCGCCTTGGTCGGCTCCAGCGGCTGCAGGTCGCCGACCCGCCTATCGCCCAGCCAGCACCTCGGTCGGGTCGAGTTCGAATCCGGGGTAGTTGAAGGCCGCGGCCACGGCGTCGCAATCGGCCTGCGTCGCACCCTGGTGGCGCAGCACAGCGTCCCAGCGCGCGGCGACGACCTTTTGCACCAGGTCGATGACCGCGCCGGCCTGCTCGCGCGACCGCTTGAACTGCGCGTGCTGTGAGAGCAGGTTGGTGCGATTGGCGTAGCGGTTGAACGCGCCGCAGGTCATCGCCAGGTCGCGCTTCTCCAGGCTGGTCAGCGGATTGGGCGTCAGGTCGTACGCTGGCGAGAGTTCCCACTGCGCAGTCGGCGCGATCAGCGCATGGTTGCGCGGGTGATCGTCCGTATTCGAGATCAGCGCGTTGAACGCCATGCGGCGAAGGAGTTCTTCCAGGTCTTGCGTCGGCCGCGCGCTGCGGCGGCGCAGCTCGTCGGCGAGCAGCAGGTAGGACCATCGACCGCGGTCTGTGTGGGAATCCTCGGCGCCGAGCACGGTGAGTCCGCTCACCATGCGGTGGCGCAGGTAACCTTGTGGCGTGAGCACGCGGTCGAAGCGCTGGACCAACAGCACGTCCTTGCCGGCGATGGTCTCGATGCGGTGGCGCGCAACGCGAATGCCACATTCGGCGGCCAGCGCGAGCATCGCGCCTTCGACACGGGCGTTGTTCCACTTGTCGCCGCGGTCGGGGAACTTGGCGACCCACAGGCCCGCGCTGTCCTCGACGACGCTCTTCGGCCTGGCCCCGCCCATCGAGGTGCCGGGATGCAAGAGTTCGGACGCCTGTTCGGCTGCGGGCGCCTGGGTGGAGTCATCGTCCATGAAGCGCTCGGCCGCGGTGAGCAGGGCGTCGAGCTGGATGACCTGGTTGAACTCGCGCCGCGGCGCCGGTGGTTGCTTGCCGTGGCCGAACGAGAGTGCGCCTGCGCGGTCCTCGGGCGAGTGCAGCAGGTAGTCGGCCTCGGTCAGGTCCGTGCGGCCGAGGTGCTTCTCGATGATGCGGCGGCCCCAGGCGTCGGGCGAGGCATCGCGAAGGCAGCCGAAGATGCCGCGCAACTTGACGGTTTGCGCGCGGCGCGGCGACAGCGGCAGCTCGAAGGGTTCGAGCGGAACCACATCGGACCGTCGCAGGTAGTCGGGGTTGTAGACGAAGGCGCCGGTGGCAACACCGTTGGGGAAGCCGAGTTCGTAATAGCCGGCCGTCACGACCTCCAGCGACTGCGGCAGTTGCAGGTAGACATAGGCCCGCCGCGCATCGGTACGCGCGGGCGTGCGCCTAGAAGTCGCCATCGACGGTCGCCTTTCCATGACGCACGCGCTGCGGCGTGCGCGACGCTTCGAGCTGCTTCCCTTCGTCGTCGCGTTCCGGGTCGGCGAAGGCATGAATCTCCGATTCCAGGCCCATCGCCCACAGCACCGCCAGGTAGGCGCCCAGTCCGGTCTGGAGGTTCCCGGCTTCGACCGCGCGTGCGGTGTCGTAGCTGATGCCGGCCTTCGCGGCGAGTTCGCGCAAGGTCAGGCGGCGGCGCTTGCGCGCCGTGCTGAGGCGCTCGCCGATACGCTGCGCTCCGTCCTTGACGACGAACGGGGCGGTGGTGCCGAGTTGGAGAGGGCGGGGCATGCTGAAAGCAATCTGTAGCGCATTTGGATTGGTTTCAGGATACCTCTTGTCTCCCTGCTCCGCAAGTTGTCTGAAAGCAACTTTGACGGCCTTTGGGCGTGTTTCAGCGGTCTCTAATGAGAGACTCGGCCTCGCCTACAGCCCGAGCGGCAGCAGGGCCTGTCCCAGGCGTTCCTTCTGCCGCTCATCCGTCATCGGATAGGTCGCCAGCCAGCGGTTTGCGCTGAAGTTCGGCTCGACGACGCGGATCTCGGTCGCCTGCCAGGCCACGCCTTCGCGATCGCCGAGCTGGCCCAAGACCGCCGCCAGATAGACCCGCGCCTCGACGTTTTCCGCGTTGCGCTTCAGCGCCTGCTCGAGGTTGACCCGCGCCTGCTCGTATTCACCGAGAAAGTACAGGGCACGGCCGAGCAGCAGGAAGTACAGCGAACCCGCGTCCGGGTTCAGCCGCAACGCGGTGCGCAGCAGCGACACGCTTTCGGCCGGCTGGCCCGTGTACGTCTTGATGCCGCCCAGAAGGGCGTAGGCGTCGGCGTATGACGGATTCAGGCGAAGGGCGCGTTGCAGATGTCTGATCGCGTCGGCATGCCGGCGACGCTGAGTCTCGACGAACCCGAGCACCCAGTGCGCCTCCGGCATGCTGGGGCTCATCTGTTCCGCGGCCCCGGCGAACTCGACCGCCCTGCCGAGGGCGGCTTCATCGTCCCACCCCAGTTGATACGCGAGCGCATAGGTCATTGCCAGCCCGGCGTAGGCGCGCGAGAACGCCGGGTCGAGTTCGATCGCCTTCCAGTACCACCCGCGAGCGAGGTCATTCTGTGCGCGATGGCGCGCCTGCACCGCGGCCTGACCGCGAAGGAAGTGCTCGTAAGCGGCGACGTTGCGCGTGTAGCGTTGGGCGAGACTTGCCATTTCTGCCTGGCTGACCTTGATCGGCAACTGCTCGAGGATGCTGCGCACCAGCTCGTCCTGCACTGCGAACAGATCGCGCACCTCGCGCTCGAAGCGCAGCGACCAAAGTTGTCGTCCGGCATCGAAATCGGACAAACGAACGTGCAGTCGCAGCGTTTTGCCATCGGACTGCAGCGTCCCGGCCAGTGCATAGCGACCGGCGGCTGCACCGCTCGCTCTCTCGCTTTCGCGCAGCGCCGCTCGGTCCGGTTCGGAGCCGCTGACGACCCACAACCCGGAAACCTTCGATAGATCGTTGACCAAGTCCGCAGTCAGGCCGCGCGCGATCAGCTTTCCCGCGTCCTCGCCGATGGCTTCGATCGGCCGCACGATCACCGTCGGCAGCGCGGCGACCAGAGACGACGACGGCGGCCGCGCCAGGGCCGACGACACATCGTCGTCGGTGGGCCGCTGGACGAGCAAGACTGCGGCAGCCAGGGCCAGCGCCGTCAGCGCGGCGGCGGTGGCCCAGCGCCGTGGTGGGGTACGAGGCGTCTCGAGACCAGGTGCCGCGGCCGTTGGTGGGGGTTGCGCCGTGCGGTCCGGCCGATCGACCGCAGCGATCAGCCGATAGCCGCGCTTGGAGATTGCCTCGATGTAGCCCGGCTCCCGTGCCGTATCGCCCAACGCCTTGCGCAGCTTGGTGACCACCTGCGTCAAGGCGTTGTCGCCGACGATCACCCCCGGCCACAGCGCGGTCAGCAGTTCCTCCCGTCTGACGACTTCGCCCCTGCGTTGCGCCAGATAGACTAGAAGCTCGATCGCTTTCGGCTCGATGCGCACGCACTCGCCGGCGCGGCTGATCTGGTTCAGCGCCGGCGCAACTCGCCATTCGCCGACCTGCAACGCGGAAGGCGGCGCATCGTAGATCGTCTCATCTCGCGTATTCACGTCGACCCCACCGATTCTTCACCGAAAGTTCACCGTATCTTGGGGACTTCGCGGTGCCAGGGCATCAATGTCCGTGGCTCGCGGAGCCCGAAGCCCCCCGGCAGTGGAAGTCCCCGAGCCCGATTGGAGAGAGCAATACCATGAAGAAGCGAATCATGTCCACAATGGCAACGCTGTCAACGGCGCTGCTTCTTTCACCGGCGGCGGCCCTCGAGCAACAAGGTGCGGTTGCGCAGTGGCATGCCAGTGCGCAGGCATTGGTCGCCGCGTTCAGCGGTCGTGGCAATGCCGCGCAGGCCTACACGATGGCCTTGATACAGGTTGCCGTCTACGACGCGACGGTCGCGGTTCGCCGCGGCGATTCGAAGAACAAGCGCTCGTATGAACCATTCATCGCCGACATCGTCGCGCCAACGGGTGCGGACTTGAACGCGGCGATTGCCACCGCAGCGTTCCGCGTCGGCTACGAGCGGGTCAACAACAACCAGACAGCGCGCACGGACTACCGCAACGCCTACCAGGCATACATCGACCGGATCCCCGACGGGCGGGCCAAGACCGACGGCATCGCGGTCGGCGAGGCATCGGCGAAGGCCGTTCTCGCCGCACGCACGAGCGACAGCTTCTTCAACTCCGCCACGTACACGAACCCGACAGCGGATCCGGGTGTCTGGCAGTCGGTCCCAACGGGCACGCCGTACGCCACCGCCGGTGCGAACGACTACGCCATGGCGTTCACGATGCCGTTGACCGCGCCGTCGCCCGACGCCAGGCGGATCAAGCCGCCGCCCCGCCTCACCAGCGGCAAGTACTGGCGTGACTTCGAGGAGACAAAGGCCTACGGCTCGCTGACCAGCACGACCCGCGCACCCGCGATGACCGACGTCGTCCAGTTCTGGACGGAGAGCGGCTTCACGCTGTGGTCGCGCAACGTGCGAGACATCGTGACGGCACGCGGGCTGGACGAGTTCGAGGCCGCACGGGCGCTCGCGGCGTTCTCGGTTGCGACCGGCGACGCCATGCTGGCCTGCTTCGAGTCGAAGTACGCGCACATGTTCTGGCGGCCGTGGCAGGCCATCCAGCGCGCCGACCAGGACGACAACCCAAACACGCATGCGGATCCCGCATGGACTCCGACGGTTCGTGCCAACCACCCGGAGTACCCGGCCGGTCACGGCTGCTACGCGGGTTCGGCGACCAAGGTGCTCGGACTCCTGTTCGGTGACTTCGCAGTTACGCTCACGAGCACCGGCGCTCAGGTCGCAGGGTGGCCCGTGGTAACGAGCGCCCGTTACGACTCGCTCGAAGAGATCAACGACCACAACACCAAAGCACGGGTGTGGGGTGGATTGCACTGGCGAACGACGATGGAGCGATCTTCCAGATGGGCTGCGAAGATCGCCCAAGACGCCGTTTGCGGCAGGTTTGGTCTCCAGTGCGAGAAGGGTCGCGTCGACCTCGACGACGATTGAGAAGCGCAGACTCGCGTGCGGCGTCTATGTCAACGCTTTCACTGTCAGAAGGGCCGCAGAAAGACAGCAGTCGTTGGCGCCGCTGCCGGATGTGGTGATCACCGCCATGCGCCATCAACTCGAGGGCGACTACCACCGAGTCGCCATGACAGGCGATCGACCGCCCCTCGAAGTGCAGGGCGAGAGCGCCGCGTGGCCCTCGGCCGGCGCGCTCGCGCCGGCCGAGGCGAGGGTGGAGTTGATGCTGCGCCTGATCGGGCGGGTGGTTCAGACCACCGTCAACGCCACATCGATGTTGCCGCGCGTGGCGTTGGAATACGGGCACACCTCGTGCGCCGCTTTTACCAGCGCCTCGGCCGCGGCCTTGTCGATGCCGGGCACGCTGATGGCCATGGCCACCGCGATACCGAAGGCGCCGGGCTTGTTGGCCAGCGCGCCGATCGAGACGTCGGCGGTGATCGACACGTTGGCCGGCAGGCTGATCTTCTGGCGCGCGGCCACGGCCTTCATCGCGCCGATGAAGCAGGCCGAGTAGCCCGAGGCGAACAGCTGCTCGGGGTTCGTGCCCGGGCCGTCGTCGCCGCCCAGCGCCTTGGGCGTAGACAGCTGCAGCTTGACCTTGCCGTCGGACGATTCGGTGGTGCCGGTGCGGCCGCCGGTGGAGGTGGCGCGGGCGGTGTAAAGGGCTTTGTCGAGGGCCATGGTCGGACTCCGGTGGGTGGGTGAAGGGGAGGGGTCAGGCCGCGCGCGGTGGCGTGGCCTCGGTGATCTGCTGTCGCAGCGTCTTCAGCCGGGCGGTGAGCTCGGCCAGTTCGTCGAGTGCGCAGCCGGTGGCGCAGGCGATCTGCTCCGGCACTGTCACGGCCCTGGCCTTCAGCGCCCGGCCGGCCGGCGTGAGCCGCAGCAGCAAGCGCCGCTCGTCGGCTGCATCGCGCAGGCGCTGCACCAGCCCCTGGGCTTCGAGCCGTTTGAGCAGCGGCGTGAGCGTGCCCGAGTCGAGCGCAAGGCGCTCGCCGAGTTGCGAGACCATGACGCCATCGCCTTCCCACAGCACCAGCATCACCAGGTACTGCGGGTAGGTGATGCCCAGGGGATCGAGCAGGGGCTTGTAGCGCTTGGTCATCGCCAGCGACGCCGAGTACAACGCGAAGCACAGCTGCCGGTCGAGCTGCAGCCAGGCGAGGCGTGCATCGCGGGGTGAGGCGGTGGGTCGTTGCGGCATAGATCGAATTATTACGAGCAATTGAATTGCACACAATTTAAAAGGGCTTTGCTGACCGAAGACCTGGCCGGCTCACGCCTCGGCCTCGACGGCCTCGATGGCGGCCTGTGTGCCGACGCACCTGGGTATCGCGCTGCACGCCGCGCTCGGCGGCCCGAAGCACCTGGTGGTGATCAACGGCAACGTGCGACTCGCCGAAGCCTCGCGGATGTCGCTACTCGGCGACCGTCGGCCATCAGGCACTCCACGGTATGCTCTCGAACGAACTCGAGGCCCAGAAGGAGATCGGGGCAGCCATGAGCGCCGCGGTACCGAAGGTTCCGCTCGTTACCGGCGGCCTGTCGCTGTCGCTGTCGGCGATCGTCGCCGGCGTCTGGCGTATGGCCGAATGGCAGCAGGACGTGCCGGCGCGCGTGCGCTGGATCGAGCAGGCGCTCGAGTTGGGCATCAGCAGCTTCGACCACGCCGACATCTACGGCGCCTACACCGTCGAGTCGCTGTTCGGCGACGCGCTGGCGGCCGCCCCGGGCCTGCGCGAGCGCCTGCAGATCGTCACCAAGTGCGGCATCAAGCTCGTTGCGGGCGCGCGGCCGGCGCACGCCATCAAGTCCTACGACAGTTCGCGATCGCACGTCATCGCGTCGGTCGACGCGTCGCTGCGCGCGCTGCGCACCGACCGCATCGACCTGCTGTTGCTGCACCGGCCCGATCTGCTGATGGACCCCGACGAACTCGCGGGGACGTTCGACCATCTGCGGGCGGCGGGCAAGGTGCTCGCATTCGGTGTCTCGAACCACGCGCCGTCGCAGCTTGCGATGTTGCACCGCCGGCACGCACTGGCGACGAACCAGGTCGAATTCTCTGCGCTGCAGCTTCAGGCGCTGTCCGATGGCACGCTGGATCAGTGCACCGACCTCGGTCTGCGTCCGATGATCTGGTCGCCGCTCGGTGGCGGCCGGCTCTTCACCGGGCAGGACGAGCAGGCCCGGCGCGTGCGTGCCGTGCTGGAAGACCTGAGCCGGCGCCACGGCGTCGGCGCCGCGACCATGGCCTACGCGTGGATCCTGCGCCACCCCGCGCAACCGCTGCCGATCACTGGCTCGCGGCGCATCGAGGCCTTGCACGACGCCGTGGCGGCACTCGACGTGCGGATGCCGACAGAAGACTGGTACCGCATCTGGCAGGCGAGCACCGGGCACGAGGTGGCGTGAGCGCCGCGGCAGGCCAACGCATGGCGGCCTGCGGATGCTGCCGCGCGGCGACAGGTGCCGCGAGTCCGCCGGGGCCGGTGTAGCCTCTCGATCGGGCTGGCCCAGGAAGCGGCAGAAGACGAACATGAAGATCACGGTCCTCGGCAGCGGCGTCATCGGCACCACCGCGGCCTATTACCTCGCCAAGGCCGGGCACGAGGTGACGGTGCTCGAGCGCCAGAGCGGCCCGGCGCTCGAGACCAGCTACGCCAATGCCGGCGAGGTGTCGCCGGGTTACTCGGCGCCGTGGGCCGGGCCCGGCGTGCCGGTCAAGGCCATCAAGTGGCTGCTGATGCACCACAGCCCGCTGGTGATCAAGCCGATGCTCGACGCCGCGATGTGGCGCTGGGGCCTGGCCACGCTGCGCAACTGCACCGAGGCGCGTTACCGCATCAACAAGGCGCGCATGGTGCGGCTGGCCGAGTACAGCCGCGACTGCATGGTGCAGTTGCGCGCCGACACGGCGATCGCATACGACGAGCGCATGCAGGGAACGCTGCAGCTGTTTCGCACGCACAAGCAGCTCGACGGCATCGCCAAGGATGTGGAGATCCTGCAGCAGTACCGGGTGCCGTACCAGGTGCTCGACCGCGCCGGCTACCTGCAGTACGAGCCCGCGCTGGCCGACGTGCGGCACAAGTTCATCGGCGCGCTGCGCCTGCCGGGTGACGAGACGGGCGACTGCTTCCTGTTCACCAATCGCCTGGCCGACATGGCCAAGTCGCTGGGCGTGGATTTCCGCTTCGGCGTGAACATCCGGGGCTTGCAGCGCGGCGGCGCGGCGCTGAGCGGCGTGCTGACCGACCACGGCGTCGTCCAGGCCGACCGTTACCTGCTCGCGCTCGGGAGCTACTCCACCGCGATGCTCGCGCCGCTGGGCCTGCGCATCCCCGTGTACCCGGTGAAGGGCTTCTCGATCACGGTGCCGATCACCGATGCGGCGAAGTCGCCCGAGTCGACGATCATGGACGAGTCGCACAAGGTCGCCGTCACGCGACTGGGCGACCGGATTCGCGTCGGCGGCACCGCGCAGCTGTCGGGCTTCGACCTGCAGCTCGACGCGCGCCGGCGCCGCACGCTGGAGTTCGTGGTGACCGATCTGTTCCCCAACGGCGGCGACGTGTCCCGGGCCGAGTTCTGGACCGGCCTGCGCCCGATGACACCCGACGGCACGCCGATCGTCGGCCCGACGCGCGTGCAAAACCTGTGGCTGGCCACCGGGCACGGCACGCTCGGCTGGACGATGGCCGCCGGCACCGGCCGCCTGCTGGCCGACTGGATGGCCGGGCGCAAGACCGAGATCGACACCGAGGGGCTGACGATCGATCGGTATTCGGGCTGAGGAGGCGCATCGGCCGCGGGCGGATACCATGGGCCACCGAGCGCCGAACCGATGCCGATGCCCGCCCACCCGCTGCGTTTCGACTTTGCGCCGTACCGCCTTTCAGGTGTGGTGGTGGGTGCGTTGCTCAATCACCGACCGCAGCTCGTCGCGCTGGGCGACGCAGTGCTTCAGCCGCCTCACAAGGCCGCACCGGTTGCGCCGGTGCTGGCGATCAAGCCGCGCAACACCCTGGCCGGCGATGGCGACGCGATCGTCGTGCCCGACGGCGTGTCAGCGCTCGAGATCGGCGCCTCGCTCGGCATCGTGATCGGGCGTACCGCATGCCGCGTGCCGCACGCATCGGCGCTCGCATTCGTCGCCGGCTACACCATCGTCAACGACGTCGGCATGCCGGTGCCCAATCATTACCGGCCCTCGGTGCGTTTCAAGGCGCGCGACGGCTTCTGCCCGATCGGGCCGCGGGTGGTGCCGGCGGCGCAGGTCGACAACCCCGATGCCCTGGCGGTGCGGGTGCTCGTCGACGACGAACTGGTGCACAGCACCGACACCGGCGATCGCATCCGCGGCGCCGCGCAGCTGATCGCCGACGTGACCGAGTTCATGAAGCTGCAGCCCGGCGACCTGCTGATGCTGGGTGCGGCCGCCGGCGCGCCGCGCGCGCGGGCCGGGCAACGGGTGGCGATCGAGATTCACGCGCTGGGCGCGCTGCGAAACCACTTGGTGATCGAAGGGCAGGCCGCATGAAGACCGCGCGCGTGGCCCATCGCGGTGTCGTGCACACCGCGACGCCGCATGCCCAGGGCGTGCGGTTGGCCGACGGCCGCGTGTTGGCCGACGATGCGGTGGTCTGGCTGCCGCCGTTCGAGGTCGGCACGATCGTCGCGCTCGGGCTCAACTACGCCGACCACGTGAAGGAGCTGTCCAAGGAGCTCACGGTCACCAGCCAGGACGAGCCGCTGGTGTTCTTCAAGACACCCGGCGCACTGGTGGGTCACCGCGGCCAGTCGCGCCGGCCCACGGGGGTGAAGTTCATGCACTACGAGTGCGAGCTCGCGGTCGTGATCGGCTGCACGGCGCGGCGCGTCAGGCGCGCCGACGCGATGCGGCACGTGGCCGGCTACACGGTGTGCAACGACTACGCGATCCGCGACTACCTCGAGAACTGGTACCGGCCCAACCTGCGCGTGAAGAACCGCGATGCCTGCACCGCGATCGGCCCCTGGTTCGTCGACGCCGCCGACGTGCCCGACCCGCACGCGCTGGCCCTGCGCACGCGGGTCAACGGCCAGGTCACGCAGCAGGGCCACACCTCGAACATGGTGCACTCGATCCCGGCACTGATCGAGTATCTGAGCGAGTTCATGACGCTGCAGTCGGGCGACGTGATCCTCACCGGCACGCCCGACGGCGTGGTCAACGTCGACATCGGCGACGAGGTCGTCACCGAGATCGACGGCATCGGGCGCCTGGTGAACACGATCGTCGGCGACGACGCCCCCGGAGGCTGAGCCCATGAGCAGCATGCACATCCAGCACCTGATCGGCGGCAAGCCGGTCGACAGCCGCGACTACTTCGAGACCGTCAACCCCGCCACGCAGGAGGTGCTGGCCAGGGTGGCCCACGGCGGCGAGGACGAGGTCAACGCCGCGGTCGCCGCGGCGAAAGCGGCGTTTCCCAAATGGGCGGGCCTGCCGGCGACCGAGCGCGCGAAGCTGATGCGCAGGCTCGGCGACCTGATCGCCGCCCATGTGCCCGAGATCGCGCGCACCGAGACGCAGGACACCGGCCAGGTGATCGCGCAGACCGCCAAGCAGCTGATCCCGCGCGCGGCCGACAACTTCCACTACTTCGCCGAGATGTGCACGCGCGTCGACGGCCACACCTACCCGACGCCGACGCACCTGAACTACACGCTGTTCCACCCGGTCGGCGTGTGCGCGCTGATCAGCCCGTGGAACGTGCCGTTCATGACCGCCACGTGGAAGGTGGCACC